>ERZ1292640.2820-Hain-H43-02um-R1-2820-length-13779-cov-14_pt1 | contig 13779 bp, 8 predicted proteins | sample MGYA00564404_ERZ1292640 | MGnify/ENA primary metagenome ERZ1292640 (study PRJEB36523, sample SAMEA6512636) | groundwater metagenome | collected 2019-01-08 | study: AquaDiva: Metagenomics assemblies of 32 groundwater samples
GTCGTGGCGGACATGAGGCATTAAGATTAGTTCACGATGTTATGGCGGCAGTCAGGTAGGGATTGCGCGCCGTCATCGGCGTCGCAATATAACCCGGGCAGATCGTGATCACTTTGAGGCCGCTTGCGGCGAGTTCGATGCGCAGGCTTTCCAGATAGGAAATTGCCGCCGCCTTTGAAGCGCAATAGGCTGCCGCGCCGGGCAGGCCGCGGTAGCCGGCGACGCTCGCGATCCCGACCAGCGAGCCTCGGCCGGCGGCGCGCATGGCGGCGAGAAACGGCTGGAAGGTCTTGACCATTCCCACCACGTTAATATCGATTACATCCTGGAACGCGGACGTGTCGGCGGCGAACTCGGTCAGCGTCCCGATGCTGACGCCGGCATTGGCAATCACAATGTCGGGACCACCGTGACGCGCGATGAAATCTGCTGCCGCCGCCTGCAGTGCTGCGGCATCTCGCACATCGGCAGGATAGATCAGCGCGGGGGATGGCAGTTGCGCCGCGAGCTGCGTGAGCGCGGCTTCCCGCCGCGCGATGAGTCCGAGCACTGCGCCGCGTTGTGCGTAATGCCGGGCTAACGCCGTGCCGATGCCGCTCGAGGCACCGGTGATAATCACGCGCTGCATGTGCTTGCCGATGGCGCCGGGGCTGCCGCAAGCGCCAGCCGCTACTTGCCGCTGATCGCGAGGCGCTGCTGGCGCGCGAGACTGATCAGGCCGTCGAGCACCGGTATCACCCGCGGCACGCCGTCGGGCATGCCGCTCGAGGTGAGGAACCTGCCGTCGACGACGAGCGTCGGGGTGGCTTTGATCTCGTAATCGATGGTCATCTTGCGCGAGAGCTCGACTTTCTCGCGGATCGCATCGGAACGGTAGACCGCCATGAACTGGTCGCGGTCGAGGCCCTGCTTTCCGGCCCACTCGGTGAGGAATTTTTCCTGGCTCAAGGCAAGGTCATCGACGTGGATGCCATGATACACCGCAGCGTGCAAGCGTTCCGCTTCGCCCAGCGCCTCGAGCGCGTAATAGGTCTTGGCGAGCGGCACCCAGGAATCGTGGCGTACCACCGGCACGCGGCGAAAGGCGGTGTCAGCCGGCTTGCGCTTGCGCCAACGCTCGAGCAACGGCTCCAGCTCGTTGCAATACGGACACGCGTAAAAGAAAAACTCGATGACCTCCACGCGTCCGCCGGTTGCGACCGGCTGTGGGGAAATCAGGCGGTAATCGACGTCGCGGGCAAGTTGTTGCGCCGCTAAAGGCAGCGCGATGAAGGCGAGCGCCAGCACGCACAGGGCGAGCCGGCCACGGCGGTGGGCGTGCTTGGACACGGGCTATTTCCCGCCCCGCTCCTTGCGCGCCTGCGCAATCAACTGGTCGACCACCTGAAAAAAACGCGCGTAACTGATCTTGTTGTCGGGAGTCACCATCATCGAGGGGCTGGTCAGATACTTGCCGTTGATCACCAGCGCCGGCGTGCCCGGGATGTCGTAGCTGCGCGTCAGGTCGACCGTGCGCTGCGTGCGGCCGTTCACCGCGAAGGAATTGTAGGTGTCGAGAAACTTCTGTTTGTCGAGCCCCTTGCCGCCCAGCCAGTCGGCCAGCGCGCGCGAATCGTTGAGCAGCGCCTTTTGCTTGTCGCGGTGAATCGCGGTGAAAAGCGCTTCGTGGTACTTCGCCAGGACGCCCATCGCGTCCAGCGCATAGTAGGCGCGCGCGAGCGGCAGCCACGATGCATCGAATGCCGCCGGAACGGGGCGGAATTCGACGTCGGCCGGTTTGCGCTTGAGCCATGCCTGAAGGGACGGCTCAAGGTTGTAGCAATGAAGGCAGCCGTACCAGAAAAACTCGAGTACCTCGATTGCTTTGCCGCCGGCGGTTGGTTGCGGCGGGCTGATCAGCGTATAGTCGCGGCCCACCACCGGCTGCTGTGCAAAGGCGCCGCCCATTCCCAGCAACATCAGCAATGCGGCAAGACAGCCCGCGCGTTTCAATAGATTCATAGCCGCTCCAGTCATGTTGTGGTAAGCGTCGCCCCGGGTGGTTCGGACGCTCCTCATTTGGAGAGGTTCGCCGGGGCCTCGCGCACCTTGATCAGCGTAGTCTCGATACCGTTTTGTTTCAAAATTTCGCGCGTCCGATTAAGCTCCTCGATCGCCGTATAAGGGCCGGCTCGCACACGGTGCCAGACGCCCTTGTCGGGTAAGGGGGTAGTTTGTACTTCCGCCTCTACGCCCAGCAGCGCAAGCCGGGCTTTCATATTGTCGGCGTCGGGAGCAGCCTGAAACGCGCCGGCCTGCAGAAAGAACGCGTCCCTCACCTGCGCGGTTGACGGCTTTTGCTGCGCTTCGCTGAACTGCTTTTCAGTGACGGGTTCCTCGGTGCCGGGCAGGATCTTGTAGAAGTCGAAGCGCGGTTTGCCGTCCGGCGCCTTGCCGCTCCTGTCATCGCTCCGGGTGGTCTCGGGAGCAGCGCTTTTGGCCGGCGGGCCGGACCGATTGAGGAACGGCGTCGGCATCTTGTTGATGTACCACGCCACGGCCAGCGCGATGCCGAGACCGAGCAGCAAGCCGATCAGGATGCCGATCAGCAGCGATCCGCTGCCGTTCTTGCCGCGGCCCGATTTCTGGCTCGGCTTCTTGTAGTCTTTGCTCATGTACTCATCTTACATTTTTTCCACGGCCGCGACACCCAGTAGCGCGAACGCGTTGCGTAATACCTGGCCGACTGCCGTCACCAGCGCGAGCCGTGCCCGGTTTAGCGGTATTTCCGGCACCAGAATGCGGGTGGCGTTGTAGTAGCTGTGAAACTCGGCGGCAAGCTCGCGCAGATAAAACGCGATGAAGTGCGGGGACAGCTCGCGCGCCGCGTTCGCCACGACTTCCGGATACTCGATCAGACGCGCGAGCAACGCCATTTCCGAGTCTAGCGTGAGCGGCGCCGGATCAGCCGCCTGCAGCCCGGCGGCATCGCCACCCCATTGCTCGTGCACACTGCAAACCCGCGCATGCGCGTACTGCACGTAGTAAACCGGGTTGTCGGTGCTCTGCGATTTGGCAAGATCGAGATCGAAATCGAGATGCTGGTCGCTTTTGCGCAGCACGTAAAAAAATCGCGCGGCGTCGTTGCCGACTTCCTGCCGTAACTCGCGCAACGTCACGAATTCGCCCGCGCGCGTCGACATCGGCACTTTCTGGCCGCCGCGATAGAGTACTGCGAACTGCACCAGCGCCACGGTGAGCCGCGCGGGATCCACTCCGAGCGCCTGGAGCGCGCCTTTCACGCGCGGAATATAGCCGTGATGGTCGGCGCCCCAGACGTCGATCACGAGGTCGAACCCGCGCTCGAACTTGTTGAGGTGATAGGAGATATCGGACGCAAAATACGTGTACTGGCCGTTTTCGCGCTGGATGACACGGTCTTTTTCGTCGCCGAACCGGCTCGAGCGGAACCAGCGTGCGCCGTCCTGCGTATAGAGGTGCCCGGCCGCCTCGAGCCGGGCGACCGCGCGCTCGACGAGTCCTGAATCGTAGAGCGATTTTTCGGAGAACCACTGGTCGAAGCCGACACCGAATTCGAGCAGGTCGTGGCGGCAGTCGCCGAGCTGCTCGGCGAGCACGAAATCGTGGATGTAAGCGTAGTCCGCGCCGAGCAGCGATTTGGCTCCGGCGATCAGCGCATCGAGGCGAGCCTCCGGTTCGCGCTCGGCGTCCGGCGCGTGCTGAAACAGCGCGCTCACTTCGCGCCGATAGCGCTCGCCGTGCGCGATCCGGATCTGGTGCGCCATCTGGCACACGTAGTCGCCCTGGTAGGCATTGGCCGGAAACGCGAGGCGGGCGCCGCCCTCCTCCAGGTATCGCAGCCAGGTCGACAGCACCAGAATGTCCATCTGGCGGCCGGCATCGTTGACGTAGAACTCGCGCTGCACGTCAAAACCGCTTGCCGCCAGGACGTTGGCAAGGCTGGCGCCGAACGCGGCGCCGCGGCCATGGCCGACGTGCAGCGGCCCGGTCGGATTGGCGGAAACGAACTCGACCTGGACCTTCTTGCGCTGACCGGCGTGGCTGCGGCCAAATTCGGCCCCGAGTGCCAGGACGTGCGGGACCACGGAGCGCTTGACCTCGGGCTTGAGAAAGATATTGATGAACCCGGCGCCTGCCACTTCGGCTTTGGCGACATAGGGGGACGCCGGCAGTGCGGCGATCAGCGCAGTGGCGATGTCGCGCGGGCCACGTTTCATCGCTTTGGCAAGTTGCAGCGCGCTGTTGCATGCGTAATCGCCGTGCAGCGCCTGTTTCGGGCGCTCGATCACGATCGCGGTACCCGGCACCCCGGGCGCAACGCAGGCGAGCGCCTTTTCCAGCAAACCCGCGACGTGGGCGCGCAATTCAGGGAATGCCTGGGTCGCCATGTGGTGTCCGTCGAATCCCGCTCAGGCCCATGCGCCAGGCGCTGGCGGTGAAGTCCGGTTGCCGAAGATGAAGTGAGTTAGTTTGGGCATGACAGACCGTGGCTCGTCAGTGCGTTTCGCGTCCGGACACCTGAAAAGCTGCGGATTTTAGCATGCCGTGGCATGCCCGCCCGGGAACCTCACCCCTCACAGTTCGAGCGGGTCGACGTCGAGCGCCCAGCGGACCTTGCGTCCGGCCGCGGGTTCGAGCCGCGCACGCCAGGCGCCCAGAAAAGCGTGCAGCGCCGGGCGGGAGCGCGATTGCACCGTCAGCTGCGCGCGCTCGAGTCCGGCCCGGCGGGGCATGCCTGCCGGCACCGGATCATAAATCGTGACCGCGCCCGCCATTTTGGCGCCGTCACGCGCGGCGCCTAGCAGAAACTCGAGCGCGGTTTCCAGGCGCGATGCCTCGGCGCGCAGCACCGCCTGGTACACGAACGGCGGAAATCCCGCCTGCCTGCGTTCGGCCAGCAACTCCCGGGCGAAAGCCGGGTAATCGTCACGGCGCAGCGCCTGATAGAGCGCATGCGCCGGGAAGTCAGTCTGTATCATCACCTTGCCGCGGCTGGCGCCGCGTCCCGCGCGTCCCGCGACCTGTGTCAGACGCGCGAACAGGCGCTCGCTGGCGCGCAAATCAGTGCTATAGAGCGAACTGTCAGCGTTGACCACGCCGACCAGATTCAGTTGCGGGAAATCGTGGCCTTTGGCGAGGATCTGCGTGCCGACCAGGATATCGACTTCCTGCGCGTGGATCTGGCGGCGCATTTCCTGCCAGGAATCTTTGCGGCGCGTGCTGTCGCGGTCGATGCGCAGGATGCGCGCGGCCGGAAAGATGCGCGCCAGCGCGTTTTCGATGCGTTGCGTGCCCTGCCCCAGCGGCTTCAGGTCCTGGTTGCCGCACTGCGGGCACGCGGTGGGAATGCGCTCCTGATGGCCGCAATGATGACAGCGCAGACGCTGATCCTGGAGGTGCAGCACGAGCTTGGCGGAACAGCGCCCGCAACCTGAAGTCCAGCCGCAGCTTGGGCACATCAGCACCGGAGCAAAGCCGCGGCGGTTGATGAAAACCAGGCTTTGCTCGCCGTGTTTCAGGGTTATGCGCAGCGCGTTAAGAAGTGCCTGGGACATGCCGTCGATCAGCGGCTCGTGCCGCGTGTCGATGCACTCGATGACGGGCGGCATCGCGTTCACGCGCCGTGTCAGGGCGAGCATCCGGTAGCTGCCGTTCAGCGCTTTATAGAATGTTTCCAGCGCAGGCGTCGCGGAGCCGAGCACGATTGGAATCGCGCGCTGTTTGGCGCGCCAGAGTGCGAGATCGCGTGCCGAATAACGCAGGCCGTCCGTTTGCTTAAACGAGGCGTCCTGCTCTTCATCGACAATGATGAGCCCGAGCCCAGGCAGCGGCGTGAATACCGCGAGCCGCGTGCCGAGCACGATGCCGGCTGCGCCAGACTGCGCGGCAAGCCAGTTATGTAAGCGCTCGCTCTCGTTAAGACCGCTATGGAGGGCCACTAGCGGCGTATCGGGGAAGCGCATCCGCACCAGCGCTTCGAGTTGCGGCGTCAGATTGATTTCAGGCACCAGTAACAAAGCTTGTTTGCCGCGGGCGAGTGTGTCGGCGAGCAATTGCAGGTATACCTCGGTCTTGCCGCTGCCGGTAACACCGTGCAACAGCCACGGCGCAAACCCCGCATCTGCATTTCGCAAAGTGGCGACCGCAATGAGTTGTTCGCCGGTCAACGCCGGACCCGGCGCCACGCGCAGTGCCGCCGCACCGCTTTGCAGTGGTTCGCGCGTGCGAGCAACGCGCTCGACCCAACCCTGCTCGGTCATTGTTTTCAGCGCCGCCATCGCACGGGGTGCGACGGCGCGCAACGTAGCTTCATCGATACCGGCTTTGGCCGCGCGCAACAAGCGCAGTAACTCAAGCTTGATCGTTGCGCGCCGCGGCAAGGTTTTGGCGTCAACTGCAAGCCCGGCCGCGGTTAACCGGTAATGATGGGCTGCCTCCTCACCCTCGAGCGCATGGCGCTGCCGTAGCCGCGTCGGCAGCGCATTCAGCACTACTGCGCCAAGCGGATGGTGGTAGTACTCGCTGCAGAACTTGAATAGACTGAGGACGTCGGCCGGCAACGGCGGCACGTCGCGCAAGATGCTCAGCACGCTGCGCACGCGCTGCGGCGGCAGCGACGTGGTGGATGCGAGTTCGATGATTACTCCGACCGCAATGGTTTTGCCGAATGGCACCAGCACTCGCGCGCCGATGTCGTCGCGTGTGGCGGCTGCGGCGCGATAGTCGAAAAGCGTTGGCAATGGCACGTCGAGCGCGACGCGAATAAAGCTCATGGAGTTCTGCAGCGATTAAGTTAGCGGAAGTCGCTCGAGTGGATTCTACAAATTCTCGACAAATGGTTTATCAGGCGAGAGTTTTTTGTTACTCGTCATGCCTGTGGGTAACTTTGTTGATTAATTTGCGCGCGAACGAAAAGGCCTCTCCCGGGAGGTGCACTGTTTTTGTTGGAGTTTTCATCCTGAAACTATAAATATCTTTTAAATCATGATGTTAGTTTAATGATTCGTCAGGAAGCGACAGTGTTGCGCGGGGTCTGCTTCCTGCAAAGCCTTGCTGTGCATAAGTTTGCGGGGTGATAACCGCGCAAAGCCAGAACCGGCGCGGGTTTTCAGTGATAGCTGCCGCTCAGGCCGCGTACCGTCTCGATTAGCGTCGCCACGTTTTCCGGCGGCGTGTGCTGGGATATGCCGTGGCCGAGGTTGAACACGTGTCCGTCGTTGCGGCCGTAACGCTCGAGAACCAGCGCGCATTCACGCCGGATGACTTCAGGCGAAGCAAGCAGTATTGCCGGGTCGAGATTTCCCTGCAATGCGACGCGTGCACCGGTGCGCGCGCGTGCGTCACCGATGTCAACCGTCCAGTCGAGACCGACCGCGTCGCAGCCGATCGCGGCGATACTCTCGAGCCATCCGCCGCCTCCCTTGGTGAATACTATGTTTGGCACCCGCACACCTTCGTGTCGGCGCTTCAGTCCCGCAATCACGCGCGCGGTATAGGCGAGCGAGAACTCGCGGAATGCGGCATGCGACAGCATCCCGCCCCAGGTGTCGAAGATCATCACCGCCTGGGCACCGGCTTCGATCTGGGCATTCAAGTAAGCGATCACTGCGGTTGCGTTGACATTGAGAATGTGGTGCAACAGGTCGGGACGCTGGTACAGCATCATCTTCACGGCGGCGAAATCGCTGCTCGCCTGGCCTTCTACCATGTAGCAGGCGAGCGTGAACGGGCTGCCGGAGAAGCCGATCAAAGGGACGCTGCCAGCGAGCGCCCGGCGCACCTGGCTGACCGTGTCGAGGACATAGCGCAGATGCACGTCAGGGTCGGGAGCGGTCAAGTCCCTGATCTCCCATTCTGCCCGCAACGGGCGCTCGAATTTCGGGCCTTCACCGTCGGCGAAATAGAGGCCGAGACCCATGGCGTCAGGAATCGTCAGGATGTCGGAAAACACGATTGCCGCGTCCAGGGGGTAGCGCGCGAGCGGTTGCAGCGTAACTTCGGTCGCAAGATCCGGGTTTTTGCACAGGGCGAGAAAGCTGCCGGCGCGCGCGCGCGTCTGATTGTATTCCGGCAGGTAACGTCCGGCCTGGCGCATCAGCCAGATCGGCGTGTAGGGCGTGGGTTCGCGCAGCAGCGCGCGGATCAGCGTGTCATTCTCGAGTTTCATCGCGGGCAGTCAACGCGGTAGCGTTGAACTGCCGGTCAGGAATTCGTCGACCGCGCGCGCGCACTGGCGTCCCTCGCGGATTGCCCACACCACGAGCGACTGACCGCGGCGCATGTCGCCGGCCGTGTAGACCTTGGGGATCGACGTGGCATAGCACCCCGGGCCGTCGGTCGTGGCTTGCGCGTTGCCGCGAGCATCTTTCGCGACGCCAAACGCATCCAGCATTTGCTGCACCGGCGAGACGAAACCCATGGCGAGCAGCACCAGGTCTGCTTTCATTTCGAATTCCGACCCCGCGATTTCCTGCATCCTGCCGTCCTTCCATTCGATGCGGGCTGCAACCAGCTTTTCGACCTTGCCGTCCCGGCCGACGCAGCGTTTCGTGGCAACCGACCAGTCGCGCTGACAGCCTTCCTCGTGCGAGGACGACGTGCGCAGCCGCTGCGGCCAGTACGGCCATACCGGATTCTGGTCCGCTTCGGGCGGCATCGGCAGCAACTCGAACTGCACCACCGATGCCGCGCCGTGGCGGTTCGACGTGCCGACACAGTCCGAGCCGGTGTCGCCGCCACCGATGATGACCACGTGTTTGCCCTTCGCCCATAGGGCCTTGACGCCGGTGTCGCCGGCAACACGGCGGTTCTGCAGCGCCAGGAAATCCATCGCAAAATAGACGCCATCGAGTTCGCGGCCCGGCACCGGCAGATCGCGCGGCCGCTCGGCGCCCCCTGCCAGCACCACCGCGTCAAACTCGTCGGTGATCGTCGCCGCATCGAGCACTTTCGCCGCGCCGTTGCCCGCGCCCACGGGCGCCGGGCCGACGGCGTGGTTGACCTTGAACTCGACACCCTCGGCGCGCAACTGTTCGAGCCGGCGGTCGATCAGCCGCTTTTCCAGCTTGAAGTCGGGAATGCCGTAGCGCAGCAACCCGCCGATGCGATCATTCTTCTCAAACACCACGACGCCATGACCGGCGCGCGCGAGTTGCTGCGCACACGCAAGGCCAGCCGGACCGGAGCCGACGATTGCGATGCGCCTGCCGGTTCTTGCCGCCGGCGGCTGCGGTCGGACCCAGCCCTCCTCCCAAGCCTTGTCGATGATTGCATGCTCGATCGATTTAATGCCGACCGGGTCGTTATTGATGCGCAGCGTGCAGGCTTCCTCGCACGGCGCCGGACACACCCGGCCGGTGAACTCGGGAAAGTTGTTGGTCGAATGCAGCGTCTCAATCGCGTTGCGCCAATCCTGCCGGTAAACGAGATCGTTGAAGTCCGGGATGATGTTATTGACCGGGCAGCCGCTCACGCAGAACGGGGTGCCGCAGTCCATGCAGCGCGCGCCCTGGATCTTGGCCTCATCCGCGGTCAGATGCTGAATGAACTCGCGGTAGTGCTGGGTGCGCGATGCCTTGTCTTCGGTGGCCTCGTGCAGGCGCTGGTACTCGAGAAAACCGGTGATTTTACCCATGACGTTCGAGCGGCGCGCTCAGGCGGCGGCCTGGCGTCCGGCGGCGGCGATCTCAGTGAGCGCGCGGCGGTATTCTTTGGGGAAGACCTTGACGAAGCGCAGCCGGTAGATGCTCCACTGTTCCAGCATGTCATGCGCGCGGCGGCTGCCGGTGTAGCGCGCGTGGTTTTCGATCAGGTGCTTCAGGATCACCTCGTCGGCGAGCCCGAGGTGCCAGATATCACGTGGCACCTTGGCCTGCTGTTCGGACTCCGACAGCACGGGCTCGAGATCGACCATGGCCGGATTACAGTACTTGATGAAACTGCCATCCTCGTCGAAGACGTAGGCGGTGCCGCCCGACATGCCGGCCGCGAAGTTGCGGCCGGTCGCGCCGAGAACCACCACCGTGCCTCCGGTCATGTACTCGCACCCGTGGTCGCCAACGCCCTCGACCACGGCCTGGGCTCCCGAATTGCGCACCGCAAAGCGCTCGCCCGCGACCCCGCGGAAGTAGGCCTCGCCGGCGATCGCGCCGTAGAGCACCACATTGCCGGTGATGATGTTTTCGGACGGCTCGCCGCGGAACTTGGGAGACGGCTGCACCGAGATGCGCCCGCCGGAGAGGCCCTTGCCGCAGTAGTCGTTGGTGTCGCCGATCAAATCGAGCCTCACGCCCTGCGCGAGGAATGCGCCGAAGCTTTGGCCCGCGGACCCCGCAAAGCGCACGTGTATCGTGTCATGCGGCAGGCCCGCGTGGCCATAGCGCCGCGCGATTTCGCACGAAAGCATCGTGCCGACCGTGCGGTTGATGTTGCGGATCGGCATGTCGATGGTGACTTTTTCGGCGCGCTCAAGCGCAGGCTTCGCCAGTTCGATGAGGCGCACGTCGAGCGCCCGGTCGAGGCCATGGTCCTGCTGCTCGCAGTAGTAACGCGCGACTTCGATTGGCATCTGGGGCAGGTGGAAAATCCGCGAGAAATCGAGGCCACGCGCTTTCCAGTGCTCAATGCCTCGTTTCGTGTCGAGCAGATCCGCGCGGCCGATCAGTTCATTGAAGCTGCGGATACCGAGGCTTGCCATGAGTTCGCGCACCTCTTCGGCCACGAAGAAGAAGTAGTTGATCACATACTCAGGCTTGCCGGAAAACCGTTTTCTCAGTACGGGATCCTGAGTTGCGACACCGACCGGGCAGGTGTTCAGGTGACACTTGCGCATCATGATACAGCCCGCGGTCACCAGGGGCGCGGTGGCAAAACCGAACTCGTCTGCGCCGAGGATCGCGCCGATGACCACGTCGCGTCCGGTCTTGATCTGGCCATCGACCTGCACGGCGATCCTGCCGCGCAGGCGGTTCAGCACCAGCGTCTGCTGCGTCTCCGCGAGGCCCAGTTCCCACGGCGTTCCCGCGTGCTTGATCGATGACCACGGGCTCGCCCCGGTGCCGCCGTCGTGCCCGGAAATGGTGACGTGATCCGACTTCGCTTTCGCTACGCCCGCGGCGACGGTGCCGACGCCGACTTCCGAGACGAGCTTCACGCTGATCGAAGCGGAGGGATTGGCGTTCTTCAAGTCGTGGATCAATTGCGCCAGGTCCTCGATCGAGTAGATGTCGTGATGCGGCGGCGGGCTGATCAGTTCGACCCCGGGCGTCGAGTAGCGTATCTCGGCGATGTAATCGGAAACTTTGCGTCCGGGAAGCTGCCCGCCTTCGCCGGGCTTCGCCCCCTGCGCCATCTTGATCTGGATCTGCTCGGCCGAGGCGAGGTACTCCGCGGTGACGCCGAAGCGCCCGCTGGCGACCTGCTTGATCTTCGACTTGAGCAAGTCGCCTTCCTCAAGCTCGATGTCGCGCGCGACCCGGTTCCTGCCGAGCCGCGATTGCAATGATTCGCCGCGCTTGATCGGGACATAACGGCGGCGGTCCTCGCCGCCTTCGCCGGTGTTCGACTTGCCGCCGATGCGGTTCATCGCCACTGCAAGCGTGGCGTGCGCTTCGACCGAGATCGAGCCGTGCGACATTGCGCCGGTCGAGAAGCGCTTGACGATTTCAGCGGCAGGCTCGACCTCCTCGAGCGGGACCGGTTTGCAGCGATCAAGCCGGAACTCGAACAGCCCGCGCAGCGTCATGTGCCGCTGCGACTGGTCGTTGATGATCTGCGCGTACTCCCGGTACGTCGCGTATGATTTCTGGCGTGCCGCATGCTGCAGCTTGGCGATCGCATCCGGTGTCCACATGTGCTCCTCGCCGCGCACGCGGTAGGCGTATTCGCCGCCCGCGTCGAGCGCTTGGGCGAGCACCGGGTCGCTGCCGAACGCCGCCTGGTGTATGCGGATCGCCTCCTCGGAGACCTCGAACAGGCCGATGCCGCCGACGTTCGAGGCGGTGCCGGCAAAGTATTTGTCGACCAGCTCGCGCGACAGCCCGACTGCCTCGAAAATCTGCGCGCCGGTATAGGACATGTAGGTCGAAATCCCCATCTTCGACATCACCTTGCGCAGCCCCTTGCCGATCGCTTTGACGTAATTCCTGACGGCCTTGTGGCCGTCGATTTCACCCGGCAGAGCGCCGTTCATCGCGAGTAATGTCTCGAGAGCGAGATAGGGATGCACCGCTTCCGCGCCATAGGCGGCGAGCAGCGCGAAATGGTGGACTTCGCGCGCCGAGCCGGTCTCGACCACGAGGCCCGCGCTGGTGCGCAGGCCCCTCACCACCAGGTGCTGGTGGATCGCGGAGAGCGCGAGCAACGCGGGAATAGCGACATGCTCGCGGTCTATTTTGCGGTCGGAGATGATGATAATCGAGTAGCCGGCGCGCACCGCGTCCTCGGCCTGGGCGCGCAGCGACGCCAGCCGCGCCTCGATCGCCTCCTTGCCCCAGGCGACGGGATAGCAAATGTCGAGTTCGCAGCACCTGAACTTGCCTTCCGTGTAGCGCTCGATGTGCCGGATCTTCTCCATCTCGAAGAAGTCAAGCACCGGCTGGCTGACCTCGAGCCGGATCGGCGGATTGGTCTCGTCGATCCCGAGCAGGTTGGGCTTGGGCCCGATGAACGAAACCAGCGACATCACCAGTTCTTCGCGGATCGGGTCGATCGGCGGATTCGTGACCTGCGCGAACAGCTGCTTGAAGTAGTGGTACAACGGCTTGTTCTTGTCCGACAACACCGCCAGCGGCGAGTCGTTGCCCATCGAACCGACCGGCTCCTCGCCGTTGACTGCCATCGGCGTCATCAGGAATTTGATGTCCTCCTGCGTGTAGGCGAAAGCCTGCTGGCGGTCGAGGAGCGCTACGGCCGAGCGCTCGGGCTGCGCCTTGTCGCTCTCGACGTCGTCGAGCTTGACCCGGATGCGCTCGATCCACTCGCGATAAGGCTTGGCCGCGGCGAGCGTATCCTTCAGCTCCTTGTCGTCGACGATACGGCCTTTCTCCAGGTCGACGAGGAACATGCGGCCGGGCTGCAGCCGCCATTTCTTGACGATGCGCTCCTCAGGCACCGGCAGGCAGCCGCACTCCGAACCCATGATGACCAGATTATCGTCGGTGACGATGTAGCGCGCCGGCCGCAGCCCGTTGCGGTCGAGCGTGGCGCCGATCAGGCGGCCGTCAGTGAACGCAATCGCGGCGGGGCCGTCCCACGGCTCCATCATCGCCGCGTGGTACTCGTAGAAGGCGCGCCGGTTGACGTCCATCAGCGTGTGGCTTTCCCACGCTTCGGGGATCATCATCATCATCGCGTGCGCCACCGAGTAGCCGCTCATCACCAGCAGTTCGAGCGCGTTGTCGAACGACGCGGAGTCGGATTGACCCTCGTAGATCAGCGGCCACAGCTTGTCAAGATCGCGGCCGAGGATCGGGCTCGAAATCGCGCCCTGGCGCGCGCGGATCCAGTTGACGTTGCCGCGCACGGTGTTGATCTCGCCGTTGTGGCAAATCATGCGGAACGGATGCGCCAGGTCCCACGAGGGGAAGGTGTTGGTCGAGAAGCGCTGGTGCACGAGCGCGAGCGCCGACACCACGCGCGCATCCTGCAGATCGCGGTAGTACACGCCCACCTGGTGCGCGAGCAGCATCCCCTTGTAGACAATGGTGCGCGCCGACATCGACGGCACGTAGAATTCCTTGCCGTGCGTGAGCTTGAGCG
>ERZ1292640.2821-Hain-H43-02um-R1-2821-length-13775-cov-4_pt1 | contig 13775 bp, 14 predicted proteins | sample MGYA00564404_ERZ1292640 | MGnify/ENA primary metagenome ERZ1292640 (study PRJEB36523, sample SAMEA6512636) | groundwater metagenome | collected 2019-01-08 | study: AquaDiva: Metagenomics assemblies of 32 groundwater samples
ATCAGGACTAGAAGTTGATGATATAGAAAGAATATCTCTTAACGACTGCCCAGGTTTATTTAAAATTTTAATGCTGCATACAACTCTAAGGGATGCAATAGGGAATCTTCCAATAAAATCGGTTGATGAAAAAAAACTCCCTAAAGTAGACTTTCTTGCTTTATCTCATCTTCATATTAATTATCAAAAGGGCAATAAAGTATATTCGGGCCCAACATTTCCAAACAACATTTCAGAATTAGAAGAATTAAAAGGAGGATCATTTTTTATTTATGATAATGGCAATATAAAAAAAGAATATATAAAGATAAAAGATATTTTCTCCATACATCTAGAAATAAATGACTCCCTAAAAGTTACTGATCAGATTCTAGATCTTTTAAAAAACGAATTCTTAACAAACAAAATAGTTATTATTAGGCTGTCAGGAATACTAGAAAAAGGAAAGATTTCAGATATAGATTTTAATAAAATAGAGAGTTTTATAAAAGAAAAAAAGGCATTTGTTTTGCTTAAAAGCACCTCTAAACTGCACTTAGCAGAATCTGAAGTAAAATTAGAATTGCAAGATGCTGAGGATTTAGAGGTCGCGTTAATTAAAAAATTTCAAGAATCTAATCCAAGTCAATATAATTTATTGATTTCCAGCTTAATAAAAACATTACAAATAGAAAAGTTAGAAGATGAAACCACATTAACATTCGAAGATAGGTTGCTATCCGAGACCAATAAAATTATCCAAAAATGAAGTTTAAAAGAATAAAAATAAAAAATTTAAGATCTTACAAGGATCAAGAAATAGAATTTCCAGAAGGTTCACTTTTACTCTCTGGAGACATAGGTTCAGGAAAAACTTCAATTCTTCTAGCCTTGGAATATGCATTATTTGGCCTGCAGCCCGGTCAGAAAGGATCAAGCCTATTAAGGAACAAGGAAAATATTGGAGAGGTTGTATTGGACATAGACTTATCTGGAAGGTTAGTAACAATTGAAAGAAAATTGAAAAGAGGACCCAAAGGAATAGGTAATGAACAGTCTTCCTTAATAATTGATGGAGAAAGAAAGGATTCATCAGTCACAGAAATAAAATCAAAAATCGTAGAGCTTCTAGGTTATCCTCAAGAGTTTATAAGAAAAAACAATGTACTCTACAGGCATACAGTATATACTCCTCAAGAGCAAATGAAAGAAATTATACTCGAAGATCCTGAATCAAGATTAAATATAATCAGAAATATTTTCGGAATTGATAAATACAAGATAATTAAAAACAATCTTTCAATTTTAGTTTCAAAGTTAAAATTAGAATTCAAGTCTCTGCAGGGAGAAATAAAAAATTTAGATAGTGAAAAAGAAAATTTATTCTTCAGGAAGAATAACCTCATATTAATAGATCAAAAAATAAAGCAAAATGGGCTGATTTATTTTGAAAAAAATGAAATAAGAAAAAAAATTGAATTCGATTTAGAATCAATTAAAAAGAATCTAGAAGAGAGAAAAAGTTTTTCAAATGAAATGGAAAAGACAAAAATTATAATTTCTTCAAAAAATGATACTTTAAATTCTATAAAAAAAGAAAAAACGGAAATTTTAAATTTTTTAAAAAATTCGCAATATTTTGATGAATCTCTCTATAATTCTATTTTAGAAAAAACAAAGAATATTAAACTGGATATAGATGAACTAAATTCATTTTATATATCTGCAAATGGCAAGATAAACTCCTTAGAGCAAGATAAAATAGAAATAACTCAAAAAAAAGAAAGAGTATTCAAAATAGATATTTGCCCAACATGCTTGCAAGATGTCTCAGAAAATCATAAGCATAACATATTAAATGAAACAGAAAATAAAATAGTAAATATAAAAAAAAGCCTAGAAGCATTGTATCTTGAAAAATCAGATTTTGAAAACTTGATTAAAAGAAATAAGAAAGAATTAATCGAACTGGAGGAAAAAAAGTTTAATCTTGAAGTAATCAGGTCAAAGCAAGAGCATATTAAAAGATCTAAAGCCAAGCTGGAAGAAATAGAAAAGCTAGAACTTCTCCTAGATAAAGATATAATTCTTTTAGAAAAACACATTGAGTCCTTAAAGGAAAATATACTCAAATATTCATTTTATGAAAATCAACTCAAAAATAAAAACTTAGAATTACAAAACGCTCTAATGGAGGAAAAGAGTACAGAGATAATCATGGCAGAGTTAAAAAAAGAACTCCAAATGAGTAATAATGAGATTTTAATTCTAGAAAAAAGGATAGAAGAAAAAGAAAAAAGCAAAAATGAGATGTATAGAGTGTCTGAATTAATAGATTGGTTGTCTACACAATTTCTGAAGTTAATAGATTTTGCTGAGAGAAATGTGCTCTTAAAACTAAGAAACGAGTTTTCTACTTTATTTAGAAAATGGTTTTTGATGCTTATTCCTGAAAATACTCTCGATATTAGGATCGATGAGAATTTTTCTCCAATAATAATTCAAAATGAAACGGAAATGGATTACGACTTTCTTTCCGGAGGAGAAAGAACAGCAGTAGCTCTGGCTTATCGTCTTGCTCTAAATCAAACAATTAATTCTTTGCTTAGTAAAATAAAAACAAAAGGGATAATCATATTAGATGAGCCTACTGACGGATTTTCAGAAGAGCAGATAATGAAAATTAGAGACATTCTTGAAGAGTTAAATGTTTCTCAATTAATTATTGTAAGTCACGAGCCAAAAATAGAAAGTTTTGTAGATAATGTTTTTAAAGTGCAAAAAAACGGAGACATTTCAACTATTAAAACTACAGAATAAAAAAATTTTACTTCCTACATCTGCTTCTAACAACTTTTTGATAAAATAATTCAGGGTGATATCCTCTACGTGCTAACCCAACGTCGCTTTTTGTCAAATGCATACCGCTTCCATTATAAATTGGTAAATATGTCCCTTCATAAGATTTAACCTCTGAAATCCCTAAACTCTCTTCGATAGAACTCTTTCTTCTTATATCTCCCTCGCCTTCACCAAATCCAATACATTCAGATCCTTCAGACATTTTCTGTTTTTCCTAATTAATAATATATTTTACCTTTTAAAAATCTTTCTTTTATTTTTTAGTTTACTTTAACCCTCCATATTGCACCATTATTTTTTTATCGTGGATACTTCAAAAGCTTTGATTCTGTTCGCTCGTCGGTATTATCTTATAATTGCACAAGATTATTTAACCAAAAGGCTTATAAATGCTAAGAACTCTTTTGTTACATCTAAATTCGGTTCTAAACAAAAAGATGAACGAGGAAATTTCCAAATCGATGTTAAAATCACACACAAGTATAGTGGGCTTAGTTTGTAAAGATGGAGTCATAGTTGCAGCAGATAGAAGAGTGACTGCAGGCTCAATTGTAATGAATAAAGATGAAAAAAAATTAAAAGTTATCAATGATAAGTATATTATTGCAACTACCGGCGGAGCAGCTGACGCATTAATTTCTGAAAAGTTAATTAGTGCTGAATTACGTCTTCTAGAGTTAAGGAACAAATCACGCCCAAATGTTAAAGAAGCAGCAAATTTAACTGGTATGATGTTATATAGGAATATTAGAACTCCAGCCATGATCCCTTTCATCGTAGGGTTATTATTTGCAGGAGTCAATGAAGATGGTGTTTGCGAATTATATACTATAGAACCTGCAGGCGGAGTTTACAGAGTTAAAGATTATGATGCAAATTTCTCTTCCGGGATGCCTTATATTCTTGGTTTTCTTGAAAGAATGTACAAAAAAGATCTTTCAGTTAAAGAGGGCATTGAATTAGCAAAAGAATGTATTAAAGCTTCCACTCAAAGAGATTCTGCTTCAGGCAACGGCATAGATGTATATTCAATAACAAAGGATGGAGTTAATCAAGTAGTATCGGAAGAAATATTACCCCAGTATAAGTAAAAAATTATTTTTATATTCAATTTTTAAGTAACATGAGCGATATTTTAAAGACTATAAAAGAAGATCTGCCTAACGTAATAAGTGACGCGACCTTTGAAGGAGCAAACATAGTTCTCTACACAACAAATAAAGAATTTTTTAAAGAAAGCGACGAAGAAATTAAAAAAATAGTGGCTAAAATTAAAAAAAGAGTGGAGTTAAGAGCGGATAAATCAATTCTTGCTTCTGAAGAAGACACAGACAAAACAATTAGGGCGCTAGTTCAGCAGGAAGCTGAGATAGTAAATGTTATCTTTGATGTACAAAGAAGCATTGTCGTAATAGAAGCAAAAAAACCAGGGCTTGTTATATGAAAGCAAGGATCAATCTTAAGCGATATTAAAAAATCTACTTTTTGGTCTCCAACAGTTCAGAGAAGTCCAATAATTCCTTCAAAGATTACTGAAAAGATCCGCTCAGTTTTATATGCTAATAACAATTATCGAAGAAAGTTTTTACATGAAATTGGAAAAAAAGTATACAATGATTGGAATCCAGAAAAAAAAGACATCTGGGCTCGTTTAACTTTGCTAGGTAGCGGCCGACAGGTAGGAAGGTCATGTTTCCTTCTTCATACTCCAAATTCAAAAGTTCTTCTGGATTGTGGAATTAATCCAGGTATTGCAGAAGGTCCGGAAAAATTTCCTTATCTGGATGTTTCTGAAATTGGAGATATAAATACAATCGATGCAATTATCTTATCTCATGCTCATTTAGATCATAGTGGGCTCTGCCCGTATATTTTCAAAATGGGTTATAAAGGTCCAATATATATGACTGCTCCAACAAGAGATATTGCAGCATTACTGCAATTAGATTTAATTGGAGTTGCTTATAAAAAAGCAGAATTTCCTCTTTACAAAGCAGAAGATATCAAGGAAATGGTTCGTCATTCAGTTTGTTTGGAATATAACGAAGTAACTGATATTACTCCAGATATAAGAATTACTTTTTATAATGCAGGCCATGTTTTAGGCTCTGCACAAGTACATATCAATGTAGGTAATGGATTGCATAATTTTGTATATAGCGCAGATACAAAATACAGTAAAACTCGTCTGTTAGATCCAGCAGTAAATCGTTTTCCAAGAGTTGAAACACTTCAGATGGAGTCAACTTATGGGGGAAAACAAGATATTTTACCTCCTAGAAAAGAAACAGAGGAAAAATTTATCCAGCTTGTAAAAGAAATTATTGAAAAGAAAGGAAAAATTCTTGTTCCTGAATTGGGTTTAGGTCATTCGCAGGAAACAATGTTAAGAGTAGAAGAAGCCGTAAGAAATGGAGAAATTCCTCATATTCCGGTTTACATCGACGGCATGATTTGGGATATTAATGCAATTCATACAGCCTATCCAGATTTTTTAAGCGCTTCAGTGAGATCGCAAATTTTTCAGGACAATAATCCATTTGTCTCAGAGATTTTTAAAAGAATTGGCTCTCCTACGGAAAGAAAAGAAGTTATTGAAGGAGGACCTTGCATTATTATTGCAACTTCGGGAATGTTAGTGGGCGGAGCTTCTGTCGAATATTTTAGGCATCTTGCAGATAGTCCAAATAATATAATTGTTTTTAGCTGTTATCAGGCAATAGGTTCTCTCGGGAGAAATGTCCAGGAAGGAAATGCAGAAGTTTCTCTAGGTAAAGATTACGGAAATGAAAAAGTAGCTGTAAAAATGAAAGTTGAAACCTTATATGGTTTATCAGCGCATTCAGGAAGAAATGAACTTTTACAGTATGTAAGTAGAATGTCTCCAAAACCAAAAAAAATAATTATAAATCATGGTGAAGTTTCTAAATCTTTAGATCTTGCTTCTAGTTTATACAGGCTAAATAATATTGAGACAGTTGTTCCAAGAAATTTAGAAACTATAAGGTTGAAATAGTTTAAATTTTAACAACATATAAAAACCCTGCAAACTAACTATCAAAATGAAACATAACGTTAAAATAACTTTATTGCTTTTATCGATGTTTTTCATTACACAGCTTATTGGTCTTTTAGTTATAAGTAAATATTCTCCAGAAGTAAAACAAATTACAGACGCTTCCGGCAATGTTACAAATGTTACTTCTTATAATCTCCCTTATGGTATGGATCCTCCAGAAGGAGTCACGCCTCAGTCAACTTTAATTTCCATAGTTTTCGCAATAGCCATAGCTGTTTTTTTAATGTTGCTTTTAATGAAATACCGTGCGGAGATTTTTCTTCGAGTTTGGTTTTTTGTGGTTGTAGTGTTGGCTTTAGGAATTACTTTCAATTCATTTTTCTTTAATTACGTTTATTCTCCAATTATTGCGGTAATTGTTGCTCTACCTATAGCATTTTTTAAAATATTCAAAAGAAGCATAATAGTTCATAATGTTTCAGAATTATTAATTTATCCCGGTATAGCTGCAATATTTGTTCCTTTGCTTAATATTTGGTCGATAGTACTTCTTCTAATTCTAATTTCCGCGTACGATATCTATGCAGTTTGGCATGCAGGATTTATGCAGAAAATGGCGCAATACCAAATAGAAAAAGTAAAGATATTTACTGGTTTTTTCGTTCCATATTTAGGTAAAAAAGAAAGGGCAGAAATTAAGAAAGCAAAACTTTCTAAGTCAAAAGATAAAAATGTTAAAGTCAGTCTTGCCATTTTAGGTGGAGGGGACGTAGTATTTCCTTTAATTCTTGCAGGAGTTGTACTAAATACTCTAGGTTTATTCCAAGCATTAATTGTAACAATTTTCTCAACAATTGCTTTAGCATATCTATTTTACACTTCGGAGAAAGGTAAATTTTATCCTGCAATGCCTTTCATAACAACTGGTTCATTCATAGGATTATTAATTGCTTATCTAATTTAAGAAATCTAAATATAATATTCCGGAAATGTTTTATTATCTATAACAGCATTTCTAACATTATTATTTCCCAATCCCATTATTTTTCTGTACATCCTTTCACTCTCTTCTAAATGGGTTTTTAAATATTCTTCATCCAGCGAGGTTATTCTAGCGATACTACTTGCAATAATCAATTCAGGCGATTTGGTTTCCCATCTTGCACGATTAAATCCTTCCCCTGGTTTTTCATGGTTTAAATGAAAATCCCAACTAATATGCGGATACAATACTAAATAACCATTTTCTGTTAATCCTCTATATACTCCTAGAGAAGCATTATTTCCAAATAATTTTACTAATTTATCAGTATATAACCTAAAAGAATCTTTTTCTCTTTTAACAAATTTTACTCCAAGTGCCTTCTCTAAGTCGTTTTCTTCGCTTTCTCCTCTTGGTTTAAATCCATCTATTGTTATCATTAAAATGTGATTTTATCGCCCTATTTAAATCTTTTTAATGTGTCATTTGTAAGTCACAACATAACCGAAAGATTTAAATACCCCCTATTCTGTTGTAACTTCATGATAATAAAACAAGAATTAGTTAAGAGAATAAAAGAATATTTTAATCTCAATATATACGAGACTAAAGTGTGGATAGCACTATTGTCTAGGGGAATAGCTTCTGCTGGAGAAATAGCAACAATTTCTAGCGTACCTAGATCTAGAACTTACGATGTTTTAGAATCTTTAGAAAAGAGAGGATTTGCAATTACAAAAATAGGAAAACCTGTCAAGTACATTGCAGTAAAGCCTATTGAAGTTCTTGAAAAAATGAAATTAAGAACAATGCAGGAAGCAACAGATAAAGTAAAGAACTTATCTACATTAAAAGAGACAGTAGAGTATGAAGAATTAGAGAAATTACATAACACGGGCATTTCACCTATTAAAACTCATGAAATAACAGGATCATTAAAAGGAAGATCAAATATAATCTCTAGAGTTAGGGAAATTATACAAAACTCTAAGAAAGAAGTGTTTATTTCAACTTCAGTTACAGATTTTGAGGATAAAAGCAGAGTATTAGTTCCAGCAATTGAACAAGCAATCAAAAATAATGTTAAAGTTAAAATTGCTCTTTCTGGGCAGCCTGAAAAAATTAAGAAACTAACTGCAAAATTCAACATAAAAACTTCAAATACAAACTCAGATGCAAGATTATATATTTCAGATAAACAAGAAGCAATGTTTATGATAACTCCTGAGAATTCAGATGAAGAAGTCGGAGTCTGGTTAAACTCTCCATTCTTTGCAGATTCATTCTCTAAGTTAGTTGACGGCGGAATTAAAAACTTCGTTGTAAATGCCAGTTCTGTAATCAAAGCCGATAAAGAATGATTGGAGGTTAAAATGACTGACCCAAGATCTTCTCAAAATCCTCTTGAAAATCAAGCTGCACATTGCTCTCGATGCGGACAAGCTTACGATCTTAATCCTTTAGTTGAAAAAACTATCGATAATTAAGTAAATTCTATGTTTGGATCTGTGAACACTAGAGTAAACGAAAAGGAAAAACATAATGCCTATTCTTTCTTTTCTCAAATTTTAGGTTCGAGTTTAATCGGAGGGGGTATTATATTATTGAAAGAGGACCCTAATAAAAATGGAACAGAACTTGGAGCGTTAGGAGTCGCAATAGGCGTTTATTTTATAGGTCATTCAATATACAAAATGTTTCAAAGATATAATCAGGACGTTTTCGAAATCAAAGACAGGCTTAATATTAAATAAAATTATTGTTCAACCCTCATCCCAGTAATTCCCATCTCTTGGAGTTTTCTCCCCTTTTCAATTCTAGCAAAATCTTCTAGAAAGCTTTTAGCTGAGAAATCCACAATCATCTTAACGTGTACATATCCATTTTTCTCAAAAGCATTTTTATTAACTTTCTTAAACATTTTAACATCTTCTTCTCTTTCTAAAGGAGGACCTATTTTTATTATCTCGTTTTTTGATTTCAACAATAGGTAAAAGGATGAAGATTTACCTCCTTGATAAATAAATTCTTCTTCTAATATTTCAAAATATTTTTTCAAATCAGCAGTTATATATCTGGAGAACTTTTTCATCTTTGTTCCAGCTATATCTCCTTCTTGTCTGTCAGTTTCCAAAGTAATTTTAACAAATTCAGTATTGTTTTTTTCAGCTTGTTTTTTAAATTTTTCTTCATTAAATTCTTCTAAAATAAAATATCTCTCATTAGGATTTTTCAGAAAATTATTGGTCTTCTCTTGAAAATCTTTTAAAGTCTCTAAACTTAAAGCAGATAATACATTTCTCTCTTTCCATGTGGGATCTATAAGTATTATTGGCCCTGCAATTTTATTTTCATTCATTCCAAAAAATATGTCGTTTTTCTTCTTATAATGCTTTGCAGGGTCGATCACTAATCTTTCTTTATCTTTAACTTTTATGAGCTCTTTTAAAGTTTTTTCAAATGTTTTATAATAAACTATCAAACATTCCAGGGCATATCCAGAAAACCCTCCAATATAGGATTCAGCTCCATAAACTTTTGCGGCCTTACAGAATTTTTTTAATAAAATTACTTCGTGCCTCATCTTTTCATTTAAATGTTTTCTTATATAATTAACATGAAAATAGCTTAAATCAGTAATATTTCTTTCTTCACTTGGTTTTTTTATTTTTACAACCGGGATTAATTCAAAGATAATTTTTTCTTCTATAATTTTAAAATAATCTCTACTTCCATGAACTTTTTTATATTTTAATCTTTTTTGTTTTGATATATCCTTAACAATCTTTTCAAGTTCATAAGACAAATCTTCATACTTCCAGTCAAATCTGACAAATATATCTATATCTATTCCCTCTGATCTTTCTAGGGTCCCTCTGGCAAAACTACCGCCTACAAATACCTCTGCATTTATTTTAGTTTTTTTTATGCTGTTTTTCAATGATTCAATGAAATTCTGGCTAATTTTTTTCAAAAGTTTTAATTCTTCCTTATTCCAGGAAAAATCCAATTTATCAGTTAATTTTCCAACGTTCATCAAATCAATAGATTATTGCCTTTTTTAAATCTTAATCTTCTTTCTTAAATCCCTTTCCAATAGAAGACAAATCAACTATATATTTTCCTTCTTCTATTTTATATATTCTTGGCTTATTTATTGCAAATAAATTTCCTAAATCTACTATATATTTTCCAGGTTTTAATATTTTAACACTCTCAAAATCCAAAAATACTGGAGTTTCTTCATCTTCTATTCCTGCGATCTCTCTTATATCTTTTTCAATCTGTTTTTTCTCAACCGTTGTAAGATCAATATTTAGTTCCTTCTCGTTCTCTTTTATTTTCTCATATTGCTCTTTTTTAATATAAAAGAAGAACTTGCCTCTGCAATTATCGCATCCAGTTAAAACATTTGAGGATCCGTCCTCAAAGTGCTTGCTGCAGTGCACACATTTGTAAACCATTCAAAATCAAAATAAACTATATTAATAAATATTAGTATTAAAAAAACAAGGTTAGCTAAGCCATAATTCTAGTTTTCTAGGGTCTCTCTTTATTTCTTTAATCACAGATGCAGGCCCTATTATAGTTAGACTACTATTATCTCCAATTAGTTTTTTTGCAATTCCATGCTTAAATTTTACATACATATTCTCATTTTTCAAATTTGGTTCAATTACTGCAAGCTCTATTCCTCTAAAGCCGGGAAGATGATCAACTAATGCCATAGTGTCTTCTATAAGCCTTGCTTCTTCCTCAGGCCGTAGTCTTCCGTGCAATATAACTATCTTATTTCCTAGCACTAAGTTTAATATTTTTTTTACTCTCTCTGAAATTGTAAGAGTTTGAACTTCAGAAAAAGGAATTACATGTAGGCTAAGCCCATTTATTTTCGCTCCTTTTTTTATTTTTTTTAACATTTTATGCTTTTTTTGCTAATTTAAATAGTGATTCATAAAATTTATCCATATTAGTTCCTTCTTTAGCAGAGATTCCAACCACATTATATTCCGGAAAAGTAGATTCTATCTTCTTTATATCTGCTTTTTTTATATCCATCTTATTTGCAACAATTAATATTGGGATTTTTCTTGCCACCAGGTTCCCTATTATAGTAATATTTACTTGAGAATAAGGGTTTTCCGTTGCATCCAGTACAATAATCACTGCATCCATATCATCCAGCCACTGAATTGACTCTATAATTCCTTGTGTAGCTTCCTTTGCTCTCTTTTTTGCATTGCTCTTATTAAGGCCATGCTTAAGAAAGTCTTCATAATCTATCTTTGTAGCAATTCCAGGAGTGTCTATTATTTTAAAAGTCAGTGTTTTTCCCTTATATTTTATTTTTACTTCCTCTTTCATCTGTACGTGTCTTGTTTCATGCGGTACACTGCTGACAGTGCCAATTTCTTCACCAGTCCAATCCTTACATATTTTATTAGCAATAGAGGTCTTGCCAGCGTTTGGCGGGCCGTAAAATCCAATTTTTAAACTTCGTCTGCTACTAAACAAACCTCCGAACATTCTCTTCGAAAAATTTTTTAGTGCTTTAAACATTTTTTTTGTTAGTTTTTCATTTTAATAAACCTTGTGTCTATTGGTTCTTTTTGTCTTTTTTCAATTTCCTGTTTTACTTTTTTGTTTTCTCTGAATTTAAATATTGGTATTTCAAACATTCCTGTTCTTTTTCCATCGATTTTTTTAAATACATATGATAATTGTTCTCCTTTCCATTTTTTGTCTTCTAATTTTTTTCTAGACTCTTTATCATTCATTCCTATTTTTCTAGAGTTATAAACGAAGTTTATCAAGTTATATAAATCATCTGGATTTTTAAATAAATGTTTTTCATAATTTTTTTTATACCATTGCTGTAATAATATATAAACCGAAATAAAAATAACTAATAGAATTATTATTCCTGTTACAAATCTAGCCCATAAAAATCTTACAAGTTTTTCATATAAATTTTCATCTAGTGGTTTTGTAGTGCTAATTTCAGAAATATCTGGAGAAATATACATTCCCAATTCTTCTACACTTGGTAATTCACTTCCTTTGATCATAAATTCTACTATTTGAGGGTCGTCATTTTTTAATGCAACAAATACTGCGCTATTTCCTTTAGAAACTTCTTTCTCATAATTCTCTTTGAATTTTATCGCGCTAGGGGGGTGGCTTATAATTAAACTTGCCTCTGTTTCATCTGCTCCTTCTATTTTATTGAGTTTGACCGTATAAATTCTCATAATGTTCTCATTTCCCTCATCATAACTTCCACTTATCGTCTCGAAATCTACGCGAGCATCATAATTTTTAAAAGTCCATTCTACAATTCCATTTTTTATATCTTCATCATTTAATACACTGTTTGCTTGCGAATCATCTATAGTCTCTCCTTCTATTCCAGATATCTCTTTCATATAATTAAGATTCATATTTTTATAACCGACAACTAAAGGCGTATCACTTCCCTTATCACTTGTCCTAATAATATAAGGAACATTTAAGTCAAGTAATCTAGTAAGGATTTTACTATACTCGCTTATATTTGAGTTAGTAGGCATGGTAACATATTCATTATTTATTTTTATAAGTTCATCATCCTTTAATTTTAGAAAGTTTTCGTCTAGCTCTTTTTTTATCCATTCAGGTTTTGTCTTAATTTCATTCCTAGAATCTCCTAAACGTTTTTTATATTTACTTATTGTTAAATTTATAGAAGTCTTTGTATCTCCGACAATTATCTTAAATTTCTTAGTAGAAGTTTCTCCAGTTTTTACTGTTGCAGTAACTTCAATAATATATTCTTTTTCATCTTTATACGTATGTTCTGCTTTATTATCTCCCGATGTTACTGCGCTAGATCCATCTCCAAAATTCCATTTGGTCGAAGTTATATTTTTTGTGCTTTGTACTATGAAAAATGTTTTCTGTCCTGCAATTACGCTTCTAGGTCCAGCACTAAAACTAAATCCAACTAAAACATTCACTTTCTTTAAAATTAAAAAATTATCTTCTCCACAATTTTCATTTTTATTAAAACACAAGTAAAAGTCATGAGTTCCATTTTTATCTGGTACTAAGAACTTCATCTTTTCCACATCTACATAACTGCTGTTCATGGAAATAGTAAAAGGTTTTTCTGTTAAATCATATATTTTATCATCACTCGTTTCCGATCCGCTAGAAGCGTATTTTGTTTTTGCTGAATCAATTCTTAAATTTGTCAGACTCCCATTAATAGCCATTGGAAAAATACACCCATCATCACAATCTAATTTATTCGTTTCATTGAGATATTTTCTTATCTCTGCTTTTATATCCGCACTTGTGCTCTTCTTAATTTCTTTATAAAAATCATTATTAAATACGATCTTATTAACTGGTGCGTACATTAAGGGCTGAATAAAAATCTCATAGTCATGATCTAAAGATAATTTTTTTGTTGTTGGCAGGTCCATATGCCCTCCGCAATAGTCATGGGTTTCGCTATTTATTTGGTATCCAATCTCTGTTTCCGCATATGTATTAGTATCAGAAACACAAAACATTGCTTCAAAATTTTTTGAACTAGAGAAGTTTATATCGCAATTTACTTCTCCGTTTTGTCCAACATCAATATTGGGCGTACAATCACGCCCAACAGCATATGCTAAATTAGAATAGTCATAAATATAAAATGTAAGTTTTTTTTCGTTAGCTGATTCTTTATTAATTTTAGAAGATACCCTATTTCCAGAGGCAGCACTTAAATTCATTCTACCGCAATAAAGTCTGCTTCCAATTACGGATAAAGACTTGGGTTCATCATCTTCAAAACATCTATTTCCTTTAGGTTTACTGGCGCATACTTCATTCGAAGGAGCATAATTTACAAAGTCTACACTTCCATCTGCAAATAAGTCTAAATTTATTTGATTTTCACAA
>ERZ1292640.544-Hain-H43-02um-R1-544-length-30832-cov-6_pt4 | contig 13773 bp, 17 predicted proteins | sample MGYA00564404_ERZ1292640 | MGnify/ENA primary metagenome ERZ1292640 (study PRJEB36523, sample SAMEA6512636) | groundwater metagenome | collected 2019-01-08 | study: AquaDiva: Metagenomics assemblies of 32 groundwater samples
GCCGGCGCAGGCGGCCAAGGAATAATGCTTCTAGGAAAAGTTATTGCTGAAATAGCAATGCGGCAAGGTAAATTTGTTACCTGGCTGCCTTCTTACGGAGCAGAAGTCCGCGGCGGGACCGCCCACTGTATTGTGGTGATATCCGATGAAGAAATCGGCTCTCCTTATGTGGAACAGGCTGATACGTTAATTATCATGAATGGGCCATCGTTAAATAAATTTTTTAATTATCTTAAAAAGGACGGATTGCTGGTTGTGAATTCTACTTTAGCTAAGGTAGATAAAAAATACTTAGCTGGCAGTAGAAAAATTTTTAGTTATCCTTTTAGCGATTTAGCTGTAAAGGCAGGTAATGTTAAAACGGCAAATATGATGGCACTTGGTTGTTATGCTCAAGCTAAAAAAGGATTAATTGAACAGAATGTAGTGTTTAAAATTTTTTCTGATTTCGCTCCAAAGGGGAGAGAAGATATTGTACTGTCAAATCGTAAGGCTTTTCAGGAAGGGATAAATTTATATGGAGACAAGAGTACGTTTCGCGCCTAGTCCGACCGGTTACCTGCATGTCGGAGGAAGCCGCACAGCATTATTTAACTGGCTTTATGCTAAAGCTACCGGGGGAAAATTTATCCTGCGCATTGAAGATACTGACCAGGCACGTTCAAAAAAAGAGTTTCTTGATGAAATATTAGATAGCTTGGGTTGGCTTGGAATGCATTGGGATGAACTTTATTTTCAAAGCCAGCGTTTTGATCTTTATCGCCAGCATGCCGAGCGTTTGCTTAAGGAAGGTAAGGCTTATCTTAGCCGTTTAGAGCCTACGCCGGAAAATCCTGATCCCGGTGAGGCAATAGTTTTTAAAGTAGAGCCGAAAGCGCTTAAGATGATGGATGTTATACATGGGGAGATTAATTTCGATACCTCCGTGATTAAGGACCAGGTTCTGATTAAATCTGACGGCACTGCTGCTTATAATTTTGCTTGTGTTGTAGATGATGCCCTGATGAATATAACGCATGTAATCCGCGGAGACGATCATATTTCTAATACGCCGAAACAGGTGCTTATCTATGAAGCCTTAGGGTTTAGTTTGCCTAAATTTGCCCACCTGCCGCTTATATTAGGAAAAGAGGGGGGCAGGCTCTCAAAACGAACAGGCGCAACTGCAATTTCTGACTATCGTAAAATGGGTTATTTGCCTCAGGCGTTAATGAACTATCTCCTTCTTTTGGGTTGGTCCCCCGGAGGTAACCGCGAGCTTGTCAATGCGGAGGAGGCAATACGCATTTTTGATATCAAAAATATTAATAAGACTGCCGCGGTTTTTGATATAGAAAAACTCAATTGGATGAATAACCAGTATTTAAAAACCGAGGACAGCGAAAAACTTGCTGATTTAATAGTTCCTTTATTGAAAGAAAAGGGGTTATTAACTAGCGATAATTTTGATAGAAAATATCTGGTTTCTTTAGTAAAATTATTCCAGGGCCGGATGAACACGATTAATGATTTTCCGGATTGGGCGGACTTTTTTTTAAAGCCTGAACCGGTGATGGATGAAGCGGCGGTAAAGAAACACTTAAACCGGGATTTTTCAAAAGAGTTTTCGTTTTTTATCAAGCAGCTTGATGCGCTTAGTTTATTTGATCCAATTTCCATAGAAGAATGTTTTCGGAAGCTTTTGGTTGAATTAGGGATGCAATCACGAGAATTGATCCATCCGATACGAGTAGCTTTGACAGGAAAGACTATCGGGCCGGGGTTGTTTGAGGTGATCGCGCATCTGGGGAAAGATAGAACTAGAGAGCGCCTTTTAAAATGGGTGCACCCGACACAATAGGAATATGTGTCGGTGTGCCCTTTTGGGTAACGAGAGGAGTGTCAATGAAAAAACTTCTGTTAGTTTTTATGTGGGGGCTGCTACTTTTTATCGGCGGATGTCAGACTATCGAGGGAGCTTATCGGGGTGCCGCTGAAGGGTCTAAGGATGATTGGAAGTCAGTAAAAGATGCTGACGAATGGATGAAAAAGAATCTTTGGTAAATTAGAAAGGAAATAAAGATGATCGAACGTTCGGAATTTAAAGGTAAACCGGTGTTAGTTTTAAAACGCAACGAGAATGAGCGTTATCCGTTTTCTTTCGGGCTTTCTAAAGCGCGCCTGATCCTTGAGAATATCGACGAAATAAAAAAATTTGTCGAGGAGAATGAAAATAAGGAAGGATAAGCTGTGAGCAAATCTATAAAAGGAACAAAAACCGAAAAGAATCTTTTGGCTGCCTTTGCCGGTGAATCGCAGGCAAGGAACCGTTACACTTATTTCGCCTCTGCTGCGCGTAAAGAAGGGTTTGAGCAGATTGCCAATATTTTTATAGAAACCGCTGAGAACGAAAAAGAACATGCTAAGGTTTTCTTTAAGCATCTTGAGGGCGGAGAAGTGGAGATTACTGCTAGTTATCCTGCCGGGGCGATCAAAGATACGGTTTCAAATTTAGAAGCGGCGGCTGCCGGTGAAAAAATGGAGTGGAGCACGCTTTATTCTAATTCTGCCGTTATTGCTAAAGAAGAAGGTTTTTTTGAAGCCGCAGGCTCTTTTGAGCAAATTGCCAAAGTTGAAAAATTTCATGAAGGCCGTTATCGTAAACTAATTGCCAATCTAAAAAATAACGAACTGTTTAAAAAGAAGCAAATAGTAAAATGGCACTGTATTAATTGCGGTTTTGTTTTTGAGGGCGCAGAAGCGCCTAAGGAATGTCCAGCCTGTAAGCATCCGCAGTCATTCTATGAACTTTTAGCGGAAAACTTTTAAATTTAAGTTTATTGCCCTCTAGTGCAATGGTAGCACGACTGGCTCTGGACCAGTTAATCATGGTTCGAATCCATGGGGGGCAACCACTTTGGACGTTCATTCGCACCAAAGGCCTTGACTCTTCTTTGTACTAGGCGTAATATGTTCACTAAGAAGTACAAATTACGTCATATATGATTAAACGAATATTAAAAAATAATATTATTCAGCATGCTTTTCGAGGCCAAGTTTTAATTATTCATGGCCCTCGTCAGGTAGGTAAAACTACTCTTGCACTGGATATTGTTAAAATACTGAAGGATAGAGCAAGGGTTCGGGTTTTTAATTGCGATGACCCTGATCATCGCGCTGTTTTAGAGAACAAGGGGCTGAAAGATTTAAAAGAGGCAATAGGTAATGCCAGGATTGTTTTTATTGATGAAGGCCAGAAACTTTCAAGTGTCGGGCAAACTTTAAAGCTTTTAGTTGATTTTTACAAAAAGAATGTTCAAATTATTGTTACTGGTTCTTCAACCATGAATCTTTTGGATAAAACACAAGAAGCTTTGACAGGTAGGAAAAAGGTTTATACACTTTATCCGATTGCTTTAGAGGAAATCGTTAATGGCACGCTTATTGATAAGAAAAAACTGGAAAACTTGCTTGTGTATGGTAGCTATCCGCATGTCGTGACGGCCAGGAATAAAGAAGATAAAGTTGATGCCCTTAAGGAATTAAAAACCAGTTATCTTTATCGTGATGTATTTGATTTTCAAGGTATGAAAAATGCTGATGTGTTCATGAATCTTGTTAAAGCATTGGCGTATCAAATAGGCAGCGAAGTTTCTTATAGAGAACTTTCGAATTTACTCAAAATAGGCTATGCAACCGTGGAACGTTATGTGCATATTTTAGAGCAAAGCTTTATTGTATTTCATTTGCCCGTATTTACGCGGAATAAGAGGCGGGAGTTATCTAAGCTGAGGAAAATTTATTTCTACGATGTAGGTATCCGCAACGCTGTTATAAACAATTTTAATCCGCTTAATAAACGAGAAGACCTTGGAGCTTTATGGGAAAATTTTATGGTCATTGAGCGCATGAAATTTCGCGAATATCATCATATTGAAGCGAATCAGTATTTCTGGCGGACTTATGATGGCAGCGAAGTTGATTTGGTTGAGGAGCGCGAGGGGAAGCTTTATGGCTATGAATTTAAATGGAAACCTCGCGAATACGCAAGAGTTCTTACAAAATGGAAAGAGTATAAAGGAAGCTCGTATAAAGTTATTACTCCAAATGAACTAGATGGATTCATCGTTAAATAAATTAGTAGCTGGCAAAGACAGACTATCGACCAAATTTTCATTATTTCCCTTGAATTTTTCTTAATAATTTGTATAATTAAACCATAAAGTAAGTTTTGGTAAAATTCCCGACTGGACACCCGGCGCAATCGGTAGCACGGCGCTTATTGGAATTGCGCCGGCATGCGCTTTTGCGCAAATGTGCGCCGGTGTTGCCTAATTGGCAAGGGGTGATTTAATAGACGAAATATTTAATTTGGCAGAAAAATGAAGAAAAAAGAAGAAATTAAATTTATCCATTTGATCGCAGATTTTAAGACCTCCCATTTTATCGAAGATTCTCGTAAAATCCGCAGGATTCTATGGCAAGCAGCGAAAGCCGCAAATAACACGCCCTTAAAAACCTCAATTCATAAATTTCCGGTACAAGGAGTAACAGGGGTGGTTTTACTTGCAGAGTCCCATATTGCCATTCATACCTGGCCGGAGCTGAATTATATCGCCGTAGATATTTTTACCTGCGGGCAAAAAACCCAACCCTACAAAGCGCTGGAATATTTAAAAACCGCATTTAACCCTTATAAAGTTAAAGTCCGCTTGATTAAACGTAAACGTCATGAGCCCGCAAACTTCTAATAAAAATAAACCCTGGTTTATTGAAACTTACTTTCCGGGAATCCGCCGTTGTAAAAAAGACAGCTTTCGCATTGAAAAGCAGATATTTAAAGGAAAAAGCGATTTTCAGGATATTTTTATTTTTGAAAGCTTAGGTTTTGGTAAGATTCTTACTCTTGATGGGATCATCCAGTTTTCCCAGAGTGATGAATTTATTTATCATGAGATGATCGTGCATGTTCCGCTTATTACTCATCAAAGCCCAAAGCGGTTTTTATTGGTTGGCGGAGGAGATGGGGGAGTTATTCGGGAAGCTTCTAAGCATCCTTTAAAAGAAATACAAATGGTTGATATTGACCGTAGGGTCGTTGAGCTTGCGCAAAAGTATCTTGGTTTTGTTTCTAAGGGGGCATTTAAAGATAAGAGGCTTGATCTTATGTTTGAGGACGGCAGAAAAGTTATCAGCCGCCATAAGGATTATTTTGATGTTATAATAGTAGATTCGACAGATCCCGTAGGCCCCGGCAAGGTTCTTTTCGAGGGGCCTTTTTATAAAGATGTATATGAAGCTTTAGGAAAAGACGGGATTGCGATTTTTCAGTTAGGGCCTTTTTTAGATTTTGACCTGATTATTAAACCAACAGCAAAAAAATTAAGTAAATTTTTTAAGTATCTTAACCCAATACGGCTTCCTATGCCTTCTTATAGCTGCGGCAGTGAGTACTGTTTTTTAATGGCTTCAAAAACCGTTGATCCGCTGAAAATTTCGCAAAGCCAAATCATGAAACGCCTAAATTCCCGTCTAGGTAAAAAAGCTTCGAGTTTCAAATATTATACTCCTGCCGTACATCAAGCAAGTCTTGCCATGCCTAAAATCTGGCAGCTTGGATGAAAGCTTTAAAAAAAAGAATTGTTATTTTAGGTAATGGTAGAATCGGAAGAGCCGTAGCATTTTATTTTAAGAAAATTCTGCCTAAAAGCCGGGTAATCCTGCTTGCTAAGCCTTTGCCATTTGGAGGCGCTGATTTATTGGTCGGGGCGCTGCCTGGACAATGGGCAGAAGATGGGTTAAAGTTCGCGCTTAAATACGGCTGTAATCTGCTTGATATCTCTGATATTGACCCGCCGTTTTATCTTTCTAAAAAACAAGAAATTACAAAAAAAGAAATCACTGTTATCCCCGGATGCGGTTTTTCACCCGGCGTAGTTAATTTTATTATCGGGAATGAGCTCCTAAGGCTTAGAAGCGCAGATAATGTTGAAATAAAAGCAGGGTCGCTTTCTCCTATAAAAAATCATTTTCCTTTTCTTTGGTGTTTTGAAGATCTAATTCTGGAACATCGCATTCCTTCCTGGCAGTTAGTAAAGAAGATAAAAACAAAATTTCCTGCTTTTGCAAGCTATCGCAAAGAATGCGAATGTGGGGTTCTGGCAGAAAGTTATTTTTGCGCAAGCGGCTTTGAAAACGTACTTTCAAAATATAGAGTAAAAGATTTTAGCTGTCGTGTAGTGCGGCCGCTTGGTTTTAAGGTGTTTTTTGATTTTCTTTGCACCCAAGGGTTTTTAGAAAAAGAAAACTTCCCGCTTACTAAAAAAATTCTTGAGTCAAAAAAAGAAGATAACCTGACTTTGGCCCAGATTACTATCGGAAAAGGAAAAACGAAGATTATTTGGGAATTAAAAAGTTTTTCACGTAAAATGGAGCTACTTAATTCTATGCAAAAAATTACCGCTTCTACCCCGGCAGTAATAGGCAACTTATTGCTTAGGGGGCAGCTTAAGAAAAGCGGGTTAATATTTATGGAAGACCTGGGTTTAAACGATGAGATTTTTAATGCGGTTTTATCCGGTTTAAGGCAGCAAAGGATTTTTTTAAAGAGAAATACCCATGATTAAACATTCTTATTTATCTCCTAAAGTAAAAGTCTTTCGTTCCGGCATAAACCGCAGGGGAGTTTTTGCCACAAGCCCGATAAGTAAGGGGGAGATAATCGCGGTATGGGGAGGTTTTATCATCACCCAGAAAGAATTTAATCAGCTACAAATTACCCATTTTAAGGAAATCGATAATTATGCCACTAAAATTGCCGATAATTTTTATTTAGTTTCATGTAAAAAAGGCGGCCTTGAAGATGATGACTTCTTTAACCATAGTTGTGAGCCTAACGCCGGGATTAACGGGCACCTTTTAATGGTAGCAATGCGTAAGATCGGAAAAGGCCAGGAGATTACCTATGATTATGCGATGACAGACGCAGACTTTAATTATTCTTTTAAATGCGCCTGCAAAGCCAAAAACTGCCGTAAAGAGATTACTACCCGAGATTGGAAAGATCCCTCCTTGCAGCGTAAGTATAAAGGTTATTTTTCCTGGTATGTGCAAAGTAAAATTGATGCGTTAAAAAGTTCTTGACAATAGTTTTTTGCCTGATAAAGTAAAGCACGTTAATAACTAATAAGACATAGAAGTCTTCTGGTAAGTATGCTAGAAGGCTTTTTCTTTTTAGGGCAACCTTATGATAAATAAAGAAGCTATTCTTTTAGGGGCAGTTTTTGCTCCTATAGCCGCGGCATTAGTAATAGCGCCAATCGGGAGATTTTCCGGGCGCTTGCGTAACTTTCTGTCCCTTGCTGCGGTTCTCCTTTCCTTAATATGTAATCTCAAGCTGCTGTTTTTGCTAAAATCAGGACAAATCGTAAATTTTACGCTTAATTTTCCGCTTGGCCTGAATTTTATTCTTGTTGCAGATGGCCTGGCAGTATTTATGGCAATAGTTTCTTCTTTAATTAGCGCTATAATTATCTGGTATTCTTTCACTTACATCATTCACTACCCTCATCAGGATGAATATTATGCATGGGTTTTACTTTTTGTCGGTAGCATGATGGGGTTAGTTTACTCCCAGCATCTTATTTACCTTTATATCTTTTGGGAGTTAACTGCGATCTCAAGCTATCGGCTGATTGGTTTTTTTCGTAAAGAAAGCGATCTTTATAAAGCAGATAAAGCCCTTTTAGTTACGGTTGGGGGCGCGCTTTTAATGTTGACAGGATTTATCTGGTTATATTCCATAAGTGGTTCATTTGAGCTGCCGGTGATAAAAGAATCGCTTGCAGGTAAAATTCCTTTTGGCGTAGTGGCATTAATTTTAGCAGGAATTTTGGCAAAATCAGCGATACTTCCATTTCACACCTGGCTTCCTGACGCCGGTATCGCCCCATCTCCGGTAACTGCGTTATTACATGCGGCGGTGCTGGTTAAAATTGGAGTTTTCGTATTCTGCCGTATTTTTGTTGCCAATATTACGCTTTCTAATTACTGGTATTTCTTTATCGGCTCACTTGCTGCCTTAAGCACATTAGTAAGCGCGGGTATGGCTTTTAAGGAATATGATATTAAACGGATTATTGCCTATTCAACTGTCAGCCAAATTGGTTATATACTTTTTGGTTTTACCTGCATGAATTTATGGGGGGTAAGCGGGGCGTTATTTTATATTCTTACGCACGGTTTAGCTAAGGCCGGGCTTTTCTTATGCGCCGGGATTATTGAGCAAAATACGCATACCAAAGATATTAGGAAGTTAGGCGGTTTACGTAAAAATATGCCTTGGACCGCAGTTTCTTTTCTTATTTGCGCTGCATCAGTAATGGGTATTCCGCCTTTAGGCGGTTTTTTTGGAAAATTTATGCTATTTTCCGCAGCCTTTAACAGCCAACAGCGGTGGCTGGTGCCATTTTTCTTGGTGGGCGCTTTTATTACTATGGCGTACTTAATTCGTCTTTTTAATGCCGTATTTATGGGTGAGGCTTCTAATCATAATCTTATTAAAACAAAGGAAGGCAGCCGTGGAATGGTTTTAGCAGTAACGTTGCTTGCTTTTCTTTCTTTAGTCAGCGGAATAGGCGCGAGTTTCCCGCTTAATTTTATTTCAGAAGTAGCAAAAGGGATTTTAAAATAATGATACCTGGGATATTTTTTATTATTGCCTGTTTACTCCATTTTGGCCTGGCTTTGTTTATATTTACACACCCAGTTTCGCTATCGTTTCCTTTAGGAGTTTTCGGGTGGGAATTGGGTTTTCGGGTAGGTGGCTTGAGCGCTTCGGTTTTTTTGGCGGCAGCAGTTTTTTTAATGATTCTCGGGGTATATACTGCTATTTTTATGCGCGGTAAGAAGAACTCCGTTTTATTTTTAAGTAGTATAATTTTTTCTGCTCTTTGCGTTGACGGCGTGTTTTTAGCCGCAAACTTATTGACGCTGCTTTTTTTCTGGGAAGCTTTATTGATTCCGCTCTGGTTGATGATTGCCTCAAGAGGAAGCCTTGCTTTTAAAACCGCTACCAAGGCTTTAATTATAGTTGGCGTAGGAGATTTTTGTTTGATGGCAGGAGCAGCGCTTTTGTGGGCGCAAGGATATACTCTTTGGTTTTCTGCCCCACCGATTATGGTTAATAATACCGCAACTTCAGTAGCTTTTATTTTACTATTTCTCGGCGCTCTTTCTAAGGCGGGTGCGCTTCCGTTTCATAGCTGGATACCGGATGCAGCAGATGATGCTCCGCTTCCTTTTATGGCGTTATTTCCTGCGGTAATGGAAAAGCTTTTAGGGATATATTTTCTTGCGCTTATTTGCCTTGAAATATTTGCCCAGCCGCTTCCTAGTTGGCTGGGTTTATTGATGATGTTAACCGGAGGTATAACGATAATTTTTGCTGTTTTGCTTGCTTTAGTGCAAAAAGATTATAAGAAATTACTTTCTTACCATGCTATTAGTCAGGTAGGTTATATGGTTTTAGGCATAGGCACAGGTTTGCCGGGCGGAATAATAGGCGGGCTTTTTCATATGATCAATAATGCTCTTTATAAAAGCGGATTATTTTTAACTTCCGGCTCTGTAGAGCGTCAGGCTGGCACAACAGATTTAGCAAGATTGGGGGGTTTATTTTCGCGTATGCCGATTACTGCCGTATGTTTTATTATTACCGCTGTTTCTATCTCGGGGGTTTGGCCTTTTAATGGTTTTTTTTCTAAAGAGCTTATTTATGCCGCAGCATTTAAACGGGGAGCAATATTTTATATTATGGCGATATTAGGTTCATTTTTTACCGCAGCCTCTTTTTTAAAATTAGGCCATGCCGCATATTGGGGTAAAATTACTCCCGTAAATAAACAGATAAAGGAAGCGCCTTTTATGATGTTGATGCCGACTGTTGTTATAGCGCTTTTTTGTATTGCAGGAGGTATTTTTCATCAGAACATAGAGGTATATATTACAAAAATTATCCCTTTTCTTAATCATACGCCTATTATTCATAATGAAGGAGTTGGGGAGATTTCTGGAAATATCCTTGTTATGATGACGCTTATTATTTTAGGAGGAGCAATTATCAATCACATCTTTGCTTTCCGGATGACAGGAAGCAGCCTCAAGGCAGCGGAGCATATTAATCAGGCTCCGTTTTTAGTGAGTTTTTACCGTCGTGCAGAGAATAAAGAGCTTGATCCTTACGAATTTGCTAAAGTTGGAATGGGGATTTTTCTGCGTTGGGCAAGCGCAATTGAAGCGCGTATAGAGAATTTTTACGAAGGGTGGGCTCCGACTTTAATAAATTCTGCTTCTGCGGCTTTAAGCCGGATGCATTCCGGTAATTACGCCTGGTATATATTATGGGCAGTAGGCGGAACGATCTCGGTGATTATTTTTATGTTACGTTAGAAAGGATTTTATGGCAGGTTGGTTAGTTTTAATTCCTTTTATAATATTGGTTTTAATGAATTCTCCGGTGCGGCGGATTATAAAGCATGCCTACTTCGGGCTATTACTTGTTTTTCTTTCTTGGCAGCTTGGTTTTACAATTTTTGGTTCACAACGTAGTTTAAACTTGGGGAATAATTCATTGGCCCCTTGGTTAAAATTCCAGCTTAATATAGATAGTTTAAGCGTAATCGTTCTTGCGGTAATTAGCTTGGCAGGTTTAGTGAGCCTTATTTTAGCGCAGGTGTTAATTAAAGAAAACAGGCCCCGGCAGCATTTTCTTAATCTTTTCACCATCGCGATTTTGGGCATGAATGCGGTTACGATGTTAGAAGATGTTTTTTCACTGTATGTTTTTCTTGAAGTAACTGCGGTTTCTTCTTTTGTCCTGATTGCTTTACAAAAAAACCGTGATTGTTTAGAAGCATCTTTTAAATATTTAGTAATGTCTTCAGTGGCTACACTTTTATTATTATCCGGGGTTGCTTTATTTATTCTCACCTGTTTCGGGACATCTTTTGCGGCGATTTCTGAAGGTATGGCATTTGCAGGAACTTCTCCATGGATAAAAGTTGCTTTAGGGCTTTTTACTTGCGGGTTATTGATTAAAAGCGGAATGATCCCTTTTCATGCCTGGGTTCCGGATGCTTACGCGGCAGCGTCTGACCCGGTATCTGTGCTTTTAGCCGGCGCAGTTACAAAGGTGGCGGGATTATACGCTATTTTAAGGCTGGTAATTTTTGTTTGGGGTTTTTCTCCGGTCATTGAACAGACCCTGCTTTTTGTCGGGGCTTTATCGGTAGTAGGAGGGGCTTTACTTGCGCTTGCGCAAAAAGATTTTAAGCGCATGCTTGCTTATTCAAGTATTAGTCAATTAGGTTATGTACTCTTAGGTTTAGGCTCTGGTACTATGGTCGGGGTAGCAGGCGCAATTTTTCATTTTTTTAACCACACTGTTTTTAAGTCGCTTTTGTTTGTGAATGCTGCTTCTTTTAAACAGCATACTGGCAGTGATGATATGGAAAAACTTAAAGGAGTTTCTTCTGTTATGCCCTGCTCTAGTATTACATCTTTAGCAGGATTTTTTTCCGGCGCAGGAATCCCTCCTTTTGCCGGGTTTTGGAGTAAGTTGTTAGTGATATTAGGCCTTTGGGAGGCTTCAAGGACAGGTTATGCGGTGATTGCGATTCTTGCCGGATTGTTGACTATGGGATATTTCCTTAATTTAGAAAGAAAAATTTTCTTAGGAGGAGAATCAGTAGAATTTAAGAAACATAAAGTTAATAATACAATAGTTTGGCTTGAAGTAACTTTAGCCTTACTTACGCTTTTATGCGGGTTGTTCTATCCTTATTTACTTGAGCATTTTATGCTGCCTGCGGCAGCGTCAATGTTACCATAAAAATATGACGATAAATTTAATCCTCTTAGTTTTACTTCTAATAAGCGCCTTGTGGACAGCAATGACCACGAGGCTGCTACGTTCAGCAGTCGGGCTTGGGATCACAAGTGCCGTGCTTACGTTATTAATGTTTCGGTTTAAGGCTCCTCTTGCTGCGGTTTTTGAGCTTTCTGTCTGTTCCGGGTTGATTTCCGTTGTTTTTATCAGCACTATCAGCCTTACACAGCGGGTTGACCGCGCAAGGCTTGCAGTGCGCAGGAAAGAGCGTTTTGGTAAATTTTGGTATCTTCCGATACTGCTTATAATCACAACTATATTTTTATTAGGAATTGAATTGCCGGCTTTTAATCTTGCTTTGAAAACAAATATTTCTGAAGTGCGTGATATTATCTGGAATGTGAGGCATCTGGATTTATTTGGGCAGATGGCTATATTATTGGCTGCGACCCTAGGCGTTGCAATGCTATTTAAACAAAAATGATCGAACAATCCGTGATTAATCTTTTTGGAATATTTGGAATTTTTGTAATTCTGGTGTTTTTAGTAGGGATATACTGCCTTTTAGTGACTTTTAACCTGGTGCGTGCGATTATAGGGATAGAAATTATGACAAAGGCAATAACTTTATTGCTGGTACTGGTAGGTTATGTAACCGGTAACAGCGCTTTTACCCAGGCTTTAGTTATAACACTGATTGTTATTGAAGTAGCGGTGATTGCGGTAGCCGGAGGCATAGTTATTTCTATATTCCGCATCCACGGCACGATTGATACGCGTAAACTGCGCAACCTTAAAGGATAAATGAGCTTTTTTATGAACCCGGCAGTAATTTTTTTGATTATTTTTTCAACAGCTATCTTGTTTTCGCATCTGTTTTCCCGGTTAGCGTATAAAAAAGAAATAAAAGATGAGGGCGCAAGTAAAGCTTATTCCTGCGGAGAAGAGATGCCGGATCATATGATCCAGCCGGATTACAGCCAATTTTTTCATTTTGCTTTTTATTTTACGATATTACACGTAGTCGCATTAATTATCGCTACCGTGCCTTTAGAGACTCCGGCAACTCTTGTTATGGCGTTATTATATGTAACCGGCGTACTCGCGGGGTTACTAATTTTATTGGAACAGTAAATATGAGGAAGATAGAAACCTTTGTTAAGCGGGTAATTTGTTGGGCAAGGAGAAAATCCCCCTGGATATTACATTTTAATACCGGAGCATGTAATGCCTGTGATATCGAGGTGATTGCCGCTCTTACTCCGCATTATGACCTTGAGCGTTTTGGGGTGATATTAAAAGGCACACCCCGGCATGCGGATGTTCTGGTTTGCTCAGGCCCTGTTACCCGGCAGATTGAATCGTGCCTGAAACGTATTTATGCCCAGATGCCTTCTCCGAAATTTGTGGTAGCAGTAGGTAGCTGCGCATGCAGCGGAGGAGTTTTTAACGGTTGTTATAACGTAAAATCCGGCATTGATAAAGCGATTCCGGTTTCTGCTTATATTCCGGGGTGCCCTGCAAGCCCAAAGGCAATTATTGATGGGGTGGCGAAATTGTTGGCTTCACTTGAAGAGGCAAATAATGACTGAAGAAAACATTATAGTTTCCGTTGAAGCAAAATTTCCGCAGTTAAAAGGTTTGATGCGATTGCCTCGTCACGGCGTATTTTTGTTGACGTGCAGCCGGAAGATTTCCGTAATATTATTAATTTTTGCCGCGAAGAGCTGGGATTTATTTCTTTGTCTACAATCACCGGTTTAGACGAACTGGATAGATTTTCTTTTATTTACCACTTAAGCCGCGAAGACGGAATACTGATAAATATTAAGATACAAGCGGAAAAGACATTACCGCAAATACATACTATAACGGATATTTTTGTTGCTGCAGAGATGTATGAGCGG
>ERZ1292640.961-Hain-H43-02um-R1-961-length-23869-cov-5_pt3 | contig 13772 bp, 16 predicted proteins | sample MGYA00564404_ERZ1292640 | MGnify/ENA primary metagenome ERZ1292640 (study PRJEB36523, sample SAMEA6512636) | groundwater metagenome | collected 2019-01-08 | study: AquaDiva: Metagenomics assemblies of 32 groundwater samples
CTTCGGAACGTGGATTTTGTCATGCTGAACTTGATTCAGCATCCAGCAACGGTCAAATTTCGGCGGCCTTTGGATTCCAAATCAAGTTTGGAATGACAGCTTCTGAATATATAAAAGCGATTTCAAAAGGAGAAAAAGCGGAAAACAAAAAACCGGCTTTAGCCGGTTTTTGGAGTGTCGTCGTGCGCGCCGCTCATCGTATCGTTCACGATGTACAGTATCTTTTTCACGAAGCGCAGTAAGAAATAATCAATGAGAATGAAGAGGCCAAGGCCGGCGAGGAAAAGGATCTCGACGCGGCGAAAAATTGTTGTTGCCTGAAGTGGCGTGAGGCTAGAAACCAATCCGAAGGCAACTCCGCCCAAGATCGGCATCCAAAGGGCGATGGCCAAGCAAGATACTTTTAGGAATTTTTTGAAAGGCACGCCCGCCCAGCCGATCGTGAAAATAACGGGGAAAGCCGAAGCGTATAAAAATTTCGATAAGAATATCCAGTTCATGCCGTTCTTTTGAAGCGAACTTTCGATCTTATCGTGCTGCGGCGTGAATTTATTCCGTATGAAGTCCCCGAGTTTGCTGCCGCGAAGCTTTTGGCCGAGAGAATACCACAAGATATCTCCGCTCGCCTCCGCGAGAAGAAGCGTGGCTATGAGCAATGGCAACCCCCACGGACCGAGTTCGCCGCGGAAAACAAGCCAAAATCCGCCGAAGGCGGCAAGGTTGCCGATGAAAATGGTCGAAAGATAAATAATAAAATAAACCAGTAACTGGTTTTCCTCGGCCAAATGCCCCAAGTTTGTGATCGCTAAGGCCATCGAAATATTATAGCAAAATTTGAGAATACAAATTTTTTAGTGTAAACTGAGCGTGCAAGGAAGGATGGAGACATTGGTGTAATAGTAGCACTGGAGTTTGTGGAACTCCCGGCACGGGTGCAAATCCCGTATGTCTCCCCAATTTAGTGCGATACTGGCCCGTCGGGCACCCAAAAAAAGAGCCGCTAGGCGGCTCCTTCTGGTTTGCGCAACGCTTCCCGTGTTATTTTTCTTTGACGCAGAACTTCGCGGTAGACGCCGTTAAGGATTTTTGCGTCTTTAAGTTCATACCAGCGCGATTCGGGAGTTGTCATCATCTGGCGCCAAAGCAAATTGCGGAATTCACCATGCTCGAAGCAAGAAAGTTCCGGAAGCGGGCCGGTCAGTTTGATCTCGAACCCTTTTCTTTGTTCCTGGACAAAGGCCCTGATCGCAGACCGCTTCTTCCCCCTAGACGCCGTGCGCTTCCGGCTACTCATTTTTCTCTCCTCGGACAGCAATACTAAGTCGTATTATACGTGTTTCTTTTGGGTCGGCAGAGAGGCGGGATCCACTTGATTTTTTTGTGGAGATGATGTATAATTAACAACAGCAAGTAAGGCGTAAGAAGCATAAGGAGCAAAGGATGCGAATGAAATACTGCATTGTTTTCTTGGTGTTGATCCTCGCACTGGCTCCGCTCGACACCAGTGCGGCACCCCAGATATTTTACAAGGATCTTCCGGGCAGTTTCTCTGTCCGCGGGTGGGAAAAGCAGGAAGGGCTTATCGACAACGAAAAAGAGGTCATCTTTTACGAGCTATACGCGGAGAGTCCGTCTGCAAACGTGTACGGAGTTCTAAGATACATTGTCGTGCGTGCGGTGGCGGATAAGGACGGCGACATTACCCTTGTTCTTGACTCGGAAAATCTCCAAATCATAGAAAAAATGAGAGCGCGTCATTTTCAGCTCGACGCGCGGCGATGCTGGAAGAAGTTGTTTTTGGGCAGGTGCCGGTTCTGGCGGGAAATTGATCCCTTGGGCGCCGAGCGCAAGAAGCAAGTGTCTGTAATCTTGGCCATACTGAATCACAACAGCCGCGGGTTTAACGAGGAGCAGTGAGAACTGCTCCTCGTCCTCGTTTGCGCGGGCGGTTGACAGATGACATTTTTTGGAGTATAATTTGGTTAGCTTTGATCTAAGGAGGCATGTCTTGAAAATCGAGCTCGCAGATGCGATGAAGCGGGTTCTCCTGCTTCAAATCGTTGTCTTTCTTTTCGGGTGGCTGTTTTTCGGAATAGAGTTCACGAAGCCCGTCGACATCACAAGCGCCGATTGGCCCATACTCTCGCAGGGCATGAATTTTTCCATACACATCCCTGCCATCTATCTTCTGTTTCTCGGAGTTACGATCGCGCCATTCGCAGAAGAGCTGCAATTCCGCGGTCCTTTTTGGATGGGGATTCGACACGGCGGTTTTGCTAACTTTCTCGAACAGCACTGGGCCTATTTTTGGCTGATAGTCGTTGCAAGCGGACTAATTTTCGGACTTCTGCACACGAACTATTCGATGCCATGGCGCCTATTCGCAGCATTCTTCGGCGCAACATCCGTGTGGCTCGTATTGCGATACAAAAAACTCTGGCCAACGATCCTGATGCATTACGGCTGGAACATCTTTCTGGCCTCTGTGGAATTTTTCTTGAGTCCCTATATCCGCGAGGACCTTGCCCGTATGATAACTTTCAACTAAAAGCTAAACAGCGCCTTTTCTCTCGCGAGGGAAGGCGCTCATCTTTTCGTGTAGAATGAATAAAGTATGCGCTCACCAGAATTTCCGAACAATTTAAGGTGGTTCAACTCCAAGCCGCTTAATATGCATAACTTGCGGGGCAAGGCGGTTGCTTTGGTGGATTTTTGGACATACTCCTGCGTCAATTGCATTCGCACGTTGCCGCACTTGAAGCGCTGGCACGACGAGTACAAAGACAAAGGGCTTGTGATAGTCGGCGTGCACACGCCTGAGTTCGAATTCGAAAAAAACGTCGGGAACGTCGAGCGCGCGCTCAAAAATTTCGGCATCGAGTATCCCGTTGTTATGGACAGCGATTACCAAATTTGGAGTTTGTATTCGAACAGCGTTTGGCCGAGAAAATTTTTAATAAACAAGGACGGGCAGATCGTATATGACCACGCGGGCGAGGGCGGCTACGCCGAAACGGAAGAGGCGATACAAAAAGCGCTTCTGGAATTAAATCCGGAAATAAAATTGCCGCAGATTGAAGCGGCCGCCTCCGTTCCCGCCACCGCTAAAGCTAATGCGGGCAAGGAAGCTACGGCGAGCCAAGGCGGGATTTGTTTTCCAACAACGCCAGAGTTGTATCTCGGTTCGATGCGCGACCGCGCCGGAAAACTTTGGGATTATCGCGGCGAGTGGAAACAGTTCCCGGAATATATCGAGCATGCCCGCAAAACGGAAAATTTTGAGGACCACATCATTCTGAACTTCGAAGCGAGCGAGGTGAATTTGGTTATGGAGTACAATGGTGAACGTGCCGCCAAGGTTCGCCTGGAGCTTAACGGCAAGCAATTACGCGAGATCGAAGTGAATGACGCAAAAATGTATAACCTTGTTTTGTCGAACGACATTGTTCACGAACATGGGCAAACGCCTCGCGGTCAGATAAAAATTTTCGTGCGCGACCAGGGGCTACGCGCCTATGCCCTCACGTTTGGAGGATGCTTACTAACGTGAGTAATGCGAAACTACGAATTTCATGCGAATCTACAAATAAACCCAACAATTTTTAAAGTAAAATGCGCGATAAGATTTTAGATAAATTAATCCAACAAGAAGTTCGACGCCAGTCCGAAACACTTAATTTAATCCCTTCGGAAAATTACGTTTCGCGCGAGGTTTTGCGCGCCTTAGGGTCGTCACTGACCAATAAGTACTCCGAAGGGTACCCGGGTAAGCGCTACTATGCCGGGAACGATGTAATTGATAAGATCGAGCTTTTGGCGCAGGAGCGCGCACGGAAAGTTTTTCATTTGTCGAAACAATGGCACGTGAACGTCCAGCCATATTCCGGCTCGCCGGCGAACATGGCAGTTTACTTCGCGCTTTTGAAACCAGAAGAAAAAATTATGGGAATGAGTTTACCTTTTGGCGGGCATTTGACGCATGGTTGGAAAGTGAATTTTTCCGGGCAGTTCTATAAGCCGGTTCAATACGCCGTCGGCCGTGACGGACTTTTGGATTACGAGGCGATCCGCAAGCTCGCCCGCCGCGAACGGCCGAAAATAATCGTCGCCGGAGCAACGGCGTATTCGAGAAAAATTGATTTCGCTAAATTCGGGCATATCGCGTGCGAAGTCGGCGCATATTTTCTGGCGGACATTTCTCATGTTGCCGGGCTTGTCGTTGGCGGAGTACACCCGTCCCCGTTTCCGTATGCCGATGTTGTAACTACAACAACACACAAAACTCTTCGCGGCCCGCGTGGAGCGATCATATTCGCAAATCGCAAATCGCCGATCGCGAGAAAGAAAAATATTGATATTGGGAAGGAAATCGACCGCGCGGTTTTTCCCGGTCTCCAGGGCGGGCCGCATGACCACCAAACCGCCGCGATCGCAGTTGCGCTTCACGAAGCGGCACGGCCATCATTTAAAAAATATGCAGGGCAGGTTGTTAAAAACGCGCACGCGCTTGCGCACGAGCTCACCAAGCTTGGGTTTAATTTGGTTTCCGGTGGTACGGACAACCACTTGATGCTTATTGACTTAACGAATCTAGCCATCTCCGGCCGCGAGGCGCAGGACCGGCTTGAGGCGCAGGGGATTGTGGTAAACAGAAACGCCGTGCCTTATGACGCACGTAGCCCCTTTGACCCCTCCGGCATCCGCATCGGCACGCCGGCCTTGACCACGCGTGGCATGAAGGAAAAAGAGATGAAAGAAATTGCAGAGATGATTCACGCAATCTTGGCTTCCAGCAAAAACGTCCGTGGTCAAGTTCAAAAGATTTGTCGCAAATATCGGTTGCCAAAAAGTTAAAAATATCAAAAATCTTTTACTATCCTTATAGCACAATTGTGTTATAATGATGGCAGTTTGTTTTAAGGATTGAATATGCAAATCATTGACGGCAAAAAAATTGCGGGAGAGATTCTGGAACGATTAAAGGCGTTGCCGAAACCAGAGAAATTTTTGGCTGGCGTTCTTGCGGGCCAAGACGCGGCATCGGCGAGTTTTTTGAAGCGCAAAGAAAAAACCGCAAAAGAACTTGGAATCGATTTCCGCCTTTACGAATTTCCCGCGGATATCTCGCAAGACAATTTACGCGAGAAAGTCGGCAAGATCGCGGCGCAGAAAACGTGCGGTGGAGTTATTGTGCAATTGCCCCTGCCGAAGCAAATAAATCGCCATTATGTCTTGAACGCCATTCCGCGCGAGAAAGACGTTGACGTTCTGGGCGAGCGCGCGCTCGGGGCGTTTTACACCGGGCGCAATCCAGTTCTCCCTCCGGCCGCAGGAGTCGTGCAAGAAATACTTTCCGCTTTCGACTTTTCTCTTCCCTCTTCCCGAATTGCCGTTGTGGGCCGCGGGATTCTTGTCGGCCGGCCGATTGCATCGTGGCTGATGGGCCAAGTGCGCGAGCTTATCGTTCTGGGCAGAAATGCCGATTTATCCATTCTTAAAGATGCGGATTTGGTAATTCTTGGCGCGGACAAGGCGAATATCGTGAAGCCCGACATGCTGAAAGTGGAAACCGGGGTTATCGACTTTGGTTATGCGGAAGTCGGAGGCAAGTTATCAGGAAATCTTGATACTTCGGGTGATCTCTCGCATCTCGCGTTCTATACGCCGACCCCCGGCGGTACCGGTCCGATACTTGTAGCAAAGCTGATGGAAAATTTTTACAAGCTGAACGAAAAATAAAAACGGAGGCGCAAAACCTCCGTTTTTTGTTTTTTATAGAAAATTATTGCGCGATAATGTCGACGAAAATAGTTGATTGTACCATTCGCGCGAATGGTACAATGGGATAAGAAAAGTTTTTAGGAGCACTTGATATTTAATTGTGCTGATGCTATTCTCTTGCGTAGGACTTTTAGATTTGAAATCGGAGGTTTGCAATGCGCGATATCCTGGCGTTTGTGGACGGTAATCAAGAAATTTTTCTTAACGAATTAAAGGAACTCCTGAGCATTCCGAGCGTGAGTGCGCTATCCGAACATAAGGCAGATATTTGGCGTTGCGCCGAATGGCTCGAAAATCATCTGCGCGGGATTGGTTTTCCCAGGGTTGAAATTTTCGAAACATCCGGCCATCCAATCGTTTATGCCGAATGGCTTGTAGATCCGTCGAAGCCAACTGTTTTGTCTTATGGACATTACGACGTTCAGCCGCCTGACCCGCTTAACGAATGGACTTCGCCGCCGTTTGAGCCAGCGATCAGGGAAGGGCACATCTATGCTCGCGGCACAAGCGACGACAAGGGACAAATTTTCACCCACCTCAAAGCGACGCAGGCATTTGCGGAAACACGGGGAGTTCCTCCGGTCAACATTAAACTTTTGATCGAAGGGGAAGAAGAGGTTGGCAGCAGCAATCTTGAAGATTTTGTGCGCAACCACAAGGATCTGCTTGCCGCGGATGCGGTTTGTATTTCCGACACGAGCATAGAATCTTTGAAAGTTCCCTGCCTCACGTGCGGCTTGCGCGGCCTGCTTTACTACGAAATCAAGATTCGCACGGCGAATCGAGATCTCCATTCCGGTATTTACGGCGGTGCGGCTCCGAACCCTCTGAAATTTCTTTCGAGATTGGTTGCCCTTGCCGAAAGTCCCAGCGGGAAGGTCTTGATCCCGGGTTTTTATGATGACGTGCGGCAAATTACGGACGAGGACAGGGATTTAATTCACGCGAGTGGCTTTGACGAGCGTGAATTTCAGTCCTCGATCGGCGCCCCATTTTTCGTGGGCGAGAAAGAATTTTCCGTGCCGGAGAGGCTCGGTCTTAGGCCGACTTTCGAAGTACATGGCATGCCCGGAGGATTTACCGGAGAAGGTAGTAAGACGGTTATTCCGGCGCAGGCGGCGGTCAAGGTAAGCATGCGCCTCGTGCCCAATCAAGATATCGGTCAGATCGATCGGATTTTCCGTCAATGGGTTGCCGATGTACTGCCCGCCGGACTGTCAGCTGAAATTAAAAATCTCGGCACCGGCAACTGGTGGGTCGTTGATGAGTCGTCGCCGGTTTACGCGAAAGCGAGGCATGCGCTATGCGAAGGTTTTGGCGCGGAGCGCACCGGAGCGGTTTTCGAGGGCGGCTCGATTCCGGTTGTCGCGATGTTCTCCGAAGTTATCGGCTGCCCGGTGGTACTTCTCGGATTCGGCCTTAACGAAGACAACCTACACTCTCCGAATGAGCGGCTTGCGCTCGAAAGATTTTTCGGCGGCATCCGCACAATGATCCATTTCTACGACGAGATCGCGAAGCAGTAAGTTTATGTATCGCAAACGGAGGCCCACAGCCTCCGTTTTTTTGTTTACCCTGAGCGAGTGCGGCGAGTCGAAGGGTGCGCAGTATTCTTGAATTAGTTCGAACGCATTTTTCCGGAAAATTCCCCCCGCGAAAATTCGGCAACCCGCGAACGCAGAGAGCGGAGCAGTCGTCGTATGGCGGAAAGGCGGCGGAGCCGCACCGCTGACAATTTCAAGTTTTTCTTTGGCGGCATTAAATCCAAGAATTCGCGAAGCGAATACTTAAATAATAACGAATTTTTATGAAAATAACAACGTTTTCAATTTTAGAAAAAGTGAGAGCCCCGAGCAGAATTGAATTCCGCAGGGGGCTCTGGTGAGAGGCATTGTCGAGTCCTCGCTTACTCGGTCGCCAGCCATGTTGCTTGCGCGAAGTTCATCGAGCTGATGGCGAACCAAATGGCGATGCCAAACGGAGCGAACGCGCTGACAGCGAGAGCTGTCTGGAAGGCGTAGGCGATGGCCGTCACGAGAGCGATCTCGCCCAACGTGAAGCGAAACACCTTCATCTTCCCGAGCTTGGTAAAACCCAAGCAGATCAGCACGAAGCTCACGATGGCCAACAGCGGAGCGGCAACTTTCACAAGTTCCAACATTTTTGTTCCTCCTCAAGGTACTGGATTACCACGAATCCCTCGTGGCGAGGTTATTGGACGTTCATTATTCCAATGCCGTTAAGGATAACATATATGGACTTGAAAGTCGAGACCAACAGAAAAAGCCTCTGTTATAAGGCTTTTTCTGGGTTTCTGTATTGGATTAAAAAATTTTCTTCCCCCAAAATTAAAATATGGTTCGAGCCGATGTTTTTCTTGGTTTGTGCGCGCTACTGCGGTCTCGAACCTTTGTGGATCAAGCCCAACAAGCGTTTTTGAGGACTCTTTCACCTTCCCCCTGAAGCACCTCGGTCATACGCTTATGCGAGCGTGTAGTAGAGATTACAAAATGCGTCGTATTCTGCCGGCCCGATTGTAAGATTCACGGCCCCCACTTTTATATAAATCGGCTCATCTTTTTTTATGAGAAAACCGTTCCCCTCTGGCAAGAACTGATAACTCATAAGATCGTTGATGCCTGTGGAGTAAGTGTATACATCTCGCTGTTGGTAGAAGAGCCAGTCTTTTTTAAGACCGACAAGGTATTTTCTAGGTTCGAGTTCCGGATTTTTAGATACTGCAAGGTATATTTCAAAATTATCGCTTTTGACACAAAGAAGACCAATAGCACAACCAATAAGCCATATGTCTTGAGACGGCTTCCATGTTTCCAAAATAAACATCTTTTTTCTATTGCCCTCGCCTGGCGGAACGCTTTCAAGAATATGGAAATTTTTATGAAATACCTCTTTCATGATTTTTATCATTCTAACTTGTTTAATCAGCTTAGTAAAGCAAGAGTGACCTGTTTTGGCTTGTGGCAACCTAGGTCGTCTATGCAAGTCGACGACCAAGGTCATCCAGAACCGCGCCCTGAGTGGTGCCCCCGGCAGGAATTGAACCCGCATCCTCGCCTTAGAAGAGCGTTGCTCTGTCCATTGAGCTACGGGGGCTTGCGCATTGATTATAAAATAAAAATGCGATAATTTAAAGGTCGCGGGCTGTAGTGTAACGGTAGCACGAGTCCTTTGGGAGGATTTAGTCCCGGTTCAAATCCGGGCAGCCCGACAAAACTGAATATGCGCGCTTAGCTCAGTGGTAGAGCACTGCTTTTACACAGCAGGGGTCCAAGGTTCAAATCCTTGAGCGCGCACAATTTCGTAAATCTATAACTTGTCCAGCTGGCCTTCCATGTGGCTTTTTCTTAGCCAAAGCGCCAAGTCAAAAAGTTTTTCAATGGCTTCTCCAAGTGTTGCGCCAGGCGTAAGCTCGATCGGGCCATTTTCCACATGAAGAAGCTCTTTAATTGCCTCCCTGGCTTCAGAGAGTTCTTCCGCGTTTTGGATTTTATCAGCCAGATCAAATTCGCTCAAAGTATTACTTAATCTTTCACTTGCTTCACCGAGGGTTGTTTGCGGCGTAATTCCGCTGGTTTTTGAAAGTTTTTCAAGCGCGCGAGCGAGTTCTTCGAGATGTTCTGCTGCCGCGGCTTCGGCTACGACCTCCTGAACCCTTTCGTATGTTTTCGGATTTTCGCGGGCAAGCGCGTTGAGTTCAAGGCGTCGCATGGCACTCTGCAGGGTCAAATCTGGCGAGAAGCCCAAAGGTTCGGAGTCGCCGTAGTGCTCCAGGAGAGTTCGAATTGTTTCTCCGTACGGTTCGAGAATCGGATCGTTGATTTTTTTGAGCTGTTTTTCGATCTCGGTTAGCGTCAATTTGTCGTCGAAGCCATGGTCAAGAAGGCGTTGAATGTTGTCGCGGAATCCCATCATCGTCATGGCCTCACCCTCTTTTAATTCATTGCTGCGCAAAAGGTCATTCAGTTCTCCCGGGATTTTTTTGTTTTCTCGATCCTCAATGGGCATCGAGAATCACTTTAGCTTTTCCGCATTCGCTTGTCCAGACAAAAGCCCCGACTGCTGGTCGGGGCGTTGTAATTTTAACGGATCACGCGTACTTTCTTTACGCCTTCTATTGCGGAAATTTTTTGCACGATTTCGTCGACTTTTTCGTCGGCGTTGTCGATGTCGATAATGTTATAGCCAAGAGGCAGGTCTGTCGGGCTTTCGTCGTGTGAGCGGCAGATATTGTATCCGACTTCGGCGATCGCGCCTTTGATTTTATGCTCCATTCCTGGGACATTTCGGTTTACGATCACGAAACGGCAATTCCCGTTTCTTTGGTTAGACCGATAAGTCTCGAAATTGACGGAATTGTCAATTGTGCCGGTTGTCCAGAAGCTTGCGAATCGCCTTGCTACGAGCTCTTGGGCGTTTTGCTCCGCCTCCTTGGTTGATGCGCCGATGTGAGGCGTGGTTATCACGCGGTCGGGGAATCGAGAAGCAAGATCGGGGTCGTGAAAATCGCTAACATACATGCCAACTCTGCAATCTTCAAGGGCTGCGGCTAGCGCCTGCGCATCGACAAGTTCGTGGCGAACGGTATTGATCAAGATAAAGCCAGGCTTCATCTTGTGCAGGAACGCTTCGTTGACAAGCCCCCTTGTTTTTTCAGTGAGGGAACAATGGAACGAAATGAAATCGCAATGTGCCAATTCTTCTATACTAGCGACTTTTTGCGCTCCACGAAAATTTTTGTCCTTAGAGAAGAGATCGTAAGCGTAAACCTTCATTCCGTCGTCGAGGCAGGAAGTAATTACGAGTCGCCCAACTTCGCCGACTCCAACTACCCCGATTGATTTGCCGGCGATTTCCGCGCCGACAAAGTTCGATCTCTCTTTTTCCAATTCGTCACGGCTTTTGTCGCGATGCGCTTGGACAAATTCTAGGACCAAGTGCATTTTTCTTGCAGCGGTTTTTATTCCCCAGTCGACCCACTCTTTTACCGCATTTGCGTTTGCGCCAGATGCGTTAAAGACGACAATGCCGTTTTCATTGCACCGCGCAAGGTCTATATTGTCTGTGCCTGATCCTGCGCGGCAGATCGCAAAAACCGATTGCGGGATATCAAACTTGTCCGAGCGCACGAAGATCACGTCGGGCGGCTGGTCAAGCGGGACCAACTCGAGATCGGGCAGTATACCCGTCAGATTTTCCTTTTTGACGCCAGCGAGCAGTGTTGCTTTCAAGTTATTCCTCCGTGAAGATTGCTAATGAACACAATACCAGAAAATTTGATTTTTTCAAGCAAGTTTGCTTTAATGACCTTAGTATTTTTGATTATGCGGAGGCGCCGTGAAAGACCCTGCGGAATTTTTCGGCAAAATCGGCATTGTGGCGTCGGGTGGCGGTTTCCGCGGCGTGGCCGTCTTGGGATTTTTGATCCCCCTGCTCCACCTTCTCGCCCGATACAAGCTTATGGTCCGCTACTATGGCGCGGTTTCCGTTTCTGCGTTCATGTTGGCGCGATCGTCCGAGGCGCACAAGCCGGAAGATTACGAACCGTTGCTCGACTACATGACTGCTTCCTGGAAAGCGGTCGAAAAGAAGGGACCAGCTTCTGTTTTCGACTTTTCCTACAAAAAACTGCACTTTTGGAATTCCGGTTCTATTTTGGATAATGATCCACTCGTGGAGCTTGCAAAACATTTCGATCCGGTGAAATCCGTCAATTCTCCGGCCAGGCTCGACCTTTTTGTATTCGATAGCGACACCAAGGAGCATACGGCGATATCGAATCGCGATCCCAGCGTTATCGCCAACCCGTCTTTACTCAAGGATGCGGTTGTCGCGTCCGCCAGTTTGGTGCCGATCTTTTCCGAAACTAAAGTTGGCGCGCGTTTTTACTACGACGGAGGATTCATTTCGCTACGCGGCGCGGTTGAAGCGGGATGCGACACGATATTTGTGCTTTTCCCCTACCCGCAGCGCTACAGAAATCCACCTACAAAAAATGATTTTTTGAACAAGCATTTCCCCTGGCTCGAGAAAGCCGCGAGTGTATCCGCGGCCACGCTTCGAGACCGCGATGCGTTCGAGGTGAAATATTGGCAGGATATATTCGAACGCGAAGAAAGGATCACCGCCTTGAATAGTGAATTAAACGAGCGCTTGAGCGATCCACAGGTAAAGGGCCTACTTAAACAGTTTATCGGTAAGTTGCCGATCTTGGGCCGGTTTCTCGAAAAACCTCGGGGCGCCGAGAAGAAGATCCCGTGCATAATCCCACTTTATGAGAATCATTCTCCCGAAACCCTGCTTTTAAAAGATTTCAACGCGATAAACCGCGACATTACCGTGGCGCTTGAACGAGCGACGCGACAGATGGAAGAAGAACTTGAAAAAATGCTTCAATAAATAATTAGACACCCTCGCCGTAGCGAGGGTGTTTTTTGTTAAGGATTCTTGCATTTTTTGTTATGATATATAAACTAAAAAAATGCCGCGGTAGCTCAGTGGTAGAGCTCTGGTCTGAAGAACCAGGAGTCGTCAGTTCGATTCTGACCCGCGGCACAAAGAAAATGGCCACGCGTTAGCGTGGCTTTTGTGTTGACGTCCCCGTGGGGATTTGAACCCTGAACCTAAGGATTAGAAGTCCTTCGCTCTGTCCGTTGAGCTACGGGGACGCCGAGATTTTCAAAAATGTGATGGTGCGGGCGGAGGGCATCGAACCCCCAACCCCCTGATTAAAAGTCAGGTGCTCTGCCAATTGAGCTACGCCCGCACCGGAAACTTTTGGTTGGGAGGGAAGGATTCGAACCTTCGTTCCGGGATTCAAAGTCCCGCGTCCTGCCGCTGGACTACCTCCCAACCGATGCTGCCCGTATTGTATCGCAAAATTTTCGCTAACGCAAGCGATCCCAAGCTACAAATTTCATCCGAATCTACGAATGGGATTCGAAAGCAAGCAAAGAAAAAGCCGAGCGACGTTTGCCGCTCGGCTAGTTTTTTTTGTGCCGATTTAATTGCTGAACTTGTACACGCGTTCGGCGATGCGCTTGCCGTCGTACTCAAAGTAGAAGCGCAGGCCAACGCATACTTCGTTTTCGAGAATCGGCTCGATATCTCCAATCGTCCCTTCTAGGGGCTTAAATTTTCCAGAAGCCGTATCCATTTCCGCGGCTTTCACTGCAATGGCGGTGCCGTTTTCGAGAAAGAGCGCGATGTAAGCAACTTGATTGTTCGTCTAGACAACCTGTGCCGGAGCATCGTTGCCTTTCGCAAAAAGAAGCAAGATGATCCAAAAGGCATTTGCATCTGCATTGAGTGCGCCATAGGTATCGACGCGGCCGACAACAATATTGTCCGGACGTTCCGCGCTTTTATCTACGATGTCAATCTGGCCATTATTTAACGCTAGTGCACTGGAGTAAGCGAGCCCGGGATCGGCTACATACGGATTAGGGATCGTGATTGCCGTTCCGTCGGGCAGTTTTGCGGTGGTTGTGGGCAGTTCCGTGGCCAAAACAGGCGAAACGAAAACCAAGAGCAAGAGGATCGCAAGCAGGTTTCTCATCAAACACTCCTTTTTCAGTTTTGTCCAGGATTCCGTTTTGAAGTGCAATTTCTTTCGGCGAAAATTGATCTATGCCGAAGAAACACAACATGGGGTCATATCGGCACCTCTCCCAAGCCGACAGAGACCGGCTCCAGGCCCTGCGGGATGCCGGAACAAGCCAGGAAGAAATAGCCCGGATTCTCAAGGTCGACCCTTCAACCATTTCCAGAGAAATATCAAGAAACCGAAGGAAATACCGGAAGAAGAAAAACATCAAGAACAAAAACGCCCGCTATGAGGCGGGCGTGGCGGAGCACAAAGCGTATCTGCGGAGAAAATACGCCAAATATCAAGGAAAGCGTATCAACGAAGACAATGCGTTGCGGCGCTACATCGTCCGAAGGATCAAACGCCGCTGGGGTCCGGATGAGAT
>ERZ1292640.1596-Hain-H43-02um-R1-1596-length-18591-cov-44_pt1 | contig 13771 bp, 12 predicted proteins | sample MGYA00564404_ERZ1292640 | MGnify/ENA primary metagenome ERZ1292640 (study PRJEB36523, sample SAMEA6512636) | groundwater metagenome | collected 2019-01-08 | study: AquaDiva: Metagenomics assemblies of 32 groundwater samples
AAACGGCTCATTCCACATGTGGTTAGCCGTCGTCCTAAAGTAGCCACACCCCAATGATTCTTGCGGGCGTGAACTTGTTTCTTGAGACGGGTGATGCAGGGGGTGTTGGGCCTGAGCACAACGAACAGGTCCTTGGCGTAGAAACCAAGCCCGGCGTAGTGATTGATGATCTCAACGTGCGTGAGCCTTTGGGTGTTGGCCGAAACCTCGTCTTGGCACTTCACGAACAGCACGCCGTTCTGCCTCAGCGCCCGCCTTGAAGTACATGTCCAGTACGGCATCATGCCACTTTGGGCCAGTGGTGGTTTCCTCACCGTTTGAGTATGCAGTTCTGAAGGCACTGTGGGACCCCGATCCCGCGAGATGGCCGTCATTGCGCCGATACAGTCCCTCCATGTAGGGCGGATCAAGTACAACGCAGTCGAGAGAGCAGTTCCCGTAGGGAAGACTTCGGCAGTCCACGCCGGTCTTGAGGTCGGTCGCAAGGAGTTCATAGTCTCTGGTGCTGACGTTCCTCCAAAAGACGCCCAAGCCAAAGGTCACGTCCGCAACCGTAGCCCCTTTTGGAACGTGAAGGCCCAGCACTTTCGGAAAGACTTCAGCGTTGTCCCCGACGTACGCCGACAGTGTCACGTCGGTCGTGCAGATCCCTCCTTGGATACGACGCCTTTTCTTCGCGTGTCGGCTCTCGTCATGTAACGGAAGGGCCAAGTCCATCACTTCGAATGATAATTGGACGGCCATCGCATTACAAGGGTCCATCGGCAAGCTGTCAACTCGCCTTTAGGGCACTACCGGTCACCCGGCGGGGGGCCGGGCGAGGCCTGTCACCCGGCGCGGGGCCGCCCGGCGGTCAGCCGGGGCGGCGGGGCACCCGCCTGTCACCTCCTGCCGCCAGCCCGCATCCTGTAAGGCGATGCCCCTCTACGAATACCGGTGCTCCACCTGCGGCCAGGTCTTCGAGTTGCTCCGGCGCTTCAGCGACGCCGACCGAGACCTGGTCTGCCCCCAGTGCCAGTCCGAGGAGATCGAGCGGCTGCTCTCGGCCTTTGCCAGCACCGCCGGCGGCTGCGCCAGCCGCCCCGGCCGGCGCTTCACTTGAGGGTAGCCCGTTTGCGGCGGTCCGCCGCAATTAATGAACCTGCTCCTGGCGCGTGCGCCGGGTCTCCGGCAGCGTGAAGATCAGTGCCGCCGCTGGACTCCTGCCTCATTCAGAACCGGAGTCGTAGACTGCCCAACATCTGCCGTGATCCTGAAGCGCTGTTGATCACCCCGGCCGTTGCGGCGTTGGAAAGGTTGGTCGCCGGCGCGCCGAAAACCGGCGTATTGGTCAGGCCAATCGCGTCCATCCGCGCCTGGACCCGGACCCGCTCGCCAATCGGAAATTCCTTCAGCAGGCTGAGGTTTACGCTGCGGGCAGTAGGCGCCCGCAACTCGGCCAGGAACGCCGGTTCGGGCGAGATGGTGTACTGGTTTGGCAACGGCTGGAACGCGCCGAGGTCGAAATAGGGGTTGACGACGCGCCCACCCGCTCTGCTGTCGCCCAGGCGCTCGGAGACCGCTCCCTCCAGACGAGGGTCCCGAATCCGGAGTGGTCTCCCGTTGGCGTGTGTCACGGAAAGGGGCACGCCGGTCTCGATGGCCAGGTACCCGGTGATCTCCCAGCCGCCGGCGACGGCCCGCAACGCGCGCGACGACGGCCGGAACGGAAGCGCGTAGACCGCCGATAGTCGCATCATGTGCGTCTGGTCGAACTCGGAAACCGACCGGTACTTCCTGGGGTTGACTACGCTGGTCGTGTAATTGTCGATCAGCTTCGAAAAGGTGTACGACCACAGCGCGGCGAATCCCCTCGAGAACCGCTTCTCCGCTTTCCATTGGAACGCGTGATAGATGGCGTGCCCGGTGTTCGCCCCCTGCACCGACAGGGTAGTGAACTGTGGATAGGCCGGCCACAGCCGGCTCTGGACGATCGTCGCGCCCTGCCCCAGCGTCGAGGTCGGCGGAGCAATCCTGAGGAAGGGGTTCGCCACGCGGGTGTTTTCCGCTGTGCCCAGCGCCAAGTAGCGATCCGGCTTCTCATTGAGATTGAAGCTCTCGAACTGTTTCAAGCTCAGCAGGCCGAGATAGGCCGCCTCCAGCAGCACCAGGCCGGGCAGCTCGCGCTGCAAGCCGAACTGCCACTGCTGATTGTAGGGATTCACCCGCCCCGGGTTATAAAACGAGAGGGCGTTGCCGAACTGTGTGGCCAAACCCAGCGAAGTGCCGGCCGGCGTGGTGACTCCGTTCGGAAACGGGTTTCGCAGCGTGTTGGCGACCGTCGCGCCGCCATCGATGGTTCCGACGAACGGCGTCACAGCGCTGAAGGTATCCACCTCGCCAAGGAAGCTGCTGTTGAAGCTCTGGGTGCCGTAGAACAGGCCGTATCCGGCGCGCAGAACCGTGCGCCTGGTCACCTGCCACGCAGCGCCGAAACGTGGTCCGAAATTATTGGCATCGACCGGACCACCGCGCCGCGGGCGCCCGTCCACGCCGGCGAACAGCAGCCCTCCACGGAGATCGAATCCCGGCGCCGTGACCGGAAACGGCGCGTCATAGTCGAAGCCATAGCTGATCCGGTTGAAGCGCTCCGTCCACGGCGTCTCCAGCTCATAGCGTACTCCGAAGTTCAGCGTCAGGCGTGGATGGATCTTCCAGTCTTCCTGGACGAACGCGCCGATGTAGTGGTTCTGCATCGAAACCGGACTGGCGAACCCGATCGAACCTGAAGCCGGAGCCCCCAGCAGCAGCGAAGCCATCGAAGTGCCGCTGCGATCCGCGCTGGAGTTGGTGAACGGGTCCTGCTGGGTGAACACGGCGTTGAACGTGAAATCGCCCGGCCCGGCGGTGCCGGGAACGAGGCGGTTCCAGCGGGCCAGGCGGTAGTCCACGCCGAACTTGGTCGAGTGGCGCCCACTCTGTTTGAAGAACGTCGCCAGCAGCGCCTGCTGCTCGGTTGCCTCCAGGCTGAAGAAACCTCCAATGGTGGCCATATTCTCGCCCAGCCGGAACAGCGGATAACCGCGGAACCGCTGGTTGCGCAGAATCGCTTCCGGCAGCGCGATGGCAGCGCCGTCCAAACCGTACGCGCCACGCTGGGTCTCCTGCGTCCGCCGTGAGAGTCCGTAGCGCAGCGAGCCCGTGAAGGTCGGGCTCAGCACGAACGTGTCGTCCAGAGCGAACGAATGGAAGACCCGCGCGATGTCGGCGATGGCATCGGTGCCGTCGATAGGAAAGTCGTTCGGGCCCGGGAACAGCACCACCGCGTTCTGATCGCGGAACAAGCGGCTGAACCGGCCAAACAGCCGGTGCCTCGCGGTCAACTGGTGGTCGATGCGGATGTTGGTGTTGTAGTTGGACGTGTCGGAGACGCCCGACCCGCCCCAGTTGAATCCGCCTACCTGGGCCGGGACGTCGCGGTTGGGCCCAGGGTAGGTCTTCAGCACTGCCACACCCGTGGGATCCAACCGGCTGGCGGGAATGCGGTTTCCGGCGAAGGGTTGGCGTTCGGCGCGGCTGCCGGTCACCAGGGTGGTGGCCGGGTCGTAGATGGTCAACGGCACTCCGGTTCGGCTCAGGGTCCTCGAGAAGTCTCCCTGCCGCTCCAGATCCGTCGGCACGCGGCTCTGCCGGCTGACCATATTAGCCAGCTTGTCCTGTTCGCGAGAGACAAAAAAGAAGGTCCTGTTGCGGCCGTTGAAGAGGCGCGGGATCACGACCGGTCCACCGACGGTCAAGCCCATCTGCCGGTAGCTCACCGCCGGCTTGCCCAGTCCGAGTCTGTTGTTGACCCAGCTATTGGCATCCAGGGCGGCCCAGCGTTTGTAAAGATACACCGTGCCCCGCAGTTCGTTGGTGCCGCCTCGGGTGGTGATGCTGACAGCGCCGCCGTTGGAATGCCCATAGGACGCGTCGAACATGGTGGTGTGCACTTTCACTTCTTCGACCGTATCGAGCGAAGGCACATAGACGATGTTGCCGCCCCCTTGGGGAACCGTGTTGGGAATGCCGTCGAGGGTGAACTCGTTGCGCGCCTGCGTCGATCCGCCGCCTGAGATGCTGATCTCGGTCTGGTCATTGCTGGAGAATGTCCCGATCTTTCCGGTAATGCCCGGGGCCAGCCGGGCCGCCGCCACCGCGTTCCGAGTCAGAGCCACGGCCACGTTGGCCACGTAACGGCGGTCAATCACCTGCCCCAGATCCGCGCCGGACGTATTCAACAGGGGCGGTTCGGCAGTGACGGTAACGCTCTGGTCAAGGGAACCCAGTTCGAGCCGGATGTCGAGCGACACCTCCGCGCTGGTGAGCACGCGCACGTTGGGCCAATGCGATTTCTTGAAGCCGTCCATCTCCGCGGTCACCGTGTAGGAGCCGGGAAGCAGAAACGGAATCTGGTAGCGGCCGGTTTCGTTGCTGCGCGTCTCGCGGGAAACACCGGTTTCGGCGTTCACGGCGCGGATGCGAGCTCCGGCGACGACAACGTTGCTCGGATCGGTAACCGTTCCCGAGATCTTGCCCCGAAACTCCTGGGCGGGACCCAGCGAAAGGCCAAGACAGAGACAAATAAGCCACCTCATGCCGGAGATTATGCTACCAGGTGAGGGTGGTCCGCAACTAATGAACCTGCTCCAGGCGCGTGCGCCGGGTCTCCGGCAGCGTGAAGATCAGCATGGCGCCGAGCAGGAAAAAGCCCGAGTTCAAGGCCAGCGCTGCGCCCAGGCCGCGACGGTCGGCCACCGCGCCGACCAGGTACGGGGCCAGCGCGCTCAGGGCCCGGCCGGCGTTGTAGGTCAGGCCTTGCCCGGCGCCGCGCACCGCGGTCGGGAAAAGCTCGGCCAGCATCGCGCCGAACAGGCTGAAGTAGCCCGAGCCGAGAAACCCCACCAGCGGGCCGAGCAGCAGCAAACCGGTCTCCGCCTGCGGGCCAAGCCAGCGCGGCATCGCCCCGTAGAGCGGAACCAGCGTGGCCGCGCCCAGCATATAGGCGAGGAAAGCCGGCCGGCGGCCCATGCGGTCGGCCAGCCAGCCGAAGCTCACGTACCCGCAGAACGCCCCGACCTGCACCGGGATCACCCAGGCGCTGGTGCGGACGACGCTCAGGCCGGCGCCGCCCGCCTCACGGGGCGCGGACAGAAAGCTCGGCAGCCAGGTGAACAGGCCCCAATAGGCCAGCAGGACCGAGGAGGTCAGCGTGGCCGCCAGCACCGTGCGCCGCGCCAGCGGCGGCCGGAACAGCCGGCCCCACTGCGCCGGCTCGCGGCAGGCGGTCCATACCTCCGGCTCGACCACGTAGCGGCGGATGGCCAGCGTCAGCAGCGCCGGCAGCAGGCCGGTGAGAAACAGCACCCGCCAGCCGAACCGCGGCAGCACCACGGCGGTCACGCCCGCCGCCAGCATGTAGCCGATGGCCCAGCCCGCCTGCATGAAGCCGATGGCGCGGGCGCGGCTCTCCGGCGGCCAGCTCTCGGCCACCAGCACCGCCCCCGCCGACCATTCCCCGCCCAGGCCGAAGCCGATCAGCGCCCGCCAGAACAACAGCTCGCCAAAGCTGCGCGCCAGCGCCGTACCGCCCGAAGCCAGCGAATACAGCAGGATGGTGTAGATGAGAGCGCGCTTGCGTCCCACCCGGTCGGCTACGAAGCCGAACATGATGCCGCCGGCGGCCGAGCAAATCAGCGTCGCTGAGCTCACCACCCCGGCCTGCGCGTTCGAAAGGCCGAACTCGGCCCGCAGCGTCTGTAGCGCAAAGACGTAGAGCAGCACGTCCAGCGCGTCGAGCATGAAGCCCAGCATCGCCGCCCACAGCGCCCGCCACCGGGGCTCGAAGGGGAAGCGCATCCATCCACCTTACCGTAACCTGGCGTCGCGGCAGGTCGCCTACTCAAGTAGCCCCGGTCGATTACACTAAGAGAAGATAATGTCGTCAGTGAAGCAGCCCGAGCCGCGCAAGCGGTTTCCCCTCTGGAAGTTCCTGCTCCCAGCCGCCGGCGTGCTGGCGGCCGCGGCTGCCGTGTATCTGGTGTGGCTGAAGCCGCCGGCGCCTGCCCAGCCCGCGCCCGAAACGGCCGTGCGCACCGCCAAGATAACCGCCGCAACGTTTCTGCGCACCTTGCGGGTAGTGGGCCAGACCTCGGCGCGGAACTTCACCAACATCACCGTGCCGCTGGTCCGAGCCCCGGATTCGCGCAGCGGGATGGTCCTTCTCAAGCTGGCCAAGCCCGGCACGATGATCCAGAAGGACGAGGTGCTGGCCGAGATCGATGCTCAGAGTCTGAAGGACCACATCGACGATACTGAGGACAGCGTCGAGCAGGCCACCAACGACATCAAGAAGCGGATGGCCGAGCAGGCGGTCGATTGGGAGAGCCTCCAGCAGACGCTGCGGGTCGCCAAGGCCAACTGGGACAAGGCCCAGCTTGACCTGAAGGGCGCCGAAGTCAAGACCGAGATCGAGCGCGAGCTCTACCGGCTGCGCGTCGAGGAGGCCGAGGCGAACTACAAGCAGCTTCAGGCCGACGTCGGGGCCACCAAGGAACGCCACCGCGCCGATCTCCGCATCCTGGAGATCAGCTTCCAGCGCTGGAAGGTTCACCTCGACAACCATGTCCACGACTTGCAGCGGTTCAACATCCGGGTGCCGATGAGGGGGCTGGTGGTCATGCAGCAGGTCCAGCGCTCCGGCGAAGCGGGACAGATCCAGGAGGGCGACCAGGTCAACCCCGGGCAGGCGATTGCCAAGGTGGTGGACACCAGCAGCATGCAGGTGGATGCGTTCATCAACCAGGCCGAGAATATCGACCTGCGCGTCGGGCAGCGGGCGGTTGTCGGCTTTGATGCCTTTCCGGGGCTGCAACTCGCCGGCCGCGTGCACAGCATGGGCGCGCTGGCGGTCCGACCGGGCTTTCGCGAGAACTTCTACATCCGCACCGTGCCGGTCCGGGTAGCCATCGAAGGCGCCGACACCCGCATCATTCCCGACCTGTCGGCCTGGGGCGATATCGAAATCGAGCGGCGCGAAAACGCACTGCTGGTCCCGCTGGAAGCGGTCACCGCCGAGGGCGGCCGCGCGGTCGTCTATGTGAAGCGTGGCGCGAGCTTCCAGCAGCGCGCCATCGAGCTTGGCCCGCGCAACCAGACCCACGCCGTCGTCCAGGCCGGCCTCCAAGCCGGCGATGAGGTGGCGCTGGAGCGGCCGCCGACGGCGCCGTAAGCATGCCAGCCGGCTGAAGCCGGCTCTACTCCGCCTTCTCGCCGATCAGAATCAGCGACTGCCCCAAGGGGAAGCTCCTGCCCGCGCCCAGCCAGCGCGATTCGCACTCCAGCGGCAGGTGGAGCAGGCGGTTGAGCCAGGCCGGCAACGGCGCCAGCCCGCTGGCCGGCGGCTTGCGCAGCAGCGGCTCCCAGACGCGGAACTTCAGCAAGGCGACCGGGAACAGCAGCGAGTTGGCGTAAGTGGTCCGCAGCACGCGAATGCCGTGGCGTTCCACCGCCGCCTTCAGCCGCGCGCGGGTGAAACGCTGGCGCTCGCCGGCGAACTGGGAGTGGCGGCTGCGTAGCAGATCCAGCGCGGCCACCCGCACGACCAGCAGCCCGCCGGGAGCGAGCACCCGCGCCAGTTCCCGCAGCGCCGCCTCCTCCGCGCCGCGCGGGAAGTGAACCAGCACGTCGAGCGAGAAAACGGCGTCGAAACCGGCGTCGGGAAACGGCAGCCTCACAATGTCGGCCTGCGCCAGCCGGCTGACTCCCAACCGGCGTCCGTGTTGGAGACCCTCCCACGCCAGGTCCACCGGGAAGACCGGCCAGCCGTAACGGTCCTGAAGAAGACTGGCGAAGTGGCCGGTGCCGCAGCCGGCTTCGAGCACGCGGCTGATCCGCCGCCCGGCCGCCAGCGGATCGAACAGGCGGAACAGGATGCGGCGCATCCCGCGAAACCACCAGAAGTCCTGCTCCGCCGCCGCCAGCCAAGCGAACTCGGCCGGGTTCATCATGCCGGGATCAGCGCCAGGCGGCGCCGCTTGCCGGCGTGCTCGGGCATGCTACAGCCGTTGGGGCTGGCCGGATCGAGGTAGCGGTGCACGTTGTCCTTGTAATAGGCCAGCGCGCAGGCCAGGCCCTCTTCGAAGCGGACGCGCGGTTTCCACCCCAGCTCGCGCTGCATCCGGCTCCAGTCCGTATGGTAGCTGCCGATGTCGATGGCCTTCAGCTCGGCGGGGAACGCACGGTAGAGGATCCCCACACCACCGGCCACGGCGGCGGCGATCTCGGCGATCCGGCCCAGCGAGAGCGCTTCCGGGCCGCCCACATTGTAAGTGCGGGAGGGCAGGCTGGGCGACGCGCCCGCCAGCAGGAACGCCTCGACGACGTCATCCACCGCGACGGGGTCGCGAAGTTGACTTCCGGCGCCGAAGACCTCCAGATCCTGCTTGAGAATCAGCCGCCGCAGGAACGTGCTCAGGAAGCCCTGGCAGGGGATGCTGAGCGCCATGCGAGGACCGTAGACGTTGGTCAGCCGCAGCACGGCCGCGTCCAGGTGGCCGCTGCGGCTGAGCATCAGGTGGTACATGGTGGCCGCGTACTTGTGCACGCCGTTGAAGTCCACCGGGTCGATGGGATGGGCCTCATCGACGGGCAGGTACTGGGGCACGCCGTAAATCTGGCGCGTGCCGGCGTAGACCACCCGCACTCCGGGCCGTTCCCGTCTCAACGCTTCCAGGAAGCGCAACTGCGCCACCGTGTTGATGTCCAGATCCCGCTCCGGCGCCTCCACGCTGTGGATGTGGCTGACCTCGCCGGCCAGGTTGAAAACCACGTCGGAAGAGCGCAGCGCCTCGCGGAACTGGTGTGCCTCGCCGATGTCCAGCGGGATCAGCCTCACCCGGTCAGCAACCGGCTCGATGTTGCAGGGGTTGGCGCCGCAGCCCGGCCGCGAGGAATCGACGATCGTGACCTGCGCCCCCAGCTCAACCAGGCGGACCGTCAGGTTACTCCCGATGAATCCCAGCCCGCCGGTGACCAGGACGTTTCTGCCTTCGTAGCTCACACTGCCTTCCACCCAAGACTGGGGTAGTTTTACACGAAACGGCGCGCGGGCGCAACTGCTACACTGCCCCAGGAGACCGAACCATGAGATGCGTAGCTGCCCTGTGCCTTTCGCTCGCGCTGCCGGCCGCGGCCCAGCAGTACAAGATCGCCGTCATCGGCCTGGTGCATTCGCACGTCTGGGGTCACCTGGGCCGCATGGCCAAGGGTGACGTGGCCAGGCTGGTGGGCATCGCCGAGGCCAACCCCGAGCTGGTGGCCGAGGCGAAGAAGATGGTGAGCGCGGAGACGCCGTTCTTCGACGATTACAGGAAGCTGCTCGCGGAAGCCAAGCCCGACATCGTCTGGGCCTTCGTCGAGAACAACCGGCGCCTGGAGATCGTCGAGGCCTGCGCGCCGCGCAAGATCCACGTGATGTTCGAGAAGCCGCTGGCGGCCAGCCACCGGGAGGCGCTGGCCATCGAACGGCTGGCCCGCACACACGGCATCCAGGTGATGACCAATTACCAGATGGCGTGGTGGCCCTCCAACTACGCGGCTCGCGAGCAGGCCGACGCCGGCGCGGTCGGCAAGCCGTGGCGGCTGCGCGGCGTCGTCGGCCACGGCGGCCCCGGCTCCACCGGCGCGCGCAGCAAGTACTTCTTCGCCTGGCTCACCGACCCGGTGAAGAACGGCGCCGGCGCGCTGGTCGATTTCGGCTGCTACAACGCGCTCTGGGCGCTCTGGTACATGGGCCGCCCCGAGACCGTCTACGCTCAGGCGAATCACCTGCGGCCGGAGACGTTTCCCAAGGTCGAGGACAACTCCACCCTCGTGCTCCACTACAAGAACGGCGTGGGCATCTTCGAGGGCAGTTGGGACCTGCCGCGCAGCTTCCAGGACCTGGAGGTGTTCGGGCTGGGCGGCAGCCTCTACGTGACCCGCGACCGGGTTGAGCTGCGCAAGGGGAAGGAGACCCAGGACGTGCCCCTGAAGCCGCTCGCGCCCGAGCGCTCCGATCCCATCGCCTTCATGGTCAACTGCCTCCGGAAGAACAAGCCGGTGGAGGGCCTTGTGGGCCTGCCGATCAACGTGGACGTGGTGGAGATACTGGACGCGGCCAAGCAGTCGATCAGGACCGGCCGCGCCGTGCGGCTGGCGGCGAAATAACCGCCGCGCTGGCGCTGGCTGCCGGCCGTACGCGGTAGACCCAGACTCCCGCGCCCGAGTACAGCAGTTGAAGCTCGGGATGCGATCTGGCCCTGTCGAACCACCGCTTGCGCTCCGCCTGGGGCAACTCCCCCATCGCGAGGTCACTCGCGGTCAGCAGGACGTAGTCGAGGCCGCGCGCGCGGGCGAGGTCCACGAAGCGGAGGAAGTGGGCGCGGGCGGCGGCCATATCTCCCCGGTAGATGTGCCCGGGCATGGCCGGGATCCGGCAGCCCTGGCGTCCCGTGTAGAGGTGGAGCACCGGATCTTGGTAGGCGAGAATGCGCGCGTCGCGCGGGAGGTTGTCCACGATCCAGCGGTACGAGGCCGCGCGCGCGGCGAACTCCTGCCGCCAGGCGCGGGTGAGCGCCGGGAGGAACGCGGTGAGGCCCCACCAGGTGGTCACGAGCACCACGGCCCCGGCGGCAGCCAGGGCGGCGGCCACCGCCCGGCCGGCGACACGCTGGGACCGCAACGGCGAGCGCAAGCTAAGGCCGAGCATCCGGCACAGGTGCTGGAGCTCGAACGCCAGGCCTGCCGCCAGCAGCGGCGCCAGCGGCAGCAGCAGCCGGTCCACCGGAGGAAAGTGCCAGCCGAGCAGCATCCCGATGTAGAGTGGTGCGAACAGGTGCATCGGGCTGAGGCCCTGGCGGCGCGCCAGACGCACCGTGCCGACGATCGCGCCGGCGGCCACCAGGCGCGAGAACTGGAGGCGGAACGTGGTGTCGTTGAAGCTGAAGGCCAGCAGGCTGCCGGTTTCGGAAACCAGCGTGGTGAGATTCACCCAGAAGAGCTTGGGCAGCAGACCGGCGGTCACGTTCAGGAAGTGAAAGCCGAGGTAGCTCGTGTAGTAGGTGGTAATTACGTCGCCGCCGGCAGCAGTGGCGCGCGCCGCCGCCCACCACTGCCAGGCCGCCACCGCCGGCAGCATGGCGAGCGCGAAAGCGGCTGCCTGGGTGCGGCGCCGCCGCAGCAGGAGGAAGGCGGCGCCCGCGAGCAGCATCGGCAGCGCGGCGGTGCGCGTAAGCGCCGCCAGGCCCCCGAGCGCGCCCGCGGCCGCGGCCAGCGGCCAGCGCGCCTCAGGCCGGGCGGCCCGCGCCAGCAACAGTGAAACGGCCAGCAGCTCGGAGGCGAACCACAGCTCGGTGATCAGCCGCGCGCTGCAATTGACCACCCAGGGGTTCAACGCCAGTGCGGCGCACAGAACGGCTTCGAGCCACCGCGGGAATCCGAAGTCGGCGAACAGCCGCCACGACAGCAGCAGGAAAACCGGCACGGCGAGCCACGCGAGCAGCGTCGCCCATACGAGGTTCTGCGGAAAGCGCGGCTCCAGCCTCCAGGCTAGCGACAGCAGCCCGGCGAAGGCCGGCGGGTACTTGGTCTGGTAAGGCGCGCCAGGGAAACTGGCGATCCGGTATCCCTCGCCCTGGGCGAGCGACCTGGCAGCGACGTAGTAGAGGCTGTCGTCGTGGAAGGCTCCCAGTTGCGGCTGGTCGCGCACGCTCCAGGCGAACCAGGCCGAGGGGATCAGCAGCAGCAGGAGAAGGAGGCCGCCAAGCGCCCGAGTGAGCGTCACAAGCTATTATCGGCGGAGTGCCGGGCCGGGTTCAAGCCATATGTAGACTTGATATACTGTGACTATATGAAATCGCTCTTGATCCAACTGGACGACACGACCTACCGGTCCCTCTCCCAGATTGTCCCCGCCGCCAGCCGGGGCCGCGCCCGGTTCATTCGGGAAGCCGTCAAGAGAGCGATCCGGGAAGCGGAGTACGCTCGCATCCGCAAGGCCTACGAGGCTCAGCCCGACTCGGAGACGGAAGCCGATGACTGGGCGAACGCGGAGGAATACAAGCCTTGAAGCAGTACGAGATCTGGTGGGCAGAGTTATCCGCCCCGGCGGGCAAGAGGCCGGTGCTGCTGCTGAGCCGGCATGAGGCCTACGAGTACCTGAACAAGTTCGTGGCCGCCGAGATCACCACGACCATCCGGAGCATTCCGGTGGAAGTGCAGCTCGGCCCGGCGGAAGGGCTTCCGAAGCGGTGCGTGGCGAACTGCGACAATCTGCGGACCATCTCGCGCTCGCGCCTTGTGCGGCGTGCGGGCGCGCTGGCTCCCCGCCGCGAGGCCGAAGTGAAGCGTGCGGTCGGCTACGCGCTGGGCTGGGAAGAACTGATGGACGCCGGCGCGATGAGGTAGCGGTCGATAGCCCGGGCGGCGGCGCGGCCTTCGGCGATGGCCCAGACCACCAGCGACTGGCCGCGGCGGAAGTCGCCGGCGGCGAAGACGCCGGGCATGCTCTCATCCAGGCCCGGGATCTTGATCGGGCCGAGGAAGCCCATCGCCAGCAGAACCAGGTCCACATCGAGCGTGAACTCGGCGCCGTTTCGCCCGGCGTGAAGTCCGCTGACGTGCCCGTGCGCGTCGCCGCTGAAGGCCGTGGTGGCAATCGACCAGTCGCGTACGCCGCCCTCCTCGTGCGAGCTTTCGGTGCGCAACTGGAGCGGCCACAGCGGCCAGGGAGTGTGTGGCGCGCGCTCCAGCGGCGGCTGGGGGAGCAACTCGAACTGGTGCACCGAGAGCGCCTGCTGGCGGTGGCAGGTGCCGAGGCAGTCGGCCCCGGTGTCGCCGCCGCCAAGGATGACAACTCGCTTGCCGGTGGCGAGGATCTCGGGGTCCGGATCGATCGGATCGCCGGCCAGGCGCCGGTTCTGCTGGGTGAGGAACTCCATCGCGAAGTGAATGCCGTGGAGCTCGCGCCCCGGCACGTTCAGATCGCGCGGCTGTTCGGCGCCGCCGGCCAGGAGCACTGCGTCGAACTCCTTGAGCAGATCGGCGGCGGGCACGTTGCCGCCGACGTGGGCGCGCGTCTGGAAGACGACGCCCTCGGCGGTCATCTGCTCCAGGCGGCGGTCGATGAGGCGCTTGTCCATCTTGAAATCGGGGATGCCGTAGCGCAGCAGGCCGCCGATGCGGTCGGCCTTCTCGAAAACTCTGACAGAGTGGCCGGCGCGATTCAGCTCCTGCGCGGCGGCGAGGCCCGCCGGGCCGGAGCCGACGACGGCCACGCGCTTGCCGGTGCGCGCCAGCGGCGGCTGGGGCCGGATCCAACCCTCCTCCCAGGCGCGGTCGCCGATCGTCTTCTCGATTTGCTTGATGGTGACCGGAGGCTCATTGATGCCGAGCACGCAGGCGGCCTCGCAAGGGGCGGGACAGATGCGCCCGGTGAACTCGGGGAAGTTGTTGGTGGAATGCAGGACGCGGATGGCTTCCTGCCAGCGATCGCGGTAAACCAGGTCGTTCCAGTCGGGGATGACGTTGTTCAGCGGGCAGCCGGGGTGGCAGAAGGGCACGCCGCAATCCATGCAGCGTGCGGCCTGGGTGCGCAGCTTCTCTTCGGGGAACTCGCGGTAGATCTCCAGGTAGTCGCCGATGCGCTCGGGGACGGGGCGGCGCTCGGGCAGCTCGCGGGCATATTCGAGGAAGCCGGTTACTTTGCCCATGT
>ERZ1292640.2822-Hain-H43-02um-R1-2822-length-13767-cov-6_pt1 | contig 13767 bp, 9 predicted proteins | sample MGYA00564404_ERZ1292640 | MGnify/ENA primary metagenome ERZ1292640 (study PRJEB36523, sample SAMEA6512636) | groundwater metagenome | collected 2019-01-08 | study: AquaDiva: Metagenomics assemblies of 32 groundwater samples
CTGTGACCTGTATAGTTTGCGCCGTCAAAACCGTGGTGGTTACAGTGGCACCCAAAGGTGGCAACGGCGCAGCATTCGCTTTTAAAACAAAAAAAGTCAGACCTAATAGTCCAACTAAAAATACGAACATCAGCAATTTTGCTGAAGTTATTTTTTCCCGCAGAGATGACAAGCTCATAGATTAAAATATTAAAATCCTAGATTAAACCTAAGAAGAGATTTTTATTGTTAATAACATTATACCACAAAATTTCACTTTTTTCATCAAGACCACCTGTGGATAACTCGCAAAAATAAAATAAGGGCACAAATATTGTGCCCCTACTTCATAAAATTTTAATTTTTAATCTTACTACAAATTATTAAGCGCGGCGCGGGTGCCTGGGCCCACAAAACCAACCTGGCTTAATCCTTGCGCTTTCTGGAAAGCCCTTACAGCGGCTCTGGTAACTCCGCCAAATGATCCGGTATCCGTTGGGTGATTGAAGAATCCCAATTCTCTTAATTTGGCTTGCAATTGTTTTACTTCGGCGCCTTTGGAACCAAGACCTAAATTGCTGACAAATTCACCAGCAGACGCTTGCGGGGCCGGAGCTGGCGCACTCACTCCATTCAGCGCGTCCCGCGTAGCCGAATTAACTGCCCCCGACGCGGTCAATCCTTCCGCCTTTTGGAAAGCGACCACTGCCGCTTTCGTGACTGCTCCAAATAATCCGGTGTTAGTAGGATGCTTGAAGAAACCTAATTGTCTAAGTTTGGCTTGTAATTGTTTTACTTCGGCGCCTTTTGAGCCAATTCCTAAAGTGTGGACAAAGACAGCTACCGGAGAGGCCATAGATTGAGCTGGAAGCATTGCTGATTTTTCGCTAACAGGAACTGGCGCAACTGGAAGTAAAGCCAACTTTTTCACTACTGTTACCGGAGTGGCTATGCCGCTAACCGTGGCGGCCGGGCTGGCTGCGGCCGCGGCCACAACAACCGGAGGAACATAAGCGATTATGAAATCCGTAAGGTGATCTGTCTGGCCGGTAATTGTATTATTGGTAGTATCAATTGTATAACCGCCTTCCACCGGAATATATGTTCCTTTTTCCGAAGAGTAATACATTAATTTTAAATCGCTCTCGGAAACTCCGGACGGTATCTGGCTAACCATGCTAGAATAATCAAGTTGAATTTCGGCATTGCCGGTTAAGCCTTTGATTGTTGATTGACCGGTCGCGGATATCTTGTATGAGGCGTTTCCCAAACTATCCATATTGTCCGGATCTGAAGCCGTATAAGTCTTTTCCACCGCCAGGTTCACATCCCCAGATCCGCTCTCTAGCACACCGCCACTGGCAGTAATCTTAATACCTGAGGCCGAAGTGTCATTTACAGTACCGCCCGAATCAGCTGAAATAATACCACTGGTAGATGTGGGAACGCGGGTGGAATCACTGGTAAGAACAATGTTATTGCCGGTTGAATTTGAACCGGAAACCGTGACCGCGCCGGATTTTGTAGTTTCTGCCGAACTGGGACCAACTGCTTTCACAGTCCACGCGCCATCTGTTACCGGCAAAGAATAGAAGCCGGTTGAATCTATGGCCGCCGTTACCACAGTTCCGGAAGCATTTGATGCCCAAACACGGCCGTCTGTCATCGTAACTCCGGCCGAACTGCTCACATAACCTTCAATAGTTCTGTTGGCTGCCGCTAAAGCGGATTGATCGGGGCTGGCTCCGCCAAAATCATACGCGGATGTGCTGGCGGTAAACGTGGCATTCTGCGAAGCGTCGCCGGCAATATAATTTGAGAGGTTAGATGATATGTTATAAGTTCCGGATTTTACATTGATACTATAAGTGCCGCTGGCATTGGCTGTGGCTGTTTCCACAAATCCAGTGCTGGTATTGGCAAATGTTACCAAGGCGCCGGCCAAAGTACTGGTAACAGCAGAACCACTATAGATGGTTCCGGTTACAGTAATAAAATCGGCAGAAGAAATTCCCAAATTTATGGTGGCCGTGTTTCCAGCCACAACTTGTCCGGTGAACTTTCCTACTCCGAATACATCCACGAAGTAATTATAAGTTAGCGATGCCGGTACGATTATATTCACGGTTGAATTTAATCCGGTTTGCTGTTTAGTAACGCGTTTGGTTGAATCGCTGGAATTTTTTAATTCAATAAAGGCGTCCATGCTTGAATTACCGCCGGTGAAAACAAAGTTTATAGAACTGGTGTTAGCCACGGTAATATTTCCGTTAGTAACATCAGCGGCCGCCACTGAAGCGGTGGCGCCAAGCTCGCCATAATCCGAACTCAAGGTGCCAACCCGGTAAGTTTTACTCCCCAAAACTTTAGCCGAGTAGGCGCCGTTGCTGTCTGTAACTGTGCCTCGTTTTATACCGCCAATAACCGGTTTATTGTTAGTTGAATCCCATTCTTCAATAAATAATGGAACATTGGTAAGATTGGAAGAACCAACAGTAACAGATCCGCTTAGGGTGTAACAAGTGGCGCTTGAAGGAGAAATATTTTGACTTGACTGACTTCCGGATGACACAGAAACAGTTACGGTCTTGGAGAAAGTACCACAAGTATCACCGGTTTTGTCCGGAGGCAATTCCGCTTTTACGGTCCAAGTGCCAACATCAACATATATAGAGTAACTGCCGTCGGAAGATGTTTTGCCGAAAGCGGAATTTCCGCTGGCATCGGAGGCGAATACTGACGCAGAACTTATACCACTGCTGTTTGAATCCAATACCTTGCCGGAAATTGTATATGAGGCTTTCTTCAAAGTTAACACTAAAGGATTAGAACCGGTAATTTGTTTACCATCAAGATAAACATCAATATCTGTTCCCGCGTCCGCGCCATCGGCTTTCACTTCCAGCTGTTTAAATGAAGGAGGCATGCCGTCCTTAAAAGCGCCTATTTCATACGCGCCATAATCTGACATGGATAGGCTGAAAGTGCCGGAAGCATTAGTCGTGCCAAATATAGGAGCGCCAAAACCTTGTTTGTGCATAAATACTTCTATGCTTGACAAAGTATTGCCGGACCCGTCTTTTACAGTGCCGGTTACGATTTTGTCGGCAGTGGCGAAAGCAAAAGTAATTGTACTGCTATTGTTGGCATATTGAGCAAAGGTTGCGCCAGGAGGCAGTGGATTAGACGCGGAACGAGTTACGTTCGGAGATGCGGTGCCTACACCGCTAACATCTACATCGATAGGCGCCGGCGCCACTCCCGGCAGAGCCGTAGGTTTGCTAGCCGAAGCTCCTTTTGGCATTGATGGGCCAACCCCGATAAACCAGCGGCCATTTGCCGGAAGTTTAATATCATAACCTGCGGCATTGGGTACACCTACGCTGGTTAAACTCTTCACCACAAATTTCCCCGGGCCACCGGCAAAAATATCTATATTGGCGCCGTTGAAATTTGCGATACCGGTTAACTTAATAGTAGTGGTAACAGAACCGCCTCCACTGCTGGCGCGAGCCAAAAGAATATATTTAGTCGTAGAAGCGCTACCATTTACACAAACCGGTTCAGGCGACATCTGGCCGAAATAGTCTGTACCATTTAAGGTCGCAAATGGGTCTGTGCCAAAGAAATAACAACCGTCGTTTAAATTGGTATAGCTAATATTTATCGCGGCAGAACCATCAACTTGGGAAACAATGCCGCTTGCCAAGGTAATGTTTTTATCCATTGGACCGCTCGGACCGCCCCCGCGCATAAATACGGTGCCATTAGCCGTCGGTCTGCCGTCGGCGCCATTATCCGGCGTGGAAGTATTTGCTCCTGCAACTATATTTATCGTGATGTGGTTGCTCCCGCCAGCCATAATAAAATATGGCATGCTGGTTTTGGTGGCTTTAACTGTGGTGCCGGCATTATTGGTAAGTTGGATGCCCAAAGTATAACCGCCGGTGGTCGGGCCTTTGGGAATAGACGGGTTGGTAATTTTACGCAAGTCTATGGTAAGACTATCATTAACTACCGGTGTGCCAGAAACACGCAAAGTAACAATCACTTTTCCGGTGGCATTATCCACCGATATGACAGTGCTAGAGACTACGCCGGCGCCAAACTGATTGAAGTCCCCATAAAAAGGAGAGAAGGTGTCCAATGCCACATTAGTAACATCGGTACCGGCCGGGAAAGTAAACACAACTTTGTCGCCATCTACCACCGCCACTCCTGGGCTGAATTTAACTTGAAATACATTAGCATCCTGACTGGCAGTGGGGTTAAAAGCAAAAGCCATATCTGCCTGGCCAAATGCAAACTGATCAACAGTAAAGGAACCAAAACCCATTGGTTTAAACTCTCCGCCAATTGACCCACCACTAAGAGTAGCCATAGGCGGCCCAAACATACCCATATCTCCAAAACTGCCGAAAGTTGTTTTACTGTCATCAACCGGACCAACCAAAGTCGTATCCGGCATAACATTGCCGGACAAATCAGTGATACCGCTGGCCACCAAAGTAAAATTAGATGACCCAGGAGTTAGGGCAACACCCGTAACTGACACGACAAAATTGGCCGCATCATATGATTTGCCTGTGGCGGCTAATATTTTATCCGATCCGCCTTGAGTTAATTCAAGGCGCGCATGATTTAAAGTACTGCTTACCCAATTGGCATCAACCTGCGCATCATGATTCATTGGTTCAGTAAAATAAAATTTACATGTAAAATCATCACAACGGGCTTCCTTAAGCGCGGGCGCGGTAGTATCCACGTTGCCGGTAGTATAAGTAAATGTGGTAGTTGGTATGGAATTATTAGCTAAGTCTTTTACGGAAGAACCAAAAGTTATGGTATAAACAGTGTTTGGCGACAGAACGCTGTTCGGCACTATGGAAACATTATTCTTGCCCGGATCATATTTTACTTCAACACCGGTAGCGGTAGCGCCTTTATACACGGTGATATTTGTTGTGTTTATTGTGCTGGGAGTTAATTGCTCGCTAAAACCAAAATTAAACACATTATTAACAGCTACGGCAGTCGTTCCCGAAGCGATCATGGGATAAATGGTTGGGACGATAACGTCTGTCCCCGAAATTGTAAATGAAGATCGGAAGGCAATATCACTGGCATTAGACGGCGGACGCATAGACATCCCGCTGGCATTGGCCGCGCCTCCCAAAACTCTTGCTTCATAATCCCCCGCGGATAATACGCTGTGAGAAATAGTGACAAAACGCTGTTCCGTGGAATCAAGAGAAACATTGCTGTTGGTAAGCGATACTTCTGTGTTAGCTCCACTGGTAATATTAAATAATTTTATATTGGTATTTGTAATAGAAGCGGCGCTCATGGCTTGATTAAATTCTACTATAACACTGGTATTCCCACCCACGGTCATACCCGGAGCCGGAACCGCGGACTTAACATACGGAGGCATGAATTGTCCGCTGGTGCCGAACGAAGCCATGCTTAACATACCTCCGCCGGTCATAAAGGATATTTTGTGTCCACCACCCGTAAGATTACCTGTTATAGCCTGTCCGCCCTGATTTTTTACATTAGGACCAATAACAAGGGTATATAAAGTATTGGCAAGCAAATCACCGGATGGAGAAAACAAAATCGTATTTGAATCCATGGAAAACAAAGATGAACAACCTGGTGAAGCATTGCTTGTACACCATACAACTGATCCGGCAATTTTGGTGGAACCGGTATCGGTAGTTAAATAAACATTACTACCAGAATTTGACGCGTCGGAATCGTTAATTGTGGTAGCATCCATTGGCTGGTTAAAACCGGCGCGTACCGTTGTTGATACTACCGGGACATTTTGCATACCATCCGGCGGGCCGGAAAACATTACGGTTGGTGTTCCGCCGGCGCCACCGCCACCCATACCGGAATCAAAGAATCCGCACTCGCCTAAACCTAAAGACATATCAATGAGCGTTAAACTGGCGGTGCCGATTGTTTGCGAACGCATCATGCGGCAATAAGCAATTTTATCAGCAGTAAAATCAAAGGCGTCATTGTTTGGCAGTTTGGTAATTGTATATGTTCCATCACCCGCGGTTTGCACAGCCCGACCGGCAAAACCACCGGCAAAAACCCATGCATTTGCCAGCGCGGCGCCACCGGATCTGATTGTGCCAGCTACTGTTCTCACACCCGGAGCGGCTACCTGGACAGTAAAAGGACTATTTTGACAAGTGGTGCTGGCGGTCGCCGACGGACTGGCGCAGAAAAAACGCGTATTGCCCACCCGATCTTGCGCGACTAAAAAATACTTTAAGCCGGAACTAACACTGGTGGTAGGAATCGTGAAGCTATAAAGCGATGAGCCGTTATAATTAACAGCGTCAACGGAATTGGCGTCTAACCACGGATTGGTAGTGCTGGTGTAATATAATCTAAAATATTCCGCGCCACCGTCACCTCCGAAAAGAGTGGCAAACATTTGCCCGGTAGTTTGATCATCAAAAACAAAAGCGTTAATTATCGCGGATCCGCTGGAGCTGGCAATATGAACAGGACTATGATCTATTTGGGGCGGATTGGTATCAGTCACAGTATCAGAAAGAATAACGCCGGCTCCGGGAGTGGTAGTTACGAATACGGCGGTAGAAGAAACCAAAATAGAGTTACTAGGAAGAGTGGTGGAAACAAAAACCCAGGCCACATATTGCGTGTTACTAACCATCAGAGTGGCGTTGGCGCTGTCCATTGTCACATATTGCGGCAAGGTTGTTGACACCACGCTCCATTGAGAAAAATAACCGAACATTTGACATTGACCGCCATTACATCCGGTCGCCGATTCAATGGTATTGGTGGTTAGATTAATAGTATTTGTGGTAATAAAAATTTTTGTGTACAAAAAACCGACCGGCTGGGCGTCCGATGTCCAAAAAACGGTAAAATCGCGGCCATCCACACCAGGCCCGGTGGTATCGGTATCAACAAGAGTTACTCCGGAAAGCGCGCTGGCATTTCCGCCCATAAAAAAAGACGCGTAAAAACCTACGCCCACTGCCACGGATAAAACCGACAGCATGTAGGCTGCTCTTTTTTGCCACAGATGACGCATGATTTTTTTGGCCATAGAATAAATTAGGAATTAAGATTTATGATTTAATTTTTAGGCTGTTAAAAATTTGATGCAATTCGGATTGGGATTGAGTGTCGTTGTTTGGATAAAACAGCCAAACATAATAGGGATCATTTTTTGAACCAAGAGTAAATTTTTCTTTAATGTCCGCGGGCTCGGCGCGGGAGCCAAAATCGCCGGGGCGAAATATTTCCAATCGGCGTTCGCTGTCTTTACTGGCGCTTAAAACTTTAAATGATTTAGAATAATCCTGCACGGAATAATATTTTGGATATTTAAGACTTAAACCCGGCAAAAATTCCGAGGAATAAGAATTGATTAAATCTCCGGGTACGGGATGCGCAACTTTAAGTTTGCCATAAAAAAATATAAAATAAACTACGCCTATAATTAACGCTACAGCCAGAGGAATAAGATAAGTTATTATTTTTTTTGGTAGCATGCGAATTTTAATTGACTATATTATACCACATTTCACCCCCCCACAATGATTATTGAAAAGACCCTGTGGATAACTTACAAAAAAGAAGGTTCTTTTGTTATGGATATTTGACAGAATAAATGGTAAAATAAGTATATAATATTTTTGGTTAATATTAGGGTAATTCTATAGGGTAGTTTTACACGAAAACCTTCTTCTAAAGTATAAAGGGTTGACACCTGTGGATAAGTGATGTAAACTAATTAGTTCTGATTGTATTTTAGAAGTAAGTTTTCGTGTTCTATATGGAAATATCCACTACAAAGCTAAAGGTAATTATCAGGTATTTTTGTACAAATACTGATTCGCGTTTTTTAGGGAAAGTAAAATTAATGAAATTATTTTATTTCCTAGATTTTTTGCATGTTAAAAGATATGGAACACCTGTAACATTTGATACCTACATTCATTTAGAACATGGTCCAATTCCTTCAAAGATTTTAAATCTTGTTACTGGAGTGGTAGATAACGAAGAGGATGCAATATTATCTGATACAATTTACATCGAAAAACCGGAAGGAATTAAGATGCAACGTATTCATTGTATTCAACCATTTGAAGAAAGAGATAAAAAAGTGTTCTCTGATAGAGAATTAAAAATTTTAAAAGAAATTTGTGATAGGTTCGGGGATCAATCAACGAAGTCTATCGAAGATATATCCCATCTCGAAGCACCATGGTCGATGACTAAAGAAACTCAGACTATCCCGTACAGTCTCGCTGCTCAGGACCAAGACTCCAAATTTTCAGAGGAAGAAATAGAAATGTTAACAACTGTAATCTAAAGTATGGATAGCCTAACTACATTCGGAAATATTATTAGGTTACAAACAGATGAGTATGTTTTTCTTGCTGAAATGGGGTCGTCAACATATTTAGCGAAAATTGTAAAACCACCACAGAGCATGGCGCTTTTTAGGCTAATGGAGCGACGAGAATTACAAAGTGTGAGTGGTTCCGTTCAAGCACAGCAAAAATTAGAAAGAAGTCCGTTATATAATTTTGTTGAGTTAACCACTGAAGAGTTTAACAATTGTTTAGCTCTTTTATATGGTATTGATAGGAATACTTCAGAAATTGAAAATTTTATAAATTTACAAAAATTGAATACTCAGGATATTCAAAATTTAAAGGAGGCAATACTCGCAAGCGACGGGGTTCCAGGGCAACTTAAGGAGCATGTATTAAAATTATCTTAATTTAAATTTTTATGGAAATTGGTGTTTTTAAAACCAAATGATATTTTAGACTCGTAAAAATAGTAACAGGTAAGTTTTTCAACTTAAAATAAACTTAACCAGCTTTAGAAAAGCCTCTCAAATGACAGGTCTTTTCAATTTGCTTATTACTTAATCTGCCTATTCTGCTTAATTTGCTTTATGGCTTCAACTGCGCCTCCACTTCCGAAGCAAAGTCACAGCCGGCTTTTGTTAGGCCTTCACCCAATTCAAACCGCTCCATTCTGGCGATAGTGGCATCGGCTCCCAATAATTTCTGAATGGTTTTCTCTTCATCTTTAATAAACGGCTGTTCCAACAGACAAATTTCACTGTAAAATTTGTCCAGCTTGCCGACCAGAATTTTTTCTATGGCGGTTTCCGGCTTGCCTTGTTGTTTCAACTGATCGGTATAAATTTCTTTTTCTTTGGCTATAATTTCCGGAGAGACCTCTTCACGGCTAATGCATTTTGGATAAGTGGCGGCCGCGTGCATGGCAATATCGCCGGCTAAAGCGGAATCAGTGGAATTTTTTAACAAGACCAAAACCGAAATCTTGCCGCCCAAATGAGAATAGGCGCCAAAAGCGTCGGCGTCGGTTTTTTCTACCACCGCGAAACGGCGCAAAACAATTTTCTCTCCGATTTTTGCGGTGAGATTATTTATTTTTTCAGCAATAACCGGAGACATCGCCTCTTCCATTCCTACCGGCTTGTTCTCAAGCAAATTATCAGTCAATTCATTTACCAGTTTTTTGAAGTCTTCGTTTTGCGCCACAAAATCCGTTTCGGAATTTACCTCTAAAACCACGGCCGTATTGCCGCTTACTTTTATCTGGGTGGCGCCTTCGGCCGCGATTTTATCCGTGCGCTTGGCCGCTTTAATAATGCCTTTTTTGCGAAGTATTTCTCCGGCCTTTTCCATATCCCCTTCGGCTTCATCCATCGCTTTCTTGCAATCCATCATTCCCGCTCCGGTCATGGCGCGGAGTTTGGCTACGTCTGATGCGCTAATCATATTTTATAATAATTTAGAATATAATTTTATTAAATAGATTCTTCTTTCTTTAAAGCCCGTCTTTCAATCTTTACAGCGTCATGCTTGACCGGCTCTGCTTGGGCGCGTTCGGCTTTTTTCGCGGCAAATTCTTTACGGCCTTCATTTACGGCTTCGGCCACCAAATCTACGATTAATTTTATGGAGTTTACAGCGTCATCGTTGGCCGGAATGGCATAATCAACTTTCTCCGGATTGACATTGGTATCGCAAACGGCGACGGTAAGCACCTCGGTTCTTTCGGCTTCAGCCAAAGCAGTTTTTTCGGTGCGCATATCGGCGATATACAGCGCATCCGGCATTTTATCCAAAGTGGTTAAACCGATTAAATATTTGTCCAATTTTTCCAATTGTTTTTTCATGGTTACCTGTTCTTTTTTGGTGTATTTTTCTATTTCACCGCTGGCAAACATTTCTTTTAAGTTGTGATATTTTTTCAAACGACGTTTAACTTCATCAAAATTGGTAAGCAACCCGCCAATCCAGCGCTCTACCAAATAAGGCATCCCACAACTGATGGCCGCCGCTTTGGTAATTTCTCTGGCATGGCGTTTGGTGCCGACAAATAAAATAATCTGGCCTTTTGCGACCAAATTTTTCACATAATTCAGAGCCTTCTCAAGCTGTTCTTGAGTTTTTTCTAAATCAATAATATGCACCCCGTTGCGCGCGCCAAAGATGAATTTTTCCATCTTCGGGTGCCAGCGTGATTTTTGATGGCCAAAGTGTACTCCGGCCTTCAACATTTCCAACAATGTTGGCATTTTAGTCATATTTTCCTTATAATTGCCTCCTAGCCTTGCCCCGGAATGGTCCGTAGGGAGGAAAAAATTGGCTAGCGAGAGATTAAATTAGTATAGAGACAGTATATAGGAAGGAAAGAAATGAGTCAAGAGGCCGATTGGGGCCGATTGGGGTTAATGGGTGTTTCAGTTTTTAGCGTACCAAGTAGTGCGCTAAAGGTTCCAAAATCTCTATTTTAAATCAGAAATAAGATGTGTAAAACCCGCGGTATTTACCCAGTAGTTATTAGGATTATTATTGAGGAATTTGTTTATTTCTTTTCTTTGCGTGCTTATTTTGTCGCCACGTCCAATTTCACCCAATAAGATATTGGAATATTTACCATCCAAGAAAGAAACATAGGAAATTCCATTTTTTTCAGTAAGTCCTAAAATTTCTATTAATTCAGAAATTTGTTTGTCTTGGCCGCCGCCAGCAGCGTTTAAGTGTTTAGCTTCGCAAAGTAGAATTTTATTTTTTGCTTTAATTATTAAATCAAGCGTTTTGTTTTGTTTTTTAGTTTTAATTTTTATACCTAAATTTTTGCGTACATTTTTTAAGCTAAATTTTTTAGAAAATTTAACTACGCAGTAATTAGTCTTTACGAAATCTTTCCAGTCAAAAACTTCCATAAATCCATTATTTTTTAGTATAGAAATTAGCTTATTCTCTCCAGTCTTTCCTTTTTTGCGTGATGAATTTGTGTCTAATATCGCCTGCACCCATTCTTCTGGCACCATTTCATTTAATACTCTTTTTTTAAAGTATCTTTGGGTAATATCTTTCAATAAATTTACATCGTCTTTAACATAATACCAAATATTGTCGCAAGCGTTGATAAAACAGCCAAATTCAGAGCAAATGGAAAATTTAGTTATAATTTTAGATAACTCTAAAAAATATTTATTTATCACCGCCGCCTTTTCCTTTTTACCTTGCAATGTTCGTATCGTGATTAAGATATTTTTTATTTCCTTAGTATTTTTAATGTATTTATTTATATCAGGATTTTTTTCGTCAAATACATAAAAATCATCGAGCAGCTTCTCTTGATTATTTTTGGAAATTTCAAAATAATGCAGGTTGTTTTGCGTTTGCTTCATAATAAATTAAATTTAAAAATTTGTAAACCAAATCAAATGATATTCTTTTACGATTATTATCTCTAAAATTAGTTAGAAAAAAAGAAAGATATTTTTCGCGGTTAACCGATAATTCGTTGTTAAATTTTTTCATTAACTCAATTTGTTCATTAATAGATACTTCTTTCTTAAAGATTAAATGCGCCATGTTCCGTGAGGTGCTTTTCCCGACAAGACCTGCGATTTTATATTTTCTTATATCTTCTAATTGTATTTTTTTTCCATTTTTACTGTCAATTGCTCTTAAAAATAAAATATTTTTTTCAAGTAATCTTTTAATATCGTCGCTAATTTTTAATATTTTTTTATCTTTAATATTTTGTAGTGCGATTTCGACTTCGTATTCGCCAGACTTTAGATAGTCTCCCGTAAGGCGAAAAACACCCAGGTCATTTTTGACATTTTTTATTTTATAAATAAAATCACCGCCGAATTGCCAGCCTGATTTTTTTTCAAGCGATAATTTTATTTTTTTGTTTTCTGGATAAATTATCGTATCAACAATGCTTATATCCGATGCCTTCTGCTTTCTTTTAAAATAGAATGAGATTACGTTATAAGTAGTGTCTTCAAAAACTTGCTCTGAAAAAATATTTAATTTTATTATTTCAAATTTTGCGAAAAATAATTCTCTGATTTTTTTTGAATTTTCAGCGCATAAAAAATTTAACGGCACGATAATTATGCCTTCTTCGCAATTTAAAATAGAAAAGAGGGAAACTTGGTATAAATCTTCAAAGCTGGCATTATTTCCAGAGAAAAAAATTTTCTTTATTTCATTCGTGGCTTTATTTTTATGTAGATATGGCGGATTGGTGCAAACGAATTTATAATCTTTAGGCGAATTTATAGAATCATTGAAAAAGACATTTTTTTCATCAGTATAATTTTTATCGCAATCATAACCTATAAATTTTTTACATTTATTGTTTTTAACCCAATCTAATAAATCGCGATTTCCCGCAAAGGGATCGGTGATTTCTTTATTTTTCACAAAACCGCTAAATCCTTGCAGGATATAGTCTGAGTTTGTGGTAAAAAATTGCCCTAAACTGCGTTTTTTGCTTATCGCATCCATAATTATTTATCAATCGTGATTTTTTTTATATCACTTTTCTTCATTATTTTTATACTATAATTTATTCCCGGATATTTCATGTACGAGGCATCAACGAAACCATTGGAAATTTTATTTTTACTAATATTTAAACCTAAATTTAAAAAGTTTTTCTTATTAAAATATAAAATAGCTATTATTTTATCCTTGATTATGTATCTTACATAAATAGGAAAAACAGAGAACCTTACTTTGCTTCCAAGAGAAAGAATTTTTTTGTGTGTTTCATTAAAAAGATTCAAGTCTTCCGTAGATTGGATTTTTTTAATAATTTCTTGTAGTTCGTCCATATTTGTTATCAATCTTTGAACTGGTAGTGAGTTATTTCAAATTTTTGCTTTAACTCGGCCAAAAATGCGGGGTTATTTCCAGGCTGTCATCCTGAATGAAGTGAAGGATCCCTTTCTGTCGTTTTGTAAGTGATTGAAAGGGATTCTTCGCTTTGCTCAGAATGACAAGTGGCGAAACTTAATACCAGCTCTTTGCTAATTCCTATTATACACTTTTTTCGATTTACTGTATACAAAAGTACATAAGCAAAAGCACATAAGCGGGTTTGACAAATGGCAAAAAAGTGCTAGACTATGGAGTTGTTTGGGGAGCTGTTTCCCAGTCAACAGATTTACACAAATGGCCGCCTTCGTTTAACTATGGCGGGCCAAAGGAGGATGCAACAATGCGTAAGTTTCTGCTTGTTTGCGTGGTTGCGTTTAGTTCGTCTTTTGCGGTAAAAAAGGCGGCCGCGCAGAACACGGCCCCAACCAAGCTGGCGGTTGTCCCGTTCCAAAATATTGGTTTTGTGCGCGGACAAGATTACATGCAGCTGCAATTTGCCGCCACCGTGGCCGAACGCCTGGAAAATGTTCCGGCCTACGAAGTGGCT
>ERZ1292640.2823-Hain-H43-02um-R1-2823-length-13759-cov-8_pt1 | contig 13759 bp, 11 predicted proteins | sample MGYA00564404_ERZ1292640 | MGnify/ENA primary metagenome ERZ1292640 (study PRJEB36523, sample SAMEA6512636) | groundwater metagenome | collected 2019-01-08 | study: AquaDiva: Metagenomics assemblies of 32 groundwater samples
TACGAAAGTGCTGCTCTACCAACTGAGCTAAGGCGGCACTAACACCACGACTTACTCCCGAAAAAGCAAGCTTTTTCGCGGATCCTCGATTTTTCAAAAAATCTTGTTTTGAAAAATCGGGACAAAACAGCTAAGGCGGCGTTACATTAGCCTGAAGCCGATGTCCGGGATTGAACCGGAGACCTCGTCATTACCAATGACGTGCTCTACCAACTGAGCTACATCGGCACATTGATTTATCCCACGACTTACCAACCTGCCTGCCGGCAGGCAGGAACAGCTACATCGGCAACCTACAATCAATAGTATTACAGACCTGAAAATTTTTCAAATTCATTTTTAAATTCAAATAAAAAAAAGACCGGGTGCCTTTCGACATCCCGGTTTGCAGATTACCAATCAATGATGGTGGGCGCGTTTGAAACTTGCTCCCTCCGGCGTCTTTTCCAAAGCCAGGCTCGTTCTCTGGTGGCGGCCTGAAAAAACTTTTTGCGGATTGTGGTAACCGAATCTTCCGGTTTTACCACGATAATCGCGATGCGGGTCCGACCTCGATGTTTCAACTGAAAACGGTCAACATTGGTCCTAGAGCTTTTCAGTTGGATAAAAAGGGGACCGACATCCATTCTTACGACCACATCCATTCCCCGATGGTCTTCTTCCGGAGTTGCCAGTCGGACAGAAATAAACCAATCAGGCAAAATCAATGAGGGGTCTTTGTCAGGGTTAAGCGCTTCAAGAAATTTTTCTTCCATGAAATGACCTACTCTTTGTGCCACTTCCCACCAGATTTCTTTTTCGTGTCGGTCTAAGAAGACATTATTGTCAATATAAGCTGGAACAGGGTTTTTATGATATCCCATTATTATCACCTCCAATCTGGAGACAATATACAACACTTTCATAATTTAAGCAAAGTTTGATTTTCAATTCTCGCAGAATAGAGTAATATACTTTAAATGAAAATCGTTATCGCCACAGGGATATACCCGCCCGAGATTGGAGGGCCGGCTCAATATGCTAAAAATCTTAAGGCGGAATTTGAGGCGAAGGGCCACCGCGTCAAAGTTTTGACTTATCGGTTGGAGAAAAAAATGCCGACGGGTTTTCGACACCTCTGGTTTTTCTTGCGCTGTTTCCTAGCTTTTCCTAGATCTGATCTAGTAGTGGCGCTGGACACTTTTAGCGTGGCAATGCCGGCCGTGGCGGCGGCGCGGCTTTTGGGTAAAAAAATTATCATTCGCACCGGCGGCGACTTTTTGTGGGAATGGTATGTGGAACGGACCGGCGATTTGGTTTTGCTCAAAGATTTTTATCAGACGCGATTGGACAAATTGAATTTCAAAGAAAAAATCGTTTTTAAACTTTCCCGATGGACGGTTCGCAATGCCAGCCGCTTAATTTTCAGCACTGAATGGCAGAAAAGAATTTGGTTGCCGGTTTATGGTTTTGATGAGGCGAAAACTACAATTGTTGAAAATTATTATGGTCCAAAAGGGCCGTCTTTTCCGTCACCAGAAAAAAACTTTCTTGCCGGCACTCGGCCGCTTAAATGGAAAAACTCTGCTCGACTGGCGGAAGCGTTTAATAAAGCCAAAGTCAAAAATGCCAGAATTATCTATGATAACGCCACTAAACCGTTTGAAAAGTTTATGGATAAGGTGGCCCATTGTCACGCGGTGATTTTGGCGTCGCTGGGCGATGTTAGCCCTAATTTTATTTTGGACGCCATTCGGCATAATAAGCCGTTTATTTTAACCAAAGAGACCGGCCTTTATGCCCGTCTCAAAGATATTGGCATTTTTGTGGACCCAGAAAATACAGATGATATTGCCGACAAGATTTTGTATTTAGCCGACGAGAAGAATTACGAACAGTGTCGGAAAAAAATTGAGAGTTTTAATTGGACTCACACTTGGAGCCAAATTGCCGATGAGTTTTTAACGGTTTATAGCAAAATAAAATGAACCCCACTAAACTTTTAATGATTTCCACTGACCGGAAGATTTTTGAAGAAGATAGCGCTGTTCGGGCGCGGATGATTGAATACGGCAAACTTTTTGGCGAAACACATATTATCGTTTTTGCCAAAAACAACCGACAACCGACAACCGACAACCGACGACTTTCAGACAATACTTTCGTTTACTCAACCAATTCACTCTCAAAATTTTTCTACATTTTTGACGCTGTTCGTATTGGAAAATCTGTTATTGAAAATTGTAAACCTGCCCGTCCGGCAGGCGGGTTGAAAATTGAAAATTGTTTGATTACTACCCAAGATCCATTTGAATGTGGACTTGTCGGCTGGCGACTAGCAAGAAAATTTAAAATTCCATTGGAATTACAAATTCATACCGATATCGGTAGTCCTTATTTTACCAGCTTGAAACTTGGTTGGCGGTTGGCGACATTGAATTTTTTGCGTTTTCAATCGGCGAGATTTTTATTGCCCAGAGCGGATAAAATTAGAGTGGTGTCAGTCAGAATTAAAAATTATCTCATTTCTCGTTTCAAAATTGCCGAAGCTAAAATTGAGATTAGGCCGATAAAAATTGACGAAGCAAAAATCCAGCGCGCCGTTGTTTCCCCAGAAAACGATTTGCGAAAAAAATATTACCAATTTGATTTTATCGCTTTGGCCGCTGGCCGTTTGGAGCCGGAGAAAAATTTCGCTTTGGCGATTGATGTTTGGCGGGCAGTTATTAAAAAATTTCCTCGCGCTGGCCTAATCATTGTCGGTGCTGGTTCTCTTGAAAAAAACTTAAAGTTATTCGCCCAAGGCGGACCCCGCAAGGCGAGGCAAGATAATGTTGTTTTTGAACCCTGGACGGAAAATCTCGCGTCTTATTACAAAACCGCCGATGTCTTTTTGAATACTTCTTTTTATGAGGGTTATGGTATGACACTAGCCGAAGCCGTCGTGGCCGATTGTCCGGTTATTTCTTCCGATGTTGGGGTGATTGATGAAATTTACCGGAGTGGCAAGAAAGCCGCCATTTGTTCGGTTGGGGATAAAAATTGTTTTGTGGCTGAAATAAACAGGCTATTCAAATAAGTTTTTTCGTGTAGAATGTTGCCATTATGAACAAAAAACCCTTAATTGGTTTTGTTGGTCAAGGTTTTATCGGTAAAAACTATGCGGATGATTTTGAAAAGCGGGGCTATTCGGTGATTCGTTATGCCAGAAAAAAGCCTCTGGCGGCCAATAAGGAAAAAATAAAAAATTGCGATATGGTTTTTATTGCCGTGCCGACGCCGACCACGCCGAAAGGTTTTGATTTCAGTGTTGTTCGGGAAGTGATTAAGCTTGTTGGTGTTGGGAAAATCGCGGTTGTCAAATCAACCATCTTGCCCGGGACAGCTAAAATTATTCAAAAAGAATATCCCGACCGGATAATTTTACACTCGCCGGAATTTCTCAGCGAAGTAACCGCAGCCGAGGACGCAGCCAATCCTTTCTCAAATATTATTGGCCTGCCAGAAAATTCCAACCGCCACAAAAAAGCGGCCGAGCGAGTGATGTCGGTTTTGCCGAAATCGCCGTTCAATCTGATTTGCGCCAGCGAAGAAGCCGAGCTGTTCAAGTATATTCACAATGCTAGCGGTTATACTCAAATTGTTTTCTTCAATTTGATGTATGATTTAGCTAAAGCGGTTGGCGCCGATTGGCAGGTGATTGAACAGGCGGTTAAAGCCGATCCTTACATTCCCAATCGTTACGCTCGGCCGGTTCACAAAAGTGGTCGAGGCGCCGGTGGCCACTGCTTCATTAAGGACTTTGAAGCGCTCTCGGCTCTTTATTGCAAATGGTTTTCTAATTCCAAAGGCTGCGCTTTCTTTAAAGCTACCGCCTCAAAGAACAATGAACTTCTAATTGAGAGCGGAAAGGACTTGGACCTCTTGAGAGGTGTTTATGGCAATGAAATTATTGATTCTTACTCAAAAAATTGATAGAGCAGGCCCGGTGCTTGGTTTTATGCATCGCTGGCTGTTGGAATTCGCGAAAAATTTTGAAAAAATCACCGTGATTTGTTTAGAACTGGGTGAATATTCTTTACCGGCGAATGTTCAAGTTTTTTCTTTGGGTAAAGAGCAGGGCAGATCGCGTGTGAAATACCTTTTTAATTTCTACAAATACATTTGGCGCGAGCGGAAAAATTACGAAGCGGTTTTCGTTCACATGAATCAAGAATATATTTTGTTAGGCGCGCCGCTTTGGAAAATTTTGGGTAAGAAAGTGGCGTTTTGGTATAACCACACTTGCGGTAATTTTTTGACCAAATGGGCAATGTTCATGGCAGATGTGGTTTGTCACACTTCGCCGTTCGCTTACACCGCCGGAACGAAAAAATCACGACGGATGCCGGCCGGCATAGATACAACACTTTTCAAACTGGACGAGAAAATAAACAGGAAGCCAAAAAGTATAATGTATATTGGTCGGCTCGCGCCGTTGAAAAAAGTTGAGGTGTTGATTAAAGCGGCAAAGATTTTAGACGAAGAGGAAATAGATTTTATTTTGGACATTTACGGCGCCGCGGCCGCGAAGGATAGCGATTATTTCGAGCAACTTAAAAAAACTTCGGCGGTACTTCGAGCGAAAGGCAAACTTTTCTTCCGCGGCGCCGTGCCGAACGAACAAACGCCGGCGATTTTTAACACCCATCTCGTATCAGTGAATTTGACGCCCAAAGGTAATTACGATAAGACGGCTTTGGAAGGTATGGCTTGCGGGACATTGCCGTTGGTTTCCAGTCCGGCTTTTAATGATATTATCCCGCCAGAGTTTCGCTTCAAGGAAAATGACAGCCGAGATTTAGCGGAGAGAATCAAATTTGTTTTTGCTCTTCCCGAAATAGCGGTGGTAAAATACGGCACCGATTGCCGCCGGGCGGTGGACCAGAATCACGCTTTAGTTTTGCTGGCCACTAATTTGGCAACACTTTTCAATAATCAACAAATGTGTTAAAGTTTTTGTTATGAAAATTTATTATGTTGCCAATATCAGATGGCCAACTTCAAAGGCGCACGGTATTCAGCTTGCCAAAATGAGCGAAGCGCTGATTGAAGCTGGCGCCGGTTTGACGCTTGTTGTTCCTAATCGCGGTCGAGGCGACGCCCAAGCTTTTTATGGTTTACGCCAGTCGATTCCAACGATTCAGGTTCCAGTTTTGAATTTTGGCGACAATTGGTTAGGTTTTAATCTCTCGGCGCTTTCCTTCGCCGTCAGTTCTTTTTTGTTTTTGTTTTTTCGGCGTTTGGAAAAAAACGCGGTGATTTACACCATTGATTTGGATAATTTTTCATTTTTTCTCTTGCCGTTTTTGGGCCGATTGGTTTTTTCCGAAGTTCACGGTTCCAAGCAATTAAGTTTTTTTTCTAAAATTTTCTTTAGAAAGGTTTCCGGTATTGTGGCAGTGAGTGAGGGAGTAAAATCAAGTTTGATTAAAAATTTCAATTTATCGCCGGAAAAGATTATTGTTTGTCCCAACGGCATTGATTTCAAAATGTTTGAAAACTTACCGACCACTGAAGCCGTTAGGCAGAAATTAAATTTTCCCAAACAGCCGGTGTTTTTGTATGTTGGCAGATTTTATAATTGGAAAGGCCTTGACATTTTGCCGGCGGCTGCTGAAAAAGTCGGTGAGCGGGCTTCAATTATTTTGGTAGGCGGCAATGCCGCTGAATTCAGTCGGATTACCGGAGAAAAAAAGTTACCAGCCAACCTTATTTTTGCCGGTATCCAACCATTTTCAGAAATTCCTCTTTGGCTGAACGCTGCCGATTTTCTGTTGGTGACGGCGACAAAAAAAGACGAATATTCTTACCGCGAAACCTCCCCGATGAAATTATTTGAATATTTGGCGACTGGTAAGCCGATTATTGCCGCCAAGACGCCGGCTATCGGTAATGTAGTCTCGGCGGAAGAAGTTATCTTTTATGAACCGGACGATACGGTTGATTTAATTAAACAGATGAATTTTGTTCTTGATAATCAAGTTATTTGTGAAGTTAAAGCTCAACGGGCCTTGGAAAAAGCCAAAGAATTTTCTTGGCAGAAACGAGCGGATAATGTTTTGAGTTTTATAAATAACCAGCGTTCATGAAAATTGGCATCATTCTTCATCCTTATGGCGAGCAAAAACCGGGCGGTTTACCGAGAATTATTTTTGGTTGGGCAGAAGCGCTTCTTTCGGTTGACCAAAAAAACGAATACATTATTTTTCTCAAAGAAAAGCCAGTTGCTCCGCCTGATTTGCCCGGAAAAAATTGGCGAATGGAAATTTTAGGACAGGGCAGTTTTTGGCTTGAAAGATTGCGCCGAAAGACGCTTTGTGATGTTTATTTATTCAATACGCCGGTGTTGCCGTTTTTTTGGCGTCCGCCGCGCTCGGTCGTAATCACCCTCGATTATCCGTATAAATATCTAAAAACAAAAAATTTTAAGGAGTGGCTATTCCGCCGTTTTATTGGCTGGTATCATCAGCGTTCGCTTAAGCGCGTCAATCATATCATTGCCGTTTCTCATTCCACCAAGAATGATACGGTTAAATTTTTTGGCGTGCCACCGGACAAAATTTCCCTTGTCTATCACGGTTTCAAAAAGATTTGCGAATTACCGGAGCAGGCGATAGTTTTGCCAGAAAAATTTTTCTTTTTTGCCGGCACGATGAAAGAAAGAAAAAATATTCTGAACATCATAAAAGCCTATAAGCTTTTTATGGAAAAACGGCCGGAAGCTTTCGAGCGTTTGGTTTTAGGGGGGAAAAATGAAGGAGAGTATTATGAGACCCTCCGCCAATTTGTGGTGAAAAATAATCTCACCGATAAAGTTTATTTCACCGGTCACTTAAATGAAAATCAATTATCTTACGCTTATCGGCGGGCGGCGGCGCTGGTGTTTCCGAGCCTGGTTGAAGGCACGGGTTTTCCGATTTTAGAAGCAATGAGTTGTGGTCTGCCGGTGATCACCTCAAATATTTTTGGACCAGCCGAACTTGGCGCCAACGGCGCGGCGATTTTGATAAATCCCCGTGAGCCGAAAGAGATTGCCGAAGCCATGGAAAAAATTACTTCTTCAGATGGGCTTCGCGCGGTGTTGGTTGAAAAATCTCGCGAGCAATTGAAACTTTTTTCTTGGAATAAGACAGGTCGGGAAACTTTGGGAATTTTGGAAAAAATTACAGCGTCAAAAATTTGCTTTTTGATTCACAATACCAACCCCCATAACGGCGGGGGAGTTTTGGCGCGGAATATAATTTCTCGGCTGAAAATCGTTTTGCCCGCCAGTGTCCAAGTGTTAACTGCCGAGGCCGGCGGTTTTCCAGATGAGCTGCCGCTTCTTTCCAAGCGCTGGTTTCTGTCGCCGTTCAGAATTTTTTCCATCTTGAAAGCGATTCGTTCGGCTGATTTTGTCCACGCTTTTGATGTTTTTCCTTACGGCTTCATCGCGGCGTTGTTTTCTTTGGGCAGTAAAGCTCGGATAATTATTACCGCCAATGGCACCGGCTCGGTTCGTTATCTTTATTTACCGTTCTTTTTTCCTTTGGCGAAATTTGCTTTCACGCGGGCAGATAAAATTATCGCCATTAGTCGTTTTACTCGCGATGAGATTTTGAAACGAATCCCCGAACTTTCCATTTTGGTTATTAACCCCGGTATTGACCTCGGCATTTTTACCGCGAGTCCGGCGGAAAAGTTTTTAGCCAAAACAAGAAAATTCCAACCCTACATTTTAAGTGTCGGTTCAATTCGTTTTCGCAAGGGTTACAAGTGGAGCATTCCGGCTTTCAAAAAGGTTTCGGCGGTTTTTCCCGACCTTCATTATGTCATCGTCGGGAAAAAATATACCGACAAAGAATATAATCGGCTGAAAAAATTAATTGATGAACTTAGTTTGAAAGACAAAGTTTTCTTTGTTGAAAATGTTGAGACCGATGAAGAATTGGCGGCGTTTTATCATGGGGCGAGATTATTTGGTTTGCTGTCATTTAATGTCGGTCATGATATTGAGGGTTTTGGCATTGTTTTCACGGAAGCGGCCGCCGCCGGCTTGCCGGTAGTTGGCAGCAAAAATTGCGGTGTAGAAGACAGTGTGAAAGACAACAAAAATGGTTTTTTGGTAGCCGAGGACGACATTGAAGGTTTCGCCAATGCCGCCATCAGAATCTTAAAAGACAAAAAACTTTACGAAAGAATGTCGGTTGAATCGCGAAATTTCGCCACTCAATTTTCTTGGGAGAAAAAGATTGATGAATACATCAACTTGTGTTATATTACATAACATTATGAAAAATATAAAAAAGCGTAAGAAGGCATTAATTACAGGCATTACTGGCCAAGACGGTTCATATTTGGCGGAGTTTTTGCTTAAAAAGGGTTATGAAGTGCATGGCATTGTCCGGCGTTCTGCGAGTTTCTATACGGAACGCATTAGTCATATTTATCCGCAAACGCAAGCAAAAGAGCATTTATTTTTACACTACGGCGATCTAACAGATACTTCAAATTTAGCTCGGTTAATAGAAAAGATTGTTCCTGATGAGATTTACAATCTTGGCGCCCAAAGCCATGTTAGGATAAGTTTTGACATACCTCTTTATACTTCTGATGTCGCGGCGCTCGGAACACTGCGGTTGTTGGAGGCGATTCGCGATTCGCGAGTTAAAACGAAATTTTACCAAGCATCCACGGCCGAAATGTTTGGGGAAGCCAAAGAAGGGGTTCCTCAAAAAGAAACTACCCTGTTTGAGCCAAGGAGCCCTTACGCTATAGCTAAACTTTTTGCTTATTGGATTACAAAAAACTATCGCGAGGCCTACGGAATTTTCGCTTGCAATGGCATTTTGTTTAATCATGAATCGCCACGGCGCGGTGAAAACTTTGTGACCAGAAAAATTACCATTAGCATTGCCGAACTTTTGGCTGGCAAGCGCGATAAAATTTATCTCGGCAATTTGAATGCTAGGCGCGATTGGGGTTACGCGCCGGAATATATAGAAGCGATGTGGTTGATGCTTCAGCAAGACAAGCCGGATGATTATGTAATTGCCACGGGAGAAACTCACTCAGTTAGGGAATTTTTGGAGGAAGCATTTCGTTTGGTCGGAATCAAGGATTGGAAAAAATACATTGAATGCGATAAAAGATATTTAAGGCCCACGGATGTTGAATATCAAGTGGGCGATATTTCAAAGGCCCGAAAAAAACTTGGCTGGAAACCGAAGACTTCGTTCAAAGAGCTGGTCAGAATTATGTTGGAAGCGGATTGCAAAAAACTCAAACTCGGGGTATCATTACCGAAACAGCCGAAAAAATGATAAAACTTGTTAAATCAACTTTTTACAACGAACCGGAAACCAAAAAGAAACTGGTTGATTTTATTTTGCGCGCCGATATTTTGAGTATGGGCGAAGAGACCCGGAAATTTGAGAATTCATTTGCCAAAAAGCAGGGAAGAAAATATGCCATCTTCGTCAATAGCGGCAGTACCGCCAACTTGGTTTTGCTTCAGGCATTAATCAATCTCGGGCAGTTAAAAGCTGGCGCGCGAGTCGGCATTTCGGCGGTTACTTGGTCTACCAATGTGATGCCAATTATCCAATTAGGTTTTCAACCGGTGGCTATTGATTGCGAGTTGGAGACGCTTAATGTATCGCCGCGGACTTTGAAAAAACATCTCGGCAAACTTGACGCCTTGTTTCTTACCAATGTTTTAGGGTTGGCCGATGATATAAAAGCGATAGAAAAACTTTGTAAAAAACACCAAGTGATTTTTTTGGAAGACAATTGCGAATCGCTTGGTTCAAAAACAGCGGGTAAACTTCTGGGCAATTTCGGTTTAGCCGCCACCTTTTCCTTTTTTGTCGGCCACCATCTTTCCACTATTGAAGGCGGTATGATTGTTACTGACGATGAAAAGTTGTCTCACCAATTGATAATGGCGCGGGCGCACGGCTGGAGCCGGAATTTGCCGATTGGCCAGCGGGCAGATTTGAAAAAGAAGCACGCGGTGGAAGATTTTTTTGATTTCTATACTTTTTACGATTTAGCTTTCAATTTTCGCTCGACCGATATTCATGGTTTTGTCGGCAATGTCCAACTGCCGCATTTGGACAAAATGGTGCGTCGGCGCGAGCAGAATTTTTACGCTCTGAAACCGGCGATGGATAAAAATCCTCACATTTTAGCTTTACGCGTTGCGCATATGGATATTTTTTCCAATTTCGCCGTGCCGCTTATTTTCAAAAGCCGCGAGGCGTTTGAAAAATATCGGGTTAATTTTGAAAAGGCGGGAGTGGAAATCAGACCGATTATTGCCGGCAATATATTGCGCCAGCCGTTTTATAAAAAATATGTAATAAAAATCGAAGAGTGCCCAAATGCCGATTATATCCACCACCACGGTTTCTATTTCGGCAACAATCCGGAATTGACTACCGGTGAGCTGGCTTTGCTCAAAAAGCTGCTGGCGAGGTAGAATATAAGGATGGATTTAATTAGGCATTCTGTCATTCCCCGTTATTTAATTGGCGGCGCCGTAGGCGCCGCCACCAATGTTTTTTCACTTTTTCTTTTAGTGGAAATTTTTGGGGTATGGTATTTACTAGCGGCGGTTTGGTCGTTTCTAATCGCTTGGCTGGTGAGTTTTTTGCTCCAAAAATACTGGACTTTTCAGAATTATTTAACCGAAAATGGCGCGTTGCAAAAACAGGCATCATACTTTTTTGCCATTTCTCTTTTTAATTTGTTGCTCAACACTCTGCTAATTTATATTTTTGTTGATTTTTTCCGCTGGTGGTATTTATTGGCCCAAGTATTTTCCTCGGCGCTTATCGCCATCAGCAGCTTTTTTCTTTACAAGCGTTTCGTCTTTCAACAATAAGTTACTGCCCACCAATCTTTTTGACATATTCCATTTGGTTGTAAATACCAAGCAGGTAATAGTTTTTAACTTTGAAATAATGGAAATTGCCGAGCAGTAAAATTACAGCGGCGGCGCAAATGGCTAGATAAAACCAGCGCTGGAGTTTTTCTTTTAACATTTTATCTGCCAGCATCGCTAGCAGTGGCGGCAAAAGAATCAAAGCTGGCAAAAGGAAACGCGTTTGATGAGAGGTGAAAAATAAAACCAGCAGATAAATTTCAGCAGATAAAAACAGAATGATTTCGGCTGGTGATAATTTCCGCCGGCTAATTATCATCAAAGCAATTAATCCATAAACAGCGATAAAATAGCCGAGGATTACCAAATTGCTGGAGGACTCATTGTTCTGGGTGAACCATTGGCCAAATTTATAAAATGGAAAGATAAAGGCGTTGGGCAAAGTTCGATCAATAGCCATAAACATTCCCACTCCTTCGGTGAATTGTTGATCTTGTAACATTGGATAAACTGGATTGCCAAAGACAACAGTGTTTTTTACATACCAAGGACTCATTGCCGCGCCGGCGATTAGCAGATAAATAATTAACTCTTTGCGCCATGCCCAGAGAAGAATAATGCTTTCTACGCCGACAAAAAACAATGAAGTGTACTTTACGCTGGCGGCGAAACCGGCCAGCAGAGCGGCTAAAATAATTTGTTGACGGCTGAACTTATTGCCAAAAACATTATCAATTATCAAAAATAAACTGCTGATGGAAAAAATAAAACCAAGCACATCAACATAACCGCCGTGGAGCACTTCTCGTTCCAACGGCATAATCGCCAGTAGAGCGATTACCGCTGCCGCCGGCAGAAAGTCCGTTTTGGTCCAGCGTTTAGTAAAAGCAAAAATGATGGCTGAAAATAAAATCAAAATGCTGAATTGAATAATTTGAAAAACATAAGGCGCGCCAATTTCGCCAAAAGCGGCCATCGGCAAGGCGTAAATGATTTCTCCCAAAATTGGCAGATAAAGATAGGGACTGATTTCTTGATTAAAGGTTAGTTGGCCGGAGGAAACCAAGTCTTGGATTATCGGCAAGTGATAGTCCAGAGTGTCGTGGCCGGTAAGGGGAACGAAAGCAATCAGCAAATTAGCCGTTAGCCAAACGACGATAATAATTTTTAAAAAAGTTGCACCCGTTAAAATTTTTTTAAGCCACAACCAGATGCCATCGGCAAAGATTTTTTTTATTATTGCGATATCAGCGGCGATTATTTTCCTGGCCAACAAGGCGATTGCAATGAACACGAGCCAGATCGCTGGTGCGTTGAAAATGCCGAAGGCCGCCAAAGCCAAGCCGATGAGACCCAACGTTCCCAGACCACCAATAATTGAGTAATCAAAACGAAAGTTGATAATTAATGCACCAGTCAGGCGGGCGAGGTAAATGAAGAGCAGTGCTTCCAGAAAAATTTGGAGATTGTGAATCATCTTGTTTTCTTGGCGATAACGATGGTGGATAAGCCGGCTATGGGTAAGATGTAATCTAAGAGGCGAAAGATCGGTGTTAGGAAATTATAGATTTTTAATTGGCGGCTGGTTATATTCCTCTGACCCAAAAGCTTGTTGCCGAACCACCAAGCAATGACACCGACTTTGTTAAAATAAAATTGCTGTTCCACAACTAAACCAGCTTCAGTCATTTTTTTCTCTAATTCACCTTTACCATAACGGCGGTAATGGCCAATTCGTTTATCAAAGTCACTGAATAATTTGGGGTTGTAAGGAACCAAAAAAACCAACCGGCAATCGTCCGGCAAGTTTTTTTGTAATTGCTTCAAAACCCCAACATCGTTCTCAATGTGCTCCAAAACATTCAAACAGACAACGCTATCTGGCTTAAATCCTGCTAGGACTGGGTAATCTTTTTTCTCATTCAAATCGAGTTTGGCGGCTGTCACATTTTGGTGGGCAAATTGTTCTTTTAGTTTAGCAAGATAATCGTCCCGATAATCGGTCAATAATAAAAAGCGATTGTCGGTAACTAACCAACGACTTAAATTGCCGCGGCCGGCTCCCAATTCCACTATTCGTTGGCCAAGATAAGGGCTAATTTTTTTATACATCCAACGATTGAACTTGGGCGCTTGTTCCATAGCATCCAGAGCTACTTTGCCGGCATCGGCATAATTGGAACTAAAACGATATTTAATGATAAACCAAATCGCCGCCAAGCCATCCCGCCAGCCGATTTTCTTGCCCTCCTCATAAGTGCGTCCTTTATAATTAATTGGCACTTCAAAGAGTCGCAAGCGGTTCAGCGCGACCTTGGCGGTGATTTCCGGTTCAATGCCAAAACGGTTTGATTCTATCGGAATGGAACGCAAACAATCTGTCCTGAAAGCTTTATAGCCGGTTTCCATATCGGTGAGGTTAATGTTGTTTAACATATTGGAAAAGAGCGTTAGCAGTTTGTTGCCGACTTCGTGCCAGAAATAAAGCACGCGGCGCTCTTCGCCGCGGAAGCGCGAGCCAAAGACGACATCGGCACGGTCTTCTAGAATCGGTTTAATCATCTTTTTATAATCGGTCGGGTCGTATTCCAAATCAGCGTCCTGAAAAATCACCAAATCGCCGGTGGCGGCGGCGATACCGCGGCGCAAGGCGGCGCCCTTGCCTTGATTTTTCGGCTGGTAGAAAATTTTGTATTTGCCGGTCAATTCAAGTTTCCTTAAAATTTCTTGGGTGCCATCGGTGGAGCAATCGTCAACGATGACGATTTCCTTTTTGATTTCGCCGATGTCGCTTTTTTCCACCGCTTCAAGAATTTTAAGAATGGTCGCTTTTTCGTTGAAGACCGGAATAATAACCGAAAGGGTTTTCAT
>ERZ1292640.799-Hain-H43-02um-R1-799-length-26233-cov-6_pt2 | contig 13752 bp, 16 predicted proteins | sample MGYA00564404_ERZ1292640 | MGnify/ENA primary metagenome ERZ1292640 (study PRJEB36523, sample SAMEA6512636) | groundwater metagenome | collected 2019-01-08 | study: AquaDiva: Metagenomics assemblies of 32 groundwater samples
CGCGCAGAGCGGAGCCCCCGCGCAGAGCAGGGCCGCCGCGGCATGCGTGCTGCGCCGGGGCGGGAACGGGGAGTTTCGGCCAGGCGTGAGGCCGGAGTTCCCCCGAAGCGCCGCTACGGTGGCCGTCCGGCGGGCGCTGCGAAGCGCCCACGCCTGACCACGACGAAGACGCGCAACCTGATTCCGAGAGAAGAGTTCGAGAGTTCGCTCGAGACCTTCGCGAGCGGGCGGGTGGTGGTGCCGGACGTGACCGAGGTGCTCGAACGCCAGCCCTGGGATTCGCTCACGCCGCACCTGCTAAAGGCCGGTGCGGACGCCGGGCAGGCCACCGCCCGGCTGCGCCGCTACACCGAGCTGCTGCTCCAGTGGAACCGCGGGGTCTCGAACCTGGTCTCGCGCAACGACGAGTCGCGCATCGTGGAGCGGCACATCGCGGAGTCCATCGAGCCAGCCCACTGGCTCAAGGAGAGCGGAGCGTCCCGGTGGCTCGATTTCGGCTCCGGTGGTGGATTGCCGGCGCTGCCGCTGGCGCTGGTCGGCGTGGGATCGGCATGGACCCTCGTCGAGTCGAGGCGGACAAAGACACTGTTCATCCGTAAGGCCTTGCAAGAGATGGGAATTGAAGGAGTACGCGTAGTGCTGGGCAGGCTTGAGTCTCTAGTCGATGAAGTCGGCCAACTCATGCGCTTCGACGGATTCACGTCGCGCGCGACGCTTCCGCTCGGGCCCACGCTGGTCCTGGCGGCGCACTGGGTAGAGCCCGGCGGTAGCGCGTTCCTCTGGAAGGGCAGCAAGCGCGAGGCGGAGATGGCCTCCGATCGGCGCTGGGAGGAGGCTTGGGATTTCGACGGGCTGCTCGGAATCGGGCAAGGCCAAAGCGCCGTCGCCAGATTCAGAAGAAGGTGAAGGTTCTGCGGAAGTTCGTGTGACGGCGTTCCACGTGGAACATTCCCCTTGTCCGTCCTCCGGTGCCGTTGCTATCTTGCTCCGCACGTAGGCCGCTCGCAGCAACCCCCGCACGAAGGTGGGCAGGAAGTCCGCCCCCGCACTCAAGGGAATGGGTCGAATCATCTCGGTAGCCAGCCAGAAGGGCGGCGTCGGCAAGACCACCACCGCGATCAACCTCGGTGCTTGCCTGGCGCAGGAAAGCCGCCGCGTCCTCGTCATTGACATCGACCCGCAGGGGAACGCCTCGAGCGGACTCGGGGTCAATGGCAACGACCAGTCGCACTCCATCTACGAGGTGCTGCTCGGCCACTCCGAGCTCGGGCAGGGCATCCTGCCGACCATGCTCGCGAACCTCGACCTCGTGCCGGCGGGGCAGCGGCTGTCGGGTGCCGAGGTCGAGCTGGTTGGGTTGATGGCGCGCGAGACCCGCCTGCGGAACGCCGTGGCGAAGGTGCGCGACGACTACGACTACATCCTGATCGACAGCCCGCCCTCGCTCGGTCTGCTGACGGTGAACGCGCTCACCGCCTCGGACTCGGTGCTCATCCCGCTGCAGTGCGAGTACCTGGCGCTCGAAGGTCTGACGCAGCTGATCGCGGCCATCCGGCTCGTCCAGGATCACCTGAATCCCGCGCTGCGCATCGAGGGCGTGCTCCTCACCATGTACGACGCGCGCCTGAACCTGTCGCAGCAGGTCGCCGAGGAAGCGCGGAAGTTCTTCGCTGAGCGCGTCTACCGAACGGTGATCCCGCGCAACGTGAGGCTCAGCGAGGCCCCGTCCTTCGGCAAGCCGATCGTCCTCTACGACCCACACAGCACAGGCGCCGAGAGCTATCGAGAGCTGGCGCGGGAGGTCCTGGACCATGCATAGGAAAGCCCTGGGGAGGGGGCTCGAGGCCCTCATCCCCGCCGCCGCTGCGACGACCATGGAAGAACGCCCGGACGGACTGCGCGAGCTTCCCGTGGCGGAGATCAGCCCCAACCCATACCAGCCCCGCACGCGGTTCGACGACGACGCGATCAGGGAGCTGGCCGCCTCGATCAAGGCGACCGGCGTCTTGCAGCCGGTGCTGGTGCGGCAGGACGGGGCCAACGGCTACCAGCTGGTGGCGGGAGAGCGGCGCCTGCGCGCGGCCGCGCTGGCCGGTCTCGAGCGGATCCCGGCCGTGATCAAGGAAGTCCCCGACCGCGAGATGGTGGAGCTCGCGCTCATCGAGAACGTCCAGCGCGAGAACCTGAACCCGATCGAGGAGGCGAAGGCCTACCAGACGCTGGTCGAGAAGCTCTCGCTCACTCATGATCAGGTCTCGGAGCGGGTCGGCAAGCAGCGGGTCTCGATCACGAACGCGCTCCGGCTGCTCGCGCTGCCCCCCGAGGTCCAGGACATGGTTTCACGTGGAACATTGAGCGCCGGACACGCGCGCGCGCTGCTCGCGTTGCCCAACCCGGGCGAGCAGCTCGTCGCCGCGCGCTACGTGAAAGGCAAGGGGTTCTCGGTGCGCCGCACCGAAGCGTTCGTGCGCCGCAAGCTGCGCCGGCAGCATTCGCGCCCCCACCCGGCGAAGCTCGAGGGTCTCGGGGAGTGGGAGACCAAGCTCCAGCAGAAGTTCGGCACGCACGTCGCCATCACGCCCAGGCGTAAGGGTGGAATGGTCGAATTCGAGTACTACGGGCAGGAAGACCTGGAGCGCCTGCTGGAGGCCTGGGGCGTGCTGTGAGGCGCGCAGAGCCACGGCATCGTCGCGCCATGTAGCCACTAGTTTATTGCATGAAACTTGATTGCGTGATTCCGCAATGTTGGGACAGCCACGGAAGGCCGCCGCGGCCGGCGGAACCGGCCGGAAACCAGGGAGTGGGACCATGATCTTCAGGTCGAAGGCCTCCGAGAACGATGGGGCGGCCCAGCCCAACACCATCGTGGGAGTCGGCGCGAGCTTCCGCGGCACGTTGATGGTGCCCGGCACGCTGCGCATCGACGGGGAGTTCGAAGGCGACATCCTCAACTGCGACCGGCTCGAGATCGGCGAACACGGGATCATGCGGGCCGACATCGAGGTGAAGGAGGCCGTGGTGCGCGGCCGCGTGTTCGGTGACATCCGCGCGCTCGGCTCGCTCGAGATGAGGAACGGCGCCCGGGTCGAGGGCGACGTCGCCGCGATGACCGTGGTGATGGAGCCCGGCGTGCGCTTCACGGGCCGGTGCACCATGCTCGAGAACGGCTCGGAGAGCGTGGAACTGGGCGCGGACCACGTGCGCGCACGGAGCTGAGTGCGTCAGCCGCAGCCCGCGTTGGCGCCGGCCCGATGGCCCCGCCGACGCGGCGTCCGGATGTGTGCTCAGGCCTGGCGGCCATGAGGCGGATCGCCGCTGCGAGCGCGCTCGCGCTGCTGCTCGCCACCGGCGCGGCTTCGGCCACCCCGCCCGGCACCGCGGCCGCCGACAGCACTACCTCTGCCATCCCTAACTGGCCTCCCGGCACCGAGGTCCTCCATTTCGAGAACCTGGAGGGGGTGATCCTCGTGAGCGCATCGCTGCGCGGGGCGAACGGCCGCGACACCACCGGGCTGTTCGTGCTGGACACCGGCGCTGGGTTCCTCGCGCTCGACCACGCGCTCGCCCGCACCCTGGGGCTCGCGGACGACACGACCGCCACCGCCGGCGTCGGGCTCGTGGCGCGGCCGGTCCCGCGCTTCACCCTGGGCGGGCTGCAGTTCGACCAGGTGAGCCCAGTCCTCACCGTGGATGGCGGCGTGATTCGCCGCGTCACCGACCGTCCCGTGCTCGGCCTGATCGGGGGGTCCGTGCTTGCCGACCGCATCGTCTGGCTCGACTACCGGGCAGGTATCGGGGCCCTGGTCCCGCCGATCGAGCGTGCTGGCACCCGGGCCGACAGCGCCCACGCAGGCAGCGCCGAAGATGTGGACGGCAGCCATGCCGACAGCGCCCATGCCGCGGGGCCGGTACGCCCGGCGTTCCTCTCCGTGCGGGCGGTGTCCGTGCCGTTCCGGCTCGAGGGCGACGGCAAGATCCTCGTGAGGGCGCGGGCCTCCGACCCGCGCCCGCCGCGCTTCGGACGGGTCCTCACGCTCATCCTGGACACGGGCGCCACCAAGAGCGTGTTCTTCGAGGGCGCGCTCGCAGCGCGCGTGCCGCAAGCGCGCTCCTGGCGCTCGCTCCGCGGCCTCACCGCGCCCACGCTGATCGGGACCAGTGAAGCGTGGATGGTGCGCGTGCCCGAGATCGAACTCGAGGGGACCGGCGGCCCGGTGCGGGCGCGCGGGATGGATGCCGCGGTCATCCGCAGCGAGCTCGAGACCGTGCTCTCGCAGGCCGTGGGCGAGCCGGTGCACGGTCTGCTCGGCTACTCGTTCCTGAAGGGCTACCGCGTCGCCCTCGACTACCCCGGGCGCACGCTGTGGCTCGATCCGATCCCGGGGACCGGCGACGAGCGGCCCCACGAGTACTCGCACGTCGGTACGCAGCTCGAGCGCGTCGCGGGCGCCGCGCGCGTCGTCGCGGTCGCGCAAGGCTCACCCGCCGCGCGCGCCGGCATCGCGCCCGGCGACGAGGTCGTGGCGATCGACGGCGAACCGGCCACCGCGTTCGACGTGGTGACGCTGGCGCGCCGTCTCGAGGGCCCTCCGGGCTCCCGGGTCACCCTCACCGTCCGCAGAGGGTCTCATGAGCGAACCTACCGTCTCGTCCGCCGCCAGCTCCTCTGAGCGCGGGCGGCTCCCCGCGGGGCGCGCGGGCGGGCCCGGCTCGGTCGCGCGGGGACGTTGGCTGGTGTTCGGCGCGGCGTTCTTCTGGGCCACCTCGGCGACGCTGGCGCGCTACGTCTTCCGCGACCGGCACGTGCCGGCGCTCACCGTGGTCGAGTTGCGCCTGGCGGTGGCGCTCGCGATCCTGGGGCCGTGGCTCGCATGGCGGAAGCGCTCCGCGCTCGCGATCCGGCGCGAGGACTGGGGCTACTTCGTCGTGCTCGGTCTGTTCGGCGTGGCGGCGATGCAGGGCGCGTACTACTACAGCATCTCGGTGCTCGGGGTCGGGCTCGCGATCCTCATCCAGTACCTGGCGCCCTCGTTGATCGTGCTCTACGACGTGTTGCGCGGGGCGCGCGTGAGCGGCCGCACGTTCGCCGCGGCCGCGGCGGCGCTGGCGGGCACCGCGCTGCTGGTGGGTGACGTGGATCCGGTCGCGCTCCACGCCACGCCCCTGCAGTGGGCGATCGGCTTCGGGTCGGCGCTGGTGTTCGCGTTCTACATCCTGTTCTCGAAGCGCGCGCTGCGCCGCTACGCGCCCGAGACCATCCACTTCTACGGCTTCCTGGTGGCCGTCGCGTTCTGGGCCGTCATCACACCGCCCTGGCGCATCGCGGCCGCGGGCTACGACGCCAACACCTGGCTGCTGCTCATCACCATCGGGGTCGGCTCGGCGCTCGTCCCGTTCGCGCTCTTCTACGCCGGACTGCGGCGCCTCACACCGTCACAGGCCGGCATCATCGCCACGCTCGAACCGGTGATGGCGGTGCTCGCGGCGGCGATCTTCCTGCACGAGGTTCTCCGACCCCTGCAATGGCTCGGTGCGGGCGTGGTGCTCACGGCCTCGGTGCTGGCCTCGGCCCCGGGCCAGGAGCCGGCGCGCGAGCACGTCTGACCCGCTGCCACGCGGCGATCCGCCCTTCCTCCTGCACGTGAGAGGGTTGCGACGGAAGCCGAGCCACGCTATTTCGTGAGTCACGAAATAGCGTGAACCAACGACGCAGTGCAGAGGCTCAGCTCGCTTCGGCCAGATCCTCCTCCGGACCGTGCAGCGCGCGCAGGCGGTCGCGCACGCGGTCGAGACGCATCGCGCTCACGGTCTCCACCGAGTAGCGCTCGTCCCACACCAGGTTCGCGCGCAGCCACACGCGCAGCTCGGGGAACTGCGACATGAGCGCCATGCCGGTGCGGCCCTTCAGCTCGCGCACGGCGCTTGCGACGCTCTGCGTGGGGCTCAGCCCGACCAGGACGTGCACATGTTCGGGCGCGGCGCAGGTCTCGACCAGCGTGTAGCCGCGCTCGGCACACGCCAGCTGGATCAGTTCGCGCAACGCGCGGATGTGCCGGTCCTTCAGCACCGGACGGCGGCCGCGCGTGCTCCAGGTCACCAGATAGTGCAGCTGGCTGCGATAGACGGGCTCCCACCCGCCCAGCAGCGCTTGGTTGATTTCGGGAGCCAGATTGCGTTCCACGGTTGTACCTCCTGTCGCCGCACTGAACATATGTGCAATTGAGGGGTTCGAAACTGGACTCGGAAGCCCTCGCTTCCGTGCTGCCTGCCTGTCCTGTGGAGGGGGGTCAGCGGCCGACGGTGCGGAGCACGCCCGTCACGACGCCGAGGATTCGGAAATCGGTGCCTGGTTCCACCCGGATGGGAGCGTAGTTCGCGTTCGCGGGGATGAGCTCGATGTGGTCCGCGTGCGGCCTGTAATACTTGACCGTGGCCTCGTCTCCCACCAGCGCCACCACCATGTCCCCGTTCGTTGCCTGCTCGCGCTGGCGCACCACGACGTAGTCGCCCTGGAAGACGCCGGCCTCGACCATGCTGTCGCCACGCACGCGCAGCGCGAACAGCCCGTCGGGGTCGCCGAACACCTCGTTCATCTCGAGCGCGCCGTCGAACGACTGCTCGGCGAGGTTGGGCTGGCCCGCGGCGATGCGCCCGAGGATCGGGATGCCGCCCGCGTGCGGTCGCGAGGTGAGGCCGGTGCCGCGGGAGACCTTGCTCTGGCGCTTCAGGTGGCCGGCCTTCTCGAGCATGGTGAGGTAGTAGCGCACGCCGTTGGTGGATGAGATCCCGGAGGCGCGACCGATCTCGCGGATCGTCGGTGGGAATCCGCGCTCGCTCTGGAAGCGACGGATGAAGGCGAGAATCTCGCGCGCTCTGTCATTCAGCATGGCTTGCTCCTCGTGAACCCGGGCCACCGCGATTGACCACGGCGAGACACTAGTGCACAGGCGTGCACGGCGTCAAGGGCCAGGAAAGACAGGAAAGGCGCGGGTCCCGGCGCTGGTGGGCGAGTTCGGCCGCGAGTGGCGCGGGTGCGGGCGCGCAGGAGCGACTCCGCCCGTGATCGGCGCGGCCCGGGACCACCACGGAGAACCCGCGCGCGGTGTCTGCAGGGGGGGTGCCCAGTCGAGTCGGTCCGCCCCGACAACGCGGGGGACACCACGTCGCGAGCGGGGACATCGGGGCCACGCCCTCCTGATGAGAGGGCTTGCCGTGCCCGCCCGCCGACGCCGGCGCGCACTGCGTGGACAGCGGCATGCGCGGTCACCCGCGGCGCCGCCCGGGCGGCAGGATCCCACGGATGAGACCCGCAAGGGCTTAGCGCGAAGAGCGACCTCTGGCGTTCGTGTGGCTCGCCGATTGCGATGACGCCACGGCGAGGTCGAAAGGCCTCGACCACGACAGGCAAGGGGCGGCAGGTCGGGTCCGCAGAGGTTGATCGTAATCGGGGGCCGATCGGCCGAAGCGTCCCATCCTCCGCTGCCTTGTCGGTCGGGGAAAGCGAGCGAGCCCGGCACGCCATGAGTGGCATGCCGGGCTCCGTGTGCTCGCGGTCGTGCAGGCCGCCACCGCCTGCGCCGCCCGGACCGGATGTCTCCCGCCTACCTCCAGCGCAGCGTGAACCCCGCGGACCAGTTCCGCGGCAGGCCCGGCTCGTAGTACTCGCCGTTCACGCCGTTGATGAACACCGAAGCGACGTACTGTTCGTCCGTGAGGTTCTCACCGGCGACGAACACGCGCAGCACGCGCCCCCCGAACGCGCGCGCGTAGCCGAGCGAGCCGTTCACCAGCGTGGTCGCCGCCGCCCGCGCGGTGTTCGCGTCGTCGGCGTAGTAGGCGCCCACGTTCCTCACCGCCACGTCGGCGCTCAGGCCCACCGGCGTCGTGTAGCGCACCAGCCCCGTGAACGTGGACTTCGGCAGCCCGGCCACCTGCCTGCCGCCGAAGTCGCCGAGGTCGTTCTGGTAGACCCGGTAGGTGTTGTCCGAGATCGTCGCGGTTGCGCCCACCAGCAGCGCTTCCGACGGCCGCCAGTCGAGCCCGAGCTCCACACCCTGGCGCCGCGACCTGCCGGCGGTGAGGAAGTACGCCCCCCCGTCGAACGGCACGATGTCGTTCGTGACCTCGATCCGGTAGAGCGCGACGTCGTAGCGCAGCCGCCCGAGCGCGCCCGCTCCCGCGAGCTCGCCCTTCGCGCCCAGCTCGTAGGTGGTCGAACGCATCGCCTCGAGGAACGGGTTGAAGCTGGTGAGCGTGTCGAACGGTGGCGGCGGGTCGATCTCGTTGAACGCCGGCGCCTCGACGCCGCCGCCGAGCGAGGCGTAGGCGGTGTGTGCGCCGGTCGAGTACGCGAGCGATCCCTTGGGCGTGACTCGGGTGAAGCGCTTCGTCGCGTCGAAGCGCGGGTCCGTGAAGTCCTCGGTGATGTACCTGAGGTCGTCGAAGCGCAACGCCGCGTTCAGCGACCAGCGCTCGCGCCAGGTCAGTTCCTCCTCGATGAACGCGCCCGCGCTGTTCGCGGCCTCGCGCTTGTTGGCCTTGAGCGTGGTGCCGCGGCTGCCATCGGAGTTCAGCGTATAGAAGAGGATCGAGCCGTCCTGGAACGCCTCGTCCCCGCCCACCGCCGTGCGGCTCCGGAGCTCCGGGGTGAGGTCGGAGCGCAGCGCGTAGACCGCGCTCCCGCCGGCGTGGGTGCGGGTGAAGTCGCGGAAGCGGTTGCGTTCCGAGCGCTGCAGGACCTTGGGCTCGACGAACAGCGTGAGCCACATGTCCTGGGTGGGCTCGATCGAGCGGTCCACCGTGATGGCCACGCGCCCGACCCGGTTGCGGCGCCGGTCGTCGCGCTGCACGAACTTCGCGTTCGCCTGCTGCGGCGCGCTGTCGGCCTGCGCGCGCGTGAGCGCGCCGGGGAAGCGGTTCAGGTCGCTCGTCGCGTCCACCAGCACGCCGAGCCGCGTGATGGCGTCGAGCGGCGCGCGGAACCGCAGCTGCGCGAGCGTGCCGGTGCTCATGCTGTGCGCGCGCCAGCCATGGAAGGTCGAGTTCATCACCGAGACGATGCCGCGCGACTCGCCCACGCCGAAGCCCGCGATGGTCTGCTCGCGGTGGAACCCGAACGAGCCGCCCCGCTCCTGCACCTCCAGGAACGGCGAAGCGAAGTCCAGGTTCGTGCGCAGGTTCACCACGCCCCCCGAGGCGTTGCCGTAGAGCGCCGAGGCGTTGCTGCGCGAGACCTCGACGCGATCGGCGGTGCCGAGGTCCACCAGGTCGAGCGCGGTGCGGCCGTCCGGCTCGGTGGCCGGGATGCCGTCGGTGAGGATACGGATGCCGCGCATGCTGCCGGCGTTCGAGCGCTCGCCGTTGCCGCGCGCGCCGTAGCCGCGGATGGTGATGCGCACGTCCTGCGCGCCGGAGCGGCTCTGCACGAACACGCCCGGCACCGAGCCGAGCGCGTCGCCCAGGTTGATCCCGCGCGCGTTCTGGAAGCGCGCGCGGTCCACCACGCTGATGGCGGCGGGGATCCTGAGCGCGGCCTGGGGCGTGCGCGTGCCGGTCACGACGATGCCCTGGAGCGGAACGACCAGCGTCTCGGGCGGCGCGGCGGACGCCGCCAGTACCAGACCAAGCAGGAGCTGCAAGGATTCCTCCCGGAGGTGGACGTGCCGAGTGCATGCCGGCCCCAGCCCGGAGCCGAATGGGTTCCGCTCGGGCGGGACGCCGGGCCTTCCGTGGAAGGACCGGCTCTCAGTTCCTCAGCGGGAAGAAGGGCGGCGCGCTCGAGCGGCGCGGTGTGTGCGGGGAGGTCGCGCCGGGCCGCACGGCGGACGACGCAGCGCGTCCTTCGCCGCGCGCGGCGCCTGCCTGCGGGCGCTGCGGCGCTTCGAGCGGCTGGGCCGCGCGGCCGCCGCCGGCGAGGCTCGTGCCCGCGGCACTCCACCTGTCCGGCGCCCCGCCGCACGCCCCGGGGTCCGCGCCACGCCACCACGGGCCCTCGTGCACCTGGTCGAGGTCACGAGGTGCCCCCGCGTCGCCCACGATGCGGAACGGCTCGGTCGGCTCGGTCTCGACCTCGCGGGGTCCGCGGCCGAACCGGATGCGCAGCTGCGCGCTCGCCGCGGGCAGGTTCGGCACGCGCCACAAGAAGCGGCCCTCGCGCGGCTCGAGCTCGGGCGAGATGCGCACGGCGTAGTGCCGGCCGCCGTCCACCGAGAGCAGGATCTCCATCTCCTCGGCGTCGCGCGGCAGCGCGCCCCAGCGCAGCTCGACGAGCTGGCCGGCGCGCAGCTCGGCGCCGGGGAAGGCGAGCGGCGAGCCTGCGGCCTGCGCGGCCACCGGCCGCGCGCCGAGCAGCAGCGCGAGCGCGGCGACGAGCAAGGTGAGCCTGCGAAGCGTGGTCGAGGTTCGCATGGATCCGATGGTGGCGAGCGTGGCTTGAGCGCCGCTTGAGTGCCCCCCTCGCGGCTGGCACGGGCGCGAAGTCTAGCAGACCATCGCGCCGCCCGCCGCTGGACGCCCCCGCGCGCTTCCCCTACCGTCCGCCCTCCATGTCCGCGAAGCGACCCTCGCTCCTGCTGCCCGCGCTCGGGCTGAACGTCCTGATCGCGAGCGGCACCTTCCTGGTCGCCAAGGCCACGTTGCGCGAGTTCCCTCCGCTGGTGCTGGCGCTCTTCCGCTTCGTGCTCGCCGCCGGAGTGCTGTGGCCCATCACGCGCTGGGCGCGCCCCCACAAGCGCATCGCGCCCGGGGACCGCGGGCGCATCGCGCTCCTGGGGCTGCTCGCGGTGCCGCTCAACCAGGGTCTGTTCCTCTACGGCATGCAGTGGGCGAGCGCCTCGCACGCGGCGCTGCTCTACGCACTGACGCCCGCGTTCGTCACCCTGTTCGGAGTGTCGCGGGGTGCGCGCCCGCGGGCGAGCCAGCTCGCGGGCATCGCGCTCGCCTTCGCCGGCGTCGCCACCCTGATGGCGCAGCGCGGGCTCCACTTCGACCGCCACTCGCTCGCCGGCGACCTCATCATCCTGGCCGCGGTGGTGGCGTGGGCGCTCTACCTGGTCGCCGGCCGCAGCGTGACCCGCCGCTACGGCCCGCTGCTGGTCACCGCCGAGTCGCTCGCCGCGGGCACGCTCATGTACCTGCCCATCGGGCTCATCGCGCTGCGCGGGTTCCATCCTCACGCGATCTCGGCCGGGGGCTGGTCGGGGCTCCTCTACCTCGCGTGGCTCACCTCGGCGGTCAACTACGTCATCTGGTTCTGGGGACTCCAGTACCTGAAGGCCAGCACCGTGGCGCTGATGACCAACCTGCAGCCGGTGGTGACCGCGGCGATGGCCTGGGTCATCCTCGACGAGCCGCTGCCCGCCGGCTTCGCACTCTCGGCCGCGCTGGTGCTGGGCGGCGTGTGGATCGCCCAGCGCGGGGCGCTGGCACGGGCGGCGGCGCAGGCGTGATGGGCCGCGAATCCGCTCGACTCCGCCGCCCGCGCCGCCTAGTCTCCTTCGCTCGCGGGCGGCCGCCGATGTCCGCCGCCGTGACTCGGAACCCATGACCACCGCCACCGCTCCCGTCAAGCCCGCCGGCAGGCTCCGCATCTGGGCCTCGTTCGTGCGCTTCGAGCACACGCTGTTCTCCCTGCCGCTCCTCCTGGCCGGCATCTTCAGCGTGCCGCGCGATGCGATGCCGCTCTCGCGCTGGCTCCTGATCGCGGTCGCCGCGGTCGGCGCGCGCACCGCGGCGATGGCGTTGAACCGGCTGATCGACCGCCGGCTCGACGGCTTGAACCCCCGCACCCGCGCGCGCGAGCTGCCGAGCGGGGCGATGAAGTTCGCCGAGGCGTGGGCGCTGCTCCTCGCCAGTGTTGCCGCCTACCTCGCCGCGTGCGCGGCGCTCGGGCCGTGGTATCTCAAGGTCGCCGCCATCCCGCTCGGGGTGTTCGTGATCTATCCCTACCTCAAGCGCTGGACAACGCTCTGCCACTTCGGCGTGGGCGCGGGGCTGGCGCTCGCGCCGCTCGCCGGCTACGCCGCGGCGCGCCCGGACCTCGCGCATCCCGGCGCGGCGCTGGGGCTCGCGGCGTTCGCGCTTCTCTGGGTCTCGGGCTTCGACATCATCTACGCCACGCTCGACGAGGAGTTCGACCGCGCGCACGGCGTGCAGTCCATGGTGGTATGGCTCGGCCGCAGGAAGGCGCTGCGGGTGTCGGCGGCGCTCCACGTGCTGGCGTGGGCCGCGCTGGTCTGGGTCGTCATGACGATCCTCCGCGGCGGCGTGCCGATGGGCCACGGCTGGCCCTTCCTCTCCACCATGGTGGTGACAGGCGGAGTGGGCGCGCTGCTCTCGCTCGAGCAGAAGTGGGCGGAGGACGTGAACCTGGCGTTCTTCAAGGTGAACGTGGTGGTCGGGTTCGGCGTGCTGGCCGCGGTCCTGACGGCCCGCGCGTGGGGCGGCTTCTGATGGCGCGCTACCTGATCGGCATGACCGGCGCCTCGGGCAGCATCTACGGGTGGACTTCGTCCGCCGTTGCCCGGGCGAGAAGTACCTGGTGATGTCCGACTGGGCGCGCCAGGTGCTGCACTCCGAGACCGGCCTCAAGCCCTCGGACCTCGAGCCGCACGTGAAGAAGATGTTCGCCGACGCCGACCTGGCCGCGCCGTTCTCCTCGGGCAGCAATCGCTACGACGCGTTCGTGATCGTGCCGTGCAGCGTCTCGACGCTGGCGAAGATCGCGGCTGGCATCGCCGACACGCTCATCACCCGCGCCGCGGCGGTGGCCTTGAAGGAGCGGATGCGCCTGGTGCTGTGCGTGCGCGAGACCCCGCTCTCCTCGATCGCGCTCGAGAACGCGCTCAAGCTCTCGCGCGAGGGCGTCACCATCATGCCGGTGTCGCCGCCCTGGTACCGCGGGCCGAAGAACCTCGACGACCTGGTCGCGGGCTTCACCGACAAGCTGCTCGCCCTGCTCGGCGAGGGCGCCGGTCCGGGATGGCGCGAAGCGGAGCTGGAGTGACGGACCGGCGCGGGCGCCTCGCGCGCGGCGCGCTGCTCGCCGTGGCCGCGGGGCTGCTTTTCACTGTGTTCCTCGACCTCTACGCGCGACGGCTGCTGTTCAACCCCGGCGACGCGGCGCTGGCCGCGCGCTTCCGCGCGCACCGCGCGGAGTTCCGAGCGCTGCTCGATGCGGAGCAGGCGGGCGAGCGGGCGCGCGCTCTGGGGCTCGACGGCCGCGCGCGCCGCGAGGCGGACTCCCTGATCTACTTCGCGGCGCCGGCGTGGTTTCCGCGCTGGCGCTTCGACGACACCAAGGGCTACGCGTTCTCGGCCCGCCCGCCGGAGAACCTCGTCGAGGACCTGGACGCGGTGCTGGTGCCTCCGCGCCGCGCTGGCGAGGTGCTGCGCTGGCACCGGCCGCTCGAGGGCGATTGGTACCTGTTCCGCGAGGTCGGTTCCCGGGGGATGCGATGAGACACTTCCGCACGCTCTCCGGCTTCCTCGATCACATCGAGCGCCGCGGCGACCTCAGGCGCGTGACGCGCGAGGTGGACTGGCAGTGCGAGGTCACCGAGATCGCCTGCCGCGAGGCCAGGACCGAGGGCCCGGCGCTGCTGTTCGAGAAGGTGCGCGGCGCGCGCTTCCCGCTCGCGGTCAACGTGCTCGCCGCCGAGCGCCGGATCGAGTGGGCGCTGGGCCGGAAGCCCGCCGCGGTGGGCGCGCAGCTCGAGGAGCTGTTCCACGCGCTGCCGCCGCGACGGCTCGCCG
>ERZ1292640.2827-Hain-H43-02um-R1-2827-length-13741-cov-19_pt1 | contig 13741 bp, 13 predicted proteins | sample MGYA00564404_ERZ1292640 | MGnify/ENA primary metagenome ERZ1292640 (study PRJEB36523, sample SAMEA6512636) | groundwater metagenome | collected 2019-01-08 | study: AquaDiva: Metagenomics assemblies of 32 groundwater samples
GGTGAAAGGAGAATGCCATGGGCGATGTCGCGGAACTTCCTCCTCCCGGTGTCGTGCTCGTCGAGGACGGCGAGGCTGGGCCGTTTGCCGAGACCGTGCGCAGCGGTGCGCATGTCCTGCCCGCCGACGAACCGGCGGCGAATGGCGGCAACGACACGGGCCCGGATCCCTACGCCTATCTGCTCGCGGCGCTGGGCGCCTGCACTGCGATGACACTGCGCATGTATGCGCGCCAGAAGAAGTGGCCGTTGCAGAAGGTCAGGGTGGTGCTGAAGCACGACAAGGTCTACGCGAGCGACTGTGCGACCTGCGAGACCAAGGAGGGCAAGATCGACCACATCGAGCGCTGGATCGAGCTCGACGGACCGCTCAGCGACGAACAGCAAAAGCGACTTCTGGAGATCGCCGATCGTTGTCCGGTCCACCGGACCCTGACCTCGGAGATTGCCATCACAACGCGGCTCGAAGGTGCACGCTGAGGCCCGGCCGCCCTACTCCAGCACCTTGGGCGGCTTGTAGAGCGGAAATCCGTTGAACGGCTTGCAGCGGTCGTGGTCGGGCACCTCGTAGAAGCTCGACTTGCCGTAGTTGTGCAAGCCGCCGTCGACGCGCAGCGAGATGCCGGTGACATAGGCCGCAGCGTCGCTCAGCAGATAGACGATGGCGCCCGCGATCTCCGATTCGGTGCCGTGGCGCTTCATCGGAATGCGGCTCTTGACGTTGCGCAGCACATCGTGCGCGCGCTCGGGGTAGCGGTCGAACCCCGACGAGGCAATGAAGCCCGGGATGACGGAGTTGATGCGCACGCCCGAATGCGCCCATTCGACCGAAGCGGTGTAGGTGAAGTTGGTCTGGCCGGCGCGGGCGGCGCCGTTGTGGCCCATGCCGGGATTGCCGAGCTCGAAATCGGCGCCGACATTCACGATGGCGCCGCCGTTCTGCTCCATCCAGCCGAGATAGACCGCTTTCGAGACCAGGAAGGTCGCCGTCATGTTGTTGGCGACGACGGCATTCCAGCCGTTCAGCGAGATGTCCTTGAGCTGGGCAGGAAATTGCCCGCCGGCGTTGTTCACGAGGCCGTCGATGCGGCCGCCCCAGGCGAGCACGCCGGCAATGGCCGCCTTCACCTGCGCCTCGTCTCGCAGGTCGGCGGCGAAAGTGAAGGTCTCCGGGTCGCCCAGCTCCCGCCTCACCTGGTCGAGCTTTTCCGGGGTGCGACCGATCAGGGCGAGACGCGCGCCGAGCGACTTCAGCTCGTGGGCGGTGCAGCGGCCGAGCCCCGAGCCGCCGCCGGTGACGATGATCGTGCGACCGGCGAACAGATCCGGGCGGAAGACCGAGTCGTAGCTCACGGGATGGCCTGGTCGCGCATGGCGAGCCGGCCGAGATGGCGCTGCAGGAGACGCATCAGGGCGAAGCCCGCCTGCAGGGTCGCGCCGAAGAACAGGATGCCGATGGCGAAGAGCACGAGCTTGTCGCCGAGCGCAGGCAGCAGCACGGCCTCGCGCAGGATCACCGCGATGCCTTCGGTGACGCCGATCGCCGCTCCGGCGCTGGACGACATCACCAGCACGAAGAAGGCGCGCGTGACGTTGGGCAGGAACTGCAGCGCGCCCAGCGGCGAGCCGGCGCGCAGCTGCTTCAGGGACTCGGCGCCGTTGTCGGCCACGTAGGACGCCGAATAGGGCACCAGCGACAGCGCCACGATCATGAGCGGCGACGGCGAAACGCCGACGCCGAAGAGCGTGGCGTCGCGCGGAATGATGTTCAGCAGGAAGAACATGACGACGAAGGTAGGCGCCGCCCGCATCAGGCCGATCAGCGTGGTGGCGAAGGCCCCCACGGCGCCACCACCCAGCCGCCCGAGCGCGAGCAGGCCCCCGAACGCCAGGCCGATCAGAAGCGCGATGGCCGCGATCTCGAAATTGACCACCATGCCCTCAAGCAGGTCGCGGAAGAAGTCGGAGGGAATATGCAGGCCCATCATGCTGCCGCCTGCCGGTGCTCGAGCCAGGACCGGAGCCTGTCGCACAGCCAGACCACGACCACGACCACGGCGACATAGAAGACCAGCAGCAGCGTATAGGTCGTGGCGCGGCCGCTGGCGAAGGAGGTGATGTCGGTGAGCGCGCTCAGGAGTTCGGGCGCGCCGATGAAGCTTGCGATCGGTGTGCCCTTGGCGGCGTTGATGAGGAACGACACGATCTGCGTCGCCGAGCGGCTGACGGCGCGGCCGAACAGCTCCGTCGTCGGGATCCCCCCCGTCCCTTGGACGCTGCCGCGCTCGGTCCGCAGCGTGTGCATGGCCTCGGCGATGGCCTGCCCGGCATTGCTGCCGTTCATCAGCCCCAACGCCACGATCGCGGCGCCGATCGCCACGGCCGAGGAATAGGGGAAGATCGCCTGGGCCACGGCGGCGGCGATGACCAGCGTGAGCACGACCGGCGAGGACTGCAGGACGATGGTGCTGGCGCGCGCCGGCCAGCGCAGCAGGAACCGGCGCGAACTCTGCAAGCCGCCCAGCACCATGGCGAACAGGAGCGTCGCCGCGAGCGCACCCGCGACCAGGATGAGCGAATTCACGATGCCGTCCTTGAACAGCGACCAGGCCGGCATCGTCTTGAACATGGGCAACGAAAAATCGACCCCGGTCCGTGCCTCGATCCAATCCTCGATCGCCGCCACGCGCCCCGCGAAGGGTGTCGGCTGGAGAGCCGCGTCGAGCGCGGGCAGTACGCAGGCAGGGTTGGTGCTGCCCGCGTCGGTGTTGCATTCCGGACGGTTCCAGACGGCCCGCTGGCGCTCGAGAAAGCCGGTGCCGACGCGATTGGCGCGGGCGATGCCGAGGAAGACGCCGTCGCGATGGAAGATCTGGCTCATCAGGTCGAGCGCCCGAGCCAGGCGATCGGCGCTGGCGGTGCGGGCAACGGCCATGCCCCATGGCACCTGGGCGAAGCCGAACTTCTTGTCAAAGCGCACGGCGAAATCGGGCTCGATGAAATAATAGTCGAAGAAGCTGTCGTCCTGCGCCGCGAGCGTGCAGGTCTCTTCCCGAAGTTGGTCCGGCAGCACGCCGGCCTCGTCGAACAGCATCAGGCGGGCGTTGTGCGAGACGATCTGGGCGTTCGAGCCGTTGCCGATGGTGACACAGATCGTGCGGCCGGCGATATCCGCCCAGCCCTTCACGGGGAGCGCCCGCGGGCCCACTATGATCGTCTCGGACTGGTAGTAGTGAGGCCGGATGAAGCGAACCTGGCCGTCGCGCTGGGTATTGTGCCCCATCGTCGCCAGGATGACGTCGATGCGATCGTCGGCGAGCAGCGGGACTCGGGTGGCGGCATTGACGCGGGCGAACACCGGCTCGACGCCCAGATGCCTGGCAAGCGCACGCGCCACGTCGACGTCGTAGCCCGAACGGGTCTGGCCCTCGCGCGTGCCGAACAGCGGATAGTATTCGCGCACGCCGGGTCGGATACGATTGTCACAAAAGACTCGGACGAGCCGGTCGAGTTCGGGCTTCGCACACGTGTCCGGGGCCGAGGCCTCGGCGCGGGCATCCTCGATCAGCTTGGCGAGCGCCGCATCAGGTGTCTCGGCGGTCGCGACGAAGGGAAATGTCGCGACGGCACCGGCAAGGATGCCGGCCAGCGCGAGCCGCAGAGTCGGCCATGCCCGCATCTCAGCAAGCGCCTTCGACCGCCAGGCCGATTTCGACGATGTGCAACTCACCGAAAGTATAGGGGCCGTAGCGATGGATCGTGCGCCCGTCCTCGGCGCGCAGGACCTCGCCGGTCATGCGCGCGAGCTTCTCGGGCGAGATATAAACCAGCGTCGTTAGCGCAACGCGAAGCGGGAGGCCGCTGGCGGCCGCCAGGTCACGCGACCGCCCAAGATCGTCGAAGGCATTGTGCGTGATGACCGCCCGGCCACCCGGGGTGAGATGATCGACGAGGCCCGTCAGGAAGGGATCGAGCAGACTCCGCCCGTCGGCGCCGCCGGCACTCCAGGTCGGCAACCGGCCGCCGATCTCGACGGGCTGCATCGGAAAGTGCGGGAGATTGGCCACGATCAGGTCGAAGCGTCGGCCTGCCACGGGCCGCCACATGTCGCCGCAGTGCAGCTCGGATATGGCGCCGTGGCCGAGATCTTCGAGCAGTTGCGCGCTGGCAGCGACGGCGTTCTCCTCGATGTCGACGCCACAGAGCTGCACGGCACCCAACGCGCCCAGCGCCGCCAGCACCACGCCGCTGCCACAGCCGACCTCCAGCACACGGGCGCCACGGATCCGGCCGGCGTCGGCGTGCAGCACCTGGATCAGCGCCGATGTGTATTCGCTCGGACGCAACGCCGGGACCGCCACTTGAGCCAGAGGGGCCACGACCGGTCTAGAGCCGGGCAAGGGAACCCCTGCGCGTGGCATCGGTCACGGGTGCCGCGGCGAGTCGCTTCGCCATTTCAGCGGCAACTGGATCGCCGGGGTACTCGGCGAGGATCGCCCGGTAGCGCTCCAGCGCCAGCGCGGCATCTTCCGCAACGAGCGCCTCATAGGCGGTGCGCGTCAGTTTACAGAGCCGGACCGTCGCCTCGTCGGCTTCGAACTCCAGCCCCATCCCATAGGCACCCATCACTTCGTAGATGGGAATCTTCGCCCGGCGGCCCTTGACGGCGACGTCGTCGATCGGTCGGACGCAGAGGCGCTCGCCTGCCTCCTTGAAGACGGAATGGCTGACGCAGATGCGGGTGCCGTATTCCTTGTTGATGCCTTCGAGTCGCGCCGCGACGTTCACACCGTCGCCCATCACCGTATAGCTCATCCGTTCCCTGGAGCCGATGTTGCCGACGAGAACGGCATCGCTGTGGATGCCGATGCGGATGTTGAGCGGCTTCAGCCCGTCCTCCTGCCAGCGCGCATTGAGCCCGTTCATGCCGTTCCGGATGCGGAGAGCAGCGAAGCACGCACGCGCGGCATGGTCGTCGAGCAGCGCCGGCGCGCCCCAGAAGGCCATCACGCCGTCGCCGATGAACTTGTCGATCGTGCCGGCTTCCTCGTTCACCGCCTTGGTGACGACCGCCAGGTAGGCTGAGACCCGCAGCAGAAGCTCCTGCGACGGCACCTCCTCTGATAGCGAGGAGAAGGCTTCCAGGTCCGAGAAAAAGATCGTCAGGAACCGGCTGTGGCCGCCCAGCTCCAGCTTCTGGTCCGATTCGAGAAGCTGCTTGACCAGCCCCACCGGCACGAATGCGGCGAACGACTTCACTGCGGCATCGAGCGTGTCGATCGCGCGGGAGAGGACGGCGACCTCGCGGATCGGCGATTCCAGTTGCGGCAGACTCTCACCCTCAAGGTCCTGGATGCGGGTCACTTTCCGGGCAAGCTTCTCAAGCGGTGCGGAGATCACGGTCGACAGGAAGTAGATAATCAGGATCTGCAGTGCGATCGCGATCAGGCCGAAGAGGAAGAGCCGCTTGTTGTGCTCCTGAAAGGCTTCCGTGAAATCGCCGAGCGGTGTCACGGTGAAGAGTTGCCACCTCTTGCCGAAGTCGGGAGGCAGCGTCGTGAGGCTTGCGACGTAGTCCTTGCCACCGTGGGTCAAGGAGAACAACTTCTCGTTGTCTCGCGGCCGGACACTGAAGGCGATGGCCGGCAGGTCGTTGCCGAGCGACGTGATGTGCTGCAGCTCTACCCGGCCGTTGTAGGTGGTGTAGGTCTTGGCGCGTTCGGAGTTGGCGATCACCCGACCCTGATGGTCGAGGATATAGCTGAGTGTCCCGGGGCTGATCTTGCGCTCCGCGAGATACTCGGACAGGCCATCGAGGGTGATGTCGGCCGCAGCGATGCCCAGCAACTTGCCACCGTCGAAGATCGGGGCGGCGACCGTGAAGCCGATCAGGCCGAGGGCGGCAAACACGTCGGGGTCGGTGATGACCGGCCGCCCAGCCTGCTGGGTCATCCGGTACCACAAGCGCGCACGCGGATCATAGCCGGTGACCTGTTCGGACTTGCCGACTTCCTTCTGCTGGGCATCGAGGAAGACATAATGATCGACCGGTGCCGTGCCGTGCGGCGCGGTGTCGATCCAGCGATAGGCGTATCGCGCATCCGGTGGCGGCAGCTTGCCCTGGACCTCGACCTTGGACTCGATCTGGCGTGTCTGTCGGAACGAGCCGTCGGCAAGACCGACATACATGCTGACGATCTTGCTGCTGTGCTGGATGATGCTGAAGAGGTACCTGAGCGAGCGGTTGTCGGAATAGAAGTCGGGCTGATCGGCGCCGACGGCGGCAGCGCTGCGCACCAGCGACCTGATCGGGTCGAAGTCGCTCTGGATGTTCTCGATGGCGTCGGTGCGGAAACGCTCGACGAGTCCATCGGCATTCGCGCGTGCGATCTTCTCGTTCGAGACGTAGGTGACGGCAATGATCGCGAAAAACACCGGCACCGTCAGCAGCACGAACAGCGTCAGGATGCTCGGCCTTAGTCGCAGGTTTTTCACGAGGCTTTTCTTCATACGCCGGGCTGTCCACGATAAGGTAGAATTCAGTATAGGTGAAGGAAGATTCACCGTCCACGCAGCAGGATAAGCCCGCTATGGCAGCGGGCGCTTCTGATGCCAGTCGGTCGCTTGCTGGTAGGCGTGGCCGGCGGCGAGGATGCCCGCCTCGTCGAACGCACGACCGACGATCTGGAAGCCGGTCGGCACGCCATCCGCCGTCATGCCGCCCGGCAAGGTGAGAGTCGGATGGCCGCTCATGTCGAACGGCGCCGTATAGCGCAGCCGCGCCGCCACGGTCTCGGCCGTACGGCCCGCCGCCGCCATCGCCGCGATCGACCACGCGGCCGTACCCATCACCGGCACCAACAGGAGATCGACCGACGCCAGCAACCGGTCGAGTTCTCCCTTCACGCGCGCGCGCAGAAGCAGCAGCTTGCCGAGGTCGAGCGCGGAAAGTCCGCGACCGAGATCGAGAAGCGAGGCGAACTCTGCGCCGTATTCCGCGCGTCGCGACGGGAACGTCGCCGCGTGCGCCAGAGCCGCTTCGACGCCGCAGAGCAGTCGCCACTTCAACGCCACCTCGTCGAACTCCGGCAGCGTGACATCGACCGGTACGGCACCCACTCCCCGGAACGCCGCGACAGCGCCGTCGAACGTCCGTTGGGAATCAGCATCCATGCCGATCAAGTTGTTCGGAATGCCTAGCCGCCGGCCCTTCACCCCGCCATCGATCGATTCGGCATAGTCGGGCACCGGAAGCGGCACGGCGGTCGGATCGTCGGGATCGGCGCCGGCAATCACGCCCAGCACCAGCGCCGCGTCGAGAGCGCTCCGGCACATCGGACCAATATGATCGAGCGATTCCGCCAACACAAAGACGCCAGCGCGACTGACCCGGCCCCAGGTCGGCTTGAGGCCGGTGAGGCCGTTCATGGTCGAGGGAAACCGTATCGAGCCGCCGGTGTCGGACCCGAGCGAGGCGAAGCAGAGGCCGGATGCGGTAGCCACGCCCGAGCCCGACGACGACACGCCGGGCCAATAGGCCGAGTTCCAGGGATTCACCGGCGGCGTGATCTCGGGATGGTGAAGGCCGTACGCGCCTTCGGTCATCTGCAGCTTGCCCAGGATCACCGCGCCGGCCGCCTTCAGGCGCGCCACCACCGTCGCGTCCTTGGTGGGCACATTATGGCGGTGGATCGGCATGCCGGCGGCCGTGGCGACACCCGCGGTGTTGCAGAGATCCTTTACGGCAACCGGCACGCCATGCAGCGCGCCTCGCGATGTGCCGGCGGCAGTCTCGGCATCGAGCCGTGCGGCATCGGCCAACGCACGCTCTGGCGTCAGCGTCGCGTAGGCCTTCAGCCTGGGATCGACTTTTTCGATGCGGTCGAGGATCGCGCTTGTCGCCTCGACCGACGAGAGCTTGCGCGCCTTCAGGCGCCGCGCGACCTCGTCGAGCGACAGATAGTGCAGATCTTCCGGCATGTGCGTCCCCTCACAGCGTCCTGTCCATGACCTGGATATGTTCGCCGCGATAGTCGCGCCGCTCAAGCGGTCGCCAGCCGAGGCCGGCGTAGAGATCGGGGGCGGTGGAGGTGAAGAGATAGAGCCGGGAATAGCCCAGGCGCCGCGCGGTCGCCTCGACGGTGCGCACCAGGGCCGAGGCGATACCCTTCTTGCGATACGCGGGCGGCACGAAGACGCTCGCCAGCCACGGATTGCGCGGATCGCCTTCGAGATCGTCGAAAATGAGCGAGGCCGTGCCGGCGATGCGGTCCCCTCCAGAGTCCGAGTCATCGAGGGCGACGAACGCGACCGGGACACGGTCGACGTTCATCTTACCCTGGATCCGGACGACACGCTGCTCGAGCGTTTCACCGGGGTTCAGATGACCCCACTCGGCGAAGCCCCAGGCCGCGACTTGCGCGACGAGATCGGGGCGCTCGACGAGCGGGGCGATCTTCATCACGCCTTCAGGTTGACGGCAGCCTCGCGGCCGCGCTCACTGGCCACTTCGTAGCTGATCTTCTGGCCTTCGTTCAGGCCGTTGAGGCCCGCACGCTCGACGGCGCTGATATGGACGAACACGTCCTTGCCGCCGCCGTCCGGCTGGATGAAACCGAAGCCCTTGGTGGCGTTGAACCACTTCACTGTACCTGTAGCCATCTCTCTCTCCGTTGGGCGAGCACACACAAATGCGCCGACGGTGCGCTCGCTGCTACCGCCTGCGACAACTCGTAGAATTTGGGGAAAAGCTCGTGGAGGAAGTCCGTGGCCGCTGTGGGTCGGGCCGCCAAAGCAAGGCCAAGTTCGTAAGTCGTGGGGCGCATATGGGGAAACAACACCGGCAAGTCAAGCCAGCTCCCTCGTCGAAGAAATTACATCGTCGCACCAATTTTCCATGGCTCGAACTCGTCGTCGCCGATGCCCAGCGCCTCGGACTTCGTCTTCTGCCCCGACGCCGTGGCGAGAATGAGGTCGAAGATGCGCCGGCCGTTTTCCTGGATCGTCTCCTCGCCGTCGACGATGGTGCCGCAGTTGATGTCCATGTCGTCAGTCATGCGTCGATAGAGGGAGGTATTCGTCGCGAGCTTGAGTGAAGGCGTAGGCTTGCAGCCGAACACGCTGCCCCGGCCCGTGGTGAAGCAGAGCACGTTGGCTCCACCCGCCACCTGGCCAGTGGCCGAGACCGGATCGTAGCCGGGAGAGTCCATGTAGACGAAGCCCTTGGCCGTGATCGGTTCGGCATACTTGTAGACGTCGACGAGATTGGTCGTGCCGCCCTTGGCGACTGCGCCCAACGACTTCTCGAGGATGGTGGTGAGGCCGCCCGCCTTGTTGCCCGGCGACGGATTGTTGTTCATCTCGCCGCCCGTCCTGGCGCAGTGATCCTCCCACCACTTGATGCGCTCGACGATTTTCTCGCCGACCTCGCGGCTCACGGCACGCCGCGTCAACAGATGCTCGGCGCCGTAGATTTCGGGCGTCTCCGACAGCACCGCCGAACCACCGTTGCGCACCAGCAGATCGACTGCGGCGCCCAGCGCCGGATTGGCCGAGATGCCGGAGTAGCCGTCCGAGCCGCCGCACTGCAGCGCCAGGATCAGTTCGCTGGCTGGGATCGGCTCGCGCTTTACATTGTTGGCCTCAGGCAGCAGTTCCTTCAGGAAACCCACGGCGCGCAGCACGGTCTTGGAGACTCCGCCCTCGTCCTGGATCGCCATCGGGATCAGCTTGGGACCTTCCTTGAGGCCCTCGGAATTCATCAGGCCCGAGATCTGGTTGGTCTCGCAGCCGAGGCCCAGCACGACGACGGCGGCCATGTTGGGATGACGCGTGTAGCCGGCCAGCGTACGGCGCAGCACGTCCATCTCGAGGCCGGATGCCGCCATGCCGCAGCCACCGCCATGCGTCAGCGGCGCAACACCGTCGATGTTGGGGAACTGGGCGAGCAAGGGTTCGATATGACGCGCAATCATTCGGCTGGTCGCGGCCGAGCAGTTCACCGTGGTCACGATGCCGAGATAGTTGCGCGTGGCGACGCGCCCATCGGCGCGGCGATAGCCCTGGAAGGTCGCAGGTGGCACGACAAAGTCGGTCGGATGGGCGTCGGCGCAGAAGGCGTAGTCGCGCTCGAAGTCGCCCATGACGCAGTTATGTGTGTGGATGTGCGCACCCGGCGCCATGTCCTCCGTGGCGAAGCCGATGATCTGGTTGTACTTGCGGAGCGCCTCGCCTTTCTTCACCGCGCGGGTCAGGATCTTGTGGCCGGGCGGCACGCGCGTGGCGGCCGCCACCTCGCCCTCGACCTTGGTCCCGGCCAGGATATCCATGCGCGCCACGATGACGTTGTCGCCGGGATGCAGCCGGATGGTGAGCGGTGCGGTCATGATGATCTCCTAGGCTGCACGTCTGGCGCGGATAGCGTCGATGGCGGCAAACAGTTTCAAGCAGTCGGCTTCGCCCAGCGACTTCAGCGGCGCGCGCATGCGGCTCCACGCAATCGGATCCTTGCGGCGATGGCCGACCAGGGCTTTTACCGCCGCCGTCACGGCGTAGGGCAGAACGATCTCGACCATCGCATTTATACGCGGCTCCTCGATGCCATCGATCAGCGGCTTCATCAGGTCGGGCGCAATGTTGGCGAGGCCGGTGATGGCGCCCGAGGCGCCGAGGTTCATGGCCTTGGCGAGCAGGCGTTCGTCGCCGATCAGGATGTGCAGCTCGCCGTGATGTCTTAGCAGCGCCTGGGCATTGTCCCAGTCGCCCGACGAGTCCTTCACGCCGGTGACCTGCTTCGGAAACGCCTTCTTGAGGCGATCGACGAGATCCATCGACAGGCCGACCGAGGTCACTTGCGGGATATGATAGAGGATGACGTTGCCGGCCTTTGGGCCGAGCCCCATGAGTACGGCGGCGAACCAGTCGAACAACCCCTCGTCGCCGGCGCCCTTGAAATAGAACGGCGGCGCCAGCAGGAAGCTGGGACAACCCAGCATCAATCCGGCGCGGCCCTGGGCGATCGCCTCCTCGACCGAGGAGGCGGCGATGCCGACCACGAGCTGTGCCTTGGGATCGACACCCGCGCCGACCAGGGCGCCCAGCGCGCGGTTGCGTTCGTTCAGGCCGAGCGAGGCACCCTCGCCGGTAGTGCCGAACACCGTGAGGCTCGCGCAGCCGTCGGCCAGCGACTGGCGGCCGTGCGCCACCAGGCGCGGCAGGTCGATCGACCGGTCTTGGGCGAAGGGTGTGGCGAGGGCGACGGACAAGCCGAAGCGGTTGGCGCGAAGCGGCAAGATGGCGTTCCTTCCGGTTGTTCTTGGCCGGCACGATAGCAAAAAAAGCGGGACGCCGAAGCGCCCCACTTTCCTGTTTGCTCAAGCCCGCGGCCTAGCGGCGACGGTTGTCCCACGCATCGAACGCATTTGGGATGCCGTCATGGTCCTTGTCGCCGAAGGCGCCGGAGTTGTTGGTTCGGTTGTCGTGATGGTCGTACCGGTTCGGGATGCCGTCGCCGTCGCGGTCCCAGCGACTGGGCTGATAGCGCCAGCGGTCGCGACCGTTGTCCGAATAACGCGCCCAGCTGTCAGGCACGTAGCGGTAGCCCGGACGCGCCTGATACCACTGGCCACCCTGCCAGACGTACTGATCGTTCACCAGGCGCCAATGGCCCGGCGCCCGGACGTAGCCGGCACGCGGCACCGGTACGGCCTCATAACGGACCGGCGGCGGTGGCGCGCCGAAGGTGATGGTCACCTGGGCGGCTGCCGGCGTGACAGGCGCCATGGCCACCGTCGCTGTTGTGAATGTGGCGGCGGCGGCAAGGGTCGCAAAAGCGATACGCTTCAACATGATTGCCTCCGTTCTGCGCGGTATGCTGCGCCTAAGAGGAGATACGCTTTGGGGCCTCTGCGAATGCCCGTCGGATCAAGGTATTTGCGCCGCGCCGCCGCCACGATTCGGTCAATTTCCAGCCAGCAATAATATGACGCCAGCCACGCTCACCACGATGCCCAGCAGTCCGACGGCGTGGAGCTGCTCGCCGCGCAGAAAGAAGAAGCTCAGCACCACGGCCATCAGCGGAAACAGCGCCACCAGCGGTGCCACCAGGGCGATCGAGCCCAGCCCCAGGGCGGCATAGAGCAGGAAGGTGGCCGTGCCGTTGCACAGGCCCACCGCCAGGAACCAGCGCACCCCCGCCGGATGCCCCGGCCCCTCCCGCCACGCCCGCCGGCCGACCAGCGCCAGGATCACCAGCGTCGAGAGGGCATAGCCGATGGCCGCAGCCGCCAGCGGCTCGTGCCACAGCGCGAGGCCCGTCTTGATCGCGGGCTGGATCGAACCGCGCACCAGGGCAGCGGCGAGCGGCAGGCCCAGCACCCAGACCGACCAGCGCCGGCCGCCGGCTTTTGTTCCAGAGGGGCCTCCGCGCAAGGCCAGCAAGGCCACGCCGCCCGCCACCATGGCGAGCCCGGCCGCCTGGCCGAGACCCAGCCGCTCGCCCAGGAACAGCACCGCGCCCAGCACCGCGAACACCGGCGTCACGTTGCCCGCCGCCCCCGCCACCGCGGGCCCCAGCGCCTCGTTGGAGCGCACCGCCAGGATCGACACCACGACCGGAAAGATGCAGCCCACGGCCGCGAAAATCAGCGCCGCTTCCAGGCTGAAGCCGCGCCAGTCGACGAACACCACGGACGCCAGCCACGCCAGCACCGCCGAGCCGCCGATCGAATAGAGCGGCGAGCGCCAGGACGGCATGGTCCGCAGGCCGAACTGGGTCAGGATCAGGGCCAGGGCGAAGCAAAATGCCGCGGCCAATGCCAACAAGGCGGGCGCCAATAAGGAGGGGGCGAGGATGGCAGCGCCGCTCATCGTCTGCTAGAAGCGCCCGCTTCCGCAGCGGAGAAAAGAATGGACACGCTCACCTACTGGAACGGCACCTGGCACGAGGGCAACCCCGCCATCCTGGGGCCGCGCGATCACGCCATGTGGCTGGGCTCCATCGTATTCGACGGCGGCCGCGCCTTCGAGGGCTGCGGCCCCGACCTCGACCTCCATGCGGAACGCGCCGTGCGTTCGGCCCGCTCGCTGGGCTTGAACCCGACGCAAACGCCGGAAGAGATCCTGAAGCTGATGCACGAGAGCGTGCGCCGTTTCGGCCCCAAGGCCGAACTCTACGTCCGGCCGATGTTCTGGGCCGGCAAGGGCGGCCAGGGCCCGATCTCGGTCGATCCCGACTCCTGCCAGTTCCTGCTCTGCACCTACCTCTCGCCGATGCGCGCCGGCAGCCCGCTCACCCTGGGCCTCTGCCGCAGCATTCGCCGGCCGACGCCCGAGAGCGCGCCGACCGATGCCAAGGCAAGCTGCCTCTATCCCAACTCCTCGCGCGGCGTGGCCGAGATGCTGAAGCGCGGCTTCGGCAACGGCATCGTCCTCGACGCCCTGGGCAACGTGGCCGAAACCTGCAGCTCCAACGTGTTCCTCGCCCGAAACGGCGTGGTCGCCACGCCGGTGCCCAACGGCTCGTTCCTGGCCGGCATCACGCGCAACCGCACGATCAAGCTCCTGCGCAACGCCGGCATCACCGTCGAGGAGCGCACCGTCCGCCCGGCCGAACTCGACGACGCCGACGAGATCTTCACCACCGGCAATGCCGGCAAGGTCCAGCCGGTCAGCCGCTACGAGGACCGCGACCTGCAGCCCGGCCCGATCGCCGCCCGCGCCCACGACCTCTACATGGCGTTCGC
>ERZ1292640.2830-Hain-H43-02um-R1-2830-length-13738-cov-6_pt1 | contig 13738 bp, 3 predicted proteins | sample MGYA00564404_ERZ1292640 | MGnify/ENA primary metagenome ERZ1292640 (study PRJEB36523, sample SAMEA6512636) | groundwater metagenome | collected 2019-01-08 | study: AquaDiva: Metagenomics assemblies of 32 groundwater samples
AGCCTGCGAAAACTTTCATGAATGGTGGGACGAAGCGGTGGGACGACACTTGAAGCGCCACCCCGACGACCGCGCATGGAATTTGGTCGTGCCGTTTCCTTCCAGCCATCCGGGCATGAGTGCCGGCGATTTCCTGCGGGCGATTTCCTCGACAGGGAGGTGTCTTCCTGTTAAGGGTGGCCAAGTCAGACACGATCCATGAGCCAAAGTCCCATGCTTGAACAGTCCCACAAACAGGTCCGCGCCACCGGCATCACTCCAGGCAGCCTTGGCAAGACACCCTGGATGCCTGCCCGCACGGGCGGGTCTTGCCACCGGCGAATCCTTCTTCTGATTTTGACCCTGATTGCCACGGCAGATGCCATGACGGCGGAGCGAACCTTCTACGACTGGCGGCGTGCGACGTGGCCAGGTCTGGCGGCGCTCGATCCGGCCCTCAGCGGGCCGCAGGCCGATGCCGATGACGATGGCCTGCCGAATCTGTTCGAGTTTGCTTTTGGACGTCATGCGGAGCGTGCTGACTCGGAAGGCGCACTGACCTTGGGCCGGACGCGGGAGGGAGGGAGCGAGTTCCTCACCGTGGGCCTGTGGTTCGATAAAGCCGCCGCGGATGTGCGCGTGGGCGGCGAGGTGGCCTCCAGACTGGACAACCTTGTCACCTGGACTGCTGCGGGCGTGGATTGGCGAACCAACGCCGAAACTTCCACGCAGCGCCAGATTGAGGGGCGGATCGCTATGGACACGCCGCAGAAGTTTGTGCGGCTGCGCGCTGAATTGACCGACCCTCCACCGGTCGCGCCAGTGTACACCTGGCGCGAGGCGGAGACTTACTCCTCGAGCAGCGGCGCGGGACCGGAGTCGAACGCCGCGCTTTCGGGCGGCCAATGGATTTGGGTGGGCAACGTCACGGCAGGCCAGACGCGCTTCGTTCAGTATAGCAGCTTCAGCGTCCCTCAGACTGGTCCCTGCCAGTTTTACGTCCGCAAGTTCTGGAAGCACGGTCCATTTCGCTGGCGATTTGACAGCCAGCCATGGCAGAGCGTCGGCTCCGATGTCGCCCTGCTGGACGAGGCGGCGGTGGGCGTCAACGTTGTGAACTGGGTCCACGCCGGCGAAGCCACGCTCACTGCCGGGAGTCACACTCTGCGAATCGAACTGCTCGAAACCTCCGGCGCGGCCGCCTTCGACGCTTTTCTCCTGACCAAGACGCCTTTCGTCGCGCGCGGAAAGCTCAAGCCGGAGCAGAAGTACAACGTCAGTGTGCCGGGCTGGAGCGGCTTTGAACCCGATCTCGATCCGTTCCGCTACAGTCCCATCGACCTGCGCGTTTTGAACGAGGCTTATGCAGGCGAGCACGGCTTCATCCAGGCGCGCGGCGAGGAATTTGTTCATGGGCAAACCGGCCAGCCGGTGCGCTTCTGGGCGGTCAACATCGGCCCGGACATGGTGCGGTTGGACAAAGCTTCGTTCGACCATTTCGCGCGCTCCCTCGCCAAGCGTGGAGTGAACCTGGTCCGCTTGCACGGCGCCTTTTACGAGACGGAAGGCGCGAACTTTGGGCAAGTGGACGCTGCCCAGATGGAGAGGCTTTTTTACGCCATCGCGGCGCTGAAACGAGAGGGCATTTACTCGGCGCTTTCGATCTACTTTCCGCTCTGGGTGCGGCTCAGCGGCGCCGCCGGTTATCCCGGTTACGACAGCCTGGCCAACAAGAATCCCTTCGCGTTGCTTTACTTCAATCCGAAATTCCAGGCGACCTACCGTGGTTGGTGGGACCGGCTGCTCACCACGACCAACAGCCAGACGGGATTGATGTTGCGCGACGATCCCGCCGTGGCTGCCCTCGAAATGGTGAACGAGGACTCCTACCTCTTTTGGACCTTCAATCCTTACGCCAGTCCGTCGAACCTGCCCAATGAGGAATTGGCCGCTCTCGAAACCGCATTTGGCGCCTGGCTCACCAACAAGTACGGCTCCCTTTCGAGCGCGCGCACGGCCTGGGGCGGTACGACCCATCCGCGCGACAATTTCACGGCGGGCCGTGTGGCGTTTCGAGACCTCTGGACCCTTTTCAACTCCAAGACGCGCCGCGACCAGGACACGGCGACTTTCCTCACCTGGCACCAGAAAAAGTTCTACGAGGAAACCTACGCCTACTTGAAGGAAACGCTGAAGTTCAAAGGCTGCGTGACCGCGTCGAACTGGACCACGGCCGACGCGCGCACGCTCGGCCCGCTGGACAAGTACGCGAATACGGTGGGCGATTTCATGGACCGCCACGGCTACTTCGAGCCGCAGCACACCGGCCCGGGCGCGTCGTATTCCATCGCCGCCGGGCAGCAGTATGACGACCGCTGTGCGTTGTTTTTTTCGGCCCAGCAAGCCGGCGGGCCGCCCAGTTTCAGCCTGCCCATCATGGATGTGATTTATGACGGCCGGCCGTCCACCATCAGCGAAATCAATTGGCCAATGCCCAATCGCTTTCGCGCCGACGTGCCGCTGCTCTCGGCGGCTTATGGCCTGCTCCAAGGCACGGACGGCTTCTTCTTCTTTGCCGCGGGCGCGCCGGCCTGGTCGCAGGTCCACACCAAGTTCCCGGTGCAGACGCCGGTGCTGTTCGGTCAGTTCCCGGCGGCGGCCCTTATCTTTCGGCTGGGGTTGGTGCGCCCGGCCGAACCGGTCGTGGACGTGCCCCTCAAGCTCGCCGACCTTTACGCTCTGAAAGGCGCGCCCGTCTCGCAACCGCAAAACTTCGACGCGTTGCGCGCGCAGGACATCCCGCCGGGAGGCACCATTACGAACGCCGGCAGCACCGACCCGCTCGCCTTTCTGGTCGGCAAGGTCGGGCTGAGGTTCTCCGAGACGGGCGGCCCGGCGCAAATTCTTGAACTCTCGCAACACATTGATCGCACCAACCGAATGGCGCGGAGCATCACGGGCGAACTCAAATGGGACTGGGGCCGCGGGCTGGTGACGATCAACACGCCACGGACGCAGGGAGCGCTGGGGTTCCTCCAAGCGGCCGGCGCCGTCGAATTGGCGGATGTGCGCATTCAAGGCAGCTTCGAGTACGGCGCCGTGGTCTGCGTGGCGCTGGATCAGAAACCGCTCGCGGAATCGCGCCGGATACTGGTTCAAGTCATGAGCGAGGACCGCAACAATGGCTGGCAAACGAGCGCAGAAACGGGCCTGCGCACGATCCAAAGCGTGGGCGGCCCGCCCATCGTGGTCCGCAATTTTTCCGGCACTGTGACCTTCAAGCGTGGCGATGCCGCCGGCCTCAAGCACACTGCGCTCGATCTGATTGGGTATGAGACCGGCAGCTCCGCGAGCGGCGGCGACCTCAGCCTTGGTCCGGCCACGCTCTACTATTTGGTGGAACGCTAGCGGCGCGATCAGGGCTGTTCTTAACCTGAGACGTGCGTGGGTTGTCCTTGGGCTTCGGGGACGGTAAGTGCTTTCATGGCGGCAGCTTAACCTTGGACCAAAGATCAAACAAGCCTTGAACCGCGAATTTGAACCGCGAATTCTCAAAGGGCCCAAATGACCGCGTATCGCAAGACGGCCTGGGACAGCAGTTCATTTTGGGAACAATTGGCTGCCGGTTGGGACCGCGATGTGAGTTTGGCCGGATGAGCTGCTGAGGGGGCTCGAAGGTTTTTCATTCGGTACCAGACTCATCGTGCGCTTGGCTGTATCTAGGTTCCAGATGCCGACCGAATCGATCATCCCTGGCGGGACTCGGCTCGTCGGGCGCATTACCGCGCCGATGAATCGGTGGGCTATTCTCTTTCGCCCTGCCAGGTCTTCCACTTCCCGCGTTCTGCACATTCTTTTGGATGTTAGTCGGTCGTCGCATCATCCTCCGGCTGACGCACCCTGTTTCTCCAGAGCTTACCCGCCCAGGCCCAGGCGCCAAGCATCAAAGCGGCCGCAGCAAGCGCACAAAGGCCGCCACTATTCAGGAGCTCGTCTTTCCTGTGGTGGCCTTCGATATACAACCCATTGCTTACCAGCAACCACGCCGGAAACACCAGGCCGAAGGCCGCCTGGCCGGCCGCGAGCCAGTAACTCCGCTTGGCGGTCAAAAGGCTCACGGGCGTAGAAAGGTAAGACAGTGCCCACAGGATCCACAGGATGGCGAGAGGCGAATGAGAGAAAGAGAAGGGGGATAAGACGGCCAAGAGAAACACGACCCAGCCGCGCATAATACCGAAGATTTCGGCACCGTAGGCGACTGGCAGGAACAACGACGCCACGAAGAGGGACAGAGACGCCGCCACCATGGCCATGACGGCGAACCGGCGCGGCTTCGTGTACTGCGGCGCCGTCAAACCAGTCAAACAACCCGATGCGTCCAACATGAGGCCGAGCCGGCGTGGCTTCGTGGACTGCGGCAGTTTTTTCATAGCTCAATCATTATCCGAAAGCCAACACTCAAACGGAGTCAACCAAGACTCACGCCGAATCTCAACGGAGTACTACTCCCATTGCCGCCGCCGAGCAAGCGCCCAATATACCCGCAAAACATGCTCATGCTGCCCTCGCGCGCAAATCAGGTTTCGGACAGCCGGACGGACCAGTCCCGGAGGGACGTCAGACAATAGCCCAGCGTTTCAACGCTGGGTTCGCGGTCGTCCAGAGTCGAGTCCCGTCAGGGACGGCAGAGATCCGGTGAGCGGCAAAAGCGGCGGCTCTATCGTCCCTGGCGGGACTTGATCCCTCTTCCCGTCCGTCCCACCGATGAATCGGCGGGCTACTCCCAGGTTTTCACGATTCGAGCTTGGCAAGCGGCGTCATTCAGGTAACGTCGCGCCCAACTTATCATGAATTTTAGGCGCTTTATTGCACCGTGGCTGTTCCATGCCATGGTCCTCTTGTTTCTCCCCTGTCTCCACGCCGCAGAACTGTTCCCGACCGGATCGGATTGGAACTACTACAAAGGGCAAGCCGAGGCTTCCTCGCCGGATGCGGCCGCCTGGCGGGAGCCCAGTTTCGAGGCCGCCAACTGGTTGACGGGGCCAACGCCCTTGTTCTACGGCAAACCGCTGACCGGCAGCGAGTTGGCCGACATGCGCGGCGGTTACAGCAGCGTCTTTCTGCGTCGAACATTTCTGATTTCCACCGCGGCCGAGGTGAGCGAACTGAGGCTGGGCACCCTGAGCGACGATGGTTTTATCGCCTGGATCAATGGCCGCGAGGTGGCTCGTTTCAACGTGCCGGAAGGGCCTCTTCCCTTTAACGCAACGGCTTTGGATGAAGCCGCCGAACCCGTCGCTTTCGAGACCTCCGTGATCACAAACGCGTACGAGCTTCTCCTTCCCGGCGCCAATACCCTCGCTGTGCAGGCCTTCAATGCCTCCCTGACGGACGACAGCGATTTCGTCATTGACGCGTCGGTGACATCGGTGGTCGATAATGAACCGCCGATATTGGAAGAGCTGATTCCTGCGCCGGGGAGCACACTGCGCGAACTGTTTACCGTGGAGGTCCATTTCAGCGAAGCCGTCCAGCGAGTGGAGGCCTCGGACCTGCTCATCAACGGTGTGGCGGCGACCAATGTCACCGAAGTCGAGTTGGGGAAGTTCGTGTTCAGTTTCCCCCAACCTTCAGACGGTCCCGTCTCCGTGGCGTGGCGGGCGGATCACGGCATTACCGATCGCTCCGGTCTGCGGCACGCCTTCAGCGGCGGCGCCTGGACTTACACGCTGGAATCCCTGACCCCGGCGCCGGGCGTTTTAGTCTCCGAATTCATGGCCGACAACAGCCGGACGCTGAATGACGAGAACGGTGACAGCTCGGATTGGATTGAGATTTTTAACTCCGGCGAAACGGCGGCGAGCTTGGACGGCTGGTTTCTAACCGACACCACGAACAATCTGGCCAAGTGGCGCTTCCCGGACATCACGATTCCAGCCAAGGGCTACCTGCTTGTTTTCGCGTCGGAGAAGAACAGAACCAATGTGACCGGACGTTTGCACACGAACTTCAAGCTGGCCACCGAAGGCGAATACCTCGCCCTGGTTTCACCGGCGACCAACGTTATTTCCGCGTTTGCGCCGGCGTATCCGAAACAATTCACCGATGTTTCCTATGGCCGTGTGCCGGGCACGCCCGAGACCGTGGGATTCTTCATCAAAGCCACGCCCGGCCTGCCCAATTCTGCCAGCGGGCCTGGTTTTGCGCCGGAAGTGGAATTCTCCAGCCCCAGCGGCACGTTCAGGACGGTGTTCAATCTCACGCTTTCCACCGGTTCATCCAACCTGTTGATCCATTACACGCTGGACGGCAATGTGCCGACCAATTCTTCGCCGGCTTATGTCGCGCCGATTCGCATCACCAACAGCATGCAGGTCCGGGCCCGGGCTTACCAGGACGGCTTGCTCCCCGGACCGCCGCACAGCGAGACCTATTTGATGTTAAGCAACAACCTGGTCAACTTCACCTCCACCTTGCCGGTCCTCGTCATTCACAGTCTGGGTAAAGGCGCGCCCACCTCCAGCCGGCAGAACTTCGCCCACCTCTCGCTTTTCGAGCCGGTCAATGGCTGGACATCGCTGACGAATCCGCCGACGTTGACGACGCGTTCCGGCATCAAGATTCGCGGTTCCAGCACCGAGGGGATCGCCAAATCGAGCTTTGCCGTCGAGTTTTGGAACGAGTTTAACCAAGACGAAGAACGGCCGATCCTGGGCCTGCCGGCGGACTCGGATTGGGTGCTGTATGCGCCGAACCAATTCGAGCCGGTGCTGATTCACAACCCGTTTATTCACCAGTTGAGCCGTGACATGGGACGCTACTCGCCGCGCACGCGGTTTGTGGAGGTCTATTTAAACAGGGGCACCGGCCAGGTGGCGTCGAACCATTACAGCGGGATTTATGTCCTGGAAGAAAAAATCAGCATCGGCAAAAACCGGGTGGACATCGACAAGCTCGAACCCGAGCATCTCAAGCCGCCGGAGGTGACGGGCGGTTACCTGCTGAAAATCGACCGGCTGGACCCGGGTGACGGCGGCTTCCTAGGCATGGCGTATGTGGACCCCAAAGAGCCTGAGATTGAGTTGGCGCAGCGTGATCCGCAAGAACAGTACATCAAGAATTACTTCAACGCTTTCAGCAAGGCGCTTTCCAGCACGAACTGGCGCGACACGAACCTCGGTTATCCCGCTTACATTGATGTCGATGCCTGGATTGAATTCCATGTCCTGGAAGTTTTGAGCGGCAGCGTGGACGCGCTCGTTCTCAGCACCTATTTTCACAAACCGCGCAACGGCAAGATCGTTTTCGGCCCGCACTGGGACTTCGACCGCGCCTTGGGGTCAACCGACGGCCGTGACAGCAATCCACGCGTCTGGAATACCGGACCGTTTTTTAGCGGCATGTGGTGGCCCAAGCTTTTTAGCGATAAAGATTTCTGGCAAAAATGGGTGGACCGCTGGCAGGATTTGCGCCGCACCCACTTCGCACTAACCAACCTGCATTCTTTGATCGATCGCCAAACGGGCGAACTCCGCGAGGCTCAACCGCGGGAAAAGAAGAAATGGAACATCTCGCTGCGCGGCGGCGGCACCTACCAGGGCGAGATCAACCTGATGAAAAACTGGCTCTCCAACCGCATGGACTTCATCGACAAGCAACTGACTCAGCCGCCTCGGCTCAGCGCAACAGGAGGCCCCGTTGCGCCCGGTTTCATTTTTTCATTATCCGGTCCCGTGGGCGCTTCGATCTATTACACCCTGGAGGGTTCCGATCCGCGTCTTTCCCAAGGCAACGTTTCGCCGAAAGCCACCCTTTACAGCGGCCCGGTCCAGGTACAAACCAACGTGCGTGTCGTGGCCCGCGCCCAAAACTTGAACCAGAAACAGTCTGGCGGGCCGCCGGCTTCGACGCCGTGGTCTGCTCCTGTGGCCGCGACATTCTTTGTCAGCACGCCGCCGCTGCAAATCACGGAAATCATGTTTCATCCCGCGCCGCCTCCAGCGGGGAGCACCAACAGCGCGTCTGATTTCGAATTCATCGAGCTGAAAAACGCGGGCAGCGCGCCGCTGAATCTGGCTGGCATTGCTTTCACCAACGGCATTACTTTCACCTTCACGCAATCGAGTGCGATCACCAACCTGGCGCCAGGCGAACGTCTGCTCTTGGTTAGGAACCGGGCCGCGTTTTTGTCCCGCTATCCAGGGGCGACCAACATCGCGGGCGAGTTTGGCGGCAGCCTGGCCAACAGCGGCAACCGGCTGGCGCTGGTGGGACCGTTGCTCGAACCCATTTTCGATTTTGCCTATCAGGACACTTGGGCCAGGCTGGCCGACGGCTTCGGCTTTTCGCTCGTGCTGGCGGATGAAACCACACCCGCCGGCCAGCTTGGCGACTCCGCGCGCTGGCGATTGAGCGCGCGCTTGGGCGGTTCGCCCGGACAAGCAGATGCAGCGCCGGCTTTCCTCCCGCCGGTGCTCATCACCGAGGCGCTGACGCACACGGACCCACCCCAACTCGATGCCATCGAGCTGTTCAATCCGACGAGCAACCGCGTGGACCTGGGCGGCTGGTTCCTGACCGACGATTTCCGTGCGCCGAAGAAATTCCGCATTCCCGAAGGGCGGTGGATTGACGGGCAGAGCTACCTGGTTTTCGACGAGTCGCAATTCCGCACCAACGAAAACGGCTTTTCGCTTAGCTCCCTTGGCGACGAAGTCTATCTCTTTTCCGCCGACGCGCAGGGGAACTTGAACGGTTATGTGCATGGATTCAAGTTCGGCGCTGCGCTCAATGGCGTCAGCTTTGGCCTTTACCGCACCAGCGACGGGCAGGAACATTTTGTGGCCCAGGAAAAAACCAGTCTCGGTCTGCCCAATGCCGGTCCCAGCGTTGGCCCTGTCGTCATCAGCGAAATCATGTATCAGCCGCCGCCGCTCGGCGCCAACAACAACACGAGCGATGAGTTCATTGAGTTGCACAACACTTCCGCGCAGGCCGTGCCGCTCTATGATCCGGCGCACTTGACCAACACCTGGCACGTGCGCGGAGCGGTGGATTTTGACTTTCCTGTTCAGACGGTCTTGCCGCCGAACGGTCACCTGGTTTTGGTTGGCTTCGATCCCGCCTCGGACCCAAGCGCGCTGGCCGCTTTCCAGTCGCGCTATGCCTTGGACTTTGCGGCGGCCATCCTCGGACCGTGGCAAGGCCATCTCAACAATGGCGGCGACGAGATTCGCTTGCTGAAAACCGACGAACCGGAACCGGCCCCTTCTCCGGACGCGGGCTTCGTGCCCTACGTGCTGGCCGAGCAAATCGCCTACTCTGGCCAATCTCCGTGGCCCACGAACACGGCCGGCACCGGGCTGGCCCTGGTCCGCCGCGATGAGCGCGCTTTTGGCGATGACCCGGCCAACTGGCTCGCCACTCCACCCAGTCCCGGCGACGCCGATGCCGACGCCGATGGACTGCCCGACCGCTGGGAAGCGAGCAATGGACTGAACGCGAATTCGGCCCTGGGCAACGAGGGCGCGGCCGGTGATCCCGATGGCGACGGCTTCACCAATGTCCAGGAACTCTTCAGCGGCACGCTGCCCAACAATGCAGAAAGTTTCTTGCGCCTTGAATTTGCGCGCGAAGCCAGCGGCGGATCGAGCCTTTCCTTTGCCACCATTCCGGGCCGCACCTACTCGCTTCTCTACAAGACCAATCTGACTTCCGCCGCGTGGCAATTGTTCCGCAGTTACTCAGCCGCGCCGGCGAGTGGGTTCATCTCGGTCAACGACATCCCGGCCAATCTCACCCGCTATTACCGCCTGCAAGTGCCGTGAAACCTGGTCATGGCGGATCTGCTTCACACCCAGGAGCCGGAGCGCAGCGTTTACGCTGCAGAGGCCACGAGAGCAGAGCGGGCGTTTCTGCAGCCTGAAGGCTGCGTTCCCAAGTGCCGCATCATGGGAAGCGCGGCGTTTACGCCGCTTCAACGTTCGCATTGACCGACGCCTTCAAGTCGGACAGGACGCCCAAGAGCGGTGCCCCACTGAAGCGGCCTGAAGGCCGCGCTCCGAAAAACATGTCGCTGTAATGTTATTCGCGGAGCACGCGCAGTCGGTAAAACCGCGCGCCGTCAAGGCCGAGTTGATTCGTGAAAGCGCCGGTTGGCCGCGTGGGCGGTTCATTTGTCCAGATGGTCATCCACGGCTCATTCGGTTTGCCCAAGTCCAAGCGCTCTTCGAGGAATTGCCGGGCCGCCGTTCCGCCCTCCCAACTGATGACAGCCTGGCCTGATTCGATGTGGATGCTCATGCGCAGATAGGAAGCCGGATCTTTGGGGTCGGTGTCGGCCACATACTCCTCCTTGTTTGTGACTCCGTCCTGATCAAGATCGTCATCCGGACCTTGGGTGAGGCTTTCGAACCTCTCCCTTTCCCAATCATCCAGAAGCCCGTCCATATCCACATCGATACCGCCGGGGACGCTGATCTGGTATGTAACCTCCTCAGACCAAGGCCCTTCGAGCGTGACATCTTTAGCCTGGGCGCGCAGGTGGACCGCATTTGTGAAACCCGCGCCGAGATCATTGGCTGCATGCCAAATCAAGCGATGCGTGACTCCAGTTGGCAGCGCAGACACGCTTCCGTAAATCGATCCATCCACGCTGACAACGGTCGCGTTCGACCAAACCGTGCTCCCGGGCGAAAGGAATTGCAGCGTGGGCAACGACGCATTTCCTTCCGCGTCCCAGATTCGAATATCGACATCCGCCAGGCTGCCCCCCGAATTCGGGTCAGGCAAGATGCGCGTGATCGGTGCGGTTTGCGGCACATCCGGCGCTTTCGGAAGCTCCGCTTGCGGCGCCCAGAACATGACTTTGCACACGCTTTGGTTCGTGGGATCAACCATCAAACCGGCCAAGCCTTCTCCACCCGCAGCCATCTTCACTCCGGCCAGGGCGTGCCAGGCTTTGCCGAAGTAATTCTCCGTGAACACCTGCCGTTGAAGCGGGCTGGACGCGCCGGCGGCTGACCAAGAGTAAATGCCGCCGTTCGGTTCGGCGGTGAAGATGCAGTCAGCGCCGGAGTTCAAGAAGTCCGCTACGGCTAGACCGAAGCTCTGAGCAAGCGCGCCCGATCCAACTGGGATGTTCGTCAGCGTTACGGTCACCACCGTGTTGTTGGAAACCTGATACTCGGCGAAGACAAACATGTCGGGCGCATCCACCATGCCGGAAGCGTTTCGGTCATCAACGGAGCAATAGAATATCTGCGTTGGGTTCAAGGCCCCCGAGCGAGATGGGATTGTTTCTAACTGAAAACCCTTCCAAACAATCCGGTTGGCTGTTGACGGCTCAGGTATGAGCCAACGATTGGTATATGTCATTACTGGGCCAGCAATTTGCCCGATCGCTTTAACAACTCCACCGCCCCAGCCATCCCATGAAGCCACTATCCAACCACCGCCTGACGGGTTTGGAGGGAATTGCACGTTGATGAGCGTTCTCAGTGTTCCACGGCGGCCGCCGTCTTCCGGCCGACCAAACAACACCCAAGGATCAAACCCCAAATCCTGGGGGGCGGTGGTTCCGTCTGCCCAGAGCCGCTGATATCCAATCCCGTCGTTGACCCATACAAAGGACAAACCGATCCACGCATAACCAGGAAAATGTGAAGCTATCCACGAGTTTTCGGCAGCACTCGTGATCATGACGAGATTTCCATGGTAGGTAGATTCGAAGTATTGCTCGGCGGACGACCATTCGGAATAAGACCATCGCTGAGTCGATTGAAGATGCCACTTGCCAGTCTCAGGGTTCAGGATTGCATTGGACGGCAGGATGATTCCGTCTTTGACAGCCTCGAAATCGCCGCCAATTATTTCGATCCCGTTTGTGTCGAGCAGTCGTATGCTGGCGTCCCGAATTATTCGCGAGGGAATTAGCCCATGAGTTGCCAATCCACGATGCGAGCTATTTGTGCTAATCAGCGAGACATTCCAAACGGCATTTGAAAACGTCAGACTCCAAAGCGCCCCGGCCATACCGTTGATTGCAAGGTTGGCCACCAAATCACCACTCTGGCGAATGCCCGCAACAAATGCCGCTTCATTCGTAGAAAACGCGACCACGTTCGACTGCCAAGTTCCACCGTTCCTCGTGAACTCCATCACTTGTCCGCTTCCATTTGTCCCGCGCAATCCGAGATAGATGCCCACACTTGGCCGGTTCGTCGGTTGCCCTACCGTGATGGACGTGATGCCAAACGGCCCAACATCCACCCGCTGCGTTGACCAGCTTGTAGGGCCTTGCGTGAGCACGAGCAGGAAATTCATGTTCGTGCCCGGATTGCCGTCCGCACCGATGACGATTTCTTCCGCGCCCAAGCCGTCCAACTGGCCAACGCCGACGACGAAGTTGCTCGGCGTGAACGGCAGTGCGAGCGCGGCGATGTTGATTCCCGGATTGCCGAGCAGTCCGGGGCGGCTGGCGGCGTCGCGGGGATTCGTGCCCGCTTTCCATTCCTGATAATCCGTCCAACTGTCGCCGTCGGTGTCGGTGTAGGCGCTGGCGTTGTTGGTGAGGCCGTTCAGGAATTCCCACACGTCGGGCAGGCCATTGTGGTTCGCATCGCGGACGAGGCTTTTCTGGCGGAGCAGATTGCCGTTGCCGTCATACACGTAGGCGATGGCGAAGCCGTTGGAGCCGCGATTGTAGTCCGCGCCGATGAGCCGGTCGGTGCGGTCGTAGTAAAAGCGGTTGGTCTGGCTGCCGAAAAACCGCTCGTAATCGCTCCGCCCGTCGCCGAGGGAATCAGCCCGATCCGGTCTTTGAACGTGGTTGGTTGACCACATTTGGTATTCCTGCAAGTTGGTCAGGCCGTCGAGGTCGAGGTCGTCATTGGTGTCGTTGACGCGCGGGTTCAGGCCGTTGTCCACTTCCCAGCCGTCCGGCATCCCGTCGCCATCGGCGTCCTGGAACACCACGGCTGGACGACCGGCAAACGTCGGTCCCCAACCCGTGGTCCCTGGCAAGTAATAGACGATCGCATTGCTGGCACCGTCAAATACAGACGAACCAACGCTGGGGGCGTTACCCTGGAAATAGACTACTGTCAGGCTGGTGCAGGAAGAGAACGCCCCACTCCCGATGCTGGTGACGCTGTTGCCGATCGTGACGCTGGTTAAGCTGCTGCAGGAAGAGAACGCATTGTCCCCAATGCTGGTGACGCTGTTGGGGATCGTGACGTTGGTCAGGCTGGTGCAGGAATAGAACGCAGAGCTTCCGATGTTGGCGACGCTGTTGGGGATCGTGACGCTGGTCAGGCTGGTGCAGCGAAAGAACGCCTCGTATCCGATGCTGGTGACCGGCAGGCCATCAATCGTGTCTGGGATGGTAACCGCACCGCCGGAGCCGAAATATTTGGTGATGGTGATTGTGCTGTTATTGGTCGTGTAAGTGTATGGCACCGGCGGGTTCCACAGGACGACCGGACGCCCGCCGAACATCAGGCCCCAGCCCGCGGTCCACGGCAAGTAATAGATGGTCGCATTGTTGTCACCGGAGAACACAAGCGAGCCAACGCTGGGGGCGTTACCCTGGAAATAGACTCCAGTCAGGCTGCTGCAGGAAACGAACGCATAGTCCGCGATACGGGTGACGCTGTTGCCGATCGAGACGCTGGTTAAGCTGCTGCAGTAAGAGAACGTCCAGCCCCCGATGCTGGTGACGCTGTTGGGGATCGTGACGCTGGTCAGGCTGGTGCAGTCA
>ERZ1292640.2832-Hain-H43-02um-R1-2832-length-13733-cov-6_pt1 | contig 13733 bp, 16 predicted proteins | sample MGYA00564404_ERZ1292640 | MGnify/ENA primary metagenome ERZ1292640 (study PRJEB36523, sample SAMEA6512636) | groundwater metagenome | collected 2019-01-08 | study: AquaDiva: Metagenomics assemblies of 32 groundwater samples
CAAGCGGCCATAAGACCGGCACAGAGGCTATTATCCTGAAATGGCTGGAAATGGACAGTGGAAAATTCTCTTGTCAGTCGAGGAGGACCAAAGAAGGATCGGAGCATGAAAATCTGTAAAGTTGTCCACAACACTCCGAGCGACCCAAGGGCCATTTGCAGGTTGAAAATGCGCGAAAAGAAGGAAATGCTTTGCTTGTGAATGAGATTGGTTCGACATCCGAGATCGAATTTCCCGTGCTGCACGACCGGCGTTATCCTGTCCATCGAATTGCCGACCGCTTGGAGCCGTACCTGCGCGTGATTGTGGAAAGATTTCATCCGCAGCGGATTATTTTGTTTGGCAGTTATGCGCACGGTCAACCGAACGAACACAGCGACGTGGATCTGTTGATTGTGAGAAGCGACATCACTTCAGAAAGGGAGTGCAATATCGCGATGCGCCGGGCTTTCTGGGGTCTTTCCGAACGCCGACTGCCCTTTACGCTTTTGTCTAAAACGCCGGCCGAGCTTCAGGCCAAGTTGGACGAACGCAGCCCGTTTTTCCAGGAGGTTATGGAACGTGGCGTGGAGCTATATGCTGCCTGAACAACTGAACGAGGACTTCTTTGCGCAACACTATCCGGGCGGCGATTTGACACATGTCGGCGCCAATTTTGACGATCTGCGCCAGCAAACTGGCGAGATAGTGGCCCTCATCAAAGAATTGTTACCGCAGCATTTTGGTTCGTGACAAGACGCCAACGGGCAGTAAATCTCTCCGCATCAATTGACCTGAATGAACACTGTTGCCTCACCCGCCCCGCCTCCCGCGACAAAGGCAGCGCCGCCGCTGACTGACTCTGCACGATCAGTCGTCAAGCCCAGAAAAAGCGCCTTCCAACTTATCGGGGAAGTCCTGAAGCACGGCGGGCCGGGCTATCTGCAATTTGCCATTACCAATATCTGCAATGCGAAGTGTGACTTCTGCGGTTTTGCCGTGGATCGGTTTGACCCCAAGCAGCGCCGGAGCGTCACGCTCGAAGAAGCGCGGGATGTGATCGACATCGCGGTCAGAAATCACATCGGCTACCTGCTGTTTGTGGGCGGAGAACCGCTGGCGCACAAGGACTTGCGGTCCATGGTTCGATATGCGGCCGAGTCCGGCATTCGCCCCATGATCTGCACCAATGGCTCGCTCTGGACCGATCGGAACATGCACGATATGGCTGGCGACGGATTGAGCAGCGTGATCATGTCCATCGATTCGCATGAGGTGGCCAAGCACGAAAAAAACCGGGGCCTGCCGGATGTCTGCCGCAAGATTCAGCGGGCCAACGCCGTATTCAGTGAACTCGGCATTCAAACCACGGCCAGCGTCACCGCCAGCAAGCTGATCGAGGATTACAACAAACTGCCGGATTTTTTGCGGGAGTTGGGTTTCCAGAGCTGCACCTTTAGCTATCCGCTCACCAATCTGGCCTCCAGTTACTTGAGTTTCAGCGACTCGAACCTGGTCAGCTATCGTACGGAAGAACTGATTCAAGTCTTTGAGAAGATCAAGAAGATGAAGGCCAGCAGCGGTTATCCGGTGGTGAACCCGACCGAATCTCTCACTGAAATGCAGCGTCATTTGAGGAAGGAACCCGAGAGATTCGGCTGCCTCGGCGGACACAAGTATTTTTACCTCGATTGGAACCTCAATCTGTATCGGTGCCACTACTGGGAAAGCCCCATGTGCACGATTTATGAATTCGACCAATCGAAGCTGATTCGCGATGGCTGCACTCGCTGCATGATTGACTGCTATCGTGATCCGAGCGTTCTGCAATTCGTTGCCGTCAGCGCCAGCGACGCCTATCACAGTCTGAAACAAGGCCGTCTGTTGCAGGCCGCCAAACACATCTTTGACCGGCGCAACCTCACCTCACTGAAGGCCGTCTGGGACGACCGGAAATGGATCGGTAAAGTATAGGACCGGTCTCTCTATCCGATTCCAGCTTAGCCATTAAGATCACAAGCGATGGCGCTTTCTCGAAAGCTATGACCGCGCTGCTATGCAGAGGGATGCGCCTTTTTGTCCCTGCAACAAGCGTAATTTCCGTGGTTTCTAATTGACCATCCAGAGGGTTCATGGCGAGATGGGCGATTGCTGCCTGATCTTGAGCAGCCAAACAATGGCCAGAACTCTGCGCAACAACAATGGACACGCTCCGCGTTCGTCGGCGATGGCGAAATACGACGCGCATCATAACGTCCTCGACAAAGCCTACGGCGCCTTGGCGGACCTCCGCCGGGAACTGGCCGATTCCAAGACCGCCGTTGCGGAACGGTCGGAGATTCTCAATACCTTCGCCCATTGCACCGATTCCCAACGCGCCTGGCTGCTTTTGGAGGATTACTTCGAGAAACTGTCTCTGTCCCGCAAGGATTTTCCGGGGCAAAATTGGTGGCTACGCTTGCTCTCGGTCCAAGGCCAGAATCGTCTGGAAGAGACGGCCTTGCTGTTCATGCGCTCGAACCGGCCTCTCCCGACCGAGTTGATGCCGCACTCGAATCCGGAGCGTTTTGCGAAAATTGAACGGGCCGAGCAGGAACAGCAATTTGTCGCGCAATTGGAAAGCTGGCTTTTGCCCCCTGCCCTCGCTCATCTTGATGCGCCTCGGGCCGCCTTGCGCGTTCTTTGCCAGGCCGAGCGGCTCCCAGACCAGCACGCCTTGCACGCGCTTAAAGTGCAGTTCTGCCTCTTTCGCGCACGGACCGGAGAAAAGATTCGCACCTTGGCTGAAGTCATCGAGCTGACCACCCGGGCCACTCATGAACAAGAATTGTTCCCCACCGGCGATTGGGAGTTTATCCGGTGGCTGGCTGATACTTACCCAAACCAGTCGGAGCAGACGGACTCGCTTCACCTGACTGGAACCGAGCTTTTGCAGTGGCTGACGCGCTGGGGACAACTCCCCCGGCTCGAACATCCGGCTCAGAACCAGCCCTTCCAGTTCCATGGCCAACTGGTTGAATTCAGCCCGCATCTGGAGACCGTGGACGGCGAGCTCTCTTTTACCCATCGCCTCAAGCTGCCGGATGGCGAAACCCGCCCTGTCGGTCAGGCCACCTTTTTTACCGGTCTCCCCCAACTGGCCCTCCTGGATCAAACATTCTATCTGGCGCGGAATGCGCCGCCGCAAACGCTCCTCGGCCCCTGGATGGAAAAACCGTTCCTGCCCGTCAGCAAATTGAGCCGCCGGTTGTTGACGCATCTCCGCAAGAACGGATCCGGACAGGACAGCCGCTGGGAACAGCTCTGCGCGGCCCACACCGCCATTCCCCAGTTCATTTTCGAATTGACCGACGATACCGTCCGGCTCCGGTTGCTGGCCAGGAGCGATCTTGACCAGAGTGTCTGGCAATGGAACGGCCACGAATGGCAGATCACCCATCTCCTGCCGCCACCCAACGAAAAGCCGCAAATCCTGGACGATCCCCGGCTCGAACCGGCCGTTTGCTGGCTGCGGCGGCTCGACTGGTTCACGCCCGAACCGGGACTCTGGGTCGGAGATGCCAATGAAGCGTTCCTCAACACCTTGGCCGCAGCCTGGCCCGACCGTCCCGCCCCCGCCGAATACTTGGGCAATCCCGCTTTTCATCGGCTGTTTCTGTCTCCTCGCCAGCTTCGTCCCAAATTGGCCGTTCAAGGCAGCGGCATTGACTGGTTCTCGGTTTCAGCTTCGTGGGAATTGGAAGGACTCAGGCTGACGCCGGCCGATTTGGAGCGGCTACAGACCGCCACGGGACGCTTCGTCAAATTGCCGGACAGCGGCTGGCTTGAACTCGACTCCAGCGCCGTGCAAACCGCTCACGAAGCCTTTGCTGACCTTGGCCTGGATGGGCTCAGCCCGGTGCCTCAACGCGTGGATTTGTTGCATGCCGCGCACCTGGACGAAACGGCGTTGAGCCGCTTTGGCAACCAGCCCCATGCCAAAGCGCTGCGCGAGCGCCTGGCTGAATTCACCGGAGTCCCCTCCACGACTCTGCCGGAAACCGTGCAAGCGGATTTGCGTCCGTATCAAAAGGACGGATTCAGCTTCCTTTGCCACCTGACGCATCTCAAGCTCGGCGGCATCCTCGCGGATGACATGGGGCTGGGCAAAACCCTGCAAACCCTGGCGTGGCTGGCCTGGTTGCACGCCGAGAATATCAAGAAACCGAAGCCGGCCTTGGTCATCTGCCCCGCCTCCGTCCTTCATAACTGGCAGCGCGAGGCCAATCGCTTTACTCCGCACCTCAAAGTCCTGGTCCTGGAAAGCGGCGCGGCGCGGCACAACCTGCGCAAACAGATTCCGCAGCACGATCTTATTGTGACCAATTATGCGCTGCTGCGGCGCGATTTGGCCGCCCTGCAGAAATTCGAGTTTCGCGTCATCATTCTGGACGAAGCCCAATTCATCAAGAATCCCGCCGCGCAGGTCACCCAATCCGTCAAGCAGCTTCGAGCCGACCAGCGCCTCGCTTTGACCGGCACGCCGCTGGAGAATCGCCTTCTGGACCTGTGGAGCATCGTCGATTTCATCCAGCCGGGCTACCTCGGCATGCAATCCGCCTTCAGCCTGACCTACGAACCGCGCGGCGAAAACGCCGTGGACGCGCAACGGATCGCCCGCCGCCGGCTTTCGGCCAAACTTCGTCCCCTCATGCTCCGCCGGCTCAAACGTCAGGTCGCTCAGGATTTGCCCGACCGCATCGAAGAACGGCGCGATTGCGAGCTGGGTGAATTGCAGCGCAAGCTTTACCTGGCTGAATTGCACCGCAGCCGGGAACAAGTGCTGCAGGCCGTGCAGGAAAAGGGGCTGGCCAGAAGCAAAATCCACGTGCTGGCGGCTCTGACGCGCTTGCGACAAATCTGCTGCCACCCGCAGCTCGTCGGCAACGACTCGGCCTCGGGCAAAACCGAAACCTTGTTCGAGTTGTTGGAGCCGTTGCTGGCCGAAGGACAGAAAGTTCTTGTTTTCAGCCAATTTGTGCAGATGTTGCGGCTGCTCGAAGCCGAATGTTTGCAGCGCCAGATGACCACCCACATTCTCACCGGCGAAAGCAAGCATCGCCAGGAGATCGTCAACACGTTTCAAAACGATCTCAATGCCTGTGTTTTTCTGCTCAGCCTGCGCGCCGCCGGCACCGGCTTGAACCTGACCACCGCCAGCTACGTCGTTCTCTATGATCCATGGTGGAACCCGGCTGTTGAAGCGCAGGCCATCGACCGCACGCATCGCATTGGCCAGACCCGTACCGTCAATGCTTACCGATTGATCGCGCCGGGAACCGTCGAGGAGAAAATCTGGGAATTACAGCAACGGAAAGCCCAAACCATCGTCGATGTGCTCGGTGAAGAAGGATTCGCCCGCAGCCTTTCCCGGACCGACCTCGAGTACCTGTTTGCCGAAGATTGAGGTCGTGGCGATGCCGGAGCGCGGGCATCCATGCCTGCGCGTTTGCGAAGGATCCTTCTTTGAAGCCCGCTCGGTCAGGTCGCATTTGGCAGCTCAAGCCACTGATAGATGAGTGAAACCTCAAGCGGGAGGTTTTCGTGGAACTGAGCTGCCATCAAGCGCTTGCGACACACGCAGGCATAGATGCCCGCGCTCCAATTTAATTGTAACGGCCAAGTTCGCGGTCCGCTCCGAACCCGCCACAACCTACCGGCGGACGGATGATCGCTGATACAGCCAGGTCAAATCAAGGTTGTTGGGCGAGGCTTCGTTATGCTGATGGAAGTTCGAGACCCTGGGGGCATAAGTCCGCTTGTCCAGCCAGCGGTGCGATGCCACATGGCCGTCGGCAAACGTGTTGACTCCCGACCGATTATGGTAGCTGGCCGGATAATGCAGAAACCGCCCCTCCTCCATGTAAACTCCAAAACAAGGACGGCAAATGCTGTCCGGGTGGACTTCCTGAAAGACCAGCAGATTGGGGATGGGGGGATTGCCCAAATCGGATGTTTTCTTAAACACCTTGTACCGGCTCGGATTGGGAGAGCCTCTGAAATCAGGCCCTACCATGCCCACATAAGAATTCATGGCATAACTCCGCACTCTGGGAATGCCTCCTCGCCTGGCGGACGTGCCGGGCGTCCGGTCCGAGGGGCATTTATAAATGCTGGAGGATTTCAGATACCTTGCGAACAAGGAGTACTTGGGGTCCAGGATCAAGGTCAAGTTGGTGGCATCGGCGGGGAATTGGGCAAAACTGCCGTGAATCCAGGTGCTGAAAGTGAGATCCCCCGCGCCGTTGGGCACCAGGTTTTCACTATTGTCCCCGGCGTAAAGCACCCAGATGGTGGCTAACTGCTTGAGATTGTTGACACATTGGATGCGATGCGCCTGGGCTTTGGCTTTGCTCAACGCCGGCAACAGCAGGGCAGCCAGAATGGCAATGATGGCAATGACGACCAGCAACTCGATCAAAGTGAAGGCGCTTTTTCGATCTGAATTCGTGAAACCGTTCATGATCTTTAACACCGGCAGTCCCACTCTTACCCGCCTCATAAAACCGATCAACAAGAAAGAAAGGAGAAAAAGGCATGGCTGTCCGACTTGGATTCGAACCAAGACAAAAGCCTCCAAAGGGCTTTGTGCTACCATTACACTATCGGACAAGCCGGAGTAAATTAGCGTTCCCTCCCCGGAGTGCAAAGAGAATTTTCCCGGGTTAAAGATGTCTGATCCGGCTTTTGTACTTTTGCAGCAGAATGTTGTTATGGTCGTCGCCGCAGGTGTTGCTGCTGATGTAAATCTCCGGCTCCACTCCGCGGGCCAGCGCATTGGCAATGCCCTGGACAATAATCGCGTTGACGATCAGCGCGCCGGTGGAGGTCGTAGTGGGCCCGATGCGGCCCGGCAGGCCGGCCAACGCCAATGCCGCGTCGCCGGACACGCCGCAATTGTCGATCACCAGTTCGGCGACATCCGCCAGCTTCTGCCCCGAAGCGTGCCTTGAAGGCCAATCTTTGCTCTGCGCCAGGTTGATGATAGCAACGACATGCAAGCCCTTCTCCCGGGCCGCCAAAGCCAACTCGATCGGCACGGCGTTGCGGCCGGAGTTCGAGGCCACAATCAAGACGTCACCGGCTTCCACGGGGTATTCCTTGAGCAACTGCGCGGCATAGCCTTCCTCGCGCTCGACGTAGGTGGCCTCGATGGCCTTGTCATGCAGCATCAGTCTGGTGTCGAGCATCGGCGCGGCTCTGGCCAGACCGCCGGCACGATAGAAAATCTCTTCGGCCAACAAATGCGAATGGCCCGTGCCAAATGCATACAGCCAATGGTCATTGGCCAGCGCCTCACCCAGCCAAAATGCCGCTTGTTCGATCTTCGGCCATTGTGTCGCGCGAATTTGCTGCATTTGGCCAAGCACGATTTCAAAGTAGCGATTCATGGTGTTCATAATTCATTTTCAAAGCCGTTTCGCCAGATAAAGAGTCCCGGAATCCTGCGGGCCAACGCGAGCCAATTCATGGAAGCCGAGCTTCCTGTAAAACCGCTCTGCGCGGGCATTGTTCGCAGCCATGCCGAGGTGAACGCCGGGCGATCCCAGGCTCCTCAGACGATCCAACAGGATGGCCATCATGCGTTGTCCCTGCCCGCGCCCTTGCGTGCGCGGCAGGAGATCGATGTGCAAATGGGAGGGGTATTCGTGAAAGGATTCCGGGTAATAGATGTCGGGATGATAATATTCGTAATAGACTTTCTCCGTCGGCGTCCATTGCGACGGCTCGCCGGTCGGACAGGGGTGTGCCTGGCGCAAGGCCGGCAGCCATTGGGTCAGGCAAACCTCGTAAAACCGGGCCGAATCGAGCGCGCCTAAAACGTAACCACACACGCCCAAACCATCCTCCAAAACAAACGCCAATTCCGGCTCGTGACGCAGGTACGGCCCGACGAAAATATGGCCGAGCGCTTTGGGATTCGAGTAAAGATGGGTTGCATCCTGGCCGGCATCGCCGGTTTTAAGGCAGACCTCGTAAACCGCGTCGATGTCGCGGGGTTCGCAAAGGCGGATTTGAAATGAGTCAGTCATGATGGAATCGACCTTGCTCATCCATAGGCAACAGCCGCTGCAGCTCAGCCACGAAGCCGCCCCGATAAATCTTGGGGCGGTGTTCGGCCGACAGGAAGGCTTCGCCCAGAGTAGGTTTGGAGCGGAGCCAATGCACATAGCCACGCAGCAGCGCCGCCTCTTCTTTGATTTCCCATAGGTACCGATAGAGAGCGTGAAGCAACTCGCGATTCTGAATGGGAATCATTTTGTCGAAAAGAAGGCCAAGCCGCCGGCTCGTTTGATCAAATCTGGCCAGGGCTCTCGTGGCATCACCACGCTCCTCGGCCAGAAGCGACCGAACATCCTCGAGAAAAGCTTCCGCTCGCGCGCCAAACTCGTACGGCAGATAAAAGACATCACCAAGGAGCTCCAGATCATCGAATTCCACGGGACCGGCGCTGTCGCTGCCAAAGGCCGGCGTCCGGGCCTGGTTCTCGCCGCGCAGGTTGGACACCTGCGCTCCGCGCGCGCTGTCGCTGGCAAAGGCCGGCAGCCAGGCCTGGAGCGATTCGAGATAAGCCCGCCGCGGTTCCCAGCGTCCCTGTTCCTTGGCATAAAGTCCTAAAGTGCGGATCGGAATGAAGTTGGCTTCAAACTGGCAGTTTGGGTTCGTCAGTACACCGCTGATTTCACCGCGCAATTCCAGCGGCCGCCCTGCGTAAGGCCCCAAATAGAGCCGCCGCAGGTCATAATCATTGGCATGCAGGTTGTCCCAAAGCAACGGCCGGCGCCGAATCACGGACTGCAATTCGCGGATCGAGGCGATGGAAATGGATTCGGATATGATCTCAGGCCCCGTCCACAAGACGGCAATGGCCGGATTCAATTCTGCGCCGATGGTCTGCAAATAAACGGATTCCTTGACCGTGGGAGCGGCCATTCGCCCACAGTAAACAGTCGGGCAGAAGAGAAACCGGGCGGGTGATGTTTGGGCGTGAATGAAGCTGAACAAGCCGTTGGCCAGCGCGCATTGGGCCTGGGCGAAAAGCCGCGCAGGCTGCGTGCCTTCCTCAGGCCCTGGAGCAGGAATGTCATCGAAGAGGAGTGCAAAGTGCTGGCAGCCGAGGGAGAGCAACTGGCGGATTTTGTCCTGCAAAACGGCTGTATCCGCCGCTGAGGAAGAGCGCACGTCGAGGCCCGGCGCGAGCGCATAAATGAAGCTCAAGCCGTGGCGCTGGCAGTCCCGAATCAGCGCGGCCAGCTCGGCTGCTTCGGTCTCTGCATACAAGTCACGCCAGCGGACGCGATGTTTGAGATCATCTTTGGGCGCGTACAGATACGTGTTCAGGCCCCATTGGCGCATCCAGCCAAAGAGTTGGTGCCGCTGCCGCACGTTCCAAGGACGCCCGTAAAAGCCTTCTACGACACCGCAGATGAATTGGTCGGACGAGGATTTCATGGTTGCATCTTATTTGACTGCGACCGAGAGAACGGCTATCCACCATCCGGTGGTGAGGCGCGGCGCGATCATGCCAAAGTACATGGCCTCTTTCTATACCGGCACAGCCTCGTGAGACGCAACGCTATATCCATGCAACGGGACAACCGGCTGGCAACTTGCATCGACAAATCGAAGAATTGTGTTAAGTAAGTGCTTATGAACCGCACTCATTATCGTGCTCCAAAGCACCAATTAAAAACGGCATGTGGATTCACCCTCATCGAACTGCTGGTTGTCATCGCCATCATCGCGATTCTGGCGGGCATCCTGTTGCCGGCCATGGCCAAGGCCAAAACCAAGGCACAAGGGATCATGTGCCTCAGCAATGGCCGGCAGATGATGACGGCCTGGAGACTTTACGTCGATGACAACCAGGACAAACTGCCGTCGGCCTGGCGCGGACCCGGCGAATGGATCAGCGGCGACCTCGACTTTAATGGCGGCAACAGAAGCAATTGGGATATCAACCAAGACATTGCCAAAAGTCCTCTCTGGCCCTATTGCGGCAAGAACGCCGGCATCTGGAAGTGCCCGGCCGACAAATCCACCGTCAGACCCACCTCGGGTCCTTTCAACGGGCAGAAGGTGTCCCGGGTGAGAAGCATTTCCATGAACGCCTGGTTTAATGGCCTGGACGCGGCGGGATTTGGCCCCGGCGGAATGCGAGTTTACAAGAAGATGAGCGATCTGACAGACCCCGGCCCCTCCCGGACTTGGGCGTTTCTGGATGAAAGAGAGGACAGCGTCAACGACGGCGAGTTCGTGGTCGGCATGTTTGGCTACCCGGACCAGCCGGGGCAATGGTACATGGTCGATTATCCGGCCAGTTACCATAACAAGGCGGGCGGCTTTTCCTTTGCCGACGGCCACTCGGAGATCAAGAAATGGCAGGATGCGCGAACCATGCCGGTGCTGAAGCCGGGACAAGGTCTGCCGTTGAACGTCCCTTCGGCGAGGAATCCGGATGTTTTTTGGATGATGGACAGAACCACGCGGAAGGCCAATTAGCAGGCATCTCTTGACCGCGCGGGCTTGATAGGGGTTTAGGCTATGTCGGCCAACTGATTTGCCAGATCACGCCCGCACGTAGGCGGAGGCAAGGGTCTGCGATCCTGGTGGAATAAGGCGATCATTTCGTCCACCATCTGGCACAATTCTTCGAATACTTGTTTCTCGTCGTCGCCATGACACCCACCGTAGAAAAGGCCGGGACAACTGCCCACAAAACACTGATCTTCGTCCGACCATTCGACGATTTTAAGGTAACGCGCGCGCTCTTTCATTGCTTTGCTTCTTCGATGGCCCGATGCACTGTCTTCTCCTGGTAACGTTTGGCATCGTCGCCCGGGTTTCCCGAGATACCCACCGGTTTCGCGACCTTCGGATGGACGAAATTCCTATGACTGCCCTTTCCGCCACGATCCGCAAACCCCGCTCGTTCGAGATCCCGGATCAACTCTCGCACTTTCCGAGGCATGCTTCAAGGTTACAGGCAGGCGCTCGCCGCGTCAACGATTGAACTGAGCAACGCGGGTGGCCCAGCCCGTCCGCATGGCCAACGGCCGTGGCCCGCCCGCTCCAGTGATTTAGGATCCGGCTGCTGAGATACAGCGCGGGCCAAACCAGATTGGCGATGATCGGTGTCATTTCACGACCGGCACTCTGAGGCCCCTAACGATTCAGCTCGCCGATGGCGGCCCCTCCGTGACTCCCGAATTGCCAGGCGGCGCCACAGGGCCGCTATTGGGTGCAGCGCCTAGTTCGGTCTTGCTGGACTGCCCGGCCCGCACCCCGCGCCGGATGGCCTCCACATCCTTCAAGTCCTGTTGTTCAGATCCTTCGTCCATCTTGGTTCCGAGTAAAGCATGACCGCGTACCCTCCCACCACCAGGTAGCGCACGTCATGTTTTCCCAAAAGCTTCAACAGTTCTCTGAAGTCTCGGCTCTGTAGCATCTCCAGTGGTGAGTAAACGGTGGTCGAGGATCATGTCCCAGACCGCCGCGAATATGGCCTCGCTGCCCTGCCGCTGCCAGAAGGCCGCATCCCACGAACGGTCGTCGGCCTCGAATCGCCCATAGTTTTCTTCCGTCTGTGACCTTCGTTTCATCGGAACGTCGGGACCCAACGACAGAACTGAGCGACGCGGGCGGCCCAGCGCCTCCGCATTGGCAACTGACCTTGCCCGCCCGCTCCAGTGATTTTGTTGGGCAGTCCGTTCATGGCGAGATCTCTATCAGTTGGAGAGCCCTGGAGAATGACTCGTATGCGATTACCGCAGCAGGAGGCTCAAGGACCGTCCTCGCCCAGAGTGCCACGTGATCCGCCAACTCCCGCTGTGCCCACGCCGTGGCATGGGATCCAGCGCCAAGCAGTCTCAGACCGATACCTCCAGGAAAAACGTCCGGAGTGGGAGGGCCATTAGGGCTTCCATTGACAGTGATGAATGTGGCTCCGAGCAACACGTCCTCGAAGAACTCGCCCCACGATACGTAGGGAACCACCGTCGCGGCGCCACCCTCAGGCCTAATGGCGTTCGCCCCCCAAGTACGATCCGCATCGAAGAGGGAAGCCAAGGATTCATCATTGATGACCTCCGCGACGACGTCGGCGATGCCCGTCAACGCTTCGTCGAGAACCTTACGCAGGGCAGCCTTCCGCTGCCACGGCGGCAGTAACTGCCTGGAAGCCGCGCCCGAAAGCGAAACCACGCGCTGCACAACGTTTTTTTGCACGCGCTGTCCAATCGATCGTGAATCGAGGCGCAGATTGCTGTGCCGGAGAAACCCAAGCTGCAACGCGCCAACGCGAGCTGGGTTGACGAACACGAAGGCATGCAGAGCGTTGCGCGGCGTCCCTTTGACGGGCCGGGGGAAGCAGTACGCCACAACGTGGGCCATGCGCTGCAGGGCGTCCTGCTGTCGGCTGGACAGGCGCCAACCCTCTTGCTCCCAGCGCTTGAACTGCAACCCGAAGAGGTGGACTTCGAAGACACCTTCCGCGCTGAAGAGCAATGCGAAGTCCTGGTCGGAGGGGTACGTGCGCTCCTGCCTTAGGGTAACGGCGCGCGCGCCACAAGAGCCGCCGTCGTTCGCGATGAAGGCTCGCAGCCCGGCCTTAAAGAACTCGACGACATCACCTTCCGAGCACTCGCTCAGGTCAACAGGTGTTCGCGGAGTCGCGGTTCCAGCGCTCATTCGGCCCTCTCACGCGCTGCCCAACAATCGATTGACAGGTCGTTTTGATCTGATAATACGATAACAACCTGGTTTTCGGGCAACATTGTCTGATGTCAATATCAGGTCAGAATCACGCTGAAAAACCGTAGATGGCTGCCATGGAAAGTCAAGAACAAAGTCCGCCAGAACCAAGTCCGAAGTTGCTGGACCAGGTCCGGAGCACGATGCGGTTGCATCATTACTCAATCCACACCGAACGCAGCTATATTAACTGGATCAAACGGTACGTCCATTTCCATCAGATGCAGTCGCGGGAAGACCTGAAGGATGGGGCCCGGAAGATCGAGGCTTACCTGACACACTTGGCGGCGAACGGGAAGGTGGCGCCGGCGACGCAAAACCAAGCGATCAATGTTGGTTGAGGGTTGAGGGTTGAGAGTTGAGGGTCAGGCAGCCTCCAGAGACTTGCGGAGTCCGCTGAGCATGCGGCTTTGCTTTTCGGCAGCTTGGTAGAGCTGTTGGTAATCAGCTTCACGGAGAAAGCCTTGGTTGCGGCCAATCGTGGCTTGGGAGACGACCTCAAAGACGCTGCCGGTTGCGATTTCGACGAAGCGCGCGTAATCCACCCGGGAAGAGCGGGAGCACCCCTCCGCGATGTTAGAGGAAATGGAAACGGCGGCGCGTCGCATCTGGTTGGTCAGACCAAAGCGTTCTTCGTCAGGGAAGTGGCGCGTGAGTTGATAGACCAAGTCGGCGAAAGCGATCGCCTCGTGCCAAGTTTCGAGTTTTTCAAAGTTGAACATAGGAGGGTTGAGTGTTGTTGGTTAGTCGTTGAGAGTTGCGTGACTTTTCTTTCTTAAACCCTCAACCCTCAACCTTCAACTCTCAACCGAGGCTGCGGTTGCGGGTCAAGGATTTGGATTTTGCGATGAAGCAGGTGACGGTGCGCTCCGGGAAAGGTGACAAGGACCGATTCACGACCTTGCCTGCATCGGTCATCCCGCTGCTGGAGAATCATTTGCAGAAGGTGAAGGTGTTGCACG
>ERZ1292640.2834-Hain-H43-02um-R1-2834-length-13733-cov-5_pt1 | contig 13733 bp, 12 predicted proteins | sample MGYA00564404_ERZ1292640 | MGnify/ENA primary metagenome ERZ1292640 (study PRJEB36523, sample SAMEA6512636) | groundwater metagenome | collected 2019-01-08 | study: AquaDiva: Metagenomics assemblies of 32 groundwater samples
GGAGTTCTATCAGAAAACTGCCAAAGTGTTACCGATGTACCCGTCTAGTACACCAACTTGCGTTGGGGCTTTCTTTATGATACTACTAACTTGAATTTATTCTTTGAAAACAGGAAAGGAGAAGGCTATGGGGACAATAAGGAATTATAGTCCTTCTGACGCCGATCGTAGCGATCGCGCGGCAGGCGATAGATTGAGGCATCGTCAAAAGGTTCGCGCGTCAATTCGTGACAATATCGCGGATATTATTTCTGAAGAGTCTATTATTGGGCGAGATAGAGGCACAATTGTTAAGGTCCCAATTCGCGGAATTAAAGAATATCGCTTTGTGTACGGAAAAAATCAAAAAGGAACCGTTACAGGAGATGGAAATACCCAACAGGGTCAAATTGTAGGAAAAACACAAGACGGGCAAGGTTTACCAGATAAGGCTGGCGATAAACCCGGAGTTGATTATTACGAAACCGAAATTACTCTTGATGAGCTTATTGATATTATGTTTGAAGACCTTGAATTGCCTGATCTTTCGCGTAAGCGTTTGAAAGAAATTCAAGCTGTTGTACAAACCAAGCGCAAGGGATATCGCCACAAGGGTATTCCTGTTCGTCTTGATAAGCGTCGCAGTGTTATTCGTAAAAAAAGGCGTGCAATACAGCAAGGACTAAATAGGATGCAACCGCTTATTTATCGCGCAGACTATGATCTTCTTTCTCAAACCGAACAACAACATTATATTACTGTAGAAGGCAATGTAAATTTGTATAAGTTGCGTATTCCTTTTCATGAAAATGATTTAAAATTTAAACACATTGTTGTTGATACCAAAGAAGAATCCAACGCAGTGGTGATTTGTATAATGGACACATCTGGTTCGATGGACACGATGAAAAAGTATCTTGCGCGCTGTTTTTTCTTTTTATTGTATCAGTTTGTGGTAACCAAGTATCGCAGTGTGGAACTGGTATTTATCGCGCATCATACAGAGGCGCGCGAAGTGACTGAAGAAGAATTTTTTCACAAAGGTGAATCCGGCGGAACATTTATTTCTTCTGGATACCAAAAAGCGCTCAGTGTCATTAAAGACAGATATGATCCAACCCTATGGAATGTGTATGCGTTTCATTGTTCGGATGGCGACAATTTTGATTCGGACAATGCCACCGCGCTTGTTGCGGCGAAACAGTTGGTAGAGATTTGTAACCGATTTGGTTATGGTGAAATCAAGCCGATGAGTGACAGTTATTATACTGGAGGTTCTATGTTAAAGTTTTTTGGCGAACACATGGATCCAAAAAGATTTCGCACTATTTTGATTAAACAAAAGGAAGATTTGTTCCCTGCGTTCAAGGAGTTTCTCGATGCCAAAGGAGGTGATCTATGAACGAGTGGACTACGATAGATTTAGAAATGTGGGATGAAAAGATTCTTGAAAAAGTACGCGCGTTTGGACTCAATTGTTATCCTCAAGAGTTTGAGATTTGCAATCATGACCAAATGCTAGGATATATGGCATATTCCGGTATGCCATCGCACTATCCACATTGGTCGTATGGTAAAGCATATGAAAAATTGAAGACACTGTATGATTATGGCGTCAACGGATTGCCTTATGAAATGGTTATTAATTCAAATCCAGCGCTTGCATATCTTATGCGCGACAACACGCTATTGTTGCAAATCTTGACAATGGCGCACGTGTATGGGCACAACGACTTCTTTAATAATAATTTTACATTTAAAACTACAGAGGCTTCGCATACCATTAGTAGATCTATGGCACACGCCAAAATCATCAGAGGATATATTGAAGATCCAAGCATTGGTATGAAAAAAGTAGAGTCAATATTGGATGCCGCTCACGCTCTATCATTGCAATGTAGGCGCAATCTTGCCATCAAAAAACAAACTCGCGAAGAACAAATTGCAGATTTACACGAACAGTATTTCCCTAAAGCTAGCAGTCATCCTATTTTGGAAAAAAGAAGGGAATCAAATAATGAAGGATTTCTTTTAGCTTGTCAGAAGATTCCAATAGTGCCGGACGATGATTTATTGTTATTTATTGCAGAACATAATCCTCATTTGCATGAATGGCAAAAGAACATAATGAGAATTGTTCATGAAGAGGCGCAATATTTTATTCCTCAGATTGAGACTAAGATTATGAATGAGGGTTGGGCAAGTTATTGGCACAAGAAAATTCTTGATAGTCTTGATTTGCCACAGGAACTATATCTTGAATTTCTTGTTCGACATAATCAAGTGGTACGCCCTCATCACGGCGGACTTAATCCATATCATCTTGGTTTTAAGATTTGGGAAGATATTTGTAGGCGCTATAATGATCCAACCCCAGAAGAAGCTGAAGAATTGGGCGCGTCTCATCCGACAGGAATTGAAATGCTGTTTCAAACGCGAGAAACAGATCGCGATGTTTCTTTTTTACGCAGACATTTGACCGAAAACTTAATGCGGGAACTGGATATGTTTGCGTATGCGCCAAAAGAAGACAATCTTGTTGTGGAGGCTGTGAGTGATAAGGACAATTGGAAACAAGTGAAAGCAACGCTTATTGCGGGAATTGGTATGAATTTGGTTCCAGTGATCAAGATATATGACGCTGACGCTGAAGGAAATAGAACTTTGCTTTTGGCGCATGAGCACGAAGGGCGCGATCTGGAGCTCTCATTTGCTAAAAAAACATTGCAACATATTTATACGTTGTGGGGAAGAAATGTAATGTTGAAGACTATTATGAGTTCAAAGAAAGTTCTTTTGCGTTACGACACCAATGACACCAAAGTAACGATAGATAAATTATAAAAACAGATTATCACGGCTCTCAATTGAGAGCCCTTTCTTTTTTGTATTATATTGGATATAGTAATGAATAGAGTTTCTTATTATGAGGTCAGGCTATGAGTAGCTTATCAGGGCTGGAATTTTTAAACGCGGCGCGCATACAGACGGTGATCTTAAGCTTGCACAAACATTTTATCAATTCGTTTATAATGGCAGAGGGGAGCAACATTTTTTCGCTTCCGTGTTCAAAGAGTTTTCTTTAAATATCATTTCTTATGTGTTAATACTTTGTGATATACGGGATGAATATATCAGACAACCAAAAATAAGCACATTGATTGAAGATTGTCAGCGTGCTTGTATGTCTAATCAAAGAGCAATTGATTTGCTCACAAGGCGCGGAATAAATATTTTAGACCATATTCATGCAGATGAAAAAACAGTTATTCAGTAAAAATTTAATACTATCCCACGAAATAAATTGTGGGATTCTTTTTATTTTTTAAAATATTATGGAAAACAAGTCTTATTTAAAAGTAGCTTTTTCGCAAGATTTAACTGGCAAAGACCGCACAATATATAGGGCATTTGAAATGATTCCTGGTTTTTTTGCGTGGGTTACACTTGTCGGCATATTTGGTGTTTCTTATTTTATTCCGGTGTGGGCATCGTTTTTTATAATTTTATTCGATATTTATTGGCTGGTAAAAACGATTTTTCTTTCCTTTCATTTGCGCGCAAACTTAAAAAGAATGCGCGCGCATATGAATACCGATTGGACAGAGCTTTTGAATCGCTTGAAATGGGAACATTTATGGCATTTGGTTGTTTTGCCAATGTCCAAAGAATCTTACGGTGTTGTTAGAGATTCCGTTTTATCAATTGTCAATAGTGATTGGCCAAAAGATCGTATGATTGTCGTGTTGTCGTACGAAGCACGCTATAGAGAACATGGCAAAGATATTGTAGATAAAATTCGCAGTGAATTTTCCATGCAACTCCCAAACTTATTAATTACAGAGCATCCGACTAATATGCCAGGGGAAATACCAGGCAAAGGGGCCAATGAATCTTGGGCGTCCAGAGAAGCAAAGATACTAATTATTGATGAAAAAAAAATCCCGTACGAAAATATTATTGTATCGTCTTTTGACATTGATACTCGCGTATTGCCACAGTATTTTGATATTGTAGCATGGCATTTTTTGACAGCAAAAAATCCACAAAGAACATCTTTTCAGCCTGTGCCAATTTACAACAATAATATTTGGGAGGCCCCAGCTCTCTCGAGGGTGGTCGCGACATCAGGAACATTCTGGCAGATGATGCAACAGGAGCGCCCCGAACGTCTTACAACTTTTTCTTCGCACTCTATGAGTTTTAAGACTATTTTGGATTTGAACTATTGGCAAAAAAATATGGTTTCAGAAGATTCTAGAATTTTTTGGAACGCGTTTTTATATTATAATGGCGACTATGAATCGATACCACTTTCATATCCTGTATATATGGATGCAAATGTTGCTGATACATTTTTGCAAACCGCAAAGAATGTCTACAAACAACAAAGGCGTTGGGCGTGGGGAGCGGAAAATTTTCCTTATGTCGCTTTTGGATTTTCAAAAACTAAAAAGATTTCTATGCGCACAAAATTATATTATTTATTTAATATGTTGGAGGGATATTGGTCGTGGTCAACTAATGCTCTTATGATATTTGCGCTTGGGTGGTTGCCTGTGATGATTGGTGGGCGAAAATTTAATGAATCTGTGCTTGCGTACAATTTGCCATATGTGACGCGTACTATTATGACATTTGCGATGGTTGGTCTTGTGACCTCTGCAATTATTTCAATGAAATTGCTGCCTCCTCGTCCACCTCGTTATCCAAAACGAAAAACATTGAGTATGATATTACAATGGGTTTTAGTTCCTTTTACTATTATCTTTTTTGGTTCTTTTCCCGCAATCGACGCACACACGCGCCTTATGCTCGGCAAATATATGGGATTTTGGATTACGCCCAAAGGGCGCAATCCAAAATCCGTGAGCAAAACATAAATGATTTTATGTTTTGCGAGAGTGGAAAATCCGCCCAGTAGGGTGTGGAAATTTACTCAAAATGTACTGGTTCGGATTGGAGTCCGCTTATTTTTTGCTTTAGAAGCGGATATTTTTCAATTGATTTAGATTCTATAATATTTTTGGCCTCAAAGCGAGCAGCTTCTACCATTTTTAAATTTTGAAGCGCCTCCATCCCAATATCAGAAATACCAGATTGGCTTTTGCCGGAAAGCTCTCCCGCTCCGCGAAATTGCAAATCATATTCGGCAAGTTCAAATCCACTCTTTGCTTCTGTGAGCGCCTTTAGGCGCCGAAAAATATTCGCAGAATATTTTTGTGGAAACAAAAAACAATATGATTGTTTTTCTCCTCTACCTACTCTGCCTCGAAATTGATGCAATTGTGCTAATCCGAATCTGTCGGCCCCTTCTATTATCATAATTGTCGCATTTGGGATGTCCACGCCGACTTCCACGACTGATGTGGAAACCAGTATTTGAGATTTTCCATCTTTAAAATCTCGCATTACTGATTCTTTTTCTTTTGTGGCCAGCTTGCCGTGTATCATAGAAATATTAAAATCAGGAAAGATACTCTCTTTTAATTTTTTATATTCTTCTTTTACCGATTTCATTTCCAATTTTGTTGTATCTTTTTCATCTGGTTTGGATATTCTTGGACAGATAACAAACGCTTGTTCTCCAGCAACAATTTTTTCTCTGATGAATTTGTAGATTTCGTTTCTATCATGGTGTCGGACGAGTTTTGTCTCAATATATTTGCGTCCAGGAGGTAGTTCATCAATCACAGATAGGTCGAGGTCCGCGTATATGGCGAGCGCCAAAGTGCGGGGGATTGGTGTGGCTGACATACTCAAAAAGTGCGGTTCAATGTTTTCTTTTTTTCTCAATTTTGATCTTTGAAAAACTCCAAAGCGATGTTGTTCGTCTACCATCGCGAGTGCTAGATTTTTGAACACAACCTTTTTTTGAATGACTGCGTGCGTTCCTATCAATATTTGAAATTCTCCTTCTTTTGCCCACTTTAGGAGTTGCGCGCGTGATATGTGTGTGGAGCCATGCGGATTTACTTTTGAAGGAAATTTTTCAGTAAGAGATGATGTGAGCAGTCCTATTTTAATGCCGCTGTGGCCAAAAAGTTTGCAAAATCCGTCAAAATGCTGACGCGCTAGAATTTCTGTTGGCGCCATATATGCTGCCTGCAATCTGTTTTTTGCTACAATGTAGGCGGCGCATGCCGCAACGGCAGTTTTACCGGAGCCAACATCTCCCTCAAGAAGCCTATTCATTGGCGAGCCAGATTGAAAGTCGCGCATAATATCTTCTATCGCTCTTTTTTGAGCTTTTGTTAGAGGAAATGACAAAAGGCGTTCAAATTCTTGTGCTAGTGATTCTATATTTTGCATACCGCTTGTTTTGCATTTTTTGATTTCTTCTTTTTGGATCATTCGTTCAAGCTGTACCAAAAAAACATTTTCAAATGCGAAACGTTTTTTTGCCACTTCCGCGTGCGAAGCTGTTTTTGGCATATGCACAATGCGAATAGACGTATTGAGATCAGGCAGATGATATTGTTCTAAAATTTTTTTTGGCAAAAATTCTGAAACCATGATTCCTTGCGCAAGAATTTTGTGTATTGATTTTTGCATCCACAAAGAGCTTATTCCAGTTGACGATGGATACAAAGGTACAAGGCGCATGTCTGGGGTTTTAGAAAAATTCGGGATTATATTTACTGGAATAAGTTCGTATGTTGGATTTGCTATGTAGAGAGAGCCCTTGCGGACGCCCACTTTTCCGGAAAAGATTGCGTGTGAGCCTTCTTGAAGCATTTTTGCGATATATGGCTGGCGAAACCACACAGCTTTTATCTTGCCTGTTTGGTCCTCAATTGTTGCATAGGCGATATTTATCTTTTTCTTCCACGTTTTTTTATAATCAATCTTGGCTACTTTGCCCCAAATGCGCGCATTTTCTCCGGAAACTAAATCATTGATATATTTAAAATCCGCAGGATTTTCATAGCGATATGGAAGATGATTTAAGAGATTTTCTACTGTGAGTAGTCCTAGTTTTTGCAGTGCCTTTTTTTGTTTTGGCATCAACCGAAAAATTTTTTCCAGAGGTATTGATAGTTCCATATTTTATCCGAGCTGTTGTTAAATTATTTTTTGCCCTCGAGAGGAGTCGAACCTCTATCGCAAGATCCGCAATCTTGCGTCCTATCCGTTGAACGACGAGGGCCCTACTTCGCTCTGGATCATACCAGAGCTTCGCAGGGCAAGCTAATTAAACAAATTTGTTGGCTTGTCCGTCCGAAGCTCGGATACGAAGCGCAGAAGGAAACGACGATGGCCTTTTATTGTTAAAATCGAGCAAGACGAGCCAAACTATCAATAAGGGATTCATCTTGTTCTATTTCAGGAATAAATTTTATCATAAGTTCTCGAATTTTCATAGGATCCTCGCTTCCCAAATGAATATTTAATGGTGGCATAATTGATCGCTTTGAAGTAATCACAAGGTCTTTGCGCACAGGAGGATTGTAAAAAATCCAAAATGATTTAAGGTCTTGCCAAAAATATAACTTATCACCGACGATGACGCCTCGTTCTGCTAAGGCGCATTTAACCAACAATGGTTTCCGCGCCGCATAGAGAATAATAGTAATCCAACCAATAAGAACCAACACACTAAAAAGAAATGATTTTTGCCAAATTGCTGTCACAAATAGTATTATTGCAAAAAGACTGACCCACCAATACCAATCCGTAGTTTTTTCATAGTATTCGTATTCTGGAGCTATCCATGAAAGTAATATTTTTCCAGTTTTGTATTGTGATGAATCCAACTTTTGATTATCCTCTTTTTTATCCATATTTTATAGTAACATTTTTAATAAATTATTTCTATAATATGTTTTGATTTTTTAGCCAAAATACGATATTATTTTAAAATTAACGCACCCATAGCTCAATTGGCAGAGCAGGTCCCTCTTAAGGACAAGGTTGTAGGTTCGAGGCCTACTGGGTGCACAGGTGGCGTATTGGAAGCGTGCCAGAGTGGTTGAATGGGCCGCTCTCGAAAAGCGGTATGCTGGAAACGGCATCGGAGGTTCGAATCCTCCCGCTTCCGCCAAAATGGTAAATTTTTATGTTCTGTAATGAACATTAAAAATTGACATTAATATAATTGGGAGGATTCGAAAGTCGGAGCGCGACGGCGCGAGATGGGGTAGCGGAATCCGCCAGCAGGCGGATATCCGTGACCGAATTCTCCCGCTTCCGCATGTATATGAAAAAAATAACCTTGGAAAGGCGGAGGGTTGGCTGAGCGGTTGAAGGCACTGGTCTTGAAAACCAGAGTATTCGCAAGAGTACCGGAGGTTCGAATCCTCCACCCTCCGCCTTTCCTGGGTTCGAATCCAGCACACAGTGTTTTCTATTTAAAATTTAATAATAAAAAATAACCAGAAAATAATAATTGTTTTTTTAAACGCATTGTGGTAATCTAAACACCATGAACAGCGCGCTTATTTTTTTAACTCAAAATATTGCTTATTTTTTTATTGGACTTGTTGTAGTAACTTTTGGACTGCTTGTTTGGATTATTATTTTACATAAAAAATGGCAGACAATTTTTCACGGGTCATCAGGTGATTTGGATGAAGCTATACGCGTAGTACGTTTCTTGCAGGATTCTTTGGATAAAGAACACAAAGATCTTTTATCGCGCGTTGGTGTTATTGAATCGGAGCTTCCAAAAAATATCCAAAAAATCGGTTTAGTGCGTTATAATCCATTTTCTGACGCTGGAGGAGATCAGAGTTTTGCGTTAGCGCTTTTAAATGAACAAAACGATGGCATTGTACTCTCATCTTTATATGGTAGAGAAATGAATAGAGTATATTCGAAACCAATTGAAAAAGGGACGTCAAAATATCAATTATCAGACGAAGAAAAACAAGCAATTCAAAATGCAAGATGAAAACAGAAAACAAAAATTTACAACCTCGGCCGCCTATTGTGGTGGTAATGGGACATATTGATCATGGTAAGACTACGCTTTTGGACGCGATTCGTAAATCCGAAATTGCCGCAAAAGAAGCCGGAGGTATTACTCAACACATTGGCGCGTATGAAGTAGAGCACGAAGGAAAAAAGATTACTTTTATTGATACTCCTGGCCACGAAGCATTCGGAAAAATGCGTTCTCGCGGAGTTAAAGTCGCCGATATCGCGATACTTGTGGTGGCCGCTGACGATGGAGTAAAACCTCAAACAAAAGAAGCGTTAAACGTAATTAAAAGTTCGGGTACTCCGTATTGCGTGGCTATCAATAAAATCGATAAGCCCGCGGCTGATGTAGAAAGAGTCAAAAACGATCTTGCTCATGATGAGGTTTTTTTGGAAGGACGCGGAGGTACAGTTCCAGTGGTGGAAATATCTGCCAAATCAAATGTTGGGCTTGATCAGCTTCTTGAAACAATACTGCTCCTCGCTGAATTAGAAGATTTAAAATATGATCCTGGCGCATTTGCGTCTGGCGTAGTCATTGAATCACATCTTGACCCAAAAAGAGGAATTACCTCCACATTGCTTTTAATAGACGGCATATTGAAAAAAAATGAATATATTGTGGCTGGCTCAACGATGACAAAAACGCGCATTATGGAAAACTCTAACGGCAAGTCCCTGGATAGCATATTAAGCGCTTCGCCGGCGGTAATTGTTGGATTTGATACATTGCCGCCGGTTGGCGCTCCATTTCGGACGTTTTTTTCGCAAAAAGAAGCTCTTGACTATCAAAGATATACTAAAGAGCAAGCCACGGCTTCTCTAAATAACTCAAAAAAAAATAATGTCAAAAAATCATTGCAAGAAGATGCACAACAAGAAGACACAAATGTTGAACCATCGGTTTCCATAGCAATTATTATAAAAAGCGATACAGAGGGCTCCGGAGAAGCGCTTATGCATGAAATTAAAAAATTGCAAGCTCATGGATTTACAATCAAGATTTTACGCATTGAATCGGGAGACGTAACAAAAGATGATATCGCGCTTGCATCAAGCGCGGAACATCCTATTATCGTGGCGTTTCGCGTAGCAATAAAATCTGGCATTTTGGAGCTTGCCAAAAAATCTAAAGTAGAGCTTATTCGGTTTGATATTATTTATGAGGTCGCGGATTATTTGAAAAAAAGAATAGAAGAGCTTTTACCGCCAGAAGTAAAAAGAACGCATATTGGGCGCGCGAAAATTGCAAAAATTTTTAAAGGAGAAGCCAAAGCACAGGTTGTTGGAGGAAAGGTAATTGAAGGTAAAATTAAGCGTGATTCGCGATTTGAAGTGCTACGCAGGAACAATATAATAGGCGATGGGCGCGTTGAAAATTTGCAGAGCGGGAAACTTTCTATTCCTGAAGTGGAAGAAACTCAAGAATTCGGCGCGTTTACCAATTCCTCAATTACTATCACAGAAAATGATATACTAGATGTTTTTGAAGAAGAAACAATCAAGCGATCATTATAATATGAATCATCGCGACGAACGGTTTATTTCATTTATGAAAAAAGAGATTGCAATTTTTCTTGATCGCGAAGTGTCTCGACAAGAAGGAATATTTTTTTCTGTGACCAATGTTGTGCCCAATCAATCAGGAGAGCGTGCCGAAGTGTTTATTTCCGTGTATCCAGAAAAATATTCCGCGGAAATAACAAAATCATTGAAAATGTATGAGGGGGCAACACGAGCGCATTTGGCTGGGATGTTGAAAAGAAGAAAAATACCATTTCTTGTTTTTGTTTTGGATACCGAGCAAGCCGCGCGAGTGCGGCTTGAAAAATTGCTAGAAAACAGTGAAAATAAATAATGTCTGTGGCGCCGTAGCTCATACCTACGGTAGATCCCCCGAAGGGGGACAAGTGGTAAGGCTCATTGAGTCGGGACAAAATTCAGTTTATGATGTATTATATTTATATCTTGAGGAGTGAACAAAACGGAGATATTTATGTTGGTAGTACTAAAGATGTCCAACAACGATTCTTGTTGCATAATCAAGGAAAAGTAAAATCTACAAAGGGATATAGGCCGTGGATATTAATGCGAACCGAAGAATATAACATGAGAAGCGATGCATTTCAAAGAGAAATGTTTTTAAAAACTGGCCAGCAAAAAGAAATTTTAAGAAAACAATACATGGCGCCGTAGCCAAGTGGTAAGGCAAGGATCTGCAAAATCCTTATACGTGGGTTCAATTCCCACCGGCGCCTCCAGCCTAGGTGGTGGAATGGTATACACGCAACACTTAAAATGTTGTGAGCGTTAGCTCATGTGGGTTCGACTCCCGCCCTAGGCAAAACCAAACAGATATGTTAAAATTAAATTATTACAGAATTTGTTAAAAACATCGGCTCGCTTGTCCGCCTCTGGCGGGAACCATATTTTAATTTTGGGGGAAGAAAAATTTTTAATCATGAACTTTGGGTTAAGGACGAAAAAACAATATATATTGCTTTTTTCCGTACTTGATTTTTGAAAAAAGTGCGAGATACCGGGATTGAACCGGTGTCTCTACCTTGGCAAGGTAGCGTACTACCACTATACTAATCTCGCATTGGTCGTTATACGACGACCGCTTGTGTTTTTGCCATTGTATCAAATTCAACAGTCTTTTGTATAGAGCTAAACGGAGATGGAATACCATATATTCTTGGAATAAAGGCAATATACCAAGTCACAACAATAATCACAAAAATCTTAACAATCCGCCTTATGGTGAACGTTGACTGCAAAAGACTGGCCCAAAAAGATAACACAAATGGCACCAACATATAACTAAATATTAATGCAGGAAAGTAATGATAAATAAATAACGAGCGGTCAATAAAAAATAATGGAACATAACTAATAAAAAAACCACAAAGCAATAAATATATTGATTTTGGAAGCACAACAGAAATTGAGTATTTAAGTTTTTTTAATAATGTCAATGTTGCAAGCGTTAGAGTGGAGAGTATGCCGATTATCCACGCAGGAAAATTGCCCGACAGCACTATCCCGGCTGTATAATTCTGATCTACCCAAAAATTGATATTTTTTTGATTATACAGCCACTGGTACGGTTTGCTGGCAGTCGGATGTTTGCCCATTTCAAAATTCGTATCGTAAGCCTTATTTGCTTGCATCATTGCTTGGTGATATTGAACAAAGAATTGAGCAAAATTTGTGATATTTTTTTTCTGAGTAAAATGAACAGAGTTTAATGCATTTACTTTATAAACGCTTTCTATATTGTTTCCAGTGAGGCGCACAAAAAAGACCGCAAAGACCAATAAATATACAACGCCGACTCCTATAACAGCAAAAACAACTCGTTTTATATTTGTGTGATATGCCTCATACAACAAAATAATTCCCAAAAAACCAAGACCCGTCCATTTTATGGAAATCGCAGAACCAACGGAGAGCATCGCTAGAAAAAATAAAAAAGAAGATGCAATTTTTATTTTTGATCGGTGCGACAAAAGCCACAATAAGATACCCAAGAACCCAAAAAATAAAAGAAACATATCCGGCAAAATACTTCTTGAATATATAATAAGCGCGTTATCAAAAATTATAAAAATAGCCGGAAGTGTTGCTAAAGATATTTCAATAGAAAAAAGTCTCGCAATCAAAAAAACAATCGCTGGGAGCAAAGAACCCAAGATTGCCATGAGAAAGCGTAAATTGTAATAGGGAAAATCATCAAATGGCACGCGTATTTTTACGCCACCGTGCACAATTTGCGAAAATTCTTTTTGATGCACAGCGCCTTCCCAGAGAAGCGTGGCAAGTGGGGGATGTAGGTCAAAAAATGGAGATCCGCGGTGTAAATTAGAAACAGTGACATGTTGGAAATGTTCATCAAATATTGATTCCATAGGATGACTTATAAACGGCAATCTAACAAGTAATGCCAACAAGAAAATTCCAAAAAATATTAGAATATCTTTTTTATACTGCATTTGCCCTCGAGAGGATTTGAACCTCTAAGCCTTGCGGCATCAGCTCCTAAGGCTGACGTGTATACCAATTCCACCACGAGGGCGAGATAAAAATATATTAACATCAAATAGGTGGCGTACGCCACCTGTTTATTGTATTCTTATGCCACCGATTTCCTCGTATCTAGTTATCAGACCATCAACGATCATTTCAATAAGTGGATGATAGTCACCGTGTTCATCGATTTGTTGAAGCGCGTTAAAATAAGCGCCTTTATTTTCTCGCTCATTCTTAGTTGAAATAGTACGCAACCCATATTGCTCTAAAATAAGGTTAGCCATAAGACGAGCCGTTCTTCCGTTGCCCTCGCTAAATGGATGAACCCAAACTATTTTGTGGTGAATCCACGCAACAATACGAATCAAATTATCAAGTCCTTTCATATACTCTTTCTCATTTTTTAGAATAAGCTGTAATGGTTTTATATTTTCTAATTTTTCTTGCAGTTCATTGCCCAAATCATACATCAGTTCTGATATTTGCGAGTGGTGAGGAGGCAAATATTTGGAGTGCCATATTTTTATTTCCTCTTCTCTTGGTTTGCCAGCAATTTCCGGCAAAACTTTCTTAAAAATTTCCTTGTGTATTTCATAAATCACTTCAACAGTAATTGGTTCTTTGGACCTCGCGAATTTTCTAACAAAACGAGAGGCGTGTATTGCGCCTACAGCCTCTCGCAGATGTAAATCTTTTTTATTCCGTGGTCTTACAAAATCTTCCTCAGCCACTTTACTTTATTTTAATAGCCAACTCCTCAAATCTTTTTTTATCAAGTCCATTTCCTTCAAGTGTACTGG
>ERZ1292640.2835-Hain-H43-02um-R1-2835-length-13731-cov-17_pt1 | contig 13731 bp, 11 predicted proteins | sample MGYA00564404_ERZ1292640 | MGnify/ENA primary metagenome ERZ1292640 (study PRJEB36523, sample SAMEA6512636) | groundwater metagenome | collected 2019-01-08 | study: AquaDiva: Metagenomics assemblies of 32 groundwater samples
TTGTGTTATATTATTATTAATTTAATGTTAAACAGAGGTGTATTTTTTAAAAATGTGCTAAAATACAAATATGGAAAAACTATTAAAAGGAAATGAAATAGCAGAAAAAATTAAAAAAGAATTAAAACAAAAAATTGCACAATCCAAAATTAAACCGGGTTTAGCAATTATTTTAGTTGGGCAAAATAAATCCTCAAATGTTTATGTTAAAATTAAAAAACAAGCATGCGAAGAAATTGGAATAAATTTTAAATTATATTTTTTTAAAAATATACAAAAAAATTTAGAATTAGAAAAAAAAATTCTTCTTTTAATTAAAATCCTTAATAGCGATTCAAATGTTCATGGAATTTTAGTCCAATTGCCATTACCTTGCGGATTAAATACAACCAAAATAATTAAAGCGATTGACCCTAAAAAAGATGTTGATGGATTTCATCCGCAAAATATAAAAAAAATATTATCAGAAGAAAAAACGATTATGCCCCCGGTTTTTAACGCTATTATTAAATTTTTAAAAATTATTCCGGCGCGCATTTTAAAACAAAAAAATAATGCATTAATTATTGGCAAGAATAAACTTTTTGCAAAATTATTAAAACATTTATTAGAAAAATTGGAATTAAATGTAAATATTTTTTTCTATACAAAAAATAAATCACAAAAATTAAAAAAAATATCCCAAAAAGCGGATATTTTAATTGTTATAGTTGGAAAGTCAAAATTTATTACTGCAGAAATGATAAAAACAAATAGCATTATTATTGATGTTGGATATAATTTTATAAAAAATAAAAGTACAGGCGATGTTGATTTTGAAAATATTTTTAAAAAAGCTGCCTTTATTACCCCTGTTCCAGGCGGAATTGGCCCATTAACTGTAGCATTTCTTTTAAAAAATTGTTATGAAGCAACCATAACAAGCGTAAATCATAAACTAAAATTTTTAAAAAATTAATTTTATGAAATTTATAATCATTGATGGAAACGCCCTACTTCATCGAGCTTGGCATGCCATACCTCTATTATATACAAAAAAAGGCGAACTAGTAAATGTTGTTTTTGGTTTTGCTATGATTTTATTGCGAGTTTTAAAAGAATTAAATCCTAGTCATTTTGTTGTGACTTTCGACAAAAAGGCGCCTACCTTTAGACATAAACTTTTTGAAAAATATAAGGCTCAACGAAAAAAACAACCAGATGAATTTTATAATCAAATCCCAAGAGTAAAAGAGTTGTTAGAAGTTTTTGATATTCCTATTTTTGAAAAAGATGGATATGAAGCAGATGACTTGATTGGAACAATCGCGCATCAATTAACACTTTCTAAGTGTAAATCGCCAAAAGAAATTATTATTGTTACTGGCGATCTAGATACTTTACAATTGGTCAACGAAAATGTTAAGATTTATACCTTTAAAAAAAGCGTTTCCGAAACAATAGTCTATGACGCAAAAACAATAAAAGAACGTTATGGCCTTACTCCAGAACAAATGATTGATTTTAAAGCGTTGCGTGGCGATCCATCAGATAACATTATTGGGGTACCAGGCATTGGCGAGAAAACAGCTATTGAATTATTAAAAAAATTCGACACATTGGAAAAAATTTATGAAGCAATGCCTGAATTAAACGATCAAATTAAAGAAAGAACAAAAATGCTACTTTTACAACATAAGGATGCCGCATTTCTTAGTAAAAAAATGGTAACGATTTTAAAAGATGCCCCAATTCAAATTGAATTAGAAAAATGTAAATTAGCAGGATTTGATCAAAAAAAAATTATGCAGTTATTTCAAGAATTAGAATTCAAATCGCTCCTACCAAAAATATTGGAATTTTTTAAAACACAAGAATATAAAAATATTGAGCAAAAAAATAATGAAATGCAAGAATATAAAAACATAAAAACAGATAATACAGATTATCAATTAATTGATACGGAAGAGAAGTTTGAGAAATTTTTACAAGAATTAAAAAAACAAAAAGCATTTGCGTTAGACACAGAAACGACTGGTTTGAATCCATTTAATGCAAAATTATTAGGCATTAGTTTTTGTTGGAAAAAAGGAAAAGCATATTATATTAATATACAAAATTCGGAATACAAAATTCAAAATTTAAAAAATATTTTAGAAAATTCAAAAATAAAAAAATATGGACATAATATTAAATTTGATGCAGCGATTTTACAAGAACAAGGAATTAACTTAAAAGGAATAAATTTTGATACAATGATCGCCTCTTATTTATTAAATCCTGGAAGTCGCGCTCATAATTTGGATTCGGTGGTTTTTATAGAATTAGGACATCAAATGATTTCTTTTGAAAATTTAATTGGAAATAAAATTCCAAAAACAATTGATGCAAAAAAATTAGAACAAATAATTGAATCTGTTTCAATCCAAAAAATGGCAGAATATTCTTGCGAAGATGCGGATTATACCTTTCAATTAATTGATAAATTAATGTCGCAATTAAAAGAAAAAAATTTATGGAATTTATTTCAAAAGATAGAAATGCCTCTAATTCCTGTTTTAGTTAAAATGGAAAAAAATGGAATAAAAATCAATACAAAAATTTTAAAAAAATTAACCGAACAACTTATTGTTTATGAAAAACAATTAAAAGAAAATATTTATTTATTGGCTGGCAACGAATTTAATGTCAATTCTTCAATACAGCTAAAGAAAATTTTATTTGAAAAATTAAAAATTTCTATTAATGGAATTAAAAAAACAAAAACAGGAATTTCTACTGCCGCTTCAGAATTAGAAAAATTAAAAGGCATGCATCCAATCATTAATTTAATTTTTGAATATCGCGAAATTTTTAAATTAAGATCAACCTATTCAGAAACATTACCAAAATTGATTAATTTAAATACGCAAAGAGTGCATACAAGTTTTAATCAAACAATTACTGCTACTGGTCGTTTATCTTCTTCCAATCCAAATTTACAAAATATTCCAATTAAAGGAAAATTTAGCAAAGAAATTAGAAGAGCTTTTGTAGTAGAAGATGGATGCAAATTAATTACTGCCGATTACTCTCAAATAGAATTACGCATCATTGCTTCTTTAGCTAATGACAAAAAAATGATTTTGGCTTTTAAAAAAAATGAAGATATTCACATTAGAACGGCAGCTGAAATTAATGAATGTGGATTAGATCAAGTGAATTCAGAAATGCGACAACAGGCAAAAGCGATAAATTTTGGAATTATTTATGGAATGGGAGTATATGGTCTAGTTCAAAGAACTGGCATTTCTTCAGTCAAGGCAAAAGAATTTATTGAAAAATATTTTCAAATTCACAATGGCATTAAAAATTATTTAGAAGAAATAAAAAAAGCGGCTAAAAAAAATGAATATGTTGAAACATTATTTGGTCGTCGAAGGTATTTACCAGAAATAAATTCAAAAATATTTCAAATTCAAAATACTGCCGAACGAATGGCAATAAATATGCCTATTCAAGGAACTGCTGCTGATTTAATCAAAATAGCAATGATTAGAATAAATGAAAGAATTTATAATGAAATGTTTGATAAAATTAAAATAATTTCACAAGTTCATGATGAGTTAATTTTTGAAGTAAAAAATGATTTTATTAAGGATGCAATTAAATTAATTAGACAAGAAATGGAAGAATCGCCAGAAACAAAAAGATTTAAAGTTCCCATTAAAGTAAAAATTAAAATTGGCGACAATTGGGGAGAAATGAAAGAAATGTAAAATTAAAACTATAAATAATTGATAAATCCAAATGATAAAAAAATCAAAATGTAAAAATCAAAAATCAAAATAACAAATCAAAATACAAAATGAAAAATTAAATCATTAAAAATTATTTAAAAATTACAAAATTAAAAATTAAAAATTGAAAAAATTTCTTTTAGAAATTTTTGCTTATTTTATATTTAATATTGAGATTTTAGATTTTTATGCAATATATCGCTGATTTTCATTTGCATTCAAAATATTCTCGCGCGACAAGCAAATTGATGGACTTAGAACATTTTAATCAATGGGCTCAAATTAAGGGAATAGATATTTTGACTGTTTCAGATTTTACTCATCCAATATGGATGGCTGAATTGAAAAAAAAATTAGAACCATCTGAAAATGAAGGACTTTTTAAAATTAAAAAATCCTTTTTAAAAAAACAATCGCATTTTGTAAAATTTATTTTTACTACCGAGATTAGTTGCATCTATACTAAAAATGGTAGGGGTAGACGAATCCATCTTTTAATTTTTGCTCCGGATTTTAAAACAGTAGAAAAAATTAACGCAAAACTTTCTTTAATTGGAAATTTAAAATCTGATGGCCGACCAATCCTTGGTATTGATGTAAAAGAATTAGCAAAAATAGTTTTGGATATTTCAAGTGATTGTTTAATTGTTCCCGCTCATGCTTGGACTCCATGGTTTTCAATTTTTGGTTCAAAATCTGGATTTAATTCTATTGAAGAATGTTTTGAAGAATTAACCCCATATATTTATTCCATTGAAACAGGTCTTTCGTCTGATCCAATAATGAATCATTGTTTTTCTATTTTAGATAAAATTACATTGCTTTCAAATTCAGATGCACATTCATTGCAAAATCTTGGTAGAGAGGCAAATGTTTTTAAATTAGAACATTTGAACTACAAAGAAATTATAAACGCGATAAAACAAATGAAAAATTCTAATAGTCAATTGCTTTATACAATTGAATTTTTTCCGGAATATGGAAAGTATCATTTTGATGGACATCGAGAATGTCAAATAAATTTTTCTCCGGAACAAACAAAAAAATATCAGGGCATTTGCCCTAAATGTAAAAAACACTTGACCAAAGGGGTATTATATCGAGTAGAAGAATTGGCTAATCGCCCTATTGCAAAAATTAATTTTAAAAAATTTATTCCGTACAAAAAAATAATTCCACTTCAAGAAATTATCGCTGAAAGTTTTATGTTAGGAAAAAATTCTCAAAAAGTTGAAAATGAATATTTGCGTTTAATTCATTTTGGAGGAAATGAATTTAATATTTTATTAAATATAAATTTTGATGAATTAAAAAGAATTGCTTCAAACAAAATTATTAAAATAATAAAAAAAATGAGGGCAGAAAAAATAATTATTAGTCCCGGTTATGATGGTGTTTATGGAAAAATAAAAAAATAAAACTTTCTCTAATTAGAGAAAGTTTTATTTTTTAGAATATACGCAAATGTTTATTTTTTCTTTTTTGCTGCTACTTTTTTTACTGGTTTTTTTGCTACTACTTTTTTTACTACTTTTTTTACTGCTTTTTTTGCTGCTTTTTTTGCTGCTGCCATTTGTCCCACCCCCTTCCATTTTAAAAATGTAATTTAAAAAATTTATTTTATAAATTATATAATCATTTTTAAAAAAAATAAATAAAAAAAAATCAAAACTGTTGATAACTATATTTATTAAATTAACTTTTCTCGCGCTTTTTTTAATTGTTTTTTTATACAGTTATCAAAAATTAAATCTTCAATTTTTAAAATCATTCCGCCAATTAAATTTTTATCAATTTCTTCTTTAATTTCTATACTCTTTATTTTTTTATTTAATAATTTTTCGCCGTGAACTAAGAACCAATTTATTATTTCTTTTTTTTGTTCTTCTTCTAATGGATTAGTATTTTTTATTAAAATGTTTATTATTCCTTGTTTTTCTTTCCAATATTTTTCAAATTCTAAAAGAATTTTATTTTTTAATTTTAGATCATTATTTTTTTTTAACAGTTTTGCGAAATTAAAAATTTTTTGATTAATTTGATCAATTTCTTTTTCATCTTTTAAAGATTCATACAATGCAACAACGTATTGTTTTATAGTAAAAAGCATAAAATATAATTAATAATAACAAATTATATTATTTAAAAAAATAAATGTAAAGGAAATAATCTTAATTGTCATGGCCATAGAAATTGACAAAATCAAAAAATTATTGTAATTTTAGTTCTTATTATGCTTATTCCTAATTTTTCTAAATCTCACCAACCCGACTATATTTTTATTATTGCATTATTTATTACCATAATTATTGGGCTAATAACTCTTTCATCGGCTAGCACTGTAACTTCTTATCAAAAATTTAATGACAGCTATTACCTTTTAAAACATCAAATTCTATTTGGACTGTTTCCTGGATTAATACTTTTTTTTCTAGCGCTAAAAATAAATTATAATAAATTAGAAAAAATAAGTCCTGTATTATTAATTGGCTCTATTTTACTTTTAATCGCTGTTTTTATTCCTGGAATTGGAGCAACACACGACAGAGATACAAAAAGTTGGATTAATATTATTGGCTTTTCATTCCAACCTAGTGAGTTAACAAAACTTGCTTTAATTCTTTTTTTGGCATCTTGGCTAAAAGAAAAAAAAGAAAAAATTAAAAATTTTTCTCAGGGCATCATTCCATTTCTTTTTATTCTAGGAATTATTTGTTGTTTAATAATTCTACAACCAGATATTGGGACAATGTCTGTTATCGCTTTTATCTCATTTGTAATGCTGTTTGTGGCAGGCGCTAAACTGAAACATCTCTCACTAATTGCTTTGAGCGGAATAGGATTGTTGTGGATATTAATTAAAACCGCGCCTTATCGATTAGCAAGACTAACAATTTTTCTTAATCCAAAGCTAGATCCATTAGGCATAGGATATCACATCAATCAAGCGTTTTTAGCGATTGGATCCGGCGGACTTTTTGGTTTAGGACTAGGACATTCCCAACAAAAATTTCAATATCTCCCGGAAACAATTGGAGATTCTATTTTTGCAATTATCGCAGAGGAATTAGGATTTATTTTTTCTAGCGCGCTAATCATTTTAATTTTATTTTTAATTTTTAGAGGATTAAAAATTGCCAAAAATGCTCCAAATGAATTTACCAAATTTACGATTATTGGAATTATTTCTTGGTTTGGATTTCAATCTTTTATTAATATCGCCGCCATGGTTGGGTTAGCTCCAATCACTGGCATTCCATTACCATTTATTAGCTATGGCGGAACTTCTTTAGCAACATCTTTATTTGCCGCTGGAATTTTAGTAAACATTTCAAAATATACAAAATAATTTTATGGACAATTTTCTCAAAAAAATAATTATTACTTTTGTTACGCTAACATTTTTTCTAATTTTAATTATTATTTATTTTTCTTACAGCAAAGCAATAATTATTATCGCTCCTATTTTAAAAAAAGTGTCAACAGATTTTACTATTCAAGCGAAAGAAACGGTTGATTTTCAAAATCCAAATATGCTCCCAACTATTTTTTCTGAAACATTTGAAGAAGAACAAGGCGCTTTTCTAATTAAAGAAACTGATGCAAAAACAGAAATACCTTCAACAGGCAAGGTAATTATTTTTAACGAAACCTCTGCCAATCATTATTTAATTGCTACTACTCGCCTACTTTCCCAGGATGGTATTTTGTGCCGTTTAAAAAAAAATGTATCAATTCCAGCTAATGGAAAAATAGAAATTGAAATTTACGCCAACAAATTAGAAAAAGAAATTCCGAAAGAAACTCTTTTTGCTATACCTGGCTTGTCAAAACAAATGCAAGACAAAATCTATGCCAAAAGCTCTGAATCAATAACAAAGAATACTCAAAAAATTAAAATTGTCACAGAAGAAATTATTGAAAATAGTTCAAACACATTAAAAGAAAAGATTTTAAAAAGAATCCAGAAAAGAATTAACGAATCACTTGCTACAAATGAAAAAAATACTTCAATTCCATCTCTTTTCACTTCTGAAATTGTAGAAATAATAAAAGACGCGAAAATAGGAGAACAAAAAGATATAATAAATTTAAAAATTAAATGCAAAATTACCGCAATTAATTTTGATAAAGAAAAATTATTTCAAATAGCCAAGAATAAACTTTCCTTAAAAATTTCATCCTCGCAAAAATTAATCAATCCATTGCAAAATTTTATCTATTCAATTGAACAATACAACTCTAAAATCAAAGAAGCTACAATTAAAATTCATATAGAAGGAATGAGTGTTTTAGATTCAGAAGCAGAAATTTTAAATAAAAATAAATTAATTGATCTAACAAAAAAAGAACTTGAAGAATATTTAAGCCAATTCAATGAAATCCAAAAAACAGAAATAAAATTTTCTCCTTTTTGGACAATAAAAACTCCGAAAATAAAAAATCATATTGAAATAATAATTCAATAAAAATAAATTAATTTTAAATTTTTAATATATTTTTTTATGTCTTATAACCCTTGGATGGAACGAATGGCCCATAGAAATCCGAATGAAAAATTTCCTCCAGAAAAAATAATAGGGCAATCTACCCTTTTTGATCTTTGCAACCAACCCAAAAACAGCAAAGAATCATTTGCTATAATAGAAAATTATTTTTTAGGAGTAAAAGATAAAATGATTGAATCTTTTCCAAAAACTTTACAAGAAATTGAACACAAATATAATGAGACACTAATAGAACATATTAAAAATTCAATAAATAAAATTGAAGCGCATATAGAAGAAATGAAAAATTATATTTCAGAAACGCAAAATGAAAAAGAAAAAAACCCATATCACTCTTGTCTAAATATAGAAAATGGGATTGCCCCGCTGTTTATAAAAATAAAAGATAAATTACTTTTTTTAAAAAATAACTCTTCTCAAAAAAGCTTTTTAAATATTATTTCTTTAAAAAATATTATTTTAAGTCTTCATGAAAAATTAGGTAGCATTATTGGTATTCGAGGCGATCTTAGAGAAAATAAAATATTAAAACCATACAGTGATATCTTAGACTGTCTAAAAAATATTTTTATATTACCACCATTATCTAAATAACATTCTCATTTTGACAAATAAATCTTGCTATGTTTAATAGTAATTTGGTCTTAAATGATTTCAAAAAAAAATTTGAATCTTCTATTTTTAAAAGAGGCGTTGAATATATTGACAATAACCGCATAAAAAAAATAGAAACTTTTCAAACAGAGGAAACAAAATTAAAAATTATTGGAAAAATATCTGGCAGTAATGACTATAACGCCAGTATGTTTTTTGATTTTAAAAATAACAAATTCGATGGATTAAACTGCGATTGTCCATATTATAGCAATTGCAAACATTTAGTGGCCTTGGGAATTGGATTTATTCACGCTTTTGAAAAATTTTTAATAGAAAAAGCTAACGATAATTCGTATGGCGCATTTGAAAAAATAACTAATGAGTTGGCGACAAAAAATAATACGCCATGCGCAAATAATGTAAATGCAATGAATAATGCTAGAAAAAATTTTATTCAAAAACAAGAAAAATTTAATCCAGAAAATTTTCAAATTGTAATTAATTGCGATTTAAATATTAATATATACAAAAATTCTCGCAATAGAAGAGAGGCTATTCAACCAGATCAAATTTTAAAAAAATATTCTGAAATCTCTCAAGACCAAAAAGCCGTTTTTAAATTTTTGGAAAAATTTGATGACTGGCAATTTAGAGAAAAAATTGATTATGAAAAATTTTTTAATTTAATTAAAAAATCAAAACTAAAAATTTTTAAACAAAAAAGACATACCAATTGGTGGAATACACAATTTCAAGAATTATTTTTTACAGAAACAATAAAAAAAATAAAAGCAAAATTAATTTTAAATGAACAATATAATGAATACTATAAACAAACTCAACATACATTTATTTTTAAACTTGATGAGGATTATGCAATTAAAAAAAATTGGCAACAAGGTTCTCAACTTTTTTGCAAAAATAACCATTTAATATGCATTGCGCAAAATAATATTTACATTCATAAAGTCCCGATTCATCTTTTAAAAATTATTTCTCGAATTGAATTGGATGAAAATTTTTATTATGAATATAATAGAAATGACTTTTTGCAAACTCAATTATTGGAACATGAAATTATTGATGTAAATAAAATCATAAATGACGGAAAGAAATTTTTAGATTTAGAAACAAACATAACAACCAATTTTAATGTTCAAAAATTTAATGGGATAACTCCATGCGTTATTGTTGATTTTAAAGCCACAGAAGAATCGCTTGTTATAAAGCCAGCTATTGATTATGGCTTTTATTATCAGGATGTTTCTGAAACAATTTTTTATTCAAAAAGTAAATACAGACATACATTTAAAAGACGAGAATTTAAAAATCAAAATAAATATATAATAAAAATAAACGACAAAAATATTTCATACGCGCCACTTGAAATTAAAAAAGAAATTGAATTATTTAAAAGTTTTTACAATGAAAAACAATCTGGTTTTAGTAAAACATTGAAATGTAAATATAACGGGGAAAAACAAATTTTTAATTTTTTTAAAAATAATTGGCAATATCTTAAAAAAATAGCAGATGAAAACAATTATGCAATTAAATTTATTAACGATGAATTTAATTTTATAGAAGAAAGTTTTTCTGCGGATTTCAATGTTGATCTAAACGCAGAAAATGATTTGCTTTGGTTTGACGTTAATTGTTATGGCGGAAAAGATAAGATCAACATAGAAGATTTAAAAAAATATGTAGAAAATAAAAAAGAATTTATCAAAATAAATGATGGTCGTTTATTAAAAATTACCAACTTTGAAGAATTAGAAAGATTTATTATAATGCTTGAAAGTTTTTATGCGCGAGAACAAGGTGGCTTTGAAGGAAAACTTTATCACGCTCCGGAATTACAAAATGTCTTTACGAGTTCAAAATATTACAACGCAAAAGTTCAAGAAAGTTTTAATAAATTTATTGAGGAAGCAAAAAGCGGAAAACCCGTTGAAGAAGTTAAGCTAAATCCAAAATTCAATAAAATTGTTCGTTCATATCAAAAAGAAGGAATTGATTGGTTTTATTTTTTACGCAAATATAGATTCGCTGGTATTTTAGCCGATGATATGGGATTAGGAAAAACCTTACAAGCTTTAATTCTTATAGAAATGGAAAAGAAAAAAGATAAGCCGTCAATCGTTGTTTGTCCAAAATCAATATTATATAATTGGAAACTAGAAGCAAAAAAATTTGTTCCAAATCTCAAAACAATGGTAATTGATGGCTCTCCAGAAGAAAGAAAAGAAATGATAAAAAACGCCAAAAAAAATGATTTAATTATAACGGGATATGCAACGATGAAAAAAGATGCGGAAATTTACGAAAAAGAAAAAATAAATTTTAATTATTGTATTTTGGATGAAGCCCAATTTATCAAAAATCATACAACAAAAAATGCGCGAATTATAAAAAAAATAAATGCTGATTATCGATTAGCGTTAACAGGTACACCGCTCGAAAATAATGTTTCAGAGATATGGTCTATTTTTGATTTTTTAATGCCTGGATTTTTAAAATCATACAATTTTTTTGTCAAAAGATTTCAAAATCCAATTATGAAATTTAATAATAATGCGGCTCTAGAACAATTACGCAAAAAAATTGAATGTTTTATGTTAAGACGAACAAAAGATAAAGTACTAAAAGAATTACCACCAAAAAACGAACAGACATCGCATTGTCATTTAGAAAAAGCTCAAAATATTTTATATCAAGAAGTTTTAGCCAATGTAAAATCAGAAATTTTTAAAACTGTTAAAGAAAAGGGATTTAATAAAGCTAGTATTCATATTTTGGCAGGTTTAACAAAATTACGACAAATTTGTAATCACCCAGCGCTTTTGCTTAAAAATAAAGATTATACTCAATATGAATCTGCAAAATTAGATATGTTTATGGAGCTAATAGATGAAATTATTGAAAATAAAAGAAAGGTATTAGTGTTTAGTCAATTTACTCAAATGCTTGATATCTTAGCAGAAGAATTGAAAAAAAATAAAATTAGCTTTAATTATCTTTCTGGTAAAACAAAAAATAGACAGGAATTAGTTGATAATTTTAATAACGACAGCAATAAACAAATTTTTTTAATTAGCCTTAAGGCTGGAGGCACTGGTTTAAATTTAACATCAGCTGATAATGTTATTATTTTTGATCCATGGTGGAATCCCAGTGTAGAAAATCAAGCCATTGATCGCGCGCATAGAATAGGTCAAAAAAATTCAGTGAACGTTTATCGCCTCATTACTCTTGGCACAATTGAAGAAAAAATTATTGCATTGCAAAAAAGAAAAAAATTTTTATTTGACAATCTAATTGGCGAATCAAATAATCTCTTTCAAAAATTAACATGGGAAGATGTTAAAGGATTATTTGAATAAAAAATTCTTTAAAATTTTATGCTTAGATTTTTAATAAATAAAATACATTCATTGACGCAACAACAACATAAATATCAACCACTCATTAATATTAAAATTAATAAATCAGCCTTGTTACATAATTTTCACACATTACAATCCATTGCCCCACAATGGCAAATCGCGCCAGTTATTAAAAGTAATGCTTATGGACACGGCCTAACATTAATTATTAATATTTTACAAAAAGAAAAAAACATACCCTTTTTTTGTGTTGACTCATTTTTTGAAGCACGGCTAATACGAAATACCGAAACAAAAATTCCAATTCTTATTTTAGGATATACGCCAACCTTAACAATTCAAAAAAACAAACTCAAAAATATTTTTTTTACAGTTGGATCATTAGAACAACTTCAATCACTCATTAAATTAAAAATTCACAGAATCATTCACTTAAAATTTGATACAGGAATGCATCGACGGGGCATATTGCATTCTTTGTCGTCTGAAATAATTCGTATTCTTAAAACAAATACTACAATTCAAATTGATGGGATTATGTCTCATTTTGCCGAATCTAATAATTTAGACTCAGAATTTACAGAACTACAAATTAAACGATGGAATGAATTAGTGGAACAATTTCAAAAAGAACTTCCAAATATCCGTTATTACCATATCGCAAATTCACATGGTTTCATTTATACAAAAAATATCATTGCTAATGTTGGCCGAGCAGGTATCGCTCTTTATGGTATTGATTCAAAAAATCTTTTTAAAAAACTTCAACCAATTTTAAGTATGGATTCAATTGTTGGCGAAATTCAAACAATCGCTCCCAATGAATCCGTCGGATACAACAGAACATTCACAGCCCAACACGAAATGAAAATTGCTACAATACCTGTTGGTTATTTTGAAGGTGTTGACCTCCGACTTTCAAATCAATTATTTTCTTTTTTAATTCAAAATAAAAAAGCGCCAATAGTTGGACGCGTAAGTATGAATATGTCTTCCTGTAATGTTACGGACATTCTAAATGTTAATATAAATTCTCCAATAAATATCATTAGCGATCACGCAGAAAATCAAAATTCAATTCAAAATATTGCTAATTTATGCAACACATCCCCGTATGAAATATTAATTCATATCCCGCAACATTTGCATAGAACGATTGTTTAATAAATATCAAAATAATTAGGACAACGAATGACACTAAAAATACAAGTTCTTCTAAGAAATTTATGGTACCGTTATATATAGAATTAAAATTAATTCTATACTTTAACTTATTTTTCCGCATATTTTCACCCCCCTCAGTGTCAAGTGTAACATGGACCAGTGCAAAATTTTGACAAAAGCGGGAAACCCGTGTATTGTTTTGATGATAGATGTAAACTTTATTATTCATTTTATGTTTAATTTATTTTCTTCTCAGCCCGCATTTGGATTAGACATTAGCGATTTGTCGTTGAAATTGATTCAATTAAAAAAAGATCG
>ERZ1292640.2836-Hain-H43-02um-R1-2836-length-13731-cov-5_pt1 | contig 13731 bp, 12 predicted proteins | sample MGYA00564404_ERZ1292640 | MGnify/ENA primary metagenome ERZ1292640 (study PRJEB36523, sample SAMEA6512636) | groundwater metagenome | collected 2019-01-08 | study: AquaDiva: Metagenomics assemblies of 32 groundwater samples
CCGGAAACGCGGGGATCACTCCCGATTACTTTGGTGCGTCGGCGTCACTGGCGGGCGTTCGGCGGACGTCGGTCCCGGTGCTCACCAACCTGCCGATTCTCAATCGGTTCTTCGCGGGTGAGGAGGCCGTGCCGATCGTGATCCGGGCCGAGGGCGGGAAGCTTCGCGTGACGGCGCCGGACGGGACGAGCGTGGAGGCGGAGGAGATTCGTGTGGCGCCGCAGACGGGTGGGAAGTAGGCCGACGGCATCGCCAAGGGTGGGAGCCATTGCGGCCCCGACAGGAAGGACGTTTTCGCATCCGAATTGAGGGGCCTAGCCGACTGGCTGGGCCCCTTGTCCATGGAAAGGGCGGACCCAACACGGCGATGGCCTTTCCTGTATCATCCCGGCGTGATCTGCCCATTCTGCGACAAAGACAACGACAAGGTGATCGACAGCCGTGCGAGTGACGGCGGGAAGACGATCCGTCGACGTCGTGAGTGCGTGGCGTGTGAGCGAAGGTTTACGACGTATGAGCGGGTGGAGCAGACGACGCGGCTGGCGGTGGTGAAGACGGATGGGAGCCGCCAGACGTTTGATCGGGAGAAGGTGCTCAAGGGGATCCAGGCGGCGTGCGGGAAGCGGCCGGTGGCGGAGGACGTGAAGGAGCGGCTGGCGACGGAGGTGGAGGATGAGCTGCACCGGGAGTACGACCGGGAGGTTGAGGCGCGGGTGATCGGGGAGCGGGTGGCGTCGAAGCTCAAGGATGTGGATCAGATCGCGTACATCCGGTTTGCGAGTGAGTACTACCAGTTTAAGAATGTGGCGGAGCTGCAGGCGGAGCTGGCGGAGCTGGCGGAAAGGCCGCCGGATGTGAAGGAGCAGCAGAAGCTGTTCTGAAGAAGGCACTGGGCACTAGGCATTGGGCACTAGGGGAAAGACACTCGTTGGTGGACGCGGGGATTTGTGATAGGCTTGGATCATGCCCGTAGTTGAAACTTTTACGACGTCGATCCAGGCGATGCATGCGGCCACGTATTTGAACGAGCGGGGGGTTCCCGCGAGTGTGGTGAATGAGGTCTCGGCGTATGGCGGGGTGATGGGGATGGGCGTGCATGTTGGCGATGCGGATATGGAAGGGGCACGCACGCTGCTGCGCGGGTTCTGGGAGAAGTGGCAGGCCGAGGCGGCTTCGAGGACGACGGGCGTGGAGCCGGTGCCCGATCTGACCCTTCTGCCACGCGAGTTCGCCCCTGGGTGCCCGAAGTGCGAGGCGAAGCTGCCGCTGGATGCGCTGCTGAGACTGTGCCCGGCGTGCGGGACGGCGGTGGATGTGGCGGAGCTTGTGGTGGCGGAGCGGGGACCGGAGGCGCTGGTGGCGTGTTACGAGAAGCTTCCGATCCAGGGCGAGCCTGACGCGGAGGCGAAGTTCGTCTGTGCCAAGTGCCAGTACGACCTGCGGGGGCTGGCGGTCAGCGGCCCTTGCCCGGAGTGCGGGACGATGTACGACAAGCGGGTGATGATGGGGGAAGGCAGTGGGCACTAGGGGATGGAAATGAGGCCCGAAATCCAACTGGATTTCGGGCCTCATGGCCTTTCTTCTTTCCTAGTGCCTCGTGCCCACTGCCTAGTGCCTCATGCTTCTTCAATCACACCCGAGTTCAAACGCCTGCACAAAGGCGTCGTAGTCAAAGAAGTCGACGGTGCCATCGCCATCGAAATCCGCGGACTGACCGGTGGGGCACGCGCCGCCCTCGAAGCAGACGACAAAGGCATCGTAATCGAAGAAGTCGGGGGTGCCGTCGCCATCGAAATCGGCGGGGCAGATGTCGCGGACGCCGATGATCGCGGAGATGGCGGCGCCGCCGTCGCAGGGCGACATGGTGACGCGGCACCAGACCATTCCGTCGTCGGCGAGGTCGAGGCCGGGGGCGGTGGCGTTGCTGGCGGAGAAGGTGACGATCTGGTGGTCGCAGACGCCGTCGTTGTTGATATCGATCTGGTCTCCCACCTTGAGCAGGGTGTGGCCGCCGGCGACAAAGTCGCTGACGGGCCCGGCATAGAGAGCTTCGGGCGCTCCCGAGAAGATGACGGCGAGGCGCCCGCGATTGTTGATGCTGATGGCGTCGGCTGTTCCGGCGAGGGCGTTGCCGGAGATGACATCACCCTCGCGGGCGATGATGGTGTTGTTGTAGACGATGATCTCGTTGGTGGCGGCGGGGGCGTTGGTTCCGGCGGCCAGGGCCCAGTCGCCGTGGTTGTTGATCGAGGGGATGCGGAAGGCGCTGTAGTTTTCGGTGCCGCTGGGCGCGGGCGAGCCCTCGCGGGCGATGACGGTGTCGGTGGAGGCGATGTACGCGAAGAGGTCGGTGGCGGTGGAGCCGGTCGCGGTGAGGATGTGGATGCGATGCTCGGCGTTGCCGGAGACGTCGTAGGCGAAGTTGCTGGCGCCGGTGGTGATGGTGAGCCCGCCGTAGGTCAGGCCGCCCAGGAGGACGACCTCAATGTCGGGGGCGGCAGGATTTGCAACGCGGAGGAAGCCGCGATTGGTGGTGGAGCCGCCAGCGGTGTCTCGGAAGCCGGCGGGCCAGAGGGCGACGCCGTTGTCGGTCATGCGAGGGCGGGAGTTGAAGGACGAGAACTTGCCGGGGAGGGCGGCGATGGGATCGCCCTCGTTGAGGAGAAGTCCGGCCTGGGTCCAGACCGAGTCGCCCGTGGCGTTGACCGTGGGGCTGTAGATGAAGCCGCCGGAGTTGGAGATGCCCATGGTGCCTTCGGCGCCGGTGAGGGTGTAGTCCAAGGCGTCGGTGTTGAGCCAGACGACCTGGTCGTCGTACCACACGAAGTTCCCGCCGGAGGAGTTGCCGGTGAAACCGACCTTTCCCAGGGCATTGGTGTAGGGGTCGTTCAGGGTCGAGCACGTGAGGCCCGCGGTGCCGGGGAGCACGTCGCCGATGGCGACTTTGAGCGAAGCCTTGACGGTGGGGGTCTGGGCGAGACCTGGGGCGGCGAGCAGGACGAGCGTGGAAGCAACAAATGTCGTTTTCATGGCGATTCTCCTTGGGTCATCCAGCCTATCGAGGGTGGCCTGTGGAGTAAAGTGAAATTTGGCTCTTGCGGATGTTCGCCTCCCGAATGGGATGCGGGATGGTGCTCCGCCCAGGACACGACGGCGTTGCGGCAAGCCCGATCGCGAGAGTGTCCTTGAGGAGGTTCAGGGGCCCGGGGGAGTCGCTGGGAACGGGTGTCGGCGCGATGACACGCGACGTGGGGCGCTGCCTTGGGGGGCGGTCGAAGGTCAGCATCCAAGCTCGAACGCGACGACGAAGATGTCGTAGTCGAAGAAGTCGACGGTTCCGTCGCCATCGAAATCCGCGGTCTTGTCGGGAGGGCAGGGGCCGCCTTCGAAGCAGATGACGAAGGCGTCGTAATCGAAGAAGTCGACGGCTCCGTCGCTATCAAAGTCGGCGGGGCAACTGCCCAGGCCGGGAACATCGAGCCGGTAGTCGTACGCGCCCTGGACGAACTCGTTGGCGCCGGCGTTGATCGACAGGATGCTGCGGAGGCGGTAGTCGCCGGGGATGAGCGTTCCGGTCACGTCGAAGGGACCTTGTCCGCCGGGCAGGAACGCGGAGTAGAACTGGTAGTCCCACGCGAAGCCGTTGAATCGCTGGAGCGCGACGTAGCTGAACGCCGAGGCGTTGGGCAGCGTGATGGAGCCGGAGAGCTGGTAGGGAATCGCGGTCTGGACCGTAAAGCTGAGGACGATCTCGTTGCCCGGGTTGCTGGCGTGAAAGAGCGCCGAACCCAGGCCGCTCGTGGCCGCGGAGACCTGGGTTGAGGCTTGGGCTCGGATCGTGCGGATCTCATGGAGCGGCCCGGTGATGAGGTACCCGTATTCGATTGTGCCGTCGACGCCGGCGGAGTACGGTTGGTCGCCCGGGAGCACACCCGACGTGGATCCGGTGAACGTCATGGAGTCGGAGTCGAACGCGGTGAGGTTCGTGAATTGACGTAGGTCGCCTCCGACGTGGGTGTCGCCGCCCGCACCGTACACGTAGTTGAAGTTGAGCTGCGAGGAACGGGCGGTGAGGGTCTGGGCGAGGGCGCTGGGCGCCAGCAGGGCCGGAGCGAGGGACGCGATGACGAGGCACAAGAGTCTCATTGTTTGCTCCGGCTTTGGGCGGAAAGGGCCGCTGGAAACGCCCCGTGAGTCTACCGGATCGCTCTGCCGGGGCAAACGGGAAAGTGAGGGTCGGGGGGCACGTCGGGCGTCGGTGGACCGGTAACCGCAGGTCGGGGACACGATCGAACCGAGAATGGCGGGCGTCAGCAGGGCGTTTCGAAGGCGAGGACGAAGGCGTCGTAGTCGAAGAAGTCGACGGCCGAATCGTGGTTGAAGTCGGCCCCCCCACTGCCGGGCGGGCACGCCAAGCCCTCAAAGCAGGTCACGAAGTTGTCGTAATCGAAGAAGTCCACGGACCCGTCGGCGTTGAAGTCGGCGGGGCAACCGGCGCTTGGGACCACTGCGCCCGCGACGACCGAGGCGGGGATTCCCGGCTTGAACAGGCCGAGGGTCACCTGCCCGTGCGAAGGCGGGCGAGTGCAATCGAAGCGGAAGTTGTACATCGTGCCCCAGCGAATGGCGTTGGCGCTGGGATTGGCGCTGTAGCTTTCGGTGGCAAAGGTGAGCGAGCCGGCGGCGAGGAGGGACGTCCAATCGGCGTTGCTGTAATCCACGTCCCCGGGGCCGTCGCCGTCGTGGTAGTCGACGTCGTGGAAACCGATGGCGCTGACGCCGGTCGAAACGGGAACGGAGAAGGAGTCGCACGAGCGATCGGAGGTGAGGTTGAAAGCGGCGTACTCGTAGTGGAAGACGCCGCCGCCCATGTCGGTTGCGCGTGAGCAGACGATGAAGCGGCCGTCGCCCGCGACGTCGACGATGGACTCGGTGACGCCGGGATCGCTCTCCTTCCATGCGAGGATGGCGGGGCGCGCCGGGGCGGTGGTGGACGAAGCGGCGAGGGTGAAGTTCCACGCGATGCCCGATCCGGTGACGGCAATGCCGCGTGATGAGGCGTTGTTGGTGGCGTTGCCGGCGGCGGCATCGTCGGGGGCGATGGTCAGGAGTTCGGCGAGATAGCGGGTGGTGGGCGAGGTGGGCTCAAGGTCGGAGATCCGCACCTGAAGGCGACGGGCGACGGATCCGGAGAACGCGGGGTTCGCGGGCGGAAAGGCGAACGCGCCGGTGGCGGCGTTGACCTGCCACCTTGGGGCGAGGCGATTCTGCGAGCCGACGACCGAGGCGCTGTTGGCAGAGGCGCAGCCCACGCCCAGATGTGTGCCGTTGGTGGGGGTGCAGGTCGGGCAGGAGAGGAGCTGGCTGAGCTCGAAGAACTCGTGGAAGGCCCAGGATTGCCCGAGTTGCTCGATGGTGGTGTAGCCGCCGGCGGTGCTGAGCTTGTAGAGGCTCTGGGTCGTGAGAGCATGCTGGTTGGTCCCCGTGGAGCAGTTGAGCCACTGGGTCCCGATGTTGCTGAGCGAGAAGCCAAAGGCCACGGCTTCGAGTGCGCCGCTGCTCGTGTAGTTGAACGTGCCGGCGATGTCACCGACGATGACGTCGGGGCCGTCGCCGCCCTGAGGATTGCACTGGCCCAAGGCCGCATTGTGGGTGAGCGCCAAGGCGAGCCAGATCGCGGGCCCGCGGAAGGTTTGCGTTCCGCCAGCTGACACCCTGATCGCCGCGATTCGCTCGTCCATCTTTGCACCCGTTGATGAGGTTTCGAGTCAGATCAACATCCGGCCTCAAACGCGACCACGAAGGCATCGTAGTCGAAGAAGTCGACGGTTCCGTCGGCGTCAAAATCGGCGTGAAGGTCGCCAGACTCGAAAGCGACGACGAACTCGTCGTAATCGAAGAAGTCCAGGGCACCGTCGCAGTTGAAGTCGGCAGGGCAGAGCACAAGTCGCGCGGGGTTTGAGGTCGCGTTGCCGCAGGGATTGGAGATCAGGCACCGGTAGCGGACGGCGTGGGCGGGCGAGAGAATCTTTCCGGGGGCGGCGGCGATGGACAGGCTTGGCGTCCCGGAGCCTGAGATGGTGGCTCCAAAGCCCGGCTGGTTGCCATCCCAAGAGGAGGTGGATCCGTCGGAGAGGTCGATGAAGTTGCCGGGCGACGACTCACGCTGCCAGCGGAAAGTCGCGGGCTCGTCGAACACGCCGATCACCGCCATGGACGCCGTTCCCGACGGGCAGGCGAAGGTGTTCTGCGGGTCCAGCGAAATGACCGGCAGCATGTGAACCCACGCGAGCCCGCGGAGGATGTACCCGCCCTGAATGGCCGGGCCGCTGACATAACCGTTGCCAACGAGCGACGTGAGCTGATTGCCGCTGTTGATGTTGAGCAAGACCTGGCCGGTGGCAGGATGGATCGCGGCATCCCAGAAGAGAGCGATCTGGGGCGGGGTGGCGTACGCCGAGGCGACCGGCGACGGGAAGAGCGTTGTGAGATTGAAGACTCGCGTGCCGCTGGCACGATTGAGGTCCATGATGAGGTCGAGGGTGGACGAGCTGGCAATGACGTCGATGTCGCTGACGGCCAGCGCGCCGCTGGTGGCGGAGACCACGCCGTTCTCGTCGAAGAGGGCCAGGCGATTGGAGCCGAAACTGCCAAAGGTCGTGAAGCCCATCATGAACGCGTTGTGGCGAGGGGACCAGTCGACTCCTTCTCCGTAGCTGGCGTTGAGAGGCGCGGTGAATTCGAGCAGCTGGCTTGTCTTGGTGGCGGGATCAATCCTCAGGAGTCTCGATCGCTGCGTGGAGATGTCGCTGCGGTTGACGATGCCCACGAGCCCGCAGGGGGGTCTTGTCGCGAGGTAGCGGACCTCAAAGCCCGCGGGAACGGGGACGGTCATGAACGGCGTGACGGCGCCCGTCAGCGGATCGACCCCGACGATTTCTGAGACACCTCCGGCCGTGCTCGTGGACGCGATGAGAACCTGCCCCTGCGCCTGCGCGGCCAGCCCCAGGAGCGCGGAAACGACGGCGAGTTGCTTGAATCGTGGCATCATGGCCCTTTCCTCCGGACGGTGGCACAAACACCGCCTGCGATGTTGCGAACGCGCAGTGTACCACGGGGATCATCGCAAACCAATCGAATCTAGGGCCCGAGCGGGGCGCAAAGGTCGCCCGGGAGGGACTCTGAACGGGCGGGTCCAGTCAGCATCCGCTCTCGAATGAGACGACGAAGGCATCGTAGTCGAAGAAGTCGACAGTACCGTCGGCGTCGAAATCGGCGGACTTGCCGGGTGGGCAGGCGCCGCCCTCAAAGCAGACCACGTACGCGTCGTAGTCGAAGAAGTCGGCGGTGCCATCGCCATCGAAGTCCGCGGCACATGGGGCCGGGTCAAAGTACACGCGGGAGTTCATCCGGACGACCAGATTGTGCTCGCAAGCGCCGGCGCACGCGCTGCTGGCAGCCGTGCCCGCGCGGAACTCGTACTGGCCGGGCGCCAGGAGAACCTGCGTGTTGAAGGAGGGGGCTGTTGACGAGTACGAAATGCCGCCTGCGACGGGAGCGATGACGACCGAGGCACTTCCCCCGACGTTGGTGATGGCGCCGTCGATCGAAGCGAAAGTCGGCGACCCAACGTCGAAGCGAACAACCATTGACGAGGTCGCGGCCGCATCCGAGGAGCAGCCTGTCCCCCCCGACTCGACCCAGACGTCGGACTGGCAGGAGACATCGAAGTAGCTCGTGGTCACGGTGCCGTATTGTCCTCCCCAGACCGCCCCGTTGGCGTGCCCGGTCTCATTGGACGCCCCGGGACCAAAGGAGCCGCCTGTCGACCAAAGGCCCGTGGTGGCGTTGGAATCGTCGAACGAACTGCACCAATTGGGATTGTCGGGCGGGACGTGGACACACACACCGATGTGCGTCGATCGGGCGACGGAGACGATGTTCACCTGTGCGCACGCGGCGCCGGTGATGGCGAGGGCGAACGAACCACCGAATACCACTGGGATGCGTTGCATGCGAGACCTCCTGCATGGGCATGCGGATCGAGGCGGACTGTGACGGCGCCGGGATCGAACAACGCAAGCTTACCAGCGGACGTTCTCACCGCCAAGAGAGTTTGCCCCGATCAGCCGGGTTACGGGACCCTGCCGAGGGCCTGCCCCAGGACCAAGCCGGGCCCGGTGCACAAAGGTCTCAGCACCCCTGCTCAAAGGCGACGACAAACTCGTCGTAGTCGAAGAAGTCGATGGCGGTGTCGCGGTTGAAATCGGCCCTGGGGAGGCCCACCTCGAAGGCGGTCACGAACGTGTCGTAATCGAAGAAGTCGATGGTGCCGTCGCGGTTGAAGTCGCCGGGGCAGGGGGGAAGGGGTTCGAGCACGCGGTCGAAAAACTCGATCGCGGCGGTGTTTTCGGAGAGCGGAAGGCCATGGCCGGCACCCGGGACCAGGCGAAGGGCGGAGTCGACTCCCTGAGCGACCAGGGCGGCATGGAGGAGCTGGCTGTGCTCGGGCCACACGGTGGTGTCGGCGGTGCCGTGGGCAATGTGGAAGGGCGGGTCGTCGTTTGAGGCGTGGGTCACGGGGCCGGCGAGATGTGCGAGGGCGACTTTCTGCGGCCAGGGGGCGGTGGGATTGTTCTGGTTGTCCTGAATCGCGCCCAGACAGGCGCCCAGGAGCTGGGCCTCGGGAGTGACGGGGATGCACTCGGTGTGCCAGCCGTCGACATTGAAGAAGTCGGCGGGGCCGAAGAAATCGGCGACGGCGTTGACGCGACTCGACTGCAGGATGTTCCCCCCCACCGTTCCCTCGGCGTCCTCGACGCCGGCGGACGTGCCGAGAAGTGCGACCAGATGCCCGCCCGCGGAAGAGCCCCAGACGCCGATGCGCCTGGAGTCGATCTGGAATTGGGGTGCGCGGGCACGCAGGAAGCGGATGGCGCCCTTGCAGTCGTGGATCTGCGCGGGGAAGATGGCATCCTGGCTCAAGCGGTAGTTGATCGACACAACGACAAAGCCGCGGTTCAGCAGGTCGGTGACCTTGTTGCCGCCCGTCGCGGACGACTTGTCGCCGGCGGACCAGCCGCCGCCGTGGATCCACACGACAACGGGCTTGGGCCCGGCGGGCGCGGCGGGAATCCAGACATCGAGGGCCTGGCTGGGATGCTCGATGGCGTAGGGGACGTTGGCGAACGAGGGTGCCTGGGCGCACGCGGTCTGTTCGATTCCGGCCCAGGCCGTCAGCATCAGTGTGCCGGCGATGAGGGCGGGCGAGACTCGCACGTCGGGGCGACGAATGTGGGCGATCATCAGCATGAGATACCTCCGTGCGACAAACGTCCGTCGCCGCCGCGTATTGCACGCCTCGTGGATCCTTCAGAGCCCGACGCGCCAGCGAGGGTTCGGCTACCTTCGGCTCTGGTGTCGAACGACCCGAAGGCTTGAGTCGTGCCACCGAAGTCGCATTCTTCGCAATTGTCCTTGGCAGAATCGGCGTGATCGGGTATCCTCCATCCATGAATGAGATCGAACGTCGTACCTTGCTTGGAGCTGTCGGTGTGGGTGCCTTTGCGGCGATCGCCAAGGCCGGACCACTCAACCCGCCCGCCGGCCCCATCACCAGCACCGGCCGCACCACCGACGAGATCTTCAACAAGATTCCCGCGGGCGGCGCGGGCGACGGGCGCACCGCGATCGCGGGCGGGGTGTCAGCCATCAGCATCACCCAGCCCGGCTCGTACGTGCTGACGGGCAACGTCACCACCAGCGGCTCGTGCCTGTCCATCTCCGCCTCACACGTGACGCTCGACCTCAACGGTTTCACGCTCACGTCCACAAGCACCAGCAGCATCGCGGCCTCGATCAACGGCAATCGGGTCGTTGTGCGCAATGGCGCGGTCGTCGGGGGGTCGTTTTGCATCAACGTGTCGAGCAATCTCGTCGGCACGATCCTCGAGGATGTGGACGTCTTGAACGCCCAGCGTGTGGGCGTCAGTGTCAGCGGCGGCAACGTCGGCTGCGTCATTCGCCGGTGCAGGATCATCGACACCGGCTCGACCACCGTCGCCGCCGACGCTCTCACCTTGATTGCCGGGATCAATTGTCTCGCTTCCACCGGCACCCGCGTCGAAGACTGCATGGTCGTTCGGCTTGCCTACAACGGCACCGGAACCCCGTCGTTCAGGGGAATTACCAACGGGGGCATCGCCTCGAGCACCGAGCGCTGCGTTGTCTACGACGACTTCCTGAACGCGGGCACGGGCATCACCGCCACCAACGGCGTCTACCGCGACAACACGGTCGTGAACTTCACGACCGCCTACAGCGGTGGCACCAACGCCGGCGGTAACGTCTGAGCACGCGGGGGCGACGAATGGAGTGACGCAGATATCTGCCACCCTCACCCCCACTCATCTCAAAGCCGATGAGTGGCACATCACGGGGACTCGAGTCGCCCAACGCCCTCAGAGCCCGACGCGCCAGCGAGGGTTCGTCTACGGACGGCTGTGGTGTTGAATGACACGAGGGATTGAATCGTGCCACTGAAGTCGCACACGCTTGCGCTCGGCCACCCAAACCCTCGCAGCGACTTCAGTGTGCCTTTCGTGCGGGCGAAAGGCACACAACGGGTTGTCGTGCGCCCAAGCACTGAAGTCGCCACGACCGTTATGGCGTTCGGGGACGAACGAAAGCGACTTCAGTGGCACGGGAAAGACATCCGATGCCGCTCGCCGCAGATCCCTCAGAGCCCGACGCGCCAGCGAGGGTTCGCGAGCGGCCGGCTCTGGTGTCGAATGACACGAAGAACTGACGTTCGCCCATTGCCGTGCCACTCATCGGCTCGGCGATGAGTGTCGGCCAACCTTGGGCGTCCAGCAAGGTCGATAGCCCAGGGCCGCCCGCACTCATCTCAAAGCCGATGAGTGGCACGGAGAAGGAGACTCGGGCCACACGTCGTAGAGGTCAGCACCCGAGTTCAAAGGCGACGACGAAGGCGTCGTAGTCGAAGAAGTCCACGGCTCCGTCGGCGTCGAAGTCGGCGGTGGCGCCGGGCGGGCAGGCGATGCCCTCGAAGCAGTTCACAAACGAGTCGTAGTCGAAAAAGTCGACCGTGCCGTCGCCATCGAAGTCGGCCCGGCAGGCGGTTCGGGTGTACATCCGGCCGAAGTACTCGTCGTCGCACGTCCCGTTCATCTCGCGGATCTCCGCGCGATTGAAGGGGACATCGCTCAGGACTCCGACAAAGGCGATCGTGTCGTCGGGCCGGTTGTAGTCGAATGTGGCGACGTGGGCCCCCTGGAGGAGCAGCGTCACGCGGAACGTGGAGTTCGCGCAGGGGCATTGGGGCGAGCACGGGTTGTAGACCACGGTCACATGGGTCGGTTCGGCGAAGTCGAAACCGAACGCGCCCATAGGAACGTCAAAGTTGACATTGAGATTCTCCGGGCCGCTGATGGCAATGTCGTTGCCCGCGACGTAGGTGGTCCAGTCGGGCCCAACCTGCGGGGTGTTTCCCGCCCCGACATAGAAGCTCGAGCTTGGCGGCGCGATCGTCAGGGTCAATTGCCCCGAGTGGTAGCTCGCCGCGGCCCCGCCGGGCACCAGACCCGCGTTGGGCCACGCCGGCTGGGCTCGCGCTCCGCTCGCCGTCAGGAAAGCCGATCGGTCGGAGAAGACCTGGACCTGTGCACGTGCTGGTGCGGCGAACAACAGCACGAGGATTGCGGTGCCGACCATCTCCCGCGGCACGAGGCGGCGGACGCTCGCCACAAGCCCAGTCGGCAGCCGATCTCTTGAGTGCGCCCCGAATGGAGCGGCCCCGAAGTCGGTATGGAGCGCACGCGAGTTGCTGATCGCTTGGTTGAGCATGGTCCTACTCCTTGTCGGCGCCGTTGGCGCCGCGTTGGGGGAGTGCCGATCGGCACTGGGTCACGAGGGCTTCGACAAAATCACTGTAAACGCAAGGGCTCAGGTGCGCCGGAGAAACCGGCGGCTTTGGGTGCGGTTGGGCACGCCGGACGTGGGCTTGGGGGTGGGGGCCAAAGTCAAGCACCCTTGGGCTCGCTCGCTCCCACCTCTCCCCTCGCTTCCATGCACGAAGTGCGTTCAAAGCTCCCTCCCGCCCGACACGCGCGACGCTCAAGAGAGGCGTCGCTCAGCAGCCTGTTTCAAACGCCACCACAAACGCGTCGTAGTCGAAGAAGTCTGCGGCTCCATCCCCGTCGAAGTCGGCGCTCTTGCCCGGCGGGCAGAAGACGCCCTCGAAGCACGTGACAAAGGCGTCGTAATCGAAGAAGTCGATCGTGCCGTCGCAGTCGAAGTCGGCGGCGCACAGGATGAGGGCGGCGGGCTGGCTGGTGATGCTGCCGCAGGAGTTGGTGACGGTGCATCGGTACTGGCGTGCGTCGGCGGGCAGGAGGGCGGAGATCGAGAGGGTGGGGCTCCACGAGCCGTTGAAGCTCGCGTGGGAGGGTCCTCCGCCGCTGTTGCCCATGCACCCGCCGCCGGGCTCGAGATCGGAGAGGTCGCACCACTGGGGGGCCTGGGGCGTGCCGATGTTGACCTGCCACTGGTACGAGAGCGGGGCGGAGCCGACGACCGAGAGGGCGAAGATCGCGGTGCCCTCGGGGCAGATGGTTGAATCGGAGGGGGAAGCAAACGTGGGCGGCGTCTGCGAGAGCGGGCCGGCGAACGAGGCCGCCTCGGGGGGAATGAACGAGGCGTCGTGGGCGTTGCCGCTGACGTCGACAGAGCTCTGGCTGTCGAAAACCCAGTTCGCGAGCAGGCCCGGGCGGGGGCCCTGGGAGAGCTGGCACCACGCGCCGTCGCGGATGTCCTGCGTGGAGCGGGCGTAATCCCAGACTCGCACGTCGTCGATCGACCCTTGCCAGCGCCTGGAGAAGGTCTGAGAGTAGTTGCCGGCGCCGATGACGATCTGATCGGCGGTGCGCACGTACACGCCCGGCTGCGCCGCGGCGACGGAGGCGTCAAGCTCGCCGTTGATGTAGAGGCGAAGGAAGAAGCCGTCGAAGCTCGCGGCGACGTGGGCCGCACTGCCCTGCTGGATGACGGCGTTGGAGTACACCACTGTTCCCACGGCGTCGAAGACGTGCGAGACAAAGAACGCCACGTGGTTGGTGGTGGGCGACCAGGAGAGACTCCAGGCCGCGATCCAGCCGCCGCTTGTGTTCTGGGAGGGCTTGGCGACGATGGTCGCGCCCACCGGGTCGCTCGTCTGGCCATAGCCGGGCCCATCGGCACGGAACTTGGCCTCCACGGTGAACTGCTGGGGATTGACCTGGCCCGAGTTGGCGGCGGACAGATAGGCCGCGTCGACCAGGGAAACGCTCGCGGGCTGGCACAAGGCCGCCGCCGGGAGGGCGCTGAGGACCAGCGCGATCAAGGCGCGCCTCAAACCCGGTGCGCTGGAACACACGACGTGCGCGGTGGGACGGGGGTTCATGGCGGCCTCCCAATTCTGTTTTCTGACAAGCGTGGCGCCTTCATGATACGGGCCTCGCGCGTCCACACCAACTGTGGCGTTGGCCACCTGCCCGACCGATTTGCGAACCAAAGCCAGGGCCCGCGGCCAGATTGCCCAACCAGTCCAGTTCCCCGCGCACGCCGCGCCAACCTACGCTCCGGCATGCCCATCAAGTCCCACCCCACCGCCGCCGCCGCGTTCAGCGACCTCAAAGACAAGGGCGTCATCTTCGACGGCATGACGGTGATGGT
>ERZ1292640.2837-Hain-H43-02um-R1-2837-length-13729-cov-5_pt1 | contig 13729 bp, 1 predicted proteins | sample MGYA00564404_ERZ1292640 | MGnify/ENA primary metagenome ERZ1292640 (study PRJEB36523, sample SAMEA6512636) | groundwater metagenome | collected 2019-01-08 | study: AquaDiva: Metagenomics assemblies of 32 groundwater samples
CGGAGTATCCGCCCTGTATGTCAGAGTTGATGAGTTGGCTGAAATCCTTTGTGTTCCTAGTGGAACCCATGAACTTCCGACAGCGCGCAGCAGTACAACACTAAGTTCTGAAATGCCGTTCTGTACAAGCCATGTTCTGTCAACCCTAAATGTAATTGAAGCTTGTGAATAAGCAGTCTGAGGGATATTAGTCGGGACTATTTCCAAGTATCTGTAAACAGTATAATCCTTGGGAGCCAAAGCCCATGCTGGAATTCCAGCACCTAAATCCGATACTTTTAATTGCGCATTTGTTTGTGGTGTGATTACAAAGAATCTTATTTCTGTAACAGCAATCTTAGATGAGCCAGGAGTGAAGTTTGCAAGGCCAACAGGCAGGCTTGACCAAATTCGTGACGTACTTTCTGATGGCAGGCTTCCCGAGGAGCTTCCGCCTCCGCCACCGCCTCCTCCGCTACTACCTCCTGAAGAAGCTGCGGCAGATGTTGTGAAGGTTCCAGAAACGCTTGAATTGCAATTGCCTGTTCTGTCGCATGATATTATTGTGTAAGTATAAGCAGTACTAGCAGACAAGCCACTGACAGCAACGCTATGGCTTGTTGATGTTGAGGTAGTATCAGCAGTAATTGTTCCTGAAATATTTATACTTTCATTAGCCAATTCATGTGTATCCCATGTTATTGTAGCTCCGGAAGTTGTGAGGCTGCCCGATGCGTTATTTGTAATCCTTGGAACTGTTGTGTCTGAGATATTGAAAATTGATGAAACAGTAACTTGATTGCTGTTTGTGTCTGCGCAAGTTACGGAGAGATTATATGTGCTGTTAAGCAAGTCTGACAGATTAGTTGTGTAGGACCACGAAGCATTAAATAGCTGAGTGAAGTCGGAAGATGCCAAAGTTAAATTCTGCATACTGATGCTGTTTGACAGATTAACAAGCGAGACGTTACAGAAAGATGATGCTGGATTGCTTTCATTTACATACAACAGGAAGTTAACTACACCATCAGTCTGAGTGCTTCCATTTGAAGGTGAGGAAATGCTGATATTAGGAACAAAAGTATCATCAGCTAAGCCTCCGCCAGACAAATGGGGAACCCATAAAGTTACATTGGATGAGCTGTTTGTGTAGCAGGCCTGAGAAACATTGGCGACAAGAGCTGGTGCGGAATTGCTTGAACATTGGGTGAGGATTCGCACGGTTGATGAATTTATTATGTCGCTTGAAACATAGAACACAACTTTGTTGCTTAATGGTTGGTTGATTATTATGGAAACGGTATTATAAGCTGATTCATTGATGAATGAACCGAATCTGTGGAACATAATAAGGAAGTTAGGGACCGCCATCAAGAATGACCTTAACGATGTCGCATTAGTTGAGATGTTATCAACCCTGAACACATTCAGCGAATTATTCCAATTGGCTGCTGAAGCATTAATCTGGAAAACTATGCTTGAATTCACTGATGGCCCTTCCAAATTCAAAGTTATGTTAAGAGACTGATTTGAAGAGCCATTAGTAACTATTCCGCCTGACGAGTTTGTGAATGTTATGTTTGTAAGGTTCAAGGAACTATTCAAATTGCCACCCTGTTGGCTGTAATTAAAGCTATTAATCACATAAACAAAAGTTCGAACAGACGATACTGCATTGTTAGAATTAGAATCATTGGCAAGAACATACCAGGAATGCGTACCGGCGCTTATGCCTGTAACATTGACAATAACTCCAGTTCCTTCCTGTTGGTATGTGGAATTGATGAAACCATCAACAACAACTTTAAAAGTTGCGATGTCATCGTCGCTCACTGTTAGATTGAAGGAGATGTTTCCATCAGTTTCTGCTATGGATGCGCCATCAGCAGGACTGTTGAGATTGATGGATGGTGTGCCAGTAAAATTAACAGTATAGCTAATTGCCGAAGATGAATTCGCCCTTCCGGAAAAATCTGTAACAGAAACATTCAGCGATTGGGCTCCAACTGACTGGGGAACAGTTAGATTGACTGAGCATGACTGGGATGTTCCGTTTGTGCAGGAGATGTTTTGGTTGGCGAAGTTTGTGCCTGATACTGTGACATAACGAATATTTAACTCGGTGTAGTTAAGTGCTAAAGTCATTGTTGTTCCATTTAAGAAAACGCTTCCGTTCAGCGCGGTTCCAGTTATTGATGGATTGGTCAGATCAACATTAACAAGTATTTCAGACGTCACATTAACATTATCAGCGTCATCCACACAAGAGGCATTCCAAGTTCTCGAGCCTTCGGTGAATGTTGTGTTGAATTGGACAATCCCATTAACACTGATTGAACCATTCAGAACATTATTCTGATAGAACGAACAATTCAAACCAGTATCAAGATTATCTGTAGCATTAATAGTCATCCCCTGAGTAGCAACACTTGACCACAAACTAGAAGCATTCAAAGCAACCACAAGAGGATTTGAATCATCTATCGAATAAGAAACTGATGAAGATGACATTTGATTATCGATATCAGTCATTGATATCGTCAAAGTATTGCCACTCTGATTTAATACTGTTACCAAAGCAATACATGATTGGGACGTTCCATTCGGGCATGAGCTTATAGTGCTAACATTGCCACCAGAAACATTAACATAAAGAATTTCCGATTCATTGTAATTAATTGTCAAGTTCACTACAGAATTATTCCTTATAATAGAGTCATTCAATGTTACACTTGCAATTCTTGGAGCAAGGTTTGCTGTAACTGTGTAAGACGTTGAACTGGTTGTCATTCTCTGAGCAAAATCAGTAATGGAAATATTGATACCATAAGTACCTTCACCAACTGGAGCAGTTACATTTACAAAACAAGAAGCTGTACCATTTTGAACACATGAGAGATTTCTACTTGCGGAAAAGTTACCACCAGTAATGTTTATGAAATAAAGGTTGGCTTCAGTGTAAGTTATATTCAAAGTCATGTTCGTGCCGTTTCTGTGAGTGGAGCCATTCAATTCAAGCCCAGCGATAACTGGACTAGTTAAGTCAATAGTAAATACATTTGTTATTAATGTATTATTAGTGTTATCTGCGTCATCGGTGCAACTCACATTCCATCGTTTCCTTCCTTCAGAGATTGAAGTGTTGTAACTTCCAACACTGCCATTTGCCAAGATTGAACCCACCAATGAATCATTTATATAGATTGAACAATTGAGGTTTTGGTCTAGATTATCACCGACTGCAAAGGTCATGTTATGAGTAGAATAATTGTAAAAGGAACCACCAGTGGGATCTATCAACACCGCGTTTTCAGGAGGTATATCATCAATCGAATAAGATACTGAAGAAGTTGATACCTGGTTATCGAAGTCAGTGATTGAAACAGTCAAAGTATTCCCACTCTGATTCATAACAGAAATATCTGCAGAGCAAACAACATCTGTTCCATTCTGACAACCAGTAAGAGAAGTAACATTTCCACCGCTAACATTTACATAAAGAATATTAGTATCCGAATAATTAATTGCTAATAAAACAAGACTATTATTCCTGATAACTGAATCATTTAGAGAAACACTATTAATAACAGGAGCTGAAGAACTGGTATTGACTATGTAAGATAAAGTGGTAAAGTTAGACCTTCCAACGATGTCAACTGAAGAAACAATAATATTATTGGCGCCAGAAGATTGTGGAGCAGTTAAGTTAATCAAGCATGAAATATTTGTGCCGCTTGTTCCGCAGGAAACATTTTGTCCAGTGAAATTGCCTCCTGAAATATTAATGAAAAGCAAATTTGCTTCGGTATAGGTAATGTTCAAAGTCATCAAGGAACCATTTCTATGGACTGAACCATTCAAAGTTAGATTAGTAATTGCAGGATTCGTCAAATCAACATTAAAAATTGCAATAGTTGAATTTGCAGAGTTTTCTGCATCATCTACACAAGAAACATTCCAACCGCGCGAGCCTTCAGAGAATGTTGTGTTGAACACGCCTAATCCATTCACCGATATTGAGCCTTCAAGAGAATTATTCTCGAAGAAGCTGCAATTTAAAGCTGTATCGAGATTGTCAGTTCCGGTTATTGCTAAGTTCTGTGGAGAAACACTTGTCCAAACACCAGACGAATTCAAAATGGTAACTGTTGGCACCGCATCATCAATCTCATAAGTTACAATTGATGAACCTGCCCGCTCTATAAAATCAGTAATGGTTACCGTTAAGGCATTGCCACTCTGATTCAATAGGGTGACCAATGCGCTGCAAGTTTGCGAAGTTCCATTCGGGCAAGAAATCGAACTCACATTACCGCCGCTGATATTAACATACTGTATTGTTGATTCGTTATAAGTAAAAGTTAAGTTAACAATTGAATTATTTCTGATGACACTATCATTAAGAGTTGGAGCTGTAAGGGAAGGTGCAGATAAATCAACAATGAACGCCCTGTTCGCAGTCTGATTGTAATTGATTCCATCGGTGCAGTTAACAGACCAAGTATGGCTTCCTTCAGTTACGTTGCTAAGATTTGTCAAATTTGTTTGTAAAACAGTTGCATTCACAATTCCATCCTGATAAACTACACATGCCAAATTTGAGTCAAGAGTGTCAGTTGCGACCCACTGCAATGTTACATTTGAATTTCCTGATACTGTTCCAGCTGCAGTCGTAGCAGTAACTGATGGTGGAGTTGCATCGAGATCAAAGAAAAGTGTGTTTGTGGTGACATTTTCTCCTGTAAGATTATTGAGGCATGACAAAGTCATTTGATAAGCAGACCCTGCTCCTGTTACAGCCTCTGGAATTGTCAGGCTTGTCTGCCGTTGAGAATTAGTGACTCCAGATGATGTTCCATTATCAGTACCATTTATCCATAAAGTGCATGGTGAAGTATTAATAAAATATGAATAATAAGTGTAAGCAATTGTCCTGCTAGAAAGATTGCTCTGGTTAAGCCTAGGAGTTGTTATGTTTATACCATCAACGTAAAAGAACTGGTTTTGCTCAAAAGTGTAAATCACCACTCCTGTATCGTTGAGAAGCCTGACAGTGAAGTTCCATGCTGTTGAATTGGCAACCGGCGTGCTGATGTTGAGCCTAAAAATCAGGGATGTATCTCCAGCAATTAGCGTTGACGTGTCAAAACGGAAATTTTTTCCAACAGTATAATTAGGGATTACCCAGCCATCAGGATCAGCCGAATCATTTAGTTCAACTGTAAAAATGGCTCCAATAGAATTCGCTGTTGTAATATTCACGCTAATATTATAGGCAGAAGCGATATCTACATTAGTGATTGTAAAATTTATTATTTGATTAGCGACTCCAGGATACCCGCTAAATACAGTCGCATTAGTTCCGAGAGTAACGTTTGTAGTTGAAGTGTTAATGACAACAGAACGAACAAAAAATGCTGATAACAGCAGAGAGATGGCAACAAATACGAGCCAAGCTATGCCTATCCCCCTTTTTACGATCATTCTAAGAAAAAAAGAGATTGAAGGGGTTTAAATATTTTATTATAGTTTTGGCTTTGTCGATTTCTTACTAGTGAAGAAGAAATAGGCACCCACAGCTCCCAGAATTACAACAATGGCAACAAACCAAAGCCATGTTATGCTGTTATTTTTTACTTCGGACTTCAAGTAATCCGATGGAGGCGACACTTGCTCATCTTGTCTTGATTCATTAACAGTTGCAGCACCAGTTTGATTCGTTTGAGTTCCATTAGTTGGAGTTGATGGAGGTGTAATTACTGCAGCTGAAGGCTTTCCTCCGACAGCATAATAGCTGAATCCAGGAGTTGTTGCGAGGTATGTTACAGAAGATGAACCACTTGAAACAACTTGAGTTGGTAGCTCTTTCCATGAACCATTCTGATATCTTTGCAGATAAATATTAGCTTCTTGAACACTGTTGTTTGTAAGCCAGCCCTTGTCAACAACGAACTTTATTGTAACATCCTTCAGATTACTTTCAACAATATTTGTTGGTGTAATATCAAGGTACTGGAAAATACTATAACCTGATGGCTTGGAAAGGCCGCTTGGAACAGTTGTTCCCAATGACGAAACTGCCATTGCAGCATTAGACACTGATGCCTTCACTTTGAAATTAATTTCAGAAATGGCAATCGCTGACGAGCCGGGGAGAACTGATGTGGTTACATTAACATTCAGGTTAGACCATGAACGCGATATGCTTGTAACAGCCGGTGCTGCAGCGCCGGAGCTGCCAGAACTACTGGAACTACTCGAACTGCTTGAACTTGAAGCAGCATCTGTAGTAACCGAAGCAGGAGTGGTTGTATTGCAGTTGCCTGCCCGGTCGCAAGAAACAATCGAATAAGTATAACTTGTACCTCCACTAAGGCCTGTTATTGATGCGCTATGGCTTGTTAGATATGAACTGTCAGCCCCATAAAATGTAGTGTTTCCTGTCCTATTGAGACTCTCATTGGCATATTCGTTTGTCGTCCACGTGACAACGATTGAGGTTTCGCCAGGATCAGCAGAAATCGATTGTATTTCAGGTGCCGTAGTGTCAGCAATTGAGAAATTAACGTTAGACCTGCCAACGTTTCCATTAATATCTGTACAGGTTACGTTGAGGTAGTAACCTCCATTAGTCAAGGATCCGGCACTCAAAGAATTCAAAGAAGTCGAGTAATTGTGAGTAAAGTTATTTACCTGGATGAAGCTTGCTGAAGAAATAAGGGTTTCACCCTGAAGCACAGCCCCGCTTGTAGCGTTGCTAATATTATAGGTGCAATTTACAAGGTTAGTTTCATTAACAAGGAAATTCAGCCTCAAAATACCGTCATTCAAACTCTGGTTATTAATTGGAACAGCTGGAAAAATCGCTGGCGTGATGTTATCCGTGGAAACTGCTATACCTGACAGGTGAGGAACGTAGACTGTGAAGCCACTGCTTAGAGTGGTGTAGCAAGCTTGAGATGCTAAGGTAATAGAGCTTGTTGGTGTCGTATTTGTACCCGAACAGTTGGATAACATATAAACAGTGCCTGTATTGAAAACAGTATCATTCGATATGTAGAAAACATTTCTACCTGCCAAATCCTGTGGAACATAGAAACTGACAGTATTATAGTCGGACTCATTGATGAACTGGCTGAAGTTAAGGAACTGCACGATTGAGTGAACTGTCGTGAATGTTAAGCTTCCAATTGATGATGCTGATGAGCTTGAATTTGATGCCGTGAGTTTCGGAACAGTTGTCTTGTTCCAGTTTGCGAGAGACCCATTGACTGTGAAATTGACACTGATGTTTAATGCTCCTGTTCCATTTACAACTATTGTGAAATTGTAAAGATTATTGATAAAAGGAGAGCCAAATACTGTTGAGCCATTTGTAGCCAGGCTTACATTGACAGTCTGAGAGGCAAAAGATGTAATTAGTTCATTTGTTCTCCTTACGAGATTCTCGCTGTTGGCAAAGTAAAAAGTCCTGTTGCTAGCAACAGTTGTTTTGCCTGAAATGTCTGTTGCAATTGCAAACAGTGTGTGCTTGCCTCCTGAAACTGAGCTGAGATTAAATCCATTTGTGCCGTTGAAGTTGCTCATGTTGACGAGAAGGCCATCAACGAAAATAGTTAAGTTTGTGAGAGATGCCTCAACAACTGTCAAACTTGCATTCAGATATGTTCCAGTAACCAATTCGCCAGCAGTCGGAGAATTGATAGTTAGTGAAGGAGATGATGTGTCGGCGTAAACTGTTATGCTTGATGTTGTAACATTATCACCAGGAGTTTCGTCATCAACACAAACAACTGCCACAGTGTGAGAGCCATCAGAAATCCCGCTTGCAGCCAAATTTGTGAGGTTAGCACTTGCAGCGCTTGAATTCGATGCGTTCACAACCCCATCAACAGACAAAGTACATAGTTGGGAGGCATCATCGACCGAATCGTAAATGAATGTAATATTGAATGCGCTTGAGTTGAAAACTGTTCCTGAAACGGTCGTTATGTTTATTGCCCCAAGCTGCAACGGTGATAAAGTGTAAGCTGTTCCGTTTATCCCGCCGCTTGCGTTCAGGAAATAGACAGTGACATTAAAAAAATCTGCCCTCGCAACAGTGTTTGACACGTTGAACCTGAATCCCAGAACAGTGCCGACCTGGATAGGAACATTGTTGAATCTCGCACTTGAGTCTGAGCTGCTGTCGGGGCTGAAAAAAGAAGTGCCATTGGTCCTGTTGAGACCGAAACTGAAGCTCAGGCTCGATGTTGTGCTTGATACATTTATAGTGACATTAAAAGTGCCAACAATCGAGGAATTGCTTGAGGTCATGTTTATCAAGCCAAAAGTATAGGTAGGGTATGACCCATAAACTCCCTGGTCAGAAACGAACTGGAATCCCTCTGAAGCATTAACACTATAAGATGAAAACCCAAGGCTTACAGGAACTCTCCATGTGGACTTGCCATCGGCTTGCGATACTAGGGTTGCAAGAGAACTGACATCGGTGCAACTTTCCCCAGTCTCATTGCATTTGAGAAGCGTGTTGCCAGTATCTGGAATGGTTATTTCTATTGTGTCAGCGCCGAGCTTTTGTACAAGCTCCATCCAGATATCTTCGCTGATGCCAACGAAAGGAGTAGAGCCGGAGTTGTTTACTGCAAACGAAGTTGTGTTGAAATTAATCGCCATTGCTGCCGTAAGGTCAACACCAATAAGAGTTATAGCCCATGTGCTGTTTTCGTCCCCGAATTTCATCCTAAAGTCCTCACCACTGCTGAAATTCCCAGAGTTGAAATCTGAAAAAGACCCAGAGCCAGTATCAATCTGGAAATTAACTCCTGGAGGCTCAGTGAAGTTCATGAATTTTGGCGCATTAAACGAATTTGTTGAGTCTGTCACGAAGCTCAGGCAATTGCTTAATGCACAGTTGCTGTCCTTGTCGCAGGATTTTGTTTTAAAATAATAAGTTGTATCGCCTGAAAGCGCAAAGCCGAGTGAATCAGCGTTGCTTGATAGATCGACATGATGGAATGGCTTGTACTTGAAGTCGCCTAGGAAAGGAACTCCAGGCGGTGGCGGTGGGAATGATTCAACAACCGTTGAATTAATTGTCGAGCACGCTGAATCATTCTTATAAAATTGCACAGTGCCATTGCTGGGTTCGTTAGTAGACCAGTCAATGAAAACCCTGTTCGCAAATGCAACTTTCTGAGTTGAAAGAACTGAAGGTGCTGAAGAATCATTAACATAAAGCCTGCAAACAGGCAGGAATGCGCAGTTCGGATTCGCTACACAAAAAGACTGCCCAGGCTGACCACTGGAAAAGCAATCAACAAAATTGGAGTTGTTCATGAAACCTTTGCCAGCTTGCATATTGCAGTCTCCGCCAGGACAACCGCCAAAAATATTGCATTCTGGGTGGCCTGCAGCATAAGATGCGTTAATTGCACTCGAGTTATTAACTGCTTCACATAATTTCGGGTCAAAAGGAATGAAATCCATGGTTCCAGGTGTATATTTCATGCGCCTGCTGAAAGAGTCCATTATCCCGGAGCCATTGCCTATCTCCCCCATGAAGCCAATACCCTCAGTGATGTTAGGTTGGTTAAGGTTGGTGAAACTAGAAAAGTTACCCGTCTTAATTCTGAAGTGGGCTATACCTGCCATTAAACAGGTGGGGGTATAATCAATATCAGCCACATTTGGAATTACCGAGTAATTCGAAGGAATGCTAAAATTACCATTTCTGGATGTGCAATTTCTGAACTGGGGAATGCCACCAGGCTGAGAGGCATTAAAGAAAATTTGGAAGTCATAACCGCCTGAATTTATCTCGCTATTATTCACAGCGCAACCAGTTAATTGGTTACCATCAAAATCTACGTAAAGATAATATTGCATATCGGTTTCCGGTGTCAATGTTGCATTGTTTGTACAGAAAGGGGTCTTGTGAGTCCCGTTAAACTGAGAAATTGGAGACTGAAAGTCAGGTGGTTGACCAGAACTCAAGCTTCTGCCAATCCTGTCACCTGCAACACCCATCATTAGCATGACGAATCCGGGCGCATCTTTGATAGCTAACATGCTCAGGTTCATATTGTTGCCAACAACAGGACCGACATCAGTCTCATCATTGCCAATTGGAGTGGGCGGCCCTGAACTAAATTCGAAAGGAATTCCATCGTTACCAACAAACGAGCCTCCAGACATTACTTCCAGCATTGAGGACATGTTTATTGTTCTGTTAGAACTTGTATTCAATAAAGTGCCAGTCATATTGTAACATGCTACTGACCAGTTGAAATATACGAAAGGAGCGCCAGATTGCATTGGCCCTTTGACGTAAGTGTTCATGAAATTGTTATCTAAGAAAAATGGAGGGGGGGACATATTAAGACTATAAACCGGCTGGGATGTATTCAGTAATAAAACGCTATTTGAGCCATTGAGAACATAAAAAGTGCAATTAAAAAGTGGCGGTGGCGGATTGAACGACATATCTGTGAAATTATATCCAAACTGAAAACTCAAAGGAGGAGTGTTAGGAATAAGCTTGAAATCGCCATCAGGTGAAGGCCCACCAGGCGGTGGAAATATCTGATTGACAGTGAAGGTTTGTGCTGACGCAAATGAAACAACAAATAGTGTTAACAGAATAAGAACAGTAGAGAATACAATCAATTTTGTTTGATGATTTCTCATTTGCTCAAAAAAACCTCTCCTTTATCGCTATAAAAACCTTTCTTTTACCTTCCGCGTGGTTTCTTGATCCGGACAAAAGCATCCTGCACATCATCTTTCTTCCAGCCGGCTGCAGCAAGCCTGCGCCCTATTTCATTTTCTGAGACTTTTCGTTCTAAATTTGCAACTATGTACTTTTCAAGCTGCCCCAATCCTGCTGTTGCAGCAGGTGCTTCGTTAAATGTTAGAGATTTCTTCAATCGAGAAACTATGTGCTTCAGAAGGATTTTGTTGACCTCCTCTTCTGGCCAACCACTACGAATCAATTTAATTCTTATTTCGTTTCGATCATAACCTGCGGCTAAATTTTTGATTATATATTGCTCGAGTTTATTATCAATGATTGTTGCTTTTGTTATTTGCTTGGGTTTCTCTTCTGCCTTAACCTTCTTTCTTGAAAATATGAAATATGCTGCAACACTTAAACAAAGAATTGCTGCAAATACCCAAACAAAATAAGGAATGCTTTTATTGGTAGTTTCTTCCTTAATTTCGGCAGGAAACTCTTTTGCAGGTGATTGTGTTCCGTTCTGTGATGAAGTAATCAATCCTGTGACTTCCGTATCTGACTTATTCACTGTTTGATTTGTTACATTTTCAACAATTTCACTGCCAGTAATTGCAAAATAACTCAAGCCAGGAGAAGTTGCAACATAAGTTATTTTTGCAGGACTATCATTAATTATTCTAGTCGGCAAGGGCACCCAGAGAGAATTTAGCCTCTCAAGCCTCACTGAGTTCTTATCCAAATTATACTGATTCAACCATGATTTATCGACAGTAAAGTAAATGGATACAGCTGAAATTAAAGAATCGCTAAGCGACTTTGTTATAGAAAAGTAAGAGTTTACAGGCCTATTTATTGAAGACGTATTTGCTGGATTTGAATCCAACTTCTCAAATGTGAATGACGCAGATCCTGAAGCCGATGATTTGACTTCTATCTTGTCGACTGGCAATCCTGAAATGTCTGGTTCTATAGCTTTTGTTTCGCCCGCAACAAATGATGTTATGTAAGTCTGTGAATTCGAAGGGAGCGCCGGAGCTGCACTTCCGCCACCTCCACCGCCGCCTCCACCTCCTCCTGAGCTACCTGAGGCACTAGTTACTGCCGATGTTGAAAAACTAAATGTTCCAGAAGAATTACAGTTACCTGCTTGATCGCAGCTTGTGATGTTGTAATAATACGTTGTTGAGGAAGTCAAACTGGAAATGGAAACCGAATGGGACAATGCAAAAGAGGAATCAGTTGCCTGCGAACCAAGTGATGATGTTGTGCCATAAAAAACAGTTGAATTAGCTGACTTATCACTGCTCCAGGAGATAACTGCTGATGAAGATGTCAAAGAACCTGCGCTTTCACCTGATAAAGTTGGAGACAAATTATCGAAAGTTACATTTCTTGTTTGAGTCGAGTTGATATTACCAGCTAAATCAACAGCTGTAACATTAAATCGATAAATTCTGTTCGGGGGAAGGCCCGTAAAGTTGATGCTTCTGTTACTGTCAGTAAAATTTGTTTGGTTAACCTCAGAAGACGAGTTCCAAAGTGAAAAGGTTAGCCTCTGCAGGTTTAATTCAGTAAGAGTCACATTAACAAATATCCACGATTTATTCTGAAAAAAAGAGTTATTGGTTTCGGTCCCCCCAGAAAAGGTTATTTGTGGAAAAGTCGAATCCTTGGTGAACTGAATTTCAGTTGAGTTTGACGAAGCATTATCAAATCCGTCAGAAGCGAGAACCCATACCAAATAAGACCCATCAGAACCGTTGAATATTATGCTGCCTTGTGAGCTTGCATTAATCGAACCGTTAATAAAATAATAAAAAGTTATTGTTTCATTGTCGGCGTCAGTGGACTGGGCGCTGATATTTATTGTTGAATTGAAAGAAGCATTCTCAAGGCTGATTGATGCAATGGCAGGAGCCGTGTTAGCAACTATAATCAATCCTTGCGAGGTAGAATTAAAATTATTTGAAGAATCGTTGGCAAAAAACAAGAATGATATTGCATGATTATGGGCAAGAGATAAATTAATTGTTGTTGTTGAAACATTGTTTGATTCGAACGCCACCCAACTTGAATTCACAAAACTTCCAGAAAGATTGCTTGAAAAGATGTAACCAGAAAGCCCTTCACCTGCGCCAGGAGAATCTTTCCAAGTCATATTGAAAGTTAAATTCAGATTAGTCTTGTTCGTTCCATAAACAGCTACTTGCCCCTGCGGCAAAGGGATGGAAGTATCTATGGAAACTAATCGGGCAGGAGTAGAGTTTGCATTACCTGCAAGGTCGAAAACAGTAACGTTGAAAAGATATGAACCTTCGGAAAGTCCGGAGTAATTTATAAAAGCGGTTTGGTTGCTGTAATTAACCTGGTCCAAAAACTCACCACTTGTTGAATTGAATAAATAAAAGCTGAAGTTCGAAATAGTTTCTGAAGAGGATACATTGACAAAAAAATAATTGTGGTTGCTGACTGTGTTATTAGCAACGGTTTCATGAGAAAAATTAACAGCAGGAGGTGTAATATCAACTGTAAAAGAAAAATTAGCTGCAGTAAACCCGCATTTAGAAGTATTATCACAGCCCTGGATATTCCAAATCCACGCACCTTCTGAGATGTTTGAAAGGATTATTGTTGTTAGATCGTTATTCACCAACAATGTTGTGTTTGATGAGTTTGCAGCAAAATTAAGCCCTGCACTGAAATTGGCATATAATGTTGCATTTGCCAACGGATGAGGATCGTTAAGCCTGAAATTAAAAGATATATTTCTTGAATTAGTGTAAGAATTGTTTTGAGGGGAAACAATAGTGATTTGAGGAGGGCTTGCATCGAGATATCGGATTGCACTAAGAAGATTTATCCGGCTGTAAAACAGATTCGTTCTTGAAGTATCATTCAAAAAATCTCCTGACTGGTTGATTGCCATCTGCAAAAGTTTTGGAGTAGCGACCGTGCCGTTTTGAAGATAAATGAATTCTCGAAGCACAGAAGTCGCGCCAGCAATCATAGGAG
>ERZ1292640.2838-Hain-H43-02um-R1-2838-length-13728-cov-6_pt1 | contig 13728 bp, 14 predicted proteins | sample MGYA00564404_ERZ1292640 | MGnify/ENA primary metagenome ERZ1292640 (study PRJEB36523, sample SAMEA6512636) | groundwater metagenome | collected 2019-01-08 | study: AquaDiva: Metagenomics assemblies of 32 groundwater samples
GCAGCAGGGAGAATTCAAAATTAAAAATTAAAAAGTAAAAATTAAGGAGTTTTGGTTATGGCTATTGACTCCTCATCCCAACGAAACGGATCGACGATATCGCAGATCAATGTCACTCCTTTGGTCGATGTGATGCTTGTTCTGCTGGTGATTTTCATGGTGACAGCTCCCATCATCCAGCAAGGGGTGCAGGTGAATCTGCCGCAGGCGAAGGCCGGCGCCATTCCCGGGAAGGAAGAGCAGCTGGTGGTGGCGATCACCCGTAACGGAAAGATTTATCTCAACGACAACCCGATGACGCTCACCGAGCTGGGGCTGAAGCTGCGCGCTATTCGCCAGTTGCGGCAGGATAGGGAGGTTTATCTGCGGGCGGATCAGGATGTCCGGTACGGCATAGTGATGAGGACGATCGCTGAGATCAAACAGGCGGGGATCGAAAAGCTGGGCATGGTGACGCGTCCCCCATCGCAAGAGGGTTAAATGGCCGATATCCACTCCACTCCAATGAGAAGGCTGCGGGAACGGCTGCTTCCTCCTCTGGAGGAGGATGGGGGAAGGGTTTGGCGGTGGGTTGCTTTCTCCAGCGTGCTCCACCTCTTGTTCATCTGGAGCCTGTTTATTATCCCCCATATACCGTCCCGCAGAGGCCCCTCTTACCCGGTGTATACGGTTGATTTGGTAGGCGGGGAAAAGCTCGGCGGGACAAAGCTGGGCTCGATAGTGGAGCCGCTTCCGCCGGCAAAAAAAAGCATTGAAAAAGCTAAGGCTGAACCGGCCGCGCGGATTGAACCTGCCAAGAAGGAAAAGGCGAAGGTGAAAGTGGCGGAAAGTCCTGCTCTGATGCGGGAGAAGACTGCTCTCAAGCAGTCCAAGAAAGAGGCGAAAACAGAGCCGCGGGCGGAAGCGGGGCTTCCCGGGCAGGTACGGGAGAAGCTAATTCAATCGGCCTTGGACCGGGTGAGAGATCGAGCCGAGGGGGCGCAGAAAAAACAAAAAGGAGATGGGATCAGCTCCGGGCCGGGTGAAGGTGAGGGCGCTGCCGCCATCGGCCCCGGAGGGCAGGGAGGAGGGATCGCCAAGGGAGTGGACTTCATTATCTATTATAACCGGATGCGTTATGTGATCCGGGAACGCTGGACGTGGGTGGGAAAAAGGAGCGACCTTGAGGTGACCGTCCATTTTGGCATCCGGGATAATGGAGAGATCGTTGGTGTGAAGATCGTTCAGGGCTCGGGAGATCCCTCCTATGATGATTCGGTTTTCCGCGCAATTCACAGGGCGAGTCCATTGCCGCCCCCTCCGGAAAACTATCGTAAGGATTTTATGGATGTCGAGCTAACGTTTCGTCCAAAGGATCTAGGTGGTTAGGTTGTACCTCTTTAAGGCCCTGATTGCATTCTTTTTTGCTCTCTCACTGTTCGTGCAATCCCTCTCTGCTCAGGTGCGGGGAACCATTGTCGGACCGGGGGCCGAGCGTTATCCCATTGCCGTCTCTCTCCTTAGAAACCTCGGACCAGGTGAAGATGGAGGCGGACTTTCGGAAGGGATAGCCGACCTTATTGCCCGCGACCTGACCCTCTCGGGCTGGTTCCGTGTGTTGGATCGGTCGGCCTACATCGAGCATCCTCAGAAAAGCGGGATCACCTTGGGAAGCTTCGATTTTCGGGATTGGTCTGTTATCGGCGCCGAGGGATTGGTCAAGGGAGGATACAATCTCCAGGGAGATGAGTTGACGGTGGAGCTCAGACTTTTCGATGTCTATCAAGGAAAACCAATCGTGGGCAAGAAATACACCGGAAAGGCGAAGGACTTCCGGCGCATCGCCCATAAGTTCGCCGATGAAATTATTTTCCAGTTTACGGGTACGCCGGGCGTATTCAATACGAGTATCGCCTATGTCTCCAACGCTGGGGGGCGCTTTAAGCAGGTCTACGTCGCCCACTTAGACGGAAGCGAAAAGACGCAAATAACCAAGGATCCCACGATTAACCTTTTCCCTTCATGGAATCCGGATGGCCGGTCGATTCTCTATTCCACTTACGGATACCGGGAACGTGCGCCTGGCCTTTATCTTTTTAATCTTTTTACCGGCAAAGATACGAAGCTCGTATCCGGCAGCGGCTTGAATCTAGGCGGAAGGCGGTCTCCCGACGGGAAATTTATCGCCATGACCCTTGAGAGACAGGGAAACGTGGATATCTATTTGCTGGATCAGACCGGGAAGGTTGTCCGCCGGTTGACCGAAGATCCGGCGATCGATGTTTCCCCCGCCTGGTCTCCGGACGGAGATCGCTTGGCGTTCGTCTCCAGTCGCAGCGGCAGCCCGCAGATCTATGTCATGGAGCTTGCCAACGGAAAGGCGCGCCGCCTCACCTATGCGGGAGGATACAATACTTCTCCAACCTGGTCTCCCACCGGCGACAAGATCGCTTATACGGGGAGGGTAAGCGGCCGCTTTCATATCTTTACGGTGAGGGCACAGGGCGGGGACCCGGAGCAGATCACCTTTAGTTCCGGGGACAACGAAGATCCCTCATGGTCCCCTGACGGGAGATTCATCGCCTTCACTTCCAACCGCAGCGGTCGCTACCAACTCTACATGATGCAGGCCGGCGGTGAAAACCAGCAAAGATTGACAGGTTCGGGGGGAGATGATACAAATCCATCCTGGTCTTCTCGTCTGGAATAAGCGATTTCACGGGCTGAGCGAACATTGGAAAAGGAGAGAACGATGACTGGTCGATTGGGTACGCTGACGTATGGTGTGATGTTTTTCGCCTTTCTTGCGTTAACCGGGTGTCCCCCGCCTGCCACGACCAAGCCTGAGGCATCTCCTCCAGCGCCCCAACCGAGCGCTGCCCAGAAGGCTCCCGCAGCTCCGGCGGCTCGCAAGTCTTCTACTCCTTCTTCGAGTTTGGAAGCGGCGCGTAAAGGTCAGGCCCCGGCCCCAAGTCCGTTGAAGGATATCTATTTTAATTATGACAAGTATGATCTCAAGACAGAGGCGCGGGAAACCCTCAAGGCGAATGCCGATTGGCTGAAGACAAACGCTTCGGCTCGAGTGGAGATTGAAGGGCATGCGGATGAACGGGGAACCAATGAGTACAACTTAGCGCTTGGCGCCAAACGGGCCCAGGCGGCACGAGACTACCTGGTGACTCTGGGGATTTCTAAGGAGCGGTTATCGACAATCAGCTACGGCGAGGAGCTGCCGGTTTGCAAGGAGCAGAACGAGGGATGCTGGCAGAAGAACCGTCGGGGCCGTTTCGTAATCATCTCTGCCCGGCCGGCATCGTAATGTTTTGCCCTTTCAGGGATTCTTCCATCCTCAAGTCCTAGGGGTCATTTAAGGTCGACCTTTCATGAAGAGGCTTTTATCTTTGCTCCTCATGTTGGTTGGGATGGCCCTATCGGCATGCGCTACCCCCCAACAGTTAGAACTCATTGAGCGGGAGCAGAGACGCCTGCGCACGGAGAACGTCACCACTCGTAGGGAGTTCGACAGCGCCCGCTCCAGCCTGGCCGACACCCGTGCCAATCTCCAAGAGATGCAGCGGGATCTGGACGCTTTGAAAGAGAAGATGGAGGAGGTTCGCTATCAATTGGACCGCCAGATCGGTCAGTCGACTCGTGAAGGGGATAAAAGAATCAAGGATCTGGAAGGCCGGATAGCTAGGCTCGATAATGATCTTAAAAATCAAGGGGCCCTCCTTAAGACGCGGGAGGAAGAGCTGAAAATCATCCGAGAAACCCTGAAGATAGCTCCCGGCAGCAAGGAGGAAGCGGCTTCGGTGGAAGGCGCCGGCCCAAGTGAATTCGCCCGGGAGCGGCTGGCGGGGGAATCGGAGGCGGTAAAAAAAGATTACGATGAGGCCTGGAAGCTGCTGGAGCGAAAAGATTACCGGGCGGCGATTTCCCGGTTTAAAGAATTCATCAAAAAGAATCCCCAGAGCGAGTATGCGGATAATGCCCAGTATTGGATTGGGGAGAGTCATTACGCCTTGAGAGAATTCGACCAGGCCATCCTGGAGTTTGACGTGGTTCGGCGCAAATATCCAAAGGGGGACAAGGTCCCGGCAGCTCTTCTGAAGCAAGGTTTTGCCTTTGCAGAGCTGGGGGATAAGGTGGATGCCCGACTGATTCTTCAGGAACTTACGGATCGATTTCCCCAGTCGCAAGAGGCGGTTAAGGCAAAGCAGAAGCTCAAGTCCCTGGAGTCATGACGCGTAGCATGCGCTGAGTCCTGCAGAGCCGTCCTCGAACTTTTTAACCATTTTGCGCTAGCCCGGAAGCAAGCCGTCAGCAATCAGCGGGTGAATAATAGCTGAAAGCTGAGTGCTCCCTTAATAACCGTGGAGATTTTTCGTCATATAGAGGATAGAAAGATTTCGCTTCCCAAGCCTATCCTGACCTTGGGCAACTTCGACGGTATTCACCTGGGCCACCAGGCCCTGTTGCAACGGGTGGTTCAAGATGCCAAGGCCCGCGATGGTCGTTCGGTTGTTCTTACCTTTGAGCCCCATCCGCTCACGATCCTTGCGCCTCAGCGCGCCCCTAGGCTGATTCTGACGCATAAAGACAAGATGGTTCTCCTGCAATCCTGTGGAGTGGACGCGGTGATTATTCAACCCTTCAACTCAGCCTTTGCCAATGTGGAGGCGGAAGCGTTTGTTCGAGGTTACCTGGTGGAGCGCCTCAAGGTTCATAAGATGTGGGTTGGAAAGGACTTAAGGTTCGGAAAGGGGAGAAAGGGTCGGGTGGAGGATCTGATCCGATGGGGAGCTGAAGGCGGGTTTGAAGTCGGGATCGTAGGTCCAGTGCACCTGGGAGGGGTGCGCATCAGCAGCAGTCGAATCAGGGATTTGATCAAACGGGGCGACGTCCACGAAGTCCAGGGCTTCTTGGGCCGATACCATTTTGCCTCAGGGCGAGTGATTCCTGGTTATCAGAGAGGTCGCCAACTCGGTTTTCCTACAGCCAACATTGTCACGCGAACCGAGATGCTGCCCTCAGACGGGATCTATGCCACCTTCTTGGAGGTGGACCAGCGCCTATGGTCGAGCGTTACCAACATCGGGGTTAACCCTACTTTCGGAGGCGGTCCCAGGACGATAGAGAATTATATCTTCGATTTTTCGGGGGACCTCTATGGGCGATCCGTGAAGTTGTTTTTCGTCAAGAGGATTCGGGAAGAGAAGAAATTCCCCACGCCGGAGGATTTGGTCGGGCAGATGAAAAAGGATGTGCTAGGCGCCCAGGAGATCTTAAACCAAGTCAGCATAGAGGAGCGGGCGCAATTGGCGCGGTGAGGTAACGTGCTAAGCCGTTTAACCGTTGATAAAGAGCATGCCGGAATGCGGTTGGATCTATTCCTATCGCGTCCTTTCCCTGGCCCCTTGGAGAGGGCGGGCTTGAGTCGCTCCGGTATCCAGAGGGTGATCGCCGAGGGGCAGATCACCCTCAACGGAAGGAAGACCAAGGCCAGCGCCCGTCTGAAGCCCAACGACGCAGTCGAGATCCGGTTGCTGCCTCCACGGGAGACGGCGTTGGTGCCGGAGTCTGTCCCGCTGGATATTCTCTTCGAAGATGAGGATTGCCTGGTAGTGAATAAGCCCGCCGGCATGGTGGTTCATCCTGCTGCCGGTAGGCAAAGCGGAACCCTTGTGAATGCCCTGCTCCATTACTGTCCGAATCTTCAGGGAATCGGAGGGGAGCGGCGCCCCGGGATTGTCCATCGATTGGACAAAGATACCTCCGGGGTGATGGTTGTGGCAAAGCATGATCGGGCCTTTCATCAATTAGCCCAGCAGTTTAAGGAGCGGCGAGTTCGTAAAGAGTACCTCGCCTTTGTGTGGGGTTTAGTCGATCGGCAGAAGGGGAGCATTGATCGTCCCATCGGTCGTCATCGGAGCGACCGGAAAAGGATGTCGAGCCTGCGCTCTCTGCCGCGCTTGAGAGAGGCGCTAACCGAGTGGCAAGTAGAGAATGCTTTCAGGGTAGAGCCTGCAGGAGAGCGGTCTTTTTGGGTCACGTTGCTGCGTCTCAAGCCCCATAGTGGTCGGACGCACCAGATCCGTGTCCATCTGGCGGACCAGGGATATCCGGTGGTTGGGGACCGTATCTATGGGCGGAAGCGGCACGGCCTTGACGGCAATCGCGAGCCGCTGCCGGGTGTGACGGATTTTCCGCGTCAGGCGCTCCATGCGGAGAGACTTGGATTCAGCCATCCCCGCACTGGAGCCCCTGTCACCTTTTACGCCCCGCTTCCGCTCGATATGCAGCGACTCTTAGACTCTCTGAGGGAATGGCATTCAATCAGTGAACGGAGAAAGGTAGGGAAAGGGGGTTGACAAAAGGATTGTTTTTTTTTAATATAAGACAATTTCGATTTCCTGGTTCAGCGATACTCTTTGAAATTAGCCCCACATTAAGGTTATCGTTCACTGTATCCCGACCTGAACTTTTGATTTGGATTTCAAACAAACGAATCATTTCTGTGTTGAACCCCTGTTGTCTTGAAATGTCGCGTCGGTAAGCAGGATCCCCTGTAGGAGTGGTCGGGCAGCCGTTGCGTTTTAACGATATTCCTCCTCAACTAGGTGGGTCAGAGGGATCGGGGGAACGAGTTCAGTTTTCGGGCAATTCATATTTGGCATGAAAGGAGACATATAGCTATGGTACGTGGGAGGACCCGCGCCGAGTCGGAGACCGTGGAAGAAAATGGATTGAACCTTAAGTCTCTTAAGGAGAAGAAGATCAGCGAGTTGGCATTGATCGGTAAAAACTTCAATATCGAAGGCGCAGCCAATATGCGCAAGCAGGAGTTGATCTTCGCCATATTACAGGCCCAAACCGAGCAGAACGGTTTTATCTACGGGGAAGGGGTGCTGGAGACCCTTCCTGATGGCTTTGGTTTTCTCAGAGCCCCGGACTATAACTACCTCCCTGGCCCGGACGATATCTATGTCTCTCCGAGCCAAATTCGCCGCTTCAATCTTCGCACCGGAGATATCATTTCGGGGCATATTCGTCCCCCCAAGGAAGGGGAACGTTACTTTGCCCTGCTCAAGGTGGAAGCCATCAACTACGAAGACCCGGAGAAGGCAAGGGATAAGATCCTCTTTGACAACCTTACCCCCCTCTATCCGAATGAACGCTTTAAGCTGGAATACCAGCCGGACGAATATACCACGCGGGTTGTTGATCTCTTAACCCCGATCGGCAAAGGGCAGAGAGGACTGATCGTGGCTGCCCCTCGAACCGGCAAAACCATGATGCTGCAGAACATTGCCAAGGCCATTGCCCATAACCACAACGAGGCGATCCTGATTGTTCTCCTGATTGACGAGCGACCTGAAGAAGTGACCGATATGCAGCGCTCGGTGGATGGAGAAGTGGTCAGTTCTACCTTTGACGAGCCCGCGACGCGCCATGTCCAGGTTGCCGAGATGGTGATCGAAAAGGCCAAACGGTTGGTGGAACACGGCAAGGACGTGGTGATCCTGCTCGACAGCATTACCCGTTTGGCTCGCGCCTACAATACGGTTGTTCCCCCCAGCGGCAAAATTCTCTCCGGCGGGGTGGACTCCAATGCGCTGCACAAACCGAAAAAGTTTTTTGGCGCGGCGCGCAACATCGAAGATGGCGGGAGTCTCACCATCATTGCGACGGCCCTGATCGATACCGGAAGTCGGATGGATGAGGTGATTTTCGAGGAGTTCAAAGGAACCGGCAACATGGAACTTCATTTGGACCGCCGGCTGATGGATAAGCGCGTCTTTCCGGCCATCGACATCAACAAGTCGGGAACAAGAAAAGAAGAGCTGTTGATATCTAGAGAAGATCTCAACCGAATCTGGATACTGCGCAAGGTCTTGTCACAGTTGAGCGTAGTAGAGGCGATGGAGTTCTTATTGGATAAGATTCGTGGGACGCAAACCAACAAGGAGTTCCTTGAATCCATGAACCAATGACCTTCCCCGCTCTCCTCTTTGGCTGTCTTGCACAGGTCGCAGATCTTTGTTAAAAACGCAGGATTACTAAGTCTTTTTGATGGATGCCCCCGGGCGACCGCTGGTCGTTTGGGATTCCGGTAAGTTAGAGCAGTTTTTGGGCTTATTTCACACCCTTTCTGATCCTCTCCATGGTGCCCTCGGGTATGGAGCGGAGGCGAGGAAAGGGGAGGACACAACCAAAGGAGTGTAAGTTTATGGCAGAGTTATCTATGAAGCAACTCTTGGAGGCCGGGGTCCATTTTGGCCACCAGACCAGCCGCTGGAACCCCAAGATGAAGCCGTTCATTTTTGGCGCCCGTAACGGCATCCATATCATTGATCTCCAGCAAACCGTCACGATGTTTAAGGACGTGGCTGTGTTTGTCCGCGATCTTGTGGCAGGGGGAGGAAACGTCCTTTTTGTAGGGACGAAAAAGCAGGCCCAGGATTCGATCAGGGAGGAGTCGGAGCGCTGTGGGATGTTTCACGTCCACAACCGGTGGCTGGGAGGAACCCTCACCAACTTCTCGACGATCCGCCAGAGCATCGAGCGCCTGCGAAAGCTTGAGGAAATGGAAAACGACCCCAGGATCGTTGAGGCCTTGACGAAAAAAGAGATGTTGGGTCTCAAGCGAGAAAAGGAGAAGCTGGAGCAGTCCTTGGGGGGAATTAAGGGAATGAAGAAGCTTCCCGACGCCATTTTCGTCATCGATCCCAACCAGGAGGAGATCGCCGTTAAAGAGGCGAGGAAGCTGAGGATCCCTGTGGTGGCTGTGATTGATACCAATTGCGATCCGGATATGGTGGATTGCAAAGTTCCAGGGAACGATGATGCCATCCGGGCCATCCGGCTTTTTTGTGCGGCCATTGCGGACGCAGTAATTGAGGGAAAAAATCTCTATGAGCAGAGCTTAGTAAGGACCAAAGAGGAAGAGAAGGTCGTGGAGCCGGCAGCTGTGGCTGCGGACGGCGCCACCGCGACCTCGGCAACAGGGGGGGCGTAATCTCAATGGAAGTCAATGCATCTTCGGTCAAAGAGTTGCGCGATAAGACCGGGGCGGGAATCATGGACTGCAAAAAAGCCCTGGCGGAATCTGCGGGAGACATAGAGAAGGCGGTAGACTACCTGCGTCGCAAGGGTCTGGCGGCTGCGGCAAGGAAAGTGGGCCGCGTGGCAGCGGAGGGCCTCGTGGGGGCTTATATCCACGCGGGAGGGAAGATCGGCGTTTTGGTCGAGCTTAATTGCGAAACGGACTTCGTCGCGCGCACCGCGGAATTTCAGGGCTTGTTGAAAGACATCGCCATGCAGGTTGCCGCTGCCAACCCGCGTTATATCCGCTCAGAGGATGTGCCGCCTGAAGAGCTGGAAAGGGAGCGGGAGATTTACCGGCGTCAGGCCTCCGATTCCGGCAAACCGGAAAAGGTTGCCGACAAGATCGTGGAAGGGAAAATGGAGCGATTTTATTCCGAGGTCTGTCTGCTGGAGCAGGCCTTCATTAAGGATCCCGATCATAAGGTCGGGGATCTGGTGCAGGAAACCATCGCACGGCTGAGAGAGAACATCCAGGTGCGCCGTTTTGTCCGCTACCACCTGGGGGAAGGGGTGGAGAACATTAGCTAGGTGGTTCTGGATGGGTGAGGTAAAACTCAAATACAAGCGTGTCATCTTGAAAGTTACCGGTGAAGTCTTCGCCGGCGCGCAAAGATACGGTATCGACAGCAAGATGGTGCGGGGATTTGCCGAGGAGATCAAGGAAGTCAAAGAGATGGGCTGTCAGATCGCCCTGGTCATCGGAGGGGGAAATATCCTTCGCGGCGCCGAGGCGAGCGAAGGCGGGTTGGAGCGGGCAACTGCCGATTACATGGGGATGCTGGCCACGGTCATCAACAGTTTAGCCCTGCAAGATGCCTTGGAAAAGATCGGTGTCTCCACGCGGGTTATGTCCGCCATTGACATGCGTCAGGTGGCGGAACCCTACATTCGACGACGCGCTACCCGCCATCTGGAAAAAGGGCGGGTGGTGATCTTTGCCGGAGGAACCGGCAATCCTTATTTCACGACCGACACCACCGCCAGCCTTCGGGCCATGGAGATCGGCGCCGATGTGATTCTTAAGGCGACCAAGGTAAAGGGGGTCTACGACGCAGATCCTCTGAAACATCAGGGGGCCAAAATGTACGGGGAACTGACCTACATCGAGGTCTTGAATAAAGAGCTCAAGGTCATGGACTCCACCGCGATCTCGCTTTGCATGGACAATCGTTTGCCGATCATTGTCTTCAATATTATGGAGAAAGGGAATATCAAGAGAGTGGTGCGCGGGGAGGAGATCGGCACCCTTGTGAGCGCGGGGAAGAGATGAACGAGACCTTCTTTATTGATCTCCAGAAAGAAATGGAAAAGTCAGTGGTGGCTTTTCGCAAGGACCTTGCAAAGCTGCGCACGGGAAGGGCCTCGACGGCTTTGTTGGAAGGGGTCATGGTGGATTACTATGGCAGCCCGACCCCCCTCAACCAGTTGGCCACCTTAGGGGCACCGGAGCCCCGCCTCTTAGTGGTGCAACCCTACGACAAGGGAGTCATCGGGGGGATTGAGAAGGCGATCTTCAAGGCGGATCTCGGTTTGACCCCCAACAACGACGGAAAAATCATCCGTATTCCTATACCCGAATTGACAGAGGAGAGACGCAGGGAGCTAGTCAAGCATATCAAAAAGATGGCGGAAGAATTCCGCGTATCCATCCGCAATCACCGCAGGCTCGCTATCGAGAAACTCAAGGAGTTTGCTAAGAAAAAGGAAATTACCGAGGACGATCTCAAGCACAGCCAGGACCGAGTGCAGAAAATCACCGACGATTTCATCAACAGGATCGACAAGGTGCTGAAGACCAAGGAAGACGAAATCATGGAGGTCTGAGGCCTGCGTTATTTCCCTCGAGCTATTCTCAATCCAGAATGAACCTCAGGGGCCTAGACAAGAGTCGTTTGCCCAGACATGTGGCCATCATTATGGATGGCAACGGACGCTGGGCTCGGTTGAGAGGTAAAGGCCGCATTGAAGGACACCGTCGGGGCAGGGCCTCGGTTCGTGCCGTCGTGGAGATGAGTCGTAAGCTGGGGATCCCCTATCTTTCGCTCTACGCTTTTTCAACAGAAAACTGGTTGCGACCCAAGGAGGAAGTTCACGCGCTAATGGGGCTGCTCGAACATTATTTGGCGGTGGAGCAACCCAAGATGATGCGGCACGGAATTCGCCTATTGGCCATCGGCGACAAGGACCGATTGCCGCCGCCGGTTCTGCGGACGCTGGAGCGTGCCGTGAAGGCGACGCAAAAAAACCAAGGAATGACGGTTGTTTTGGCCCTGAGTTACAGCGGCCGCGACGATATTGTCAGGATGGTGCAGGCTGTAGCCCGGGAAGCGAAAGAGGGAGCTTGTGCGATCGAAGATATTAATGAAGAGGTGATATCCGCTCACATGGAGACGAGATCCATCCCAGATCCGGACCTGCTTATCCGTACCAGCGGCGAGATGCGGATCAGTAATTTTTTCCTCTGGCAAATCCCTTACACGGAGCTTTACGTCACGCCGACTCTCTGGCCGGATTTTCGTGAAGAAGAATACCTCCAGGCCCTTCTGGAGTTTCAACGGCGCCGCAGGAGATTCGGTCGTACCGATGAGCAGATCACGCAGCCTCTCTGCTCTGTTGGCAGAAACCGGTGAATAAGCAGATCGGATCCAGGGTGATCACGGCCGTAGTGGGCATCCCCCTTTTGGTCTTGATCATTGGCTGGGGCCGTCCAGCCCATTTCTTGCTGCTGGTTTTTCTGCTTACGATTGTTGCCCTTTGGGAATACTTCTCTATGGCCTTCCGGGGCCGTTGGAAGAAGCAGGCCCTGGGAGTTCTCTTCGGTGTGCTGGCGGCGCTCAGCGTCATCCTCCCGGGCAGTTCGCAGCCGGGGTTGGGGTTGGCTGGGGTCGTCGTATTAGCCTTCTTGTCTTACCTTTTTTCTGGCGCGGGGTTGGAAGAAAGGTATCAACAATTGGGATGGACCCTTGTGGGCACTCTGTACGTCGGATTTCTCGTTCCTCATTTGTTTCTTCTCTATCGATCCCACGATGGGCGAGAGTGGGTATTTTTTATCCTTTTGGTAATCATGGCCGGGGATACCGCGGGATATTTCGTAGGGAGTTCCCTGGGCAAGAAAAAATTGTATCCTGAAATCAGTCCGGGAAAAACCGTGGAAGGGGCCTTTGCTTCTCTCGCTGCGAGCGCGCTTGCCGGTGTCGTCGGAGGCAAATACTTACTCCCTGCTTTCCCGTGGATGGAAATCCTCCTACTCTCACTTTTCTTGAGCCTTCTTGGGCAGGGAGGCGACCTCTTCGAGTCGTGGATCAAGCGGGTCTTTGCCGTCAAGGATTCAAGCCGTCTCCTTCCCGGGCATGGCGGGTTGCTGGATCGAATGGATAGTCTTATATTCCCAGTCGTGTTTGCCACCTATTATTTGCGGCTGATCCACCCATGAAGTCGATCGTCGTCCTGGGCTCCACAGGCTCGATCGGAGTTAGCACGCTCGACCTGATACGGCGCTTTCCCAATGAATTCAGGGTGCGGGGCCTGGTTGCTGGCCGCAATTTGAAACTCCTTGCGGCGCAGGTTAGGGAATTTTCGCCGCAGTGGGTCAGCATTCAGGAACAGGAAAGAATTCCTTTATTGCGTCAGATCCTGGGCGATCAGAAGAGGGAAATCTTGTGGGGGGAAAGGGGCGCCACGTCGGTAGCCACGGCTAGCGGAGTGGACATCGTCGTGGCAGCCATTGTCGGAAGCGCCGGCCTGGTGCCGACACTGGAAGCGGTGCGAGCAGGAAAAGAGGTGGCCCTCGCCAACAAAGAGGCCCTGGTGATGGCAGGGGAAATCTTCATGCGCGAGGCGAACAAAAAGGGCGTTCGTCTTTTTCCTGTGGACAGCGAGCACAGCGCCGTCTTCCAGTGCCTGCAGGGAAACCGCCGGGAGGAGGTGGAGCGCATCATCCTGACGGCCTCCGGAGGGCCTTTTCTCCGCGTCTCTCTAAAATCTCTGGAGCGTGTCACGGTGAAGCGAGCCCTCAAGCACCCGAACTGGAAGATGGGGCGAAAAATCACGGTCGATTCGGCGACGATGATGAACAAAGGGCTGGAGGTGGTGGAGGCCCGATGGTTATTCGATATAAATCCCTCTCAGGTAGAAGTGGTGATCCATCCGCAGAGCATCGTCCACTCCATGGTGCTCTACCAGGATGGCTCGATCATCGCCCAGCTGGGAGTCCCGGATATGCGGATACCTATCGCTTATGCGCTTTCCTACCCTCATCGGCTGAAGGTGAACTGCCGGCAGCTCAAATTAACCGAGTTGGGTAAGCTCACTTTCCTTCCGGTGGAGAAAAGGAGATATCCCGCCCTCGATCTGGCCTATCAGGCCCTGGCGGTTGGCGGGACCATGCCAGCGGTTCTTAATGCTGCTAATGAGGTCGCCGTCGCGGCCTTTTTGGAGAGACGGATCGGTTTCCGCAAGATTCATCGAGTCATCGAGAGGGCTATGGAGGCCCACGCGAGTCGACACCCGAATGAGGTGCAGGAGATTTTAGAGGCGGATCGGTGGGCGCGGGAGAAGGCTTTGACGCTTATCGATAAAAAGTAAAGGAGGAAATTGCATGGGGAGTATTATTGTAGCAATTGTTGCAGCTCTAGTAGGACT
>ERZ1292640.2839-Hain-H43-02um-R1-2839-length-13727-cov-5_pt1 | contig 13727 bp, 12 predicted proteins | sample MGYA00564404_ERZ1292640 | MGnify/ENA primary metagenome ERZ1292640 (study PRJEB36523, sample SAMEA6512636) | groundwater metagenome | collected 2019-01-08 | study: AquaDiva: Metagenomics assemblies of 32 groundwater samples
CGCTGATACCATCCTGCCTGGATGTCGCGCAGACTAACGCGAGATAAAGTGGCGGTAGTTTTAAAACTACCACCTCAATGGATGAAGCGTTCAGGGACGCGGATATCGTCTATCCAAAAAGCTGGGCGCCTTTCCACGTAATGGAAAAAAGAACGGAGCTGCTACGAAAGAACGACACCGCCGCGCTCAAGGAACTTGAAAAGCAATGCCTCGCAAACAATGCCAAATACAAGGACTGGGAATGCACGGAAAAAAGAATGAAGCTCACACGAAGCGGCAAGGCCTTATACATGCACTGCCTGCCGGCGGACATCTCAGGCGCGTCCTGCAAGGAAGGCGAAGTTGAAGCTTCGGTTTTTGAAAGATATAGGATCGAAACTTACAAGGAGGCCAGCTACAAACCATTTGTCATCGCAGCCATGATTTTGCTTGGGCGGTTTAAAAATCCTGCCCGCGCACTGTCCGAACTAGCCGGGAGAGGCCTAAGACAACCGGGCATCAACATACCTACCCGCCTCTTCCAATAACGTTTGTGCTTTAGCGAGAAGCGCCGAACACTTTGCCCTCATATCGGTCACGTACTTCTGGTCTTTAATGTCCTTCAGGTTGATCAGGACATTCCATATCCCTCCACGTACCCCGGCAAAAGCCATCTGAGCGCCTACCGCGGCATCGGTAATCGAGTTTTGGTTCCCGATTGAAGCGACTTTATGGGCAAGCTCCATTGCTTTAAAGCTTGATTGGGCCGTACCCCAAGGCACTTCAACCGCGATCTTAAGACCATCTTGCATTTTACTCAAACGGATGGCCTTTTCCTGCTCCGTATTCTGCGGCAAACGCCTTGCTTCCATGAAAGAGTTAAATGCGTTCGTATCCTCGTCAACTGCGGAAATAAGATGCTCCTTAACCTGCTGCGCATCCTCGGCGATCTGTGATAAGGCGGGATCTTTCAATTCCGTGCCTTCCCTGCCGTATGTAAGGTTCGCAACCATCGATGAAAGCGCGGCTCCCAACGCACCGGAAAGGGCCGCGATCGAACCGCCGCCAGGCGCCGGTGAACTACGCGACACCTCATCCGTAAAATCAGTTATTCTCATCCGCACCAAAGCATTGTCTGACGGCTTCGGTAAACCTATGACCTTTTTCTCGATATCAAAATGGGTCACATCACTAAGCCCCATCGAGAAAACCGCTGTATTTAAAATATCAGACCGCGGGACACCAGGAGATTTCCCCTGCTTTTTCAGATAAAATCTTCCGGCTTCGAGCAAGGCCTGGTACGGGATTAGTCCCACGATCTCGCTACCACTCACCACGAGGCCGCGATCGCTTGCAAGTTTGCGCGAACACTCAAGCACTTCATGTGGGGTAGTGATTTTATAATCAGTGAGGTTAATCGAGATCTGTGATCGTTTGTACTCATCAACATACCAGCCGATGGCCTTGCATGCCTTAAAAACTCCTGGGCGATACACTTCTTTTCCAGCTACTACTGGCGGAGTCAAGTCATTTGCGCGGAGCAGCTCCGTGAGGTCATAGCCATGCTCGCCTTGGCAGTGCGCTTGAATTAAATCAAAGTCTGTTGCGACAAATCCACAGCTCCCGCAGGGAAATGACCCGTCAGCATAAAAAAGTTTTTTCCCCCTCGAATAATACGGCTTCGTATTGCCGCTTCTTGCAACCCTTCCCTTTTCACGAAGCTCAAAAGCAATGTCACCGGCATGAGACTTGTCGTTTGAGTTCAATGTCACGTTGTACGCGATTAAAAATTCCCTGGCGCCTATGACCGTCGCGCCGGAAGCAGCATTAAACTCAGAGGGGCCAAAATCAGGCTTCCAATCCGATTCGCGAAGCTTCCTTGCAAGTCCTTCGTATTCGCCCTTTCGTATTTCCGCCAGATTCCTGCGCTCAGACCGAGTTGCGGCCTCTTCATACAAATACACCGGGATATTAAGCTCACGACCCACTCTCTCGCCAACCCGCCTTGCTATACTGACGCACTCCTGCATCGTAATATTTTCAACAGGTATGAACGGGCACACGTCAGTTGCACCTATTCTTGGGTGCGCCCCCTTGTGCCTTGCCATGTCGATCACTCGCGCGGCGGCGGCGATTGCCTGAAAAGCAGCTTCAGCAACCCTATCCTGATCGCCTACAAACGTCACCACGGTGCGATTCGTGTCGGCGCCCATTTCCACATTAAGTAAAGTAGCGCCGCTAACCATCTCAATCGCGTCTGTGATCTGCTTGATCTTCCCCTTGTCGCGCCCCTCGGAAAAATTCGGGACGCATTCAACGATAGATTTTGCCATACAAAGTTCCTTATCATTTATAATTCTGACCGTCAAAATTCTAACACTAAAGATACTTGCCCAGCAGGCAGTATCAGCACTATTCTATTTATACGAAGCAGGTGATAGACATGTTCCCCAAAGAAACAAAAATACTGATAATAGAAGATTCGCCATCGATGCGGAAAACCATTAAAACCATCTTAGGAAAACTTGGCTTCAAGCATATTTATGAAGCCGGGGATGGCACAAACGGTTTCACCATAATCGAAACACAACATATGGCTAACGAACCGATAGGGCTTGTCCTTTGTGATTGGTGGATGCCTAAAGAATCAGGACTCGACTTGCTTAAAAGGGTCCGCGAATCAAATACCTTAAGCAATATATCTTTTATAATGGTCACCGCTGAGGGAGAGAAATCAAAGATCCTTGAGGCGATACGCGAGGGGGTGGATAATTACATAGTGAAACCATTTTCACCCAGAGATATAAAAACAAAACTAGCCGAGACCTGGGCACGCCTAAGCCAGGCGAAGTGACACTTCAACACCGGCGCGGTAGGATTATGCGTCGTCGGATACCGATCAGGGATATAAATAATAGTAAGATAATATTTCAGCGCTGAGGCGCCTGCAACGGAAGCTCCACGATAAAGCACGAACCCACCCCGGATTGGCTTTCAACACGGATCGTACCGCCATGTGCGGACACTATCTGATCGGTTATATAAAGCCCAAGTCCCATTCCACTGTAATGCTTAGATGATACGGCCCTCTCAAAACGATGGAAAATCCGCTCATGATTTTCACTGGCGATACCTATCCCGTGGTCCTGTATGCTGAGCACGGCTTTTTCAGCTGAATGAAAAATCGAAATTTCAATCGGTTTTCCGCTTCCGTATTTAAGAGCGTTCGAAAGCAGGTTATCAATGACCTGATCGATCCTCAGCTGGTCCCATTCACCAACAACTGCTTTATCCGCCGAAAGCTTGACTTCTATACCTAATTCAATCAACACAGGCATGTAGCGGGTGACTACGCCTCTGGCGAGCTCCGAGAGATCCACCTGTTTTATCTGTAATGAGAATCTGCCTGCGCTGATCCTGGCAACATCGAGAGTATCGCCGACCAGGTCAGAGAGGCGCGTAAGTTCCTGGCTGCAGGTTTTTATAAGCTTCCTTAGGTTCTCTATTTTAGGATACACCGCTGGAGTAATATCATGGAGCATGCGCGTGATTAGCTGAATCTGCATCATGAGTGGTGTAAGTGGCGTCTTAAGTTCATGCGATGCTATATAGAGAAATTCATCACGTATGCTGACTGCATCCTTAAGCTGTTTTGTACGCTCCTGCACGCTGGTCTCAAGACCAGCCTTAGTTGTGACCAGATCATCTGCATATCTTTTCTGCATCTGATCATACCGTCTGAAAGAATCAAGCCACCTGAAAAACATAAAAACAAGCACAAGGAAAACAACCACCATGGACCAGAAAACAATCTCGTTGAGTTTACCAACAAGCTCAAACACATTGGATTGCGGTTGCTCGGTAACCGCAATCCATCCTATGTCATTCATGACGGTATAATTTATCAGCATCGTGTCAGCGGATTTGTCGTCATATTTTTTAAGCCAACCGTCTTTTTTGATACGTGATACGTTGATTAAATCAGGGTACTTCAGCATCGAAAGCGGAGCATTGGCCCCGCCGCCGTCGTGATTTATTTTAATAATCTGTCCGTGCTGATCTATCAATATGATGGCCACGCCGACAACTGTTTTGATTTTTTCAATCCAAGCGAGGAGATCATTAAACGTATATTGCGCCACCAGATACCCGATCACTTGCTGGAGCCGGTCTTTAATCGGCACCGCTATAGCTGTAACATATTTTTTTGGGTCAGCGGCACGCTGGTAAATTTCAGAGATGTATGGCTTATGCTCTCTTGTTACGCCTTTATACCAATCCCTATAAGAGAAATCCTTGCCATGTACTTCCTTTCGAACTGGGAAGTCCGCCCTAAGCACTCCGTTTGTGTCAGTAATAAAAGCCCGGTCAATCTCGGGGTTGTGCGTTACTAGATCCTCGATGTCATTGTAAGTCGCATTCCAGTCCTTGCCTGTAATATGCTTCGCGATACACGGCCGTCTGGCATAACTCTCCGTATATGCGATAAACCCTTTAAAACGCTTCTGCACGATTTGGCCGCTGAGCCGTGCTATTAAGGCGTTCCTGGCAATGGTTTTCTCTTCCAAAAAATCTTCAACCCTGAAAAGCATCAGAACGATAAGAATCACTATCGGTAAGACCACTGTCACTAAAACAGTGGCGGCAAGCCTCCACTTAGAACGTAGTATCCAAGGGATGTTTAACATTTCCTTGCCTTCAGACAGTCTCCTTTGCAATGCACCTAAGTGCATTGCTACACGGGTAGCAGCTCAACAAAAGTAAATGGCCTATATCATATTGTGATTCAGACTTCCAGAGTAGGATCCCCGCCACAGGCTGTGGCAGCAGCAGGTTCAGGTTCGCCTTCAACCCATGTTGCCGGATCCGGCTTAACGCCCAGATTGGCACACTCAGCCTGCACTAATGCATTACAGCACTTAAACACCAATGTGTAAAATTCATTGGAAAAAACCCCGGGGCGCCTAAGAATAGAGCCCACGAACCGCCCGAGGTGGTCGTTTATGAATTTTTTTCTCGCATCCGAGACTACATTAAGCCCGTTTAAGTCATTTTGCTCAGTTAAACTAACTTGTTTCATGAGCAACAAGGCGTAGAACTCAAACTCAATCGAAACATGATCAAGCATTTCAGTTTTATCCCCAAGCTCAAAGCCAAACGCCTTGTAAAAACCCGCGATATCCGCAAGTTCATTCCCCTTCACAACGGCGCGCTGGCGGCCATACTCTGTTTCGTAAAGCGGGTTAGCATTTCTGCCACGGTCAAAAATATCTATGTAATCAGACCTCAGGTCATCCACCATGGCTTCATTATCAATCATGGTGATTAGGCGTCCTCTTAATGCATTCCAATCCGCGCCCGCAACCTTGGAAAAATAATCGTTAACGTCATTGTCATAAAGAAATGCTTCAAGATACTCGAAAAGTGGATACGACGTAATCAACGAGGCCAGCAAAAAAGCAGGCGCTGACTTCCGATCCGAATCAGTTAATGTGTCACTCATTGCGCAACCACCTGTATGGGGAGCCAGCTCATCGTAACGGACTTCCTAGCCCCCACCTCGTCCTTGCCACCCTGCCAGACCGCAAAACCAACGTAACTTGACTTACCAACATCAAGAATCGAACCATTTTCGCGCTTAAGTGGCCTTGCTATAACGACTGACCACTCACCATCAGCCCATCGCCCATCGGCCGCAGCCTCAACACTGGCCGAAACAGCGCTCGTGCCGAAACCTTCGGCAAAAATCTCTTCGACACCTTTTTTCTTGGCGTATGACTGAGGGTTACCTGCCGCCTTCCCGCTAGAAAACATGTCACGCTTTTCTTCAGTCAGGCCTGAAAGCTTCCCAGGATCCTTAAATTCCATTGGATACATATCAACGCTCATATTTGGATAGAGATCAGCGATTGTCCTCATGCCGCGCTCCTTGTCGAGCTGGTACTGCGCCCGCCACTGGAATATATGCACAGGATTATCCTTTACACCCATGAACACCGGCGGCGGCGCATTATTGTCTTTTACAGGGAACTCTATTGCAACGCCGTCTGAAAACTGCCCGAGCCTGCCGGCCTCGCTTTTTTCTGCATCCGTCCATTTAAGAAGAAATGCGATCCACTTCCCGTCATGTACCGCGCGGACCTTGAGGAGCGCCGTCGTGGTGGTTGCAGGACGGGGTATTACCATTGGCTGGGCCATCAACACCACGCTTTCTTCTCTGGCCTTATTCCAAATATCGTCATTCATAAAAAGTTTTGTGGTATCCACTCCCACCACCCGGCTTGCCATGAGAGGCGCGCCAAGCGCGGTTTCAATAATACCACCAATACAAAGGACAGCGCATAGGCTTATACTTTTTATCCAAATTGTTTTCATGCTTTGCCTCCTTACTTATATTGCTTCTTTAAGGTGTGTTGTTGCGGACAGCGGATAATTTTTCGTCATAGGCCGCGCGTTCCACCAGTGGCTCAGTTAAAGGCACAGAAATAATCTCCGCGCCTTTCTCGTCATAGCCATAAACCAGGCCGTCCTTAACTTCGAAGCTATCGATTATCCGATCCGTCCCGCCCATCAGCACAAGCAATCCCTGCGCTACTGGATCGTCCCTTAGCTTGCGGTAACGCGCGACCGCGTCTTCAGCATTAGGTCCGAACATTTGTGTAATATAATCCATCCCGGCATGAACCGGCGGGACATAGTACAAGTTCGGCTCCAGGCCGAGATGCGGATAATACGGAAGCGCGATCTGCTTTACATGCACCAGATAATCTATTGGATTATTCTTTCTAGCTTTCCATGGAGGATTGATGAATCCCATTATGCGTATCTTGCCGATGCAGTTTTGCACGCACATCGGCTGGAAACCCTTCTCTATGGCTGGAAAGCAACCGATACACTTTTCGCTTATCCTAGTATGGGCGTTGTACATTGATTTCTTGTATGGACAGGCGCGCACGCACTCGCCATACCCTTTGCAGCGTGACTGGTCTATGACAACTATCCCGTCTTCTTCGCGCTTGTAGATCGCTTTTCTCGGGCATGCTGCCAGGCATGCCGGATAAGTGCAGTGGGCGCACATCCGCGGAAGGTAGAAAAACCATTTATCATGCGGCAAGGTGATGTGGCTCCCGCCCGTGACGTTACCCAAGCAATCGTCCTCGCCATGATTCGGGTACATCCAGTCCTCATCCTTCGGGTGGAAATGCACAGCTCTCTCGGTCGGCTCTGCCGCTTCGAAGATTGTTTTACCGGAATAAGCTGCGCCTTTTTTCCACTCCTGGCTACCCAGCTTTTCAAGCACGCGCACATCCCAGGCCAGCGGATAGCTGCCGTAGGGCTTTGTCTCAACATTGTTCCAGAACATATATTCCTGGCCCTTGCCGCTGGTCCATGTGGTTTTGCAGGCCAGCGTGCAGGTCTGACAAGCGATACACTTGTTGAGATCGAACACCACGGCCCATTGGCGCTTCGGTCTGTGCTCGTCATACGCATATTCCATCTCACGATTAAGTTGCCAGTTCTTAACTTTGGACATAGTCGTTTACCTCCACTCAGCTCTTCTTCTTGTTGCGAAGGAAATGGCCCTTAAGGTATTCCTTCATGCCTTTGTTCTCGTACGTGGGGCGGAAACCTAGCTCCGCCGGTCTCCACTTCCCTTCACCGTTAATTCCGCCGTTTTCTGCTTTTGTTATCCGCACGAATGCCTCGCGCGGCGCCCCCACCGGGCAGTGGATATCAGGGGCAAAGCCTTTTTCAATACCCTGGCCGAACATCACCTTATGCACCAAGGTGTCCGTCATTAGCGTGGGCTTGAGCCAGGCGCGTGTCGCGCTCTGGTGGCTTCCGTAGCGGTACATGGACTGGTAGTTGGTTTCTTCGGATTTTGCCAGGCCATCGGGCCTCGTCTCATGCGCCTTAACGCTTCCGAATGTTGAGCCATACATATTGTGCCAAGTGCGCGCTATTCCCCTTGGCGTGCCTGGATAATATCTCGCACGCAACAAAAGTCTTGCGACTTTGTAAGCTTCGGTCCCTTTTTTCCAACCGCGGTATGGCCTGTCCTCTGGATCAGCGTCTATGTAAACATAATCACCGTCATCCACGCCAAGTTCCCTGGCATCCAGTGGATTGATGTCGACATAGCCTTCCGTTATGGATGGCATTCTCTTGTCATGCCGGTAAAAATCCCCGAATGGCCCGAACCAAACAGAAGTAAAATCAGTATCAACCGGCGTGGTATGGGCGCCGTGACGATATTTCGGCGTGTGGTACACATGCGTGTACTGCAGCTTGATCACGAGCGGGTGCTTGGAACGCACCAGTTCCTCAGGCGTTTTCATCACGTTGCGAACCTGCCTCGTCTCGACTGAAACATCGCTGGGGTCAAGCCCGTAGTCTTCTGGTTTTTTCGGCCTTATAGCCTCATGAGGGTAGCCTATGATGACGTTTGGTTCATACGGTGTGGAATCAATCGGCTCTCTGTATACCGGAAGATTTTCACCGCTATCGATGAACTCGATCTCGGGGCGATAAAACTCAAGGCGTCCGGACTTAGTGTGCCACGGCTGCTCCGACCTTGCCTGCTCGAACGACGAGAACCTTGGATAAGTCCTCGTGTTCATAAGCGCCGGTATGCCTTGCTGGGCCTTGTTTTCCAGCTCGCTGAATTTATACCCCTTAAGCGTAAAGGAGCCATCCAAAATACGCTGCAGGTATTCGTCCACGTCGCCATCAAAGACAAATTTCCACATTTCCTCCATGCGCGGCTCATCTACGAGCTCGCCTAATCTTTTTGAAACGCCGGCAATCACTTCGATATCGCCCCTTGTATCAAAAATGCGCGGCAGCGGCGTGCGCGGAAATATCTGTATGAACGGATTGGTGCACGATCCGCACATATCCGGCTGTTTAAACTCGGCCCAACTGTCAACGCCGAACACCACGTCCGAATACTCGCACGACCCCGTCCACCACCAGTCGGCATAAGCAATGAACTCGAGTTTAGGCAAAGTGTTGTTGACCACGTCAAAATGCCACTTGATATTGCCTATCACTGAGTTTGAATTGTTCAGCCACATCACCTTAGTAGGAGTGGGAACATGGGTTTCGCCCGTAAAAAGCTTGTTGCCAAGCCTGAGCGGTCTTTCGCCGTAGTTGAAGTAATGTAGCGATTCATAATGAAGGAATTTCTTGAGCTGGACCTTCCCGCCTTTCTCAAGTTGCAGGTTAAATGGATCCTCCTGGGCATATATCGGCTCGCCACCAAACATAGAGGCTTTATAATTACCGGCATAACTCCCGACGTTACCACCGGGAAAACCAACGTTTCTTGTAAGAGCCGCCACGAGAAAAATAGCCCTGTCCTTTAAGTCTGAATTAAAGAACTGGTTCGGCCCCATTCCGCAGGCAAAAAGCGTCTTTTCCTTGTTCTGTGCTATCTGTTCGGCAAGGGAAATAATGCCTGAAACCGGCGAACCGGTGATCTGCGAAGTCTGCTTTGGCGTAAAGTTCCTATACAGGTATTCTTCAATCATGTTGAATATCGACCGTACTTTTACCTCACTGCCATCGACTAACTTGACTTTGAAGTCGGCCTTCAAATCAGGATGGATACCCTTTTTGGCAAAACCACTCCCAAAATCATCACGCGTCACCGCCACAAGTTTCTTGGTTTTCTGATCCCTGACGACAAAGGATTTAAAGTTGTCACGCATCGATTGCGGCGCGAATTGCATTTTTTGCTCTGGGTTCGGTGGGGCCTTTTCGCCTTTTTTCAAAAATTTTATACTGCTTAACTCGGCCGGCTCCTTGAATCCACCTTCTGTGATTTCTTCTTGGACCTCTTCTGGCCTTAACGGCTGGAGCGTATCAAGTCGCACAAGCAGCGGAAGATCCGTGTTCGTCTCCACGAACTCCCTGTCATAAAGTTTGCGCGATATAATCACCTGCGCGAGACCAAGCGCGAATGCCGGGTCGGTGCCTGGCCTGATGATCACCGCCTCATCCACCTTGCTAGCTGTAGCGCTGTATTCAACGGTGACCGCCACCGTGCGCGCGCCCTTAATCCTCGCCTCGACCAGCCAGTGTGAGTCAGGCATTTTTGTAGTGATCCAGTTCATGCCCCAGGCGATTATAAGCTTTGAGTATTCAGTCGCGAAGAGATCAAAGTCATTCGTTTGTGAACCAGTCACCATCGGATGCCCGGGCGGAAGATCAGTATGCCAACTGTAGCTATCCCATCCCCGTCCGCCGCTTGCATGCTCAGGCTTCACCCCGCGTTGTTTGACATCCAAAAGTGCCAGCATGTTCGCGAAGCGGTAAAGACCAAAAATCCTTGTTGCGCCCAGGAACGCCATTCCACCTCTAAGCTTGATGGTCTGTGTTCCAGCGCCTTCCATTGCGTGGATCATGGACGGGTCATAGCCTTGGGCCTTCAGCAATGCCGCGCCTTTTTCACCTGAATAAGTTCTGCTTATATTCTCGATCGCTATTGCGGAAATATCATATGCCTCATCCCACGAGACCCTGAGCCACTTGTCCATTCCACGCTGAAAATACTTTGGATCAGGCCTTCCGGTTGCCGCATCCCTCGGGAAACCATCATTCACCCACTTCTTGAACCCTCGTCGAACCATCGGCGCCTTAACACGGCGGTCACCGTAAATCCTGCGCACCATGGCTAGGCCCTTCTGACATACGCGCGGATCCCAACGATGGGAGGCGCGATTGCCGTAGAGGTCGGTTGCCTTGCCATAGCCGTAGCTCGGTCCAATGCGGACAACAACACCGTTCTTGACGTATGCCTTAAGCAGGCAGTTGTGTGTGTCATTAGGTGCGCACAAAAAAACAAAACTGGATTCAGGCTCGAATATGTTGCGATAGACGCTTTCCCAGTCGCGGTTTGGATAATATGCAAGCGGGTTATCGATATGCATCGGTTTGAAATAGCGTATGGGAGCGCCAATCGCCCACCTTGCGTATCCGAATGCACCGACCGCCGCGATGCTTTTTTTCAGGAACTCACGCCGTCCGCTGTCTATGCTGTCTTTTATATCGTTTTTAGGTGTATTATTTTCAGGGTTCATCTGGCTACCACCTCCTGTTAGAGTTTAAGCCGCCACCGTGGCTGGATACGAACACATTAAATATGTATTATATGAATAACTTCTACAGATTAGTTCAAAGTAGTATTTTGCCACCGCCGGTTGCGCCTTCTTATGATGCTGGTTTATGTTGACAATCAATATAGTGAGATTACGGTGTTTATGACAAGAGAATTTTTTTGGGTTTTAGTGGCGTCGTAATTTTAGAATAGTCATATTGAGATAAAAGAATCCCCCAACCGCCTTTGCGTTAACAGGGTGATAGAGTTTATCGGTTACCGTGAATCCCTCACAGTAGTTGCTGATATTATCAGTAGTTATAAATGTCCTATGCGTAGGATCGCGCATGAAGCCGGAGCGGCCAGGTACCACTACGAGTAGAATCCCGCATGGACTCATCTTACCCCCGAGGTTTTTGAAGAAAGAAATCAGTTGCTCCTCGTTTAGATGTTCCAAAACATTATCGCATAACGCAAAATCGATTGGTGAATCCACGGACTCAAATTTGGTAATATCATCATGAAGTGCCTTTAGCCCCCTGCTTATGCACCTCTCGATCAAATGCTGGTTAGAATCAATGCCGAGTGCCCTGATACCCCTTTTTTTACAATAAGCCAGAAAACTACCCGTACCGCACCCGAGATCACAAATTACAGCGAACTTAGAAGTGTTTGTTATTTTTAAATCATCCTTTAACAGAAGTGCTAGGTACTTTGGATAGACAACATAGCGCAGGTATAACTCCCTGCCGGGCAGATATCTTGATTCCAGAAATTCGTGATACGCTTTTTCGGTGGTTTGCATAAGAAATCATATAACATAAAACAGCTGCGGGGCTTAGCTGATATTGCCAAACCCCGCAGCTGTTAATCACCTAATTGTTCTTCAGGCGATCGTGTTATCTCACATACCTACAAAGCATATCTTCTGAAATCCTGTCTCCTCTGAGGTTGTCCACAACCAAATGCGCAGGCATTCCTCCATCTACAGGAGTCACAGTCGGTCTGACTTCAAGCTCAAAATCCCGTCCGAGATAATATGTCGGTGAGCCTATCGCTTCAGGCACGCTCTTATTAACTATGAATTTGCCAATAAAGAGCAGCCCCTTGGTGACCACGGCTTCGAACCTGCTCTTAACTACTGGCCTGTTGCCAGTCATCACGTAAACAATAGTGACTTGCACGGCGTTTACTGGCTCGTCGACATTGTAAACAACGTTTTCCTGGATACATTCAAGTTCGTGGATCCTATGCTCCATCGTAGGACACCCTTCCGGGATCAAGCACTGATAATCATCGCCTGGCTGTGGAAACGGCAAAATCGTCATTTTTGCATTGGCGACGTTAGCATTTACATAAGCAACCAAACTGATAACCGTAAAAAGTGTTTTAAATTTATTAGTGAATTTCATAACGTAATCTCCTTATAATATTTTATTTTTCAGCTGATCACGTTATCGATCGCATGATCGGCATATGATTGCCTATCACGTCATCGATATCGTCATCATTTAAAACGGTTATACCTAACATATTTAAGAATGTTAAATTATTAGTTTTCATATATAGCTATTATATTTTCTAATCCATTATGGGGCTGTTGCCGAAGGGCATTTTCTTGTGGCAAACAGCAGGGATTGATTTATGGAAGACTATTCTGATAGAGACATGGAACGAGCAATAGCCGAGAATGTAGCAGTTAAGTGGTTTTGTGGATTTGAGCTTTTAGATAAAACACCTGATTTTACCTATTTTTCAAAACTTAGAAGCAGACTAGGCACTGAGAATATTGCTAAGTTATTTAGATTCATTAACAAGGAGTTAGAGTCTAGAGGATTAGTCGGCAAATGTTTTTCTTTTATAGATTCATCAGCAATTATTACAAAAACTCAGCTTTGGAGTGAACGGGATAAGGCTATTGCTCAAGGCGAAGAAAAACTAAACAACGCGGTAGTAAAAGATTATGCAGCAGATAGCGACGCTAGGTTTGGATGTAAGGGAAAAGACAAATATTGGTTTGGTCGAAATCATGGCGACGAAATCATGGGGTCTAAACATGGCACTTAACCCCACCTCGTATATAGAAGTTTACGGGGTGGTGATTGGTGAATATAGCGGTGATTGTCAAAGTGTTCATCAAAATGGACGCGTTCATATTAGTGGATATTCATGGAGTAGCCGCCATGTAATTCCGATGGAAGTTAAGCGGATATGAAAAAACCTCGCTTGCGTCCAGATACGCCATTTACGCGCATTCTTAACTCAATAATGAAGGAACGTGCAATCAGCGTCAGGAAGGCTGCAAAGATGGCTGGAGTTGGGATTTCTACAGTCATGTCATGGAAATCCGGCGCAATGCCTGAAAATTACATCGCCGTTAAGCGGTTTGCAGAAGGACTTGGCACCACGCTTAGTTTTTTACTCACCGGCGAGGACGATACACGCCAGCCAGGGGCACTCCCTGCCATAGCTGAGGTTTTTGATGATGCGGGATTGATTTTTGATGGCTACGCCAAGATCACCGTTCAGCGGTTGGTGCCGAAAACCAAAAATAAGGAGTGATTTAAATGAGCAAGAAATTTGCCTTAATAATAGGTTTGCTTGTGGTCGCCGGGTGCGCCGGTGCTTCGCTCAAGAGCGAGTGGAA
>ERZ1292640.2842-Hain-H43-02um-R1-2842-length-13720-cov-5_pt1 | contig 13720 bp, 9 predicted proteins | sample MGYA00564404_ERZ1292640 | MGnify/ENA primary metagenome ERZ1292640 (study PRJEB36523, sample SAMEA6512636) | groundwater metagenome | collected 2019-01-08 | study: AquaDiva: Metagenomics assemblies of 32 groundwater samples
CATGAGTCTGGCGAGGTGTGCGGCCAGCACCGGAAAGAACTCGGCGTCGGGTCGGAAATGGCCTCGACGATTTCTAACAGCGCGTCGAGGGCCAGCGGCTCCTGGTGCGGAGAGCCGGTCATCGGGGCATTCTGGACGGAGGGCTTCATGGATCGGTCTTCGTCGACCATGATACAACAAGCTACAAGATGTCGCCATTGGGCGCATGCACGCCAAATTTCGTGCGATCGGGCCCGGAAACCTCCGACGGGTATCGGCATCTGACTGTCGAACGCCACCGGCGGGCGCCGAGTATGCCCTCGTCTTGGCGCAGGAGTTGCACATGAAAGCGGTTGCCGTTTTCCCGCGCGAGCGGGCTGTTCGCCTCATTGACATTCCCGAGCCGAGAATCACGCAGGCGGGAGAGGTGAAGCTCCGGACGCTCGATGTCGGGGTCTGCGGAACCGACCGGGAGATCTGCGGGTTTCACTACGGGACGCCGCCCCAGGGATCGGACCACCTGATCATCGGACACGAGTGCCTGGGCGAGGTCGTCGAGGTCGGGGCGGGCGTGACTCGATTCAAGAAGGGCGATCTGGCCGTCTTGACCGTGCGTCGCCCGTGCGGCGTCGCCGAGTGCCCATCGTGCGCAGAGGGGCGGCAGGACTTCTGCTACACCGGGCGGTTCACCGAGCGCGGCATCAAACAGCAGCACGGGTACATGACCGAGTACGTCGTGGACTCGCAGGAATACATGATCCCTGTGCCCAGGGAGCTGCGGGAGGTCGCGGTGCTGGTCGAGCCGCTGACGATCGCGGAAAAGGCTCTGATCGAAGTGTGGCAGATCCAGCAGCGTCTGCCGTGGTCGTGCCCGCAGGCGGGAGGAACCAGGAAGCCTGGACACTGCCACCACGCACTGGTCCTGGGCGCTGGGCCGATCGGCCTTCTGGGCGCGATGGCGTTTGCCAATGCAGGATTCTCAACCTTCGTCTACTCGCGCGAGGACGAGAAGAGCGAGAAGGCAGAACTCGTTCGGTCGTTTGGAGCAACGTACGTCTCCTCGATGGTCACGCCTGTGGACAAGCTCGTCGAGCGGGTCGGAACCATCGACGTCGTCTACGAGGCGACCGGAGCTTCGAAGCTGTCATTCGAGGTCCTCAAGCAGGTGGGACCCAACGCGGCGTTTGTCTTCACGGGTGTGCCGGGGCTCAAGGGGACCTCAGAGATCGATACCGACACGATCATGCGGAACATGGTCCTCAAGAACCAGGTGCTGCTCGGGACGGTGAACGCCGGGCACGACGCGTTCGAGGCGGCGATCCGCGACCTGGGCGATTTCCTGACCAAGTGGCCCGCCGCGATCAAGAGTCTGATCACCGCCCAGTACCCGGCGGTCGAGTTCAAACAGCCATTGCTCTCAGTCGAGGGGATCAAGAATGTCATTCGCTTTGGATGAGCACGACGAGTGGCTGGAGGCCGACGGCCTGGGCGGATTCGCGTCCGGGACGGCGACCGGCGTTCGCACCAGGCGCTATCACGCCCTCCTGACGTGCGCGCAGACGCCGCCGACGAATCGGTATGTGCTCGTCAACGGCGTGGAAGCGACGCTGGTCACCCCCGCGGGCGAGTTCCCGCTGACGCGCCAGAGATACACACCGGACGTAACGACCGGCGGACCCGAGGTCACCGGGGCGGAGATCGAGTTGTTTTCGATCGAGCCATGGCCCACGTGGGTGCTTCGGCTGACGGATGGAACCAGAGTTCGCCACGAGATCATGGTTTGCAAAGATTCGGCCCGAACGGTCGTGTCGTGGCGCCTTGAGACTCGCACAGAGGGCGTGTCGATCCGTGTTCGGCCCTTGATCTCAGGACGTGATCTGCACGCGCTGCATCACGAAAATGACGCATTCCACTTTGAGCCCGCGGCAGCCCGCGAAACGCTCACCTGGACGCCATACCTCAGCGTTCCGTCGATCCGGGTTCGTCACAACGGGACTTACACGCACGCTCCGACATGGTATCGGGGCTTTCAATACGACCAGGAACGTGAGCGCGGCTTTGAGTTCACCGAGGATCTTGCCTCGCCGGGAACGATCGAGTTCGATCTCTCGCGGGACGAGGCGGTGATGATCCTGGAGGCAGAGGCGGTGTCGGCCGGGGCCAGGCCCACCCGCGCGATAGTCCTGCCGGCGACCCAACTCGCGACGAGCCTGCGGGATGCAGAACGTCATCGCCGCGAGCGCTTTGCCTCGCCCCTGGAACGCGCGGGAGACGCGTACATCGTCCGGCGCGGCCAGGGTTCCACCATCATCGCGGGATACCCGTGGTTTGGCGATTGGGGTCGTGACACATTCATAGCCGTGCGGGGACTTTGCCTGGCGCCGGGGCGGTTGGAAGAGGCTCGCGCCATTCTCCTGGAATGGGCAAGGCATGTCGCTCCAGGGTGCGACGGGCTACCGGGTGGACTCCTGCCCAATCGATTCCCCGACAAAGGCGAAGAGCCCGAATACAACAGTGTTGACGCTGGTTTATGGTTCATCATCGCGGCCCACGAGCTTGCCCGGGAAGCCCAGAGCGCCGGCACGCGACTGAACGATGCGGACGAGCTCGCCCTGCGAACGGCGATCCAAAGCATTCTCGCGGGGTACTCGCAAGGAACGATCCACGGGATCCGCCTGGATGACGACGGATTGCTGGCGGCGGGCGAGCCGGGCGTGCAGCTGACGTGGATGGACGCGCGGGTTGAGGGGCGGGTGATCACGCCGAGGATCGGAAAGCCCGTCGAGGTGCAGGCGCTGTGGCTCAACGCGCTGCGAATCGGCGCGATGTGGGCGCCGAGGTGGATGGACCCTTTGGAGGCCGGGCTGGCGACGTTTGCCAAGCGGTTTTGGAACGAGCCGGAGGGATGCCTGTTCGACGTGATCGACGTGGATCATGTGCGCGGCACGAGCGACGCAACGATCCGGCCCAATCAGGCGCTGGCCGCGGGCGGGCTTGGACAAAGTCTCCTGAACGCCGAGCGAACGCGCCGCGTCGTGGATCGTCTCGAAAGAACCTTGATGACGCCGATGGGGCCGCGATCGCTCGACCCGGCTCACAGCCAGTACGCCGGTCGTTACCAGGGTGGGCCCGTTCAGCGTGACGGCGTGTACCACCAGGGTCCTGTGTGGCCCTGGCTGCTGGGGTCGTTTGTGGAGGCCTGGGTGAAGGCCCGGGGCGACACAGACCAGGCACGAGGAGAGGCCAGAGTGAGGTTCTTTGACCCCGTTCTCGCTCATCTGGGTCGAGCTGGCCTGGGACATGTCAGCGAGCTCGCAGATGGGGACCGCCCACACACGCCACGCGGATGCCCGTTTCAAGCGTGGTCGGTGGGCGAGTTGATCCGCCTGGATCGGCGGGTGCTGAGCGCACGAGAGGTGCAAACCAGACCCGTAATCGTGCGACGGGCGGCGCGCGCGGCGGGATGAACGCATGCTCCAAGCCCTCACCCATCACTGGCCGGAATACCTGATCGAAGCGCTCCTCCTGGGCACATTCATGGTTGTGGCATGCGTGAGTGTGGTCGTGCTGAACCATCCGGGCTCACTGGCGGTCCGGCGCATTGCCAACCCAAACGTGCGCCGGGCGATCATCGGTGTGCTCATGGGCCTGACGGCGGTCGTGCTGATCTACTCGTCCCTGGGCCAGCGGTCCGGGGCTCACATGAATCCGGCGACGACCCTCAGCTTCCTTGCCCTGGGAAAGGTGCACGCCTGGGACGCGGCGTTCTACGTCATGGCACAGTTTGTCGGCGGAGCGGCCGGTGTGGGCCTTGCGTCGATCGTGCTCCGCTCACTGGTTCGCCATCCGGACGTGAACCACGCCGCGACCCTGCCGGGGCGGCGCGGAGTCCGCGTCGCCTGGATCGCGGAGTTCGGCATCACGCTGGTGCTGATGTCCATGGTCCTCATCACGTCGAATCGGGCATCAACGGCCGCCTACACGGGGGTGATCGCCGGAGGACTCGTCGCGCTGTACATCACGATTGAAGCCCCGCTCTCGGGGATGAGCATGAATCCGGCCCGGACGCTCGGTTCGGCGGTGCACGCCCGGGACTTTCGCGCTTTGTGGGTGTACTTCACCGCGCCTCCCTTGGGCATGCTCTGTGCGGCGGGACTCTATGTGATCGCCGTCGGTTCGGGCCATGTCTACTGCTGCAAGATGAGCCACGCTGCTGACGAGCCCTGCATCTTCAATTGCCGGATCGGCGAGATGCCGGGGCAGTCGATGCGACCGATTCGAGCGAGTGGAATCCAAGAGGATGCCGCCTCGCATCGATGAGTCAGTGCTCGCGGGGCCGACGGATCTGCCCTCAACCTCACGAGAACGACATGCCCAACGACAGGCACTACGACGTCATCATCATCGGCACGGGCGCCGGCGGAGGAACGCTCGCGCGATCACTGGCGCCTTCCGGCAAACGCATTCTGATCCTGGAGCGCGGCGAGTTCATTCCCCGCGAGCGCGAAAACTGGGATCCAAAGGCGGTCTTTGAAGACAAGCGCTATCTCACCAAGGAACTCTGGTACGACAAGGACGACCAGCCCTTCTCACCCTACACGCACTACTGCGTCGGAGGGAACACGAAGGTGTACGGGGCGGCCCTGTTGCGGATGCGCGAACACGACTTTGGTGCCGTGCGCCACTATGGCGGCCTGTCGCCGGCGTGGCCGCTGGCCTATGAAGACTTTGAAGAGTACTACACGAAGGCCGAGCGGCTGTACAGCGTGCACGGCCAGCGCGGGCTCGATCCGCACGATCCGCCGGCATCCAAGCCCTATCCGCACCAGGCCGTCTCTCCCGAGCCCAGGATCAAGGAGCTCTTCGACGATCTGACCGCGGTCGGGTGCAGGCCCTTTCCGGTGCCGCTGGGAGTGAGACTGGACGCGAACGACCCAAGCGCTGCACCGTACCGTCTGAGCAACTTCGACGGGTATCCGGATCTCACCGAAACCAAGTCCGACGCGCACGTCGTGGGCATCAAGCCCGTGCTTGGACTGCCAAACGTCACGATGAGGACGGGAGCGCTCGTTGAGCGGCTCAAGGCGAGTCGTGACCGACGGACGGTCACCGAGGTGATCGCCCGTCACGAAGGACGACTCGTTTCGTTCCGCGGCGACATCGTCGTGCTCGCGTGCGGCGCCGTGAACTCTGCGGCCTTGCTGCTGCGCTCCGCCGACGCCGAGCATCCGACGGGCTTGGCCAACAGCTCCGACCAGGTCGGCCGGAACTACATGACCCATCACAACGGCATCCTCATCGCCGTGACGAGCCAGGACAATCCCTCGCCCTTCCAGAAGCACTTTGGGATCACGGATTTCTATCGCGGCGCGGACGATTCGCCGCTCCCGCTGGGGACCATCCAGCTCATGGGCAAGCCCGATCGCGGAACGCTGGAGTGGGCACGGGGCGACAAGCTGCCCGGCGTGGCGATCGAGGACATCCAGCGCAGGACGATCGATTTCTTCCTAACCGCGGAGGATCTGCCCAGCCCTCTCAACCGCGTCACGGTCAGACCCGACGGCACCATCAAGATCACCTACACACCCAACAATCTTGAGGCCTATCGGAGGCTGGAAGTCAAGACGATCCAGGCGCTCGATGCGGCCGACCGACTTCGCGGGCGCCCCCAGGCGACGTATCTGGGAGTACGCCTCGGCGTGAGCGGTGTGAGCCACCAGAACGGGACCCTGCGATTCGGCACCGATCCCGCGACGAGCGTGCTGGACCTGAGCTGCAAGGCCCACGATCTGGACAATCTCTACGTCGTCGACAGCTCCTTCTTCCCCAGCAGCAGCGCCGTCAATCCGTCGCTCACCATCATGGCCAACGCCCTTCGCGTCGGAGACCACCTTCTCCAGCGGCTTGGTGCCGGCTCGACCTCTCACCATCAGGAAATCCTCGCATGAATCGCGTCCGCTCTCTCTCGGTTGCCGCCCTGCTGCTCGCGCCCATGGGATTCGCAGCACTGCCGATCTTCGCGCCGCCGCCGTCCCCCCTTTCAGCGGCTCAAACACAGCCGGCAACGCCGGCGCTGGTCCATGCCGTCGCGTCGATCGGCATCACCGTGAGTGATCTCGACAAGGCAGTTGAGTTCTACACCCAGACGCTGACATTCAAGTCCGTGGCAGAGACCGAGCGCTTCGGTGATGAGATCGAGCGGCTCACCGGTGTCTTTGGCGTCCGCGTGCGGACGGCCACGCTGCAACTGGGCGAAGAGACCATCGAGCTCTCGCAGTTCCTCGCGCCAGAGGGCCGTGCGATCCCGCAGGACTCCAGGAGCAACGACCTCTGGTTCCAGCACATCGCGATCGTGGTTTCGGATATGGACAAGGCGTACGCGACCCTCCGCGAGCACAAGGTCAGGCACGCGTCGAGCGGGCCGCAGACCCTGCCGGCGTGGAACACCAATGCAGCGGGCATCTCGGCGTTCTACTTCAAGGACCCTGATGGACACGTACTGGAAGTCATCCACTTCCCCCAAGGAAAGGGCGATCCACGCTGGCAGACCCAATCTGATAAGCTCTTCCTCGGCATCGATCACACCGCGATCGTCGTCGCCGACACCCAGAAAAGCCTGGCGTTCTATCGCGACTTGCTGGGCATGAGCGTCGCCGGGGGGAGTGAGAACTCCGGTACCGAGCAGGAACACCTCAACAACGTCTTCGGCGCTCGCCTTCGCATCACCACACTGAAGGCGACGTCGGGACCAGGCGTCGAACTGCTCGAATACCTCTCACCGACAACCGGGCGCCCGTTTCCGGCGGATACCTCCTCGAACGATCTCTGGCACTGGCACACGGCACTGACAAGCGAAGCGCCCGAGGCCGCACATCGGCTCGCCAAGCACAATGTGCGACGAGTTTCGGCATCCGCAGACGTCGGCACGCTCGTCCATGGTCCGTTCATGTTCCGCGATCCAGACGGGCACGCCCTCGTGCTGCACTCCGACAAGCCGTCCGAGGCCCGAGGTGCCTCATCGACCTCAAACCCAAGCCGGTAGTCCCCCTCGATTCGATGCGCCGTTGAGATGAATCCGGAACATGCATGCCATGTTCCCGCACCCGAGAAGAACGATGCCACCAGTCACCACCAAGTCTCCGTCCGCACCTGCTCCCACGACTGCTTCCAGTCCCGTGTCGGCCCCCGCGAGGCCCATCCAGCACCCCAACCCCGAGTGGCAGCGCCTTGCGGAGGCTGATCGCAAGGAGACGCCCTGGCGGCGTTGGGGTCCCTACCTCTCCGAACGACAATGGGGCACGGTGCGCGAGGATTACTCGCCCGACGGCGATTGCTGGAACGCCTTCCCACACGACCACGCTCGAAGCCGCGCGTACCGCTGGGGCGAGGACGGGCTCATGGGGATCTCCGACGACGACGGACGCCTGTGCTTTGCCCTCGCTCTGTGGAACGGCCGCGACCCGATCCTCAAAGAGCGCCTCTTCGGGCTCACAGGCCCTGAGGGAAACCACGGCGAGGACGTCAAGGAGCACTATTTCTACCTCGACTCGACCCCCACGCACTCGTACATGAAGGCTCTCTACAAGTACCCGCAAGCCGAATTCCCCTACGCGGCCCTCGTGAAAGAGAATAAACGCCGCGGGCGCGACGAAATGGAGTTCGAGCTCTCCGACACCGGCATCTTCGACGATAACCGCTACTTCGATGTGCAGGTGGAGTACGCCAAGGCGTCGCCCGACGACGTGCTGGTGCGCCTCACGATCTCCAACCGCGGCCCCGATGACGCCCAGCTTCAGCTGCTCCCCACACTCTGGTTCCGCAACACCTGGTCCTGGGACGGAGTCTGCGGCCCCTGCGGCGGCAAGCCGTCGATCGCGACGGTAGGCCCTGGCACAATCGTGGCCCAGGAGCCACTGCTCGGCACGCATGTGCTGCACGCGCAGCCGGGTCCAGCCGACACCCCTCCTGAACTGATCTTCACTGAGAACGAGTCCAACGCACAGCGTCTCTGGGGCACGGCAAATGAGTCGCCCTTTGTGAAGGACGCCTTCCACGCCAGGATTGTGGGTGGGATGAAGGACGCTGTGAATCTGACGCAAAAGGGCACCAAGGCGGCGGCGTGGTACGCGCTTGAGATTCCCGCGGGCCAAAGCGTCACCGTGCGCCTGCGACTCTCGCGCCAGGATGCACCAAGCGTCGCCCCGTTCGGGCCGGCTTTCGATGGCATCTTCGCCGATCGAATCAAGGAGGCCGACGCCTTCTACTCCTCCAAGGGTCACGAAGCGCTGGAGCCGGCGGAGCGAAACGTGGCCAGACAGGCAGCCGCAGGGCTCCTATGGAGCAAACAGTTCTACTACTACGACGTGCCACCCTGGCTCGATGGCGACAAGGCGCAGCCGACGCCCCCGACCTCGCGCAAAGCGGGACGCAACGCCGACTGGCGGCACCTCAACAACCGCGACATCATCTCCATGCCCGACAAGTGGGAGTATCCGTGGTACGCGGCCTGGGACCTGGCCTTCCAGACGATTCCGTTCGCGCACCTGGACCCACAGTTCGCCAAGGACCAGCTCGTGCTGCTCCTCCGCGAGTGGTACATGCACCCCAGCGGGCAGATCCCCGCGTACGAGTTCGCCTTCGGCGATGTCAACCCACCGGTGCACGCTTGGGCGGTGTGGCGCGTGTACAAGATGTCCGGCAAGCGCGGCGAGCGCGATCGTGTGTTCCTCGCACGCTGCTTCCAGAAGCTCCTGCTCAACTTCACCTGGTGGGTCAACCGCAAAGACCCCAGCGGCAAAAACCTCTTCTCCGGCGGATTCCTGGGCCTGGACAACATCGGCGTCTTCGATCGCTCGCAGCCCCTGCCGACGGGCGGCACGCTGGAACAGGCCGACGGCACCGCTTGGATGGCCTTCTACTGCGGGACGATGTTGAGCATGGCCCTGGAGCTCGCCGCGGGCGACCCCGCGTACGAGGACATTGCCACCAAGTTCTTCGAGCACTTCATCGCCATCACCGACGCGATCAACACCCTGGGCGGGAATGGCCTCTGGGACGAGACCGACGGGTTCTACTACGACCAGATCCGGATGGGGCACGGCACGACGCCGCTGCGCGTGCGTTCGCTCGTGGGGATCCTCCCGCTCATCGCCGTCGAAACCCTGACCTCCGACATCATCGACAAGCTCCCCGACTTCAAGGCTCGCATGCACTGGTTCCTTGCCAACCGCACGGACCTGCCCTGGCACGCGACGTGCGCGTGCGCCCACGGCGGCACAACCGGCACCGACCGCATGCTCGCGATCCCCACGCGCGAGCGCCTCGAGCGCGTCGTCACGCGCATCATGGACGAGACCGAGTTTCTCTCGCCCTTTGGCATTAGGTCGGTCTCCAGATTCCACGCCGAGCATCCGTTCTGCATCGACGTGGATGGCCGCGAGCACCGGGTCGACTACACGCCGGGCGAATCGACCACCGGCCTCTTCGGCGGCAACTCCAACTGGCGCGGTCCCATCTGGTTCCCCCTCAACTTTCTCATCGTCGAGGCCCTGGAGCGGTACAGCCACTTCTACGGCGACTCGCTCACGATCGAATGGCCCAAGGGCTCGGGCACGCGGATCTCACTCCAGTGTGCGGCCGATGAGATCCGTTCCCGTCTCACGCACCCCTTCCTGCCCGACCACAAGGGGCGAAGACCCTGCCACGGAGACGAGGCTCGCTTCGCGACCGATCCCCACTGGCGCGATCTTGTGTACTTCCACGAACACTTCCACGGCGACACCGGACGCGGCCTGGGCGCGACGCACCAGACCGGCTGGACCGCGCTCCTGCTCACGCTGATGAGAAAACCCGCGCGGGGATAGCGACCAAATGCCCTTCCCGGCATCCGATTCTCGTCGCCGAATCATGTTGATCTGGTGGCACAACACCTCAAGCAGACGGCTTCGAAGAAGCACAACGCCGCTTCCGAGCGGCTGTCCCTCGACCCTGGAGATCCCATGAACACTCACGTCACACGTCGTCCCAACCTCGCCAATCTCTCTCTTCTTATCGCTCTGGGCGCCATCGTCGGCGCGGCAAGTTCCCTGGCCGGCGCATCGTCGCATCAACCTCCGGCCCAACACGAGCCGGCAAGCTTCGACTCCGTGCGAGTCACCCACTCACTCACGCTCGACGGTGCGAACCAGGTGCTCGCCGGCGCTCTTGCACAGGCCAGGGCCCTCAAGGCCGGCGGTGCGATCGCCGTCGTGGACGAGGGCGGGCACCTAATCGCCTTTCAGCGCATCGACGACACCTTCGCCGCAGGGGCGGAAGTCTCCATCGGCAAGGCATCAACGGCCGCACTGTTCAAAAAGCCAACCAAGGCGTTCGAAGACTCGATCAAGGACGGGCGCAACGCGCTCCTGGGTGTGCGCGGAATGACACCGCTGCAGGGCGGCGTACCGATCATCCACGAAGGGCACGTCGTGGGCGCTATCGGCGTCAGCGGCGCCCACAGCCAAGCGGAAGACGAGCAAATCGCCATAGCCGGAGCGAGCGCGATCTCGACTCTGGCCGGCAAGTAACCCCATCACGCACACGCACCGCAACCGCCGCGAGACATACCACATGAACAACGTTCTGATTGCCTCCACTCTCATTGCTCTCTCTTCTCTCACCGCCTGCTCGGGCCCCGGCCGCTGCGTCGGCGCGGCCGGCGCCTTGGCGGCGGGCCAGAATGCCAAGGTCCTGCTCAATCTGGATTCCGACGCCATTGCGATCCAGGGATACGACCCCGTCGCGTTCTTCACCAACGCCAAACCCGTGAAGGGCGACCCGGCATTCCGATCCGTTTATCGCGGGGCAACCTACCAGTTCACATCCGCCGAACACAAGAAGCTCTTCGACGCCAGCCCCGCCAAGTACGAGCCGCAGTTCGGCGGTTACTGCGCCTACGCGGCCTCCATCGACACGATCTCGCCGATCGACCCCACATTCTTCGAGATCGTGGATGGGCGACTGCTGCTCCAGCACAACAAGCGGGCCTGGGATAAGTGGCACGAGGATGCCAAGGAAAACCTCGTGAAGGCCGACCGGAACTGGCCGGGCCTTGTCGACCGCGAGGGAAACCCGCCGCGGCTCCTCATCAACATCGATGAGCGTGGGCTGGCGATGGAAGGGTACGACCCTGTCTCGTACTTCACCGATGGCAAGCCAATCAAGGGCGACAACTCGATCGCCAGGTCTTTCCAAGGTGCGACGTACCACTTCGCGAATGTCGAGCACAAAAACCTGTTCGAGAGGGACCCGAGCAAGTACGTGCCCCAGTACGGCGGGTTCTGCGGCTACGCGGCCTCGATCGACAAGGTCTCGCCCGCAAACCCGCAAATCTGGCAACTCGTCGACGGGCGACTGGTGCTGCAACACACGCCCGAAGCATTCCGCCTCTTCAATCAGGACCTCGCGGCAAACGACGCCAAGGCCAGAAAGTACTGGCCGGGACTCTCGCACCGGCGCTGTGAGAACTGACCGCGCCGATCCCCCCGCCCTCATCGATCACAACGACCCGAAACACAGGACCAGACCCATGCGTCTCCCGCTCGCTCTCTCGCTCATCGCTTCCACTGCCCTTCCTCTCTCCGCCCTCGCGGGCCCCGATCAGTCGCCGCCCGTCCCCGACGCGGCTGTGGACCTTCGGACCCGCGAGGGCACCACGCTCGTCTCGGCCCATTGGCGGTTCGCCGACGCGGCCATCGTCGACGCAGTCAACCGGGCGCCGACCCTCGACCTCTCACCAACCGGAGCGACCGTCAAAACGCACGACATCGCCCCACGGATCGGCACACCCGAGTTCGACAACGCCCAGTGGACCGAACTCGACGCGGCGACTCTGGAGCAGCGCCGCACCAATGGCAAGCTGGCCTTTGGGTGGTACAGGCTTGACGTCACGATTCCCGAGCGGGTGAACCAGCTTGGCGTTGCGGGCATGACGGCGATCCTTGAGATTGCTGTCGACGACTACGCGGAGGTCTGGGTGGATGGATCACTCCCTCAGGTGCTGGGAACGTCGGGCGGCCCTCTCATCAAGGGTTGGAACTCGCCCAATCGGGTTACGCTGACGACAAACGCCAGGCCGGGGCAGAAGATCCAGATCGCAGTATTCGCGTCCAATGGTCCCTTGTCGGCGCCACCCTCAAACTACGTCTGGATCCGCTCGGCGACACTCGACTTCTACGCGCCCGGGCGGGCGATGACCAATCCCCCCAAGCCTGTCGAGGCAACGGTCCAGCGGATGGACCCGGCGATCGACGGCATCGTGCCCAAGGCTGCGAGATTCGAGAAGCTCGCCGACGCCTTCGCCTTCACCGAGGGACCCATCTGGGTGCCGGCGCTTCCCGCTGGGGCGAGCTATGGCGGCGGCGGAACCGGCGGCTATCTGCTCTTCAGCGACCCCAACAAAAACGTCATCCACCGCTACGACCCAGGCACTGGCGAGGTCTCGATCTATCGCACCAAGTCCGGATACACCGACGGCGGCCCCGGCGCCGGTCCCAACATCGGCGAATACCACCAGCCAGGCTCCAACGGCCTCACGCTCGACTTCAAAGGCCGCCTCACAATCTGCGAGCACGGCAACCGGCGCGTCACCCGCCTTGAGCCCAATGGCACCATCACCGTGCTCGCCGATCGCTCGGGCGGCAAACGCCTCAACAGTCCCAACGACCTCGTCTATCGCTCCGACGGCGTCCTCTACTTCACCGATCCGCCCTTCGGCCTGCCCAAGGTCTTCGACGATCCGCACAAGGAACTCGCGACCAGCGGCGTCTTCTGCCTTCGCGACGGCACGCTCTCGGTGGTCAGCACCGACCTCAAGGGCCCCAACGGCCTTGCATTCAGCCCCGACGAGAAGTACCTCTACGTCGACAATTGGGACGAGAAGAAGAAAGTCATCGTGCGGTACGACGTCGCCAAGGACGGATCGCTCTCAAACGGGCGGGACTTTGTCGACCTCACGTCGAGCCTCCAGGGAGAGCTCTGCTTCGACGGACTCAAGGTCGACACGCACGGAAATGTCTACGTCGCCTCGCCCGACGGCCTGCGGATCTACGACGAGACCGGAAAGCACCTGGGCACCATCGTGCTACCCGAGATCCCCGCCAACTTCACGTTCGGTGATGCCGACGGCCAGTCACTCTACATCTGCGCCCGCACGGGCTTGTACCGGGTGCACCTTGAAGTACCGGGCATCCACCCCGCCGTCAATCCAACAGCACTCATTGCTGCAACTCCCGACTTGGCGCGCGAACGGTCGGCGCGATCGCGATAGCTCGGTCGCGTCCGCTGATGAGCGTAGTCATTCCGAAGATCACAACAACAGACCCGATTGCCCGGTGACCTTTGCGGGATACGGGCATCCAACAGGCGACTGCCGATTGAAAGGACGTTCCGTCTGATTTCGGAGTTGTGTACCCAAGCGTCAGCAGGAGCCTCTCCATGTGACCTAACCCAGTTTCCCTTGTCCCAACCCAACCCCTTTCCTTCCCGCCCGCGACAGGCTCACAAGTTCCGCCGCCCCAGCAAGAATCTCCGCGCGATCCCCACGCTATATCGGCTCGCCACCGTTTCCACAAACGAATGAAAAGTCCCCGGCGCGTGCTCGTCTGCCGCATCTGAAATGACACGCACCACGCCAAACGGCACCCCGTACTCCGCGCACACCTGCGCCACCGCCGCCCCCTCCATCTCCACACACACAGCCCCC
>ERZ1292640.1381-Hain-H43-02um-R1-1381-length-20085-cov-5_pt1 | contig 13714 bp, 11 predicted proteins | sample MGYA00564404_ERZ1292640 | MGnify/ENA primary metagenome ERZ1292640 (study PRJEB36523, sample SAMEA6512636) | groundwater metagenome | collected 2019-01-08 | study: AquaDiva: Metagenomics assemblies of 32 groundwater samples
TTCATCCCTTCGACCCTTTGTCTCAACAACGACTTGATCGTTGTGACAACCATGTCGATTGCCACACTGTTCTCGGCGCCACGCGGAATGATGATGTCCGCCCAGTGCTTGCTCGGCTCAACGAATTCCAAATGCATCGGCTTCACCGTACTCGTGTACTGATTCATCACGGAGTCCACAGAACGCCCGCGCTCGAGGATGTCCCTTCGTATCCTGCGAATCAACCGCTCGTCCGCATCAGTGTCAAGAAATATTTTGATGTCCATCAGATCACGGAGTGACTTCTCCACGAAAATGAGAATGCCGTCAATGATGATGATCTCCTTAGACTCTAACCGACGGGTTTCCTTCATGCGCTGATGGGTTGTGAAATTGTAGATCGGTTGATCGATGGGCTTTCCCTCTTTAAGATCCCTCAGGTGTTGAACAAGCAGCTCAGTCTCGAGCGAATTTGGATGATCGAAATTGATCTTATCCGGTGTCAGACCATGATAGGACGAGATATCCCTGTAATATGAATCGTGTTGGATGACGACTATGCGGTTTTTGTCGAGCGATTCAAGGATCTTGTTCGTGACCGTTGTCTTTCCTGAACCGGTTCCGCCCGCAATTCCGATGACGAGTGAGTTTCTCATCCGGGCGAGTCCTTAGATGCGTGTCGATACATTGATCGGTATTCTACACTACTCCGACGGCGAACAGCTCCGAGCATTTCCTCGTATGCAATCGGAGGGGAATATAGACGATAAATGAAGAAGTTTCAACGTGAATCTCTGTTGATAAAGAGGGCTTATTTTGCGATTATCAGGACAGACGATATCCATGAGCATACTCCACGTTTGTCTAATCCTTCTCACCGTTTACTATTGCATCGTCGTTCTAGGACTTGTCATTGGACTTCGTCGCATTACTTTTAGGAAATCGCGATATCAGCCTTTCGTCTCAATCATCGTTGCCGCGCGGAACGAAGAAAAAAACATTGTCACGCTTCTGACACAGCTTACCCAGCAGACCTACCCGTCCTACGAAATCATCATCGTGAATGATCGATCGACAGATCGGACAGGCGACATCATCACATCGTTCCAACAATCTCACCCCAATCTGAAAAGAGTCGACATCACGACACTCGCTGGAGACATGCCAGCCAAGAAAAATGCGCTGGCGCAGGGCATAGCTGCGAGCGAGGGCGAGATCCTCTGTTTTACCGATGCCGACTGCATTCCCCCAAGAGAATGGGTCGACGAGCTCGTCTCCGCATTCCACAGCGACGTTGGCCTTGTGGCCGGATACTCCCCCTATGACGCATCGCTTCTGCCGCAGCAGTCGCAGAGGAAAGGCTCGCTCAGATCGATCTTCTACTCATTTCTTGAATACGAAGAGTTCAAGGGCGCAGTATGGTCAGCGGGAGCGATCGGGCTGGAGAAAGGATGGCTCTGCACGGGACGCAGCCTGGCTTACCGCAGGGCGGTCTACGAGGAAGTCGGCGGTTTTGAAATGATCAAGCATTCGATCAGTGGAGACGACGACCTGTTCCTGCAGCTTGTCAGAGGCAACACGAAATGGAAAATTCGGTACGTCACAGATCCGAAGAGCTATGTTCGCACTCCACCGCCGGCAACGCGGCGCGGTTTCGTGCAGCAACGGACGAGGCATTTTTCGGCGGGAAGATTCTTCTCTCCATCGATGAAGCTGTTCTTCCTTCTCTTTCATTCCGCCAATCTTCTCATATTCCTTTCCTTTCTCTGGGCTCTTGTGTCGGTCGACAGTTCGCTTCCATTTTGGACCTTTGCAGCGAAGATCATTGCCGACACGTTGCTGTTCATCTCTGCGGCGCCGATCTTTGGCAGCTGGGGATTTGCTTCCTCCTTCGTTCTTATGGAAATACTCTACATCTTGTATAACGCAATAGTCGGCCCTCTTGGCTTTCTGAAGCGATTCGAATGGAAACCGGAACTCGAGCGTTGAACAATATCGCGACACAAGGAAAAAGAAGCCGAATGCGGTTTTGGTTTATTCTCGCTCTTCGAAGTGTCGTCGCCGCGCTTATCCTCTACGCTGTGCTCCAGGTCGTCACCGTTTCTGAAGTCGTGAGGGCATTTGATTCCGCACGCGCAGAGTACATTGCGGGCGCCGTTCTCCTCGCCGTTGCAAACCTCGGGCTTCAGATGCTGAAGTGGAGGTATTTTGTGCGTCTCGCAAATCCGTCGACCTCAAACCTCGAAACGATCGCCTCGCTGCTTTTTGGGATAACCCTCGGGCTCCTCACGCCGGGCCAGCTAGGAGAATTCGGGGGAAGAGCGCTCAGTCATCGATCCGTCCCATCAGCGACAATAATCGGCCTTACGATGATCGACAAACTGCAGATGCTGCTCGTCATGGGAATTGCCGCTGTCGTGAGCTATGTGACGTTCTTTTCTGGCGCAGTGTGGCAACAACTCATCATTATCGCTCTCATATGGAGCCTGTTCATTTACATCTTTTTCAGCCCACACTTGCTCAAGCGACTTTTCGGCTCGGTTCGGCTCAAGGTTTTCCGACGGCAATGGGCTGAGGATTTTCTTTCATCTCTTTCGCTGTTTCAGGCCGGGACTCTCCGGTTCGCTTTCTTCATCTCTCTCGCCTTCTATGGCGTAGTGTATCTTCAGATGTACTTGCTGCTCAATGCCTTCTCACCCGTAACGTGGTGGTATGCCTTTCTTGGCTTTGCAGCAATGATGTTTTTCAAAGCGGTGCTCCCTATTTCCTTTGGTGACCTGGGCATTCGCGAAGCGAGCTCGGTGTACTTCTATTCTCTCCTCGAAATTCCACAAGCAGCCGCCCTCAACGCGTCGCTGCTCCTGTTCGTCATCAATATCATGATCCCTGCATTGCTAGGGCTGCTGTTCATTCCGAAGTTTCCATCAACGCGCACAAGGAGTACCAGCGAAGAGAACGGATCCCCGAAACATCGAGAATGACACTCGTCCTCGTCATATTGCTCCTTGCCTCCTTCACGTTTTACCTCTGGTTTTTGTGGACCGTTTGGCGCGGCCTCGGGCATCTGAGCAAGCCTGCGGATGCACCTCCCAGATATGTGAGTGTGGTCGTTGCCGCGCGAAATGAAAACTCAACTATTAAGCGTTGTCTCGAGAGTCTGCTCGACCAAGATTATTCGTCCGACGCATATGAAATCATCATCGTTGATGATCATTCGACGGACGGCACGCTCAACATCGCTACGGACACTGCAGCGGCACAAACGAAGACGAAGATCTCCGCAATCTCTTTACGTGAAGAACACAAGCTAGGTGGAAAACCCAACGCGATCGCCCGCGGAATTCAGCACGCCCGAGGCGACATCATCTTTTGTACGGATGCAGATTGTATTGTTCCACGGCAATGGATTCGATCAATGAGTGGATGCTTTGAGCCTTCGGTTGCTTTCGTTGCGGGGCCTGCGCTTGAAATCCCATCGGCATCGATTGTATCGAAGCTCCAGAGCCTTGAATTCCTCGGACTCATGACGACAGCTGCCGGGCTCATCGGATACGGAAAACCAATCATATGCAGCGGAGCGAATATTGCCTATCGGAAATCGGCGTTCTTACAAGCGAGCGGTTACGGAGACCAGGGAAGCTCTTGTGATGATGAGACGCTGATGCAGCGGATTCTCACTCGCAACATCGGCCACGTCGTGTTCAATGATGACCCCGAAGCAACCGTCGTGACCTCATCTCCAGCATCTCTCCGTGTATTCTGGCAGCAGCGGACACGGTGGGCAGCAAAGAGAGATCGCTACGAGAATCCGATGATCCTCTGGAAACTCATTCTGCTTTACTCCTTTTTCGGCGTTTTTTTTCTCACAGTCATCGCCGCGCTCTTTGAGCCCACCCTGTGGTTTCTCGTCGTCCCGGTCTTTCTCCTGAAGTCAACTGGAGATTTCCTCGTGCTCCAACGAGGCGCGCAGATGTGGCGACAGAGGATCTCATTACCCCACTTTCTCATTGCAGAGCTTTTGCATGTTCCTTATATTTCCCTCGCCGGATTGATTGCGCAATTCACTTCGATGCGATGGAAAGGTCGGACACTGGAAAAATGAGTATTCTCAATAGAACGCTCGGACCAGTCCTCTTTCCGTCGATCCTCTGGCATTCAACTGAGCAATCCGTCCATATGACCTTTGACGATGGACCCCATCCTGTTGCAACGCCGAAGGTACTCGACATTTTGCGGAAACGCGATATCAAAGCAACATTTTTTCTCATCGGCACTCACGTGGCCCAATACCCTGAGCTCGTGCAACAAATCATGCGCGAAGGGCACTCCATCGGCAATCATACATATTCGCACCCCATGCTATTCTTGAAGCCAAAGAAGCTGCAAGCAACCCAAATCGAGAAAACGGACAACTTGATTGCACATTTGGTGGGCACGAGGCCGCCCTACTTTCGTCCTCCCTACGGCTACTTCGATCACAACACGATGAAGGTTGCACAGGAATCGAATCATAAGTTTGTGATGTGGGATGTCGATTCTCGCGACTTCGATACTCATCCCATCAGTGCCATCGCCGAAAGAGTAGGCAAGCAGGCAACTCATGGTTCGATCATTCTCTTCCACGACAACCATTCCACGGAACAGAAGATCGATAGCCTTCTCGATCGTATTCTCGATCAGCTCGAAGAACGCGGCTTCACATTCTCTCCCCTACCGGCATGATACTTGAACTGGAGCTGAGTCTCGTTCTGATTCTGTACCTTTTCCAAGTAATCAGATCGCTCTTGTCCCTGCGTCGCCTCCGGGACGAAATCCACGAGAATGCCTCTCCCTTCGTCTCAGTAGTTGTCGCCGCGAGAAATGAAGAAGACAACATCGCCGCGTGCCTTCAATCAGTTCTTCATCAATCTTATCCAAAAGACAAGTTCGAAGTCATTGTTGTCAACGATAATTCGACGGACAACACAGAGAACATCTGTCTGGAACTTGCCAAATCCCACGGCAACCTCGTCTATGTTCGCGCACGAGAAGACAGCACTCTCCGCGGTAAGACGAACGCGCTCGATCATGGCGTCAGCAAAGCCCGCGGCGATGTCATCCTTGTAACCGATGCCGATTGCACCGTCCCGCAGACGTGGATTGAGTGGACAGCGAAACGCTACGGAGAGGACGTTGGCATCGTCGGTGGGATGACCATCCAAAAAGCATCGAACGGATTTGAAGGCATGCAGTCGCTTGACTGGGCGTACTTGCTCGGCCTTGCCGCCTCAGCAGTAGCATTCGGCAATCCGCTAAGCCTCATTGGGAACAACCTTTCGTTCAGGAAAACGGCTTACGAAGGCGTCGGCGGCTACAGGAAAATCCCGTTCAGCGTGACGGAGGATTTCATGCTCTTTCAGTCGATCGTCAAGACACGCAAGTGGAACCACCTGTACCCCGTCGCTCCTCGCGTTCTTGTCGTGAGCCAACCTTGTTCGACGTTGAAAGAGCTGATCCGGCAGAAGCATCGTTGGGGAAAAGGGGGACTGGATATGAAGCCGAGCGGCATGCTCATTATGGCCGCAGGATTTGGCACTCATGTCTTAGTACTCCTCACCTTTTTGTTTGGGAGCTTCTTTATAGCAGCCACAGGTTTGATGGTGAAATTCATTGCTGACTACTTCTTCCTTTACGCCGTCTTGAAGCGTCTGGAACGAACCGATCTCCTCAAATACTTCTACTGGTTCGAAATCTACTTCATCTCCTACGTCTTGCTTCTCCCCTTCGTAGCGTTCTTCGGCGGCAAGGTGATCTGGAAAGGAAGAACATATTGATCGTTCCCCAGAGCATACTGTGGTACCTCCCCCTCCTGCTGTATGCAGAAACACACTATCGTTTCCGTTACTTTCTCAGCTTTTTGAAAAAGAACGAGCCCGAAATTCTCGCTGACGCACCACACAGGCTAGAAGCCGGCTCTCCCCTTCCCCTTCTCGTCATCGCAAAAGATGCTCACCAGTACCCGTGCACGCTGCAACAGGTCGGAGTCGCAATCCAACAAAAGGCAAAAACAGTCTTTCAGGCGAACCTGCTGAGCGAACCGAGGCACTTACGTGAGCCTCTTTGGTGGGAGATTTTCCAACTAGATGTCAAGAGATGGACCGGCTGGATAGAAATCTTTGTCTCAATCACAATCGAGCAACATGGGAGAGTGAAGACATATTACTCAGACAATCACCGTACCTCCAGTCATAAACCGCTCCGCGTCTTCGTCGCAAACGATCCTCTTCCCCGTTTTGCGAACCTTCATCTGGGCGACGCACACACACATTCTAGCTATACCGATGATCAGGTTGAGTTCGGGCCGCCGCTGAAGGCCTCACGCGAGCTCTGCCGCGCTATGGGACTATCATTCTTCTGCGTCACTGATCATTCCTACGACTTGGATGATCACGTTGGCACGTACTTAGTGAATCACCCCGATCTGCCAAAGTGGAATGCACTGCAGAGAGAAATTGACGAACTCAACACTTCAAGCTCAGCGTTCGCAATCGTGCGAGGCGAGGAGGTCACCTGCCGCAACGGCAATGAAAAGAATGTGCACTTACTCCTCTATGGTAACAGAACATTTTTCTCCGGTTCGGGCGACGGCGCCGAGCGGTGGCTTCAGACTCGAAGTGAACACTCTATCGCCGAAGTTGTGAGCGGAAAGGAAGAGTGCGTCGCCGCATACGCTGCCCACCCTCGAGAGCATGTGCCGTTCCTTCAACGCCTTCTGCTTCGCCGCGACGGCTGGTCAGATCGGGACCTGCAAACGGATGAGATTCACGGCATCCAGTTTGCCAACGGGAATATCGGGAGCGGATTCAGCGGCGGCAAGCAAGCCTGGGTCCGGGCGCTTCTGGCCGGGAAGAGGCTCTTTGCTATCGCAGGGAATGACGCACACGGCAATTTCAACCGGTTCCGGCAAATAGGCTTGCCCTTCCTTAAGATCAAGGAGATGGATAATCAGATCTTTGGAAAAATGAGAACGGGTGTGTTCGTCGAAGGGGCGATCACGGAGGACTCTATATTAGAGGCTCTTCGATACGGAAATGCAATCATCACGGACGGGCCAGTGGTTCAAGCTGCTGTGACAAATCGCGAAGGGAAACGGACATCCATCGGTGGAACTGCGCGAGAAAACACCGCTCAACTCGCGCTTCAGGTGGTGTCCACGCCTGAGTTTGGAGAAATAACGACCGTGCAGATTCTCCTTGGCGAACTCCAAGAGAATCAAGAAAAGACTGTTGTGAGCTTCAACGAGAGGATGGGTTTTGATGTGACAAAGGAGGTTCTGATTCGTCCCAAAGGTCCCTGCTACGTGAGAGTCGAGGCGTTTACTTCAAGTGAAAACCTCTTCGATCAACAGTCCCACTGGTGCTTCACCAACCCGATTTGGATTTACCCTTAGAAGAGCGGTCGAAAACCACGAGCATAAAAAATTGAACCACAAAGTCACCAAGTCAAGAAGAATATTCAAAGAGAAAAGAAACAAAAACTTTCACTTCGTGACTTTCCGCCCATCCGAACGGCCCGTCCGCACGGCAAGGCCGGGCGGGCTTGGCCGGGCAGGCGCAGTGGGGCAGGGTTCGGGCGGGCGGGTTCGCACCACATTCGCGTTATTCAACTTTTGGCCGAACAGAAGTGAATAGAGACGTCAAATCAGGCTAGCAATAACAATTCCAGACTTCTCTTGGACTATACAGCCTAGAAAACAATTCGGTGTTTCAGCCGATTGATTTTCTCAATCTGGCTAGCTGACAAGTGAATATCTGATGTTACGCAGATACTCTTATTCGAGTGAAAACCGGACAAACTATGATTGAAAAGCACACACCCCTAAATCCCCTCTCCCCTACTCACAACACCCTCGCTGCAGAGGGGACTGATTACGCTCAGGTCTTGTGCGGGTGTTATGATCTTCGGTTCATACGTCCCCTCTCGAGCGTTGGCTTGCGGGATGAGAGAGGGGAGCAGAGGGGTGTGTGTCTTGTTGGTCAGAACCCGACCGTTTTCGTTTTTGCGTAACATCAGTGAATATGATTTTCGCGGAAAATCTCCTACATTACCGCCGCACCGTGGGGGACTCAGAAGAGAGTGAACCGATCAGACAGACCCGCAGGATCGAGCTTCTGAGAGGTTGGACTGCGGGTTTTCTGTCAAGAACTGCCAATTCTTCTCAACGGGTCAGTGATCAGCGAAGCTGATACATGCCGGAAATATGTGCTGCCAAAGCTCACCGAAGCCGGCTGGGACGACGAACCCCACTCCTTCACTGAGCAAAAGAGCTTCACCGATGGGCGCATCATCGTCGCTGGAAATAGAGTAAGACGAAGACTACCCAAGAGAGCGGATTATCTGCTCCGGTACACCCGGGATTTCACCATCGCAGTTGTTGAAGCGAAGGCGGCATACAAAACTGCAAGCGAAGGCATGCAGCAGGCAAAAGAATATGCCCAAATGTTGGGTCTCAAATTCGCTTACTCAACCAATGGGCACGCCATCATCGAGTTTAATTTTCTGTCGGGAGAAGAACGGCAGCTACAAGCGTTTCCAACACCAAAAGAGCTCTGGCAACGGTTGCAGAATGCGCAAGGAATTACAGACGACGCGGCAAAGCGCCTTCTCACACCTTTCAATCTTGTTGGTGGAAAGGTCCCGCGCTACTACCAGGAGATCGCCATCAATCGTACGGTGCAGGCGATTTTGCAGGGAAAGAATCGCATTCTGCTCACTATGGCAACAGGGACAGGCAAGACCATGGTTGCCTTCCAGATTTGCTGGAAACTCTGGAACGCGGGTTGGAACAAAACTGGCGAGCATCGGAAGCCGAGGATTCTCTACCTCTCCGACCGGAACATCCTTGTAGATGATCCTAAGGACAAGGACTTTGCGCCATTCAGAGAAGCGCGGCACAAGATAGAGAATGGGCAGGTCGTCAAGAGCCGTGAGATGTACTTCGCCATCTATCAAGCCATTGCCGAAGATGAGCGCCGGCCCGGTCTGTACAGAGAGTATTCACCCGACTTCTTTGATCTGATCGTTGTGGACGAGTGTCACCGCGGGAGCGCAAAGGATGAGAGCCATTGGCGTGAGATCCTGGAGTACTTCGAATCAGCGTACCAGTTGGGAATGACGGCCACCCCATTGCGCGACGTGAACCGAAATACCTATGAATATTTCGGGAATCCCATCTACCTGTACAGTCTTCGGCAAGGGATCGATGATGGTTTTCTCGCTCCCTATAGCGTTCACCGGGTGGTCACGACGTATGATGCTACCGGATGGCGGCCCAGCAAAGGTGAGTTAGATCGGTATGGACGCGAGATACCAGATGAGGAATACACGACCGAGGATTTCGAGCGCATCGTAGCGCTCAAAGCCCGAACAGAAGCCATCGCTCGCCATGTGACTGAATTTCTCAAGAAGACGGACCGGTTTGCCAAGAGCATCGTCTTCTGTGTGGACCAGGAGCATGCGAGCGAAATGCGGCGTGCTCTGAACAACCTGAACGCCGATCTCGTGACACAATACCCAGACTATGCATGCCGGGTGACCGCAGATGAAGGGGATATTGGAATGGGTCATCTTTCGAATTTTCAGGAACTGGAAAAGGTCTCGCCGGTCATCCTCACCACGTCAAAGCTTCTTACAACCGGAATCGATGCACCGACCTGCAAGAACATCGTCCTCGCGCGGGTGGTGAAATCGATGGTGGAATTCAAACAAATCATTGGGCGCGGCACACGTGTTCGGGACGACTACGGCAAGTACTACTTCAGCATCCTCGATTACACAGGTTCGGCAACGCGGCTGTTTGCAGACCCGGAATTCGACGGCGATCCGGCACTGATCACCGAAGAAAGGATCAATGAGGCGGGCGAGACGATACCCAAGACGTATGAAGTTCTAGACCAAGATGCGGCGGCTGTGAATGAGATACAAGCTGAGTACGAAGTGGGTGAGACCATCGGGGATGACTCGGAAGGTGAGCGCCGGAAGTATTATTACGATGGCGGCCACGTAGAGATCGCTGCGCACTTAGTGTACGAACTGGACTCAGACGGCAAGCAGCTTCGCGTTGTGAGGTTCACAGAGTATGCAGCGCACAAGGTCAGGACGCTTTATCCAAGTGCCACGGAGCTTCGGACGAAATGGGCAACGCCCGCGGGCCGCGCAGAAATCATTGCTGAGCTAGAAGAGCGCGGGATTAACTTTGAAGAGCTGGTCGAGGCAACCAAGCAGCCAGAGGCTGATCCTTTCGATTTGCTTTGTCACGTTGCTTTCAACGCCCCTGTGAGAACACGAAGGGAACGCGCCCAGCAAGTAAGGAAGGGGAGGAATGATTTCTTCGAGAAGTTTGGGCCCGAGGCGCGCGCCATTCTTAACGAGCTTCTCGAGAAGTATGCCGAACACGGGACAACGCAGTTTGTTCTTCCAGATGTACTGCAGGTACCTCCGATTTCAAAACGCGGCAACGTCATCGAGATCACGCAAAAGTTTGGCGGCGCAGAGCAGCTGCGCGAGGCTGTAACTGAATTGCAGACGCTGCTTTATGCCGCCTAGGTAAAGAGAGAGTCGAAAGGTCTTTGAACAGGAATTGAAGTCTATGCCTCGAGCGAGAAAGAACAAAAGAGAGATCAAGCTCACTACCGCACAGCAACTTGGCAGCCTCGTCAAGTCCGCACGCGACATCATGCGGAAGGACAAAGGACTGAATGGAGACCTTGATCGTCTGCCTATGCTCACGTGGGTTCTCTTCCTCAAGTTCTTGGATGACCTCGAGCGCATCCGCGAAGAGGAGGCCAAGCTTGCCGGCAGACGATTCCGGCGTGCCATTGAAAAGCCGTATCGCTGGCGGGATTGGGCCGCCAAGGAAGATGGCATCACCGGCGACCAACTGAAGAAATTCATCAATAATGATGAAGCAATCCTCCCAGATGGTAAGAAGGGGACTGGGCTCTTTGCCTACCTCCGCTCGTTGCAGAGCGCCAATGGCGACAGACGGGATGTCATAGCGACAGTCTTCCGCGGCGTTACGAACCGGATGGAAAGCGGCTATCTTCTTCGCGATGTCATCAACAAGGTGAACTCCATTCACTTCGATTCGACAGATGAGATCCACACGCTCAGCCACTTGTACGAATCGATGCTCAAGGAAATGCGGGATGCAGCGGGTGATTCGGGGGAATTCTACACACCGCGGCCTGTCATTCGTTTCATGGTAAAGGTAGCAGACCCGCGCCTGGGTGAAACCGTACTCGACCCCGCAGCGGGCACCGGTGGCTTTCTGGTGGAGGCCTTTAATCACATCAGCGAACAGTGCAAGACTGTGCAGCATCGCGAGACTCTACAAAATCGAACCATTTTCGGCGGAGAGCCGAAGTCACTCCCCTACCTGCTGTGCCAGATGAACCTGCTTTTGCACGGTCTCGAATATCCGCAGATCTCCACCAAGAACAGTCTCGATGTAAAGATTGCTCAGATCGGCGACAAAGACCGCGTCGATGTGATCCTGACAAATCCTCCATTTGGCGGTGAAGAGGAGCGGGGCATTCTGAGCAACTTTCCACAGGATAAACAGACGGCTGAGACGGCACTGCTCTTTCTCCAGCTCATTATGCGAAAACTGAGACGACAGCCAAAACCGGGGCGGGCTGGCGTGATCGTTCCCAACGGGACACTCTTTGGCGACGGCGTCTGTGCGCGCATCAAGGAAGAGATGCTCAAGGAGTTCAACCTTCACACCATCGTGCGACTTCCGAACGGTATCTTTGCGCCTTACACGAGCATTCCGACGAACATCTTGTTTTTCGACCGCTCGGGCCAGACGAACGAGATCTGGTACTACGAAATTCCGCTTCCTGAGGGGCGAAAGCAGTACACGAAAACCCAGCCGATGCAGTTCGAGGAGTTTGCTGATTGCCTCGCTTGGTGGAAAGACCGAAAAGAGAACGGGCATGCGTGGAAAGTGAAGGCGAGCGAAGTGCTGAAGTATGATGAAAGCGGCAACCTTGTTTCAGTTAATCTTGACATCAAGAATCCAAGCAGGAAACAGGAGTACGAGCACCTGCCGCCTGAGCAGTTGGCCGATGATATCCTCGCAAAAGAAGAGAAAATCAGAGAGATCATGTCTGAGATCAAGCGCGTGCTGGCAAATGGAGTAAAGCCTTGAAACGAGCGAAAACGAAACAGCCTGCCGTGGAAAGAGACATCGCCACGCGTGATTATAGGACCATCCTCAGTGGCGTGGTGGATCTCCTGGAAGAAGCGCGCCGCAGCGCAGGTCGCTCTGTCAATTCGATTATGACTGCAACGTACTGGGAGACCGGGCAGAGGATCGTCGAGTTTGAGCAACAAGGCAAAGGACTTGACGAAAAGGTTTGGGCGAGGTTTTGGTCCGGTAAACCTGAGCCAAATGAGGAAGTTCTATCGCCTTTGGCCAACAACCAAGATTTTTCAGACACTGTCTGGAAAATCCGATGTCACTGCCAAAGGTCAAATATTCCAGACAGCGTCCGGAATTTCGCCGACACTGTCGGCGAAATCCAGGGGTGATGAGATTCAACAGACGATGTCTGCCGAATCTGGCGATACCAGGATAGTGCAGACACCGTCTGAAAGATCTGAAGAAGTGTCTAGGAAATTGACCGTCCAAGAGCTAGCACAGGCTTTTCCCTTGCCCTGGTCCCACTATGTGCGTCTACTTTCGGTCGACAAACCCGAAACCCGCGCGTTCTACGAAGCCGAGGCGCTTCGTGGCGGCTGGTCGGTGCGGCAGCTCGATCGTGCAGCGCCGTAGGCGCGAACTATCTATAGTAAGATTCAAACGAAATGATCGGAGCTCTAGCGGAGCGACCTGTTGAGTCAGGAGCGGAAGCAATGGCAAACACATACACCCAGATCTACATCCACATTGTCTTTGCCGTTCAAGGCAGGCAATCGCTCATCCCAGCATCTCGGAGGGAGGAATTGTTCAAGTACATAACAGGGATTGTGAAAAAGCGTGGTCAAAAACTGATTGCCATCAATGGCATGGCAGATCACGTGCACGTGTTCGTCGGGATGAAGCCGACCGTGGCCGTTTCTGATCTCGTCCGCGACATCAAAGCTGGGTCATCAGGATTCATCAACGAGAAGCGCTGGATACCGGGAAGGTTCAATTGGCAAGAGGGATTTGGCGCCTTCTCCCATTCGCATTCTGAGATTGACCGGGTTGTGCGTTACATCCAGCAGCAGGAAGAACATCATCGAAAGAAAACATTTCGCGAGGAGTACCTGCAAGTGTTGAACGATTTTGCGGTGGAATATGATAACAGATACCTGTTCACGTGGATCGATGATGCAGACGCTGAATAGGTCGCCCCTGACAGGGCTTGAACTGAGGGGAATTCATTTTCTATAGACAGCACCGCTCCTAACGGAGCGGTAGGCGCTGATGGTACCAAGCGTTCGCACAGCGCCGTAGGCGCGAGCTATCTATAGCAGAATTCAAACGAAATGATCGAAGCTCCAGCGGAGCGACCTGTTAAGTCAGGACGCGAACCAATGGCAAGCTCCAAGACGGTAGCAGCTGTTCGCACGACGCCGAAGGTAGAACCAATCTGTGGCAGCTTTTGATCACAAGGATCAAAGCTCCGTTGGGATGGCAGTTGTTCGTTTAGCGCCGTAGGCGCGAGCTATCTATAGCAGAATTCAAACGAAATGATCGAAGCTC
>ERZ1292640.2844-Hain-H43-02um-R1-2844-length-13713-cov-6_pt1 | contig 13713 bp, 10 predicted proteins | sample MGYA00564404_ERZ1292640 | MGnify/ENA primary metagenome ERZ1292640 (study PRJEB36523, sample SAMEA6512636) | groundwater metagenome | collected 2019-01-08 | study: AquaDiva: Metagenomics assemblies of 32 groundwater samples
TTGCCCAGGTTCGAATCCTGGCTCGCCAGCCAAGTTAGCAGTATTCCGACCTTCCCTAAGAAGAATAAGCACAACACTCCTCTCAAATAGTTACTAGAAATCACCTGTGAAATATGTTGACATTCCACACAGGCGGTGTTACTATCTATAGCAGTATAATTCATGGGGAATTACCATGAATGATTGTTTGTGTCTTATTTACTACCCTAATCTTAGAGTAAGTTAATATCTTTGTGATTTGTAAGGAGAATGCCAATGGTACGCAGAAATGTTAGACCGGCCGATGACGCAACCCCAGAAGTCTCAAAAATAATGCAGAAACCCCTGCCTCAGATTCTTGATGAGATGGACGGGAATATTCAGGCAGCCGCCGAAGCAGCAAGAAAGGCTGAGGAAGCGGCCAGAATTGCAAAACTGGCTGCTGACGCTGCCTCTAAAGCCTCGAAAGAGGCAGAAAAAGGAGCCGAGGAAGCTCGGCGGGCTGGCGAGAAGGCTGCTGAGACAGCGACGCGTTCAGCCGCTGCCGCCGCTGCCAAAGCCGAAGAGGTGGCGAAGTTAGCCCGTCTAGCCGCTGAGGAAGCCGGCCGAAAGGCTGAAGAAGCCGACAAATCCGCCAAAAAGGCTGTTGAAGAATTCAAGAAAGCTGCTGAAGCTGCCGCCAAAAGGGCAGAAGCGGCTGGTGCCGCCGCCAAGGCAGCCAGTGAAGCAGCCGCATTAGCAGCCCAGAAAGCTGCCGCCGATGCCGCCAGAAGGGCTGAAGAGGCCGCCAGACTGGCCAGAGAGGCCGGAGCGGCAGCTACCAAGTCAGCCGAAGAGGCCGCCAAGAGGGCTGAAGCGGCCGGAGCTGCTGCTACCAAAGCAGCTGAAGAGGCCGCTGCTGCTGCCGCTAAGAAAGCCGAAGCCGCCGCTAAGAGAGCCGAAGCCGCCGGAGCTGCTGCTACAAAAGCATCTCAAGATGCTGCCCGAAGGGCCGAAGAGGCGAGCGCGGCTGCCAGACTGGCTGCTGAAGAGGCTGCCAAAGCCGCCGAAGAAGCCGCTGCTGAAGCGGCCCGAAAGGCTGAGGAAATCGCTGAAGAGGCCAGCCGGCTGGCTAGAGAAGCTGCGGAAAGGGCTGAGGAAGCTGCCGCCAGGGCTGAGGAAACGGCAGAGAGAGCCAGACGGGCTGCCGAAGAAGCCACCAGAAGGTCTGAAGATGTCGACTTAGCCGCCAAAGAAGCGGCCTTGATAGCCGCCAAAGCGGCTGCAGAAGCTGCTGCCAGGGCCGAGGAAATAGCCAGAGCAGCCACTCAGTCAGTCCAGGATGCTACCGAAGCGGCAATCGCCGCCGGCAAACAGGCGGATGATGCCGCTAAAGGGGCCAAGGCAGCCCAGGCCGCACTGGCCAAAAAGTTAACGGCAGAAACGTCCATAAAGACGGAAGAGGCCGGCAGAAAAGCTAAGAGAGCGGCTATGGCTGCTCACCTGACAGTTGAAGATACCAGAATCAAAGCCCAGGCAGCCATTGGTGCTGGCGATAATGCAATCGCCGCTGCCGCCATGACCACAGGAAAAATAGCCGAGCTGACTGAAGACGCCGGGAAAGACGCTAAAGATTCGGCAGCCAAAGGCTTGGATGCAGCAGAAAAGACTCTCAAGAAAGCTGAGCTGGCTGACATTGCCGGTGATGAAGCTATAGAGGCAGCCTCACAGGCATTACATCAGCTAGTTACCAAGGCAGAAGAATTAGCCAGAGCGGCTGAAGCTGCTGCCGGAGCTGCCCAGAGGGCTTCACGGGAAGCTGCGGAAGCTGCTGCCAAGGCCGCTGAAGAAGCCGGGCGCAGAGCCGAAGCTGCCTCCAAAGCAGCTACAGAGGCTGCTCAGAAAACGATGAAAGCTCTCGAAGAAGATGCGGCTAAGAAGACTGCGGAGGCTATTAAAGCTGCCCAGGAAGCCGCACGCAGAGCCGTCGAAGCTGCCCGAGAAGCGAGAGAGGCTGCTGAAGCAGCCATAAAGATAGCCAGCGAAGAAGCAGCCAGGAAGGCTGGAGAGGCTATTAAAGCCGCCGAAGAAGCCGCACGAAAAGCAGTAGAGGCAGCCAAGCAAGCTAAAGAGGCTGCCGAAGAAGCCATAAAAGCTGCCACCGCAGAAGCCTCCAAAAAAGCTGAAGAAGCTAAGAAGGCTGCCGAAGAAGCCGGACGCAGAGCTGAAGCAGCCGCTAAAGCCGCTGAAGCAGCCATGAAGGCTGCCCTTGCAGAGGCAACTAAGAAAGCTGAAGAAGCCATGAAGGCTGCCGAAGAAGCCGGACGCAGAGCCGAAGCCGCCGCTAAAGCCGCTGAAGCAACAATGAAGAGCGTCGGCGATGAAGCTGCCAAAAAAGCTGAAGAAGCCAAGCAAGCCGCCGAGGAAGCCAAGCGGGCGGCTGAAGAAGCCGGACGCAGAGCTGAGGCGGCCGCCAGAGCTGCCGGAGATGCTGCCGCCCGGGCTGAGCAGACAGCCAGGGGAGCTCTGGGAGCAGCAGCCGAAGCAGAAAGAGTGACTAAAGCAGCCGCCGAAGATGCCAGGCGAGCCGCTGAAGAGGCCGGACGCCGAGCCGAGGCGGCAACCAGAGCCGCCGCCGAGGCAGCTGCCAAGGCTGAGGCAGCTCTCCCCGCGGCACTGGTAAGGAAAGTACTGGGTTCCTGGGAATTCAAGCTTTTCGTAATAACCACGCTGCTCGGTTCCATTATGGCTGCAGTAGCTATCAGCGTTGGTTTAAGTCTCACCGGCCGCTAGTGGCCTGGAACAGAAATAGTACAGGGAACAGAAACAGTATTTGTATAAAAGAAAATAGAGCGGGCTGTAAGAGCCTTCTCGTAAATTCAAATGCGATGGTGTGAAGGAGGAAATTTAAAATGACGACAGCACATAAGAAGGAGACGGGAGACATGGACAACAAACCAAAGATAATGACTAAACCCCTACCTGAGATTCTTGATGAGTTGGAGAACTATATCAAGCGGTTAGATGAAGCGCTGAGACTAACTCAAGCTGCCGCTAAAGAGGCTCGGGAAGCCGCGGCACAGGCAAAAGAAAGCGGCGAGCGTGCCGCTGACGCAGCCAGAAAAGCCGCCGAAGCAGCCGTAGCCAAGGTCAGGGAAGAAGCTGCTAAAGCGGTTGATACCATCAATAAGAGAATCTCGACTTTCGAGAGCGATGTGAGCATCTTTAAGGACAAGGTAAACCGAGAAGCCATGATTCTCGACCAGTCTTTCCTTGCGTCCAGAGAGAAGCACCTCAAAGAATCGCCTTTTTTTGAGAAGTAGGAATAAAGAAGTTTTAGCAGATTGTTCTGCTGGATAGCTCCCCTTACTGGACACAGACCGGCTATTTTTAGCCAGGTAAGAGAATCGTTCAGAAACCCCCGCGTTCATCCGGTAATCATCGGGCGGACGCGGGGGCTTCCACGTTTGGCGTAACAAAATGTGTTGTCCTTTACTAACCCTGCTGATATAATGTCTCCTGTTGGCGTTCCCCGATAGCTCAACGGTAGAGCGCGTCCTTCGGCTGAAGGATTAACCGCTAGGTCTGCTCAAGAATCCGAACTAATGGAAGAAGCAAATTATTTCGTCTACGTACTACGTAACCCTGAGGGGCGGCTCTACGTTGGCTTCACCACCGATCTGAGCAGGCGGATTCTACAACACCAGAACGGAGAAGCTGGTTGGACTCGCGGACGCGGCCCCTGGAAGTTGGTCTACCATGAGACTTTCACATACCGCCTGGAGGCTATGCGGCGAGAACGAAATCTGAAACGCGGTAAGACAAACCAAGACCTCCATATCCGCTTTAGCAACGTTCAAATTGAAGAACATTAACTCACTCTTTGTCAGAATAGGTCTCAAATGCTATAATATGCTGTTCCCCGATAGCTCAACGGTAGAGCGCGCGGCTGTTAACCGCTAGGTTCTAGGTTCGAATCCTAGTCGGGGAGCCAGAAAATCTGATTAACCGTCCTTCATCTGAAGGAGTTCGGCCTTGCTCCGCGTAGGGACGGGCGGCCAGGACCTTTTCGACCTTAAACGTGTTCTGAAACTCGCTCTGTATGCATCACTGAACCGACCTACCTAGGTTTAGCGGCATATTTCCCGGTCAGTTGAGGACTCGTCCCCTCAAGGTGCTTCTGCTGGCGTTCCAGACGAGTCTCCCTTGCCCAAGTACGCTTCAGGTCGTCCTGAACCCGGAAGTGGAGTCGACCCAATCCGTTTGTTTCTATTTCTATCCGGTCTCCGTCCTGGAATGGATTCAAGCCGCGGTGATTGGTGCCGGTGGCTAAGATATCACCAGGCTCCAAGGTATGAATGGTAGTAATCCATTCGATACACTCTGGAATCTTATTAGCCATATCTGCGGTATTGAAATCCTGCATCAGAACACCACTATTCCAAAGCCGAACCTGGAGATTGTTCGGGTCGGGAACTTCGTCAGCGGTTACCAGATACGGGCCTATAGGAGCGAAAGTATCACGGGATTTCATCTGGTAGAAAAGATTACCAGGCGCAGGCAGGCCACGGGCAGACCCATCTATGAAGTTAAGGTAGCCAAAGACGTAATCCATCGCGTTTTTAGCGTTGATATTGGATGCCCGCTTGCCGATGACCACGGCCAGCTCTGCTTCCCCTTCGAATATGGTGGCGGGAGCATCAGGAAGGACCATGGCGTCACCATCGCCGATAATCGCACCGGGCGATTTTTGGAAGGCATTGAGCGGTGCCGGCTCTGAACGGGTCCGGTCCTCTATGTAGTTAACGGCCATACAAACGATGTTAGTGGGTTTTGGCAGGGGAGCTCTTACCCTTACCTGGCTGACCGGCACGCCTTGCCCACGTTCGGATATCCGCTGAAGTGAAGCCCTGTATTCGTCAAAGTGCTCGATTAGCCCGTTGATGAGGTTGTGCGGCCAGGTATGCGGGATACCTTCAACGGCACCAGACACATCAACCACGTTCTCTCCCCTGAGAATACCCAACTTGAAGTCATCAAATAAGACTATTTTCATGTTTCCTCCTGAATAGAATCCACGATAGCCTGCTTCCGCATGCCCCGTTTCACGCCATAATAATACTGTTAGCTGGAGAACACAAGTGGGTTCAATCGGCTACAGCAGCCTTGAGCACGTCATCCACAAGTTATCACGTCAATCCGGCTAAAGGAGGTAACAGGAATCGAACCTGTAACCAGCGTTCTTCGGCAGAGTGTCTAGTCTAGATTGCGAATCCGGTTGTTCGATATGGCCGCGAACACTGCAAAGCTAAGTGTCACTAAACCGCCAATAGTCACCACCGTGGGCACGTCGAGGACATTGGCAAGCGCTCCGGCTTGCATTCCTCCCAGGGGCATTAGGCTCCAGGTAAGGCTGTATATACCCATTACGCGACCTCGTAGTTCATTAGGTACCAGAGTCTGGAGTAAGGTTATTACGTTTGTCATATAAATGGAGTTAAAGAAGCCTGCCATAGCAATCAGACCGAGGGATGCGGAATACCATCGTGATAAAGAGAAGACAATCAGCAGCAGGCAAAACAGGAAGTTACCAGTAAGAAGTACCCTGCCCCGATGCCCACGGTCTGCCACTGACGCTACAGTTACTACACCACAGATTGCCCCTATGCCGAAAGCGGTCATCAGAAAGCCATAACCTGAGGGGCCAGCGGACAAGATGTCTTTGGCAAAGACCGGTAATAGATAAACAAACGACATGCCGAAAATACTATTCAGAAAGGTGATGGTTATGAGGTTAAGAAAGATTTTGTTGCTTAAAACGTATCTCCATCCTTCCTTAAACGCTGATAGCACACTCGACCGTACCTGAGGCACTACCAATTTGCCCACGCTAAGACGTGTTAGCGCGAGCACCATTACTCCATAGGCGCCAGAAGTGATGTAGAAGCATATTGCCGGATTAGTAGAGGCAATGAGCACCCCGGCAAGGGCAGGCCCAACAGCCCGTGTAGCGGACCACACACTCGAAGCGAGAGCTACAGCATTGGGTAAATCCTTAGGGTCGTCAATAAGATGGGGGATGAGCGCCTGGCGGGCAGGGTTGTCAAATGCCGATGTGGCACCGGTGAGGGCAGCTATTATCAGCAAATGCCCCACATTGACCAGACGGGCGGCTGCAAGGGTAGCCAGTATGAGCGCCAGAATAGCCATTATGGACTGGGTAAAGATGATCAATCTGCGCTTGTCCACTCTGTCGGCAAGAACGCCACCAAACAGAGAGAGCAATATAGTTGCGGCTCCATTGGCTCCACCAACTGCTCCCAGATAAAGCGTGGAGCCAGTCAGCTCATAGACAAGCCAGAGCTGGGTAAAAGTCAGAAACTGCCACCCCATAATCGAAACGAGCAATCCCATCCAGTAAAGGCGGTAGTTTCTGTACCTTAGCGCTTTTAGAGTGCTTATTCTATCTAACAAGCCCAACAGACCTGCTCTCCTGTTACCTCTACCAGACCAGTCGGCAAGAATGTGGCACCGGTTGTGAAAAGGCTGAGTTACTTTCTGAGTAAAAGTTGTCCCTTCTACTAACCTTTAGGGGCTGAGCTAGTTCTTGCCGACCTTACTGAACCTCCCTAGAGGCGTTTTCGCACTGGAACTCGTTTATCTTATTTCCGCGACAGGAAAAGCCAGGAGCTTACAAGGGCAGACCCTAATCTTCAGCAACCTGCCTGCCGCCGAAGGTGCTATATCTTTTTGCCTCCGGAATTACTGGCACCAGAAGATGAGAGTCATATTTACCGCCGGTATAAATTGAATACCTGCCCTTGTTCACCAGCTTGTTGAAGCCTCTCAGCAGGTCGTCCTTTACCCCGTATTTCCCGGATATGTCCACGGCTAATTTCTCGCCGGCGTGAAACAGGGTACTCGAGGGCCATATTCCTATTTCACAAGGAACTATCTCGCCTGGCTTCACCTTCTGTTCAGTTCCACCGGGTCTGACGGATTTCTGGACCGGCAACCACGGCCGGGACAGCTCTTCATCCAGCTGCCTTTTTGATAACCGCAGCCAGCCCCGGGCCACGGGCGCCCTGCCCGGCGCAGCATCACAGTCAAAACATACCTCATGTCCGTCAGCGTTGAACTTTCTCACGGTGACAAAAATATCCATATCATCGGCTTCCTCGGGAGAAACCCAGAGCTTGAGTTTCATAAAGCCGGTCAGCTCCGTGTCCTCGTTAAAGGTAATCCGGAAGGACGCTTTGCCCTCAGGCCCGATTCTAGCTTCCTGAGAAAGAAGCTGACTCACCGGAGATACGGCCGAATCGTAGGTGACTTTTGCCAATGCCCTCGGCTTACTAGATTTCAGAGCACCATCGCGGGCATCCAGATAAAGGCTTTTGTACTCCGTCCGAGGGATGGGAAAATCCTTTTCATAGCGGACTTTGTAGTCCAGCAGCTTGTCCTGCACCGAGAGGCGAACTCGCGGTATCTCCATGACGCCGCTATCAACGCCTTTCAGGAAGTGCTCGAAGAACTTACGCTGCATGTCGCGCACCTCCATAGGAGTGTAGAGACCTTGCCATTTCCGCTCGCTATATGTATAGAGCCACTTATACCGGGAAGAGGCCGCCAACCAACCGCGGATATTTCCCAGTAGGTGGCCATAATAGTCAATCCAGCTGGAGCCGATTAGCATCGGTACCTTGATATTTTCCAGTCTCGGCGGGTCCAGCATTACCGAGGGTGATGGTTGTTGATATTGCCTTAAGGGCGGTCTCTTCTTTGGTTGAAAATCCTGCTGCCACAACGGCAAGTTTTCACCGCGACCGGCGCTAAATTCCGTTTCAGGAATACCGCCAGGGGAGGTGCTGTCTCTCGCTGCATCGCTAAAGCCTCCCCAGGGAATAATAGCTTTCAAATGCGGCGGAGGCTTCTCCATAGAGGCAACTTCCCACTGGCGCATCGCTAGAGCTGAATGCCCCAGGATACCGATGTTGCCATTGCTCCACTTCTGCTTGGCAGCCCACTCCACAGCGTCGTAGAGGTCATAGGCTCCACCCGTCCCCATTGCCGGCGACTTGCCACTCCCCCTATCGTCAACATGAACCATTACATAGCCATTAGGAACCCAGAAACCCGGGTCTGGGCCCTCAAAAGGGGTCATTTCTGAGCAGCCAAAGTCATCGTGCTGGCCGTAATAGTCTTTGCTGAAGGGCGTAAAAGCCATAATTACAGCGAATCTGCCTGGCTTATCAGGGCGGAAAACATTGCCAGCCAGTTTAACGCCGTCACTCATTTCGATTGGGACATCTTTTTCGATAATGACCCCTTCAGGTAGACTGGTTCCTGGAAGGTCATCGAAATGCTTCTCCGGGAAGAGCTTTTTCTCATACTCGGTGCGTTTTCGCTTGGCAACCCACCACCTTGCCTTGTACGGTCCCGCATACGCCTTCTCTTCGAGTTCCGTTAGCCTGGTTCGGGTAGCTTGAAGCTCAACTATTATCCGGTCATGTTCGTCTTTAGATGCGGTTTCCATTTAGTCCCTCCTCGCATATCATTTTGTTCTAGACCCGATGGACCTCTCCGGTTGCCTTGTTCTTCCAATATCCTCTCTGCTGTAACGGCCAGTTAAATTTGACGGCTCCAGGCAGGGGACATTCATTCACACAAGTACCGCAGTACCAGCATTCGTCGGCATGTAATATGAGAGGGTTTTTACCCTTCTCATGATTGGGGATGTAGACGTCTATCGGACAGACTTCAACGCATCTATTGCACCCATTGCAGATTTTAGGATTGAAAATTACCGGTCTGCTTGGTGTAGTCACATTAGGAAGGGCGTATACCTTTTCCTTTGCCATGAAAAGCCTCCTATCTATTTTTTGTAAATACCTTTATAGTCCTTATTGTTGGCTTCGTAGTTCTCTTTTAGATTACCCCAATAGTTAAGAGGAGACTCCCCCACCTTAACCTTATCATTCTCCAGTCTGACGGTGATAAACTTGTTCCATTCCGGCGGGTCCAATGCCGGATAGTCTATCCGGTAGAAATCAAGAAACCGGCTGCTTGCTTTACGCGCCAGAGAGGCATGAAGAATAATCTGGGCATAGGTGAGAATATTCAGGTCCTCCAGGCTGCGCATCAGTTTATGCGGGTCAAGGGCATACAGCTTCGGTACCCAGTTCTCTTCAATGTCCTTGAGTGAGTCTAGCGCCATATTGAAGAGTGACTCCGTCTTAAATTCACTGCAGAAGTATTGCATAGTCCTGGCGATTCCAGCGTGCAGCTCTTTCCACTCTATGCCGTCGCTTCTTTTGATGGGGGCATAGACTCTTGCCTTCTCCCTGGACACTTGCTCTTTAGATACCTGCGGTTCCCCCACTTGCCGGGCGTAGTCGGCCGCTTTCCTGCCGGCGTACCTGCCGGTAGCCGCCGCGAAACTGGTGTCCCCGGTGGCAAATAGCTGGCTCCCGGCGGCATACAGCCCTTCCAGGTTGGACTTCAAATCCCAGTCAATCATTACGCCGCTGCCACGGGTACCCGGAATGTCAATGGCGCGCCATTGAGGCGGGCTGACTCCCTCTATTAACTGGTAGTTCATGAGTTGGTCTTTAGCCGGGTCGAATCCGGCTTCGTTAAATGTATCCACAATTATCTTGGTGATTGACTCCTCTTGTAACATCATATTCCAGGTAATGTTTCTTTCCATCTCCGGCATACCGGGGAAGTCACCGTAGAAGGGCAGAGCGTACTCTCCCTTCATTACACCCTCACGGACCGCGTTCCAGGGCCCCGTCCGAGCGGCCCGGTCAGCCGATTGTGCAGGTAGCGGATTTACGCCCCATCCTTGATTGTTGATAGGGAGCTTCTTACCATTGGCGTCGACCAACTGAACGTTCTCATAGCTGGCGTCGCCAGCGCCGCCGTACCATTTATGCTTGTAACCGGTCCCGATGCCCAGTAACCCGGACTTCTCCATCAAAGTAAGCGCGGCTCCAGCTCTCCAGGCCATGGCATTGCCATCGCCCGACAGGGCACGGGACTGGTGACTGGAAATACCGGCTAATTCCGTGTTGAACACCCAGATTGACCCGGGTACTCCTGTGCTGAGCACACTTGCCTTCGCTTTGAAAACCATGAACTCGCCGGTTCTGTCATTGACCCCGATGGCGCCAATTACTCTGGCTCCCTGTATGCCCTTTTCATTCAGCAGACTGGTAACCATGACCCTATCGTAGATTTTGACGCCTAAACGCTGGCACTCTTTTCTCAAAGCGGGCTTAAAGGTCGTTCCCCAAATCCGGAATACGACGTTGCTCTCATGAAACGCATTAGTCCTGGGCGAAAACATGAACTTAGTCTCATCATCCCGGCCCTCAGCACCCTTCCACTCATCGTCTGTATCCCGAATCTTGCCGCCCATCTGCTCCAGCTCCAGGAGCGTATCGTAATCTTCCCGGCATTGTATCTGGCGGCCAATCCCACAGTTATACCCCCCATTGGCGTTAGTCAGTCGCTGGGCCCACTCATCGGGATTAACCTTAGACAAAGGATGAGCAGGCGCGTCACACCAGTGGTCAACTCCAGGCCCAACGGCGCCACTTCTTATCGTGGCTGACTTTTCAACCAGAGCCACTCTCAGTCCCTTTCTGGCAGCGCTGATGGCTGCCCAGCATCCGGCCATGCCACCCCCGATAACCAAGACATCTGTGTCAATCTCCTGCTCCTGGTCATAGCGTATCGGGTACGGCCAGTCGGGCGCATGACCCTCTTTCCCCACAAACTCATGAAATAGAGCCATCTTCTTACCCTCCTTAAAAGATTTGTTATCTTCTTTATTCTAACCCGGAGGAATAAACAGCTTGGTCGTTAATAATGACGTTTGCATTTTAGCTTCCAGTCCTTACCTGCCAGGTTATGTCGAGGAGCTAGGATGGCGTCATTATAGCATAACTTGTTTCTTTTGCCATCAATACATGCAGACTACTGTTAAGAAGCAATCATACTGGCTTAGAGGCATTCGCCTCGCTGATGATGAGCATCTCCCACCGTGCTATAATACGATGACTAAGATGACCATGATTAGGACCGAGATATGAAGAGACTTATACTCATTTTGATTGCGCTGTCGTCCGTATGGGTCTTTAACGTGATTCCGGCACTAGGGCAAGAGGGAGCCATCCTCTTGAAGTCTGAAAAGGTTCAGGACCAGTTCCCGGAGGGAGTCCTTTTCCAGGCAACGGCTGAAACCATTGCCCCCGCTCAAATCAAGGAAATCAAGCTGGAAATGAGAGTAAAGGGGAGTAACCGTAGCTCTTACGTTTACCTTGACTTCACTCCGGCTACCCTGGTAGAGGGCAAATACCTGCTCCGAACAAGCGGGGCGCAATACAAACCACCCGGCACTCAGATAGAATACTACTTCATCATTTCCGACAGCGAGCAAAGGACTCTTGAGACACCAAAAGAAACTCACCTTTATCTGGATAACCGGTTCGAGTGGGAGCGCGTGGCAGAAGGGTTGCTGGAAGTATACTACTACGGACCAACTAAGGCGAGAGCCGAACTTATTCTGAAAGCCGGAGCTCAGACGATAGAAAAAATGGGCAATCTACTGGGCAGTAAACCTACCGAACCGGTCCGAATCATCGCCTATAATAATGCCCGCGACCTGATTCCGGCCCAACCATTCGAATCGAAAACTTCCGAAAGTCAATTGTTGCTCGAGGGAGTAACCTTTCCTAAATATGGGACATTGTTGATGATATCCGGTATCGACCGACCGGATGGAGTTGCCAGCCATGAGATTACCCATCTTCTTGCTGGTGAATTGACCAAAAACGCCCTTGTGGACACTCCAGCCTGGTTTGACGAAGGGTTGGCCGAGTATGGCAACATTAACCGAAGTCACAGCTATGACACTATACTATCGGAAGCGATTACCCAGAAACGCATTCTGACACTGCGAACAATGCAAACGCCACCAGGGATACCAGGTGACCGCTTGCTCATGTACGGCCAGGGCTACTCCGTGGTTAAATATCTGGTCGATACCTACGGAGAGGACAAGTTCAGGGAGCTTTTCGCAGCGTTCAATCAAGGTCTGCGCATAGACGCCGCTCTGAAATCTGTCTATGGGTTTGACCAGGATGGTCTTGATAACGCCTGGCGTAGCAGCCTGGGGCTGCCACCACTGGAAAAGGCGAAGCCGGTTCCAGCAGAACCAGCGCTGGCTATTGAGAGCAAGGGAGGAAAATTTAACCCTGCTGCTATCGCAATCGTAGCTACTCTAGTTGCTCTTGTTATCATTGCCCTGATAGGGGGTATGGCGCTGAGACGCCGCACCCGCCCCGGTTCTGGTTAGCAGACTTTCGGATTATTTGAAGTTCAATACTATCAGACTGCCTGGACTACCTATCTAGCCCGGGGATTCAGGGCATCATTCAGGGCATCACCGAGAAGGTTAAAAGCAAAGATGATGACCGCCACAGTAACCACCGGAAAGATGAGCAGGGAAGGGTTTGACCTGAGTGTGCCCATGTCCCCATTATCAAATATCATTGCGCCCAAGCTGGGCACGGGCGGTTGAACCCCCACCCCCAGCCAGCTCAACATCACCTCAGCTCCCGCCATGCTGCCCATCCCCACCGAAAGCAGGACAATTATCGGCGGCAACAAATTAGGGAAAATATGGTGGAAGATAATCCGCCAGTGAGAAGCGCCCAGCCCCCTGGCGGCCAGGACGTACTGGCTCTGTTTCAGACTGAGTACCTGCCCCCGCACCACCCTGGCCATACCCACCCAGCTAACGATAGCGAGAGAGCCGAATACCACCAGATAATCAACCATACCCGATTGGATGATGCCGGTGATGCCGGCTGTCTGCTCCAAATTTCGCACCCAGTCTACTACCCTGGGCTTCAATGTCGCCGCAATAAGAATGACCAGAAGAATATCAGGAAAGGCGAGAAAAACTTCGCCGATTCTCATTATCAAACTATCCGCCAGCCGGCCAAAGTAGCCGGAAATAAGTCCCAGGGCGATGCCCAGGAACAATCCGCCGCTAACCATAGCCGTGACACTGACGATAACGGTAGTGCGAACACCATAAATAATCCGGCTAAGCAAATCCCGTCCCAGTCTATCGGTGCCAAAAGGATGCTCCCAGCTGGGGGGCCTGAGGGTGGCATTCAGGTTCTGCTGGTCATAATGGTATGGGGCGACCAGGGGAGCCAGGATACCTGCCCCGTACAGCACGAGGATGATAATCAGGCAGACCATTCCTTTCTTGCTGCGGATAAACCTTTGACCGGCCAGTAGCCAGAGACTTCTGCGAGGCGGTAATTTTATGTTTTCCTCTTGTTTAAACCTAGCCATAGTAGTCCCCTAATCGAACCGGATTCGCGGGTCGAGGAAGCGGTAGCCGATATCAACTAACAGGTTAGCCAGAACATATGCGGTGGCGATAATAAGGGTAAGCGCCATAATGACGGGGTAATCCCGGGAAAAGAAGGCTTCTACCGTCAGCCGCCCGATGCCTGGGATGCCGAAGTAGGTCTCAGTAATAATGGTGCCTGTCACCAGTGTTGCCAGACTCAGTCCGACAATAGTGAAGACCGGAATCATAGAGTTCCTGAGCACATGGCGTGACTGTACCATAAACTCAGGCAGACCTTTAGCTCTAGCCGTTCTGACATAGTCTTGCGCCAGCACCTCCACGGTGCTGTTCCGGGTCATCCGGGCGATGAAAGCCACACC
>ERZ1292640.2845-Hain-H43-02um-R1-2845-length-13711-cov-6_pt1 | contig 13711 bp, 12 predicted proteins | sample MGYA00564404_ERZ1292640 | MGnify/ENA primary metagenome ERZ1292640 (study PRJEB36523, sample SAMEA6512636) | groundwater metagenome | collected 2019-01-08 | study: AquaDiva: Metagenomics assemblies of 32 groundwater samples
CCGCAAGGTCTCGCTCAAAGTGTTGGACCGATGAGATGGCGATGCGCATCTTGATTCTCGGCGGCGGTGTCGGCGGCCAGGTCGTCGCGAACGAGCTGCGGCGTCGCCTTTCCCCCGAGCACCGCGTCACGCTCATCGACAGGACCACGCGGCACGCGTTCGCCCCGTCATTCCTCTGGGTTAATCATAGGTGAGGAAACAATGAGGGGTCTGTGGGCATCGCGCACCGGCAAAACAGTTTCGTGCTTGGCTATCGCGCTTGCGGCGGTCGTTGCGGCTGCTCTCCTGTGGTTGTCGCCAGCATGCGCCGGAGCTGCGACACGATCGGCAACCTCGGCGCAGCCGTGGACGGCCGCGAACACGGTCCGGCCCGCTGACCTCGTTCATGAACTCGGGAGCTCCACTGGGACGGACAAGCCCGTGGTCGTCTGCACCGCTCCGGCTTTTCTGTATAGAAACGGGCACGTTCCATCTCGTCGTCTATTAACGGAACGCTTCTTGACCCTGCGCCCCGTCCTGCTACCATGAAGACGGCAGGAGGACGAAGATGCAGGACGTCTCGTTCACCGTTCACATCTTCCGGGAAGGGGATGTGTTCGTGGCTCACGTTCCGGAGCTCGACGTGTCAAGCTGTGGTGGTACCACGGATGCGGCCCGGCGCAACATCCAGGATGCCGTTCGTGGGTTCCTGGAGACGTCCGAGGAGATGGGCACGTTCGTGGAGATCCTCGAGGAGGCGGGGTATCAGCGGGATGGCGATTCCTGGCGTTCGCCGGAACTGGTCGTCTCTGACCGCCTCTCCGTGGGGATTGGCTGAGTGCCAACCATCTCTCCGGTTCCATGCCAGACCCTGGTCAGGGTGTTTGAGAAGGACGGATTCACCCTGGCCCGCACGAGCGGCGACCATCAGATCTACACCAAGCCCGGCATCAAACGCCCGCTCGTGATTCCCGCCTACTACGACGCCTTCGCCAAGACGTTTACGGTGTGGCTTGGCGATCCTGCGACCGAACACGTGGCAGAAGAGGCCGATGACGACACGGTGTTCATGAAGGACCCCAGCGGTCGGATCATTGGATTCGAGAAGCTCAATGTCGCGCTGGCTCCCGGCTCACACGGCCTCACCGTGGAGTTGGTGAACACACCCGCCGCCTGAATCTCCTGGCACGGGCCTGAGGCGGACAGCGAGCGCTGTCTGCGTGGACCGTAGCCTTTGTGGAACCGCGCTTGTCGTTCGTGTGCTGGCTGAGCCACAAATGGAAGTCCCCGTCGACCGGCCGGTCGCCCGTACAATTATCGGTTGGTAGGTTTGGACCCGCCGGCTACTGCGGCAGGGGTTTCGGGTGCGCCACCGGCTGGCAGCAGTGCCGACACCTTGTCTCGTTCTGCTGAGAAGGCCGCGACGAGCGCTGCTGGAATGGGGTCGCCCGGCGGCATGCGGCGGTGTTCGGTAATGGGGTTGATGTAGACGCCGTTCTTGCGCAGGCGATAGTCGAGGTGCGGACCCGTAACAAGGCCCGACGCTCCGACACGGCCGATGAAATCTCCCTGGCTGACGCGCTCGCCGACGTGCACGGCCACCGACGACAGGTGCAGGTACAGGCTCTGGTAGCCGCTCGAGTGGCGGATGGCGATCAGCCGTCCGGCAGCACCCGCAAAGCCCGCTTGCGTGACGACCCCGTTGGACACCGCCACCACGGGCGCGCCAACCGGCGCGGCGAAGTCGACACCCAGATGCGCACGCTGCACGTTGAGCACCGGATGCTTCCGGCTGTACGAGAAGCGTGACGTGATCCGCGGTTCGAATTTCAGCGGCGATTTCAGAAAGAACCGTTTCAGTGAGCGACCGTTCTCGTCGTAATAGCCGGCGCTGCCATCGGGCAGCAGGAACCGGAAGGCCTTCACCTGGCGCCCGTCGTTGTTGAACTCGGCCGCCAGGATGTGTCCATAGGAGACCGTGCCGTTTTCACGCCGGGTTTTCTGAAACGCCACGCGGAACGAGTCGCCGGGCTGCAATTCGCTGTTGAAGTCGATTTCGCCCGAGAACACGGCCGCCAGCTCCACCGACAGGTCGTCGGTCTCGCCGGCGGCCCCCATGGCCTCAAACAGGGACGGCGTGGCCTTGTTGATGGCTCCTGCTGCCGTCGCGACGCTCTCTTCGCGTGTATAGGTGATCACGTCGGCGACCAGAACGGTGGGCACCGACGGCGCGGATGGGGCTATACGCAAGTAGCGGTCTGGATCGATCTCGCACTCGAACCCGCGCAACCAGCCGTCAAGTGTGCGCGTCAACTTGAAGGGGCGATTCGCCCGGAGTTTTTTCGGATCGAAGCTCCCGGCGACCAATTGCACGGCCGCCTCGGCGCGATCGCTTGCGAGGTAGGTGTGAAACAGGCTGGCCAACGTGCCGCCACGCGGCACTGTGCCGATGATCTCCTCGGTGTCGGGCTTCAGGTAGACATCCGCTCTGACTGCCGTCGTTGTTGGCGGCCGCGCGTCGGTTGCGCACCCAGAGGTCAGCACGAGGGTCAGCAGGGACACCGAGAGGATGGGACCGCTCAGAATGCGACAGGACCTCAGCACGATCGAGTTCCAGGGTGCATGGGCCGAGACTACCTGCGCATCTGCTGCGCCCGCTCGGTCGACGGCGGCACGATGCCCTTCAGGCGCATGTAAACGCGTAGTCCGCTTCGCCGACCTTCTCGGCCGACTGCGCCAGGTTCATCTTGATCGTATCGTAGCACGACGGGAGGCTCTCGATTCTTATCTGCGGTGCTGGTGAGCCCAGCCTCGCAGGGTTGTTTGGCGATCGAGACATTCGGCTTGCCGGGCCAGCGCGTCGACGGCCCACGGCAGCTTCCAGGTCCAGTTCAGGGTGTCGACGGTGCCCGGCACGTTGATGCGATCGGTCCAGCCGAACAGGTCCTGCGCGGGAATCACGACCCGATCGGATCCCGACGCCCACAACGCTTCAAGCAATGCGTCGCGCACACGCGGGACGAAGGACTCCTCGGGCGACAGCGCCGCTTGGGCCGCCCGCTCGTGAACCGAGGGAATCGCCAGCACGGCTGCACGCTGGTCGCTGCCGAGATCGGACCACCAGGTTGCCAGCGTGTCGGTGTCGTGCGTGCCGGATGTGGCCACCGAATGCGCCGGGTAGTGACGCGGATCGGAGAACGGTGCGCCCTGCACGTCCCACTGCCGCTCCCAACGCATCACCTTGTAGCCGGGGACCTGAAGCGCGCCGAGCGATTCGCGGACAAACGGCGGGATGATGCCCAGATCTTCGGCCACGACTTCGCCACCGGCGTCGAGCACCGCGCGCAGCACCGCGTCGCCCTGAGCCGCCTGTTCTGATTCACTAGCCGGCGTGAAGTGCGGCGGCCGGCCGTCAAGCGGAAATACGCAGGTCCGGTACAAGCCCACGACGTGGTCGACCCGATACCCGTCAAACAAGTCCGACGCACGGCGGGCACGCCGGCCAAACCAGTCGTACGCGCCAGCGGCCATCGCCGGCCAGTCGTAGACCGGCAGCTTCCAGTCCTGACCGTGCTCGCTGAACGCGTCAGGGGGCGCGCCAACCGTGCCATCAAACGAGAACAGTTCCTGATGCGCCCACATGTCGGCGCTGTCACCGGCCGCCGCAAATGGGAAATCGCCGAAGATGCGGAGGCCGCCCGCCTCGGCGCGCGCCGTGGCCCATTGCTGGTGGGCCACCCACTGCAAGTACTGATGGAAGAGGATCTCGTGGCCGATCTCTTGCGTGATCGTCGCCAGCGCGACCGGATCGCGATCGCGGACACCCGAACTCCAGTGGCGCCACGACTGGCCGCCAGTGGCCTGATGGATGGCCCGGAATGTCGCGTAGTCGTCGAGCCACCAGGCCTGCGCTGTCACGAACGCACCGAACGTGGCGGCGCGGTCCGAGTTGGCCGCCACCTCGGCATCGAGGAAACGCCGGAAGGCCGCCCGCAATGCGCGGTTCTTCAGCGTGCGCACCGCCGAGTAATCCACCCCGGGGCTTGCTCGTGCGTGTTCCAGCGTGCCCCGCATGGCGGCGTCGAGCGAGGCCTCGCCACCAATCGCCTGGAAATCCTGAACGTCCGGCACGTGGATGAAGATCGGGTCCAGCGCCATCGTTGTCAGCGCGCTGTAAGGAGAGCGCTGGCCCGACGCCATCTCGTTGAGCGGCAGCAGTTGCAGCAGCCGGAGACCGCCACGAAGCATCCAGCGCGCCAGCGTCGGCACATCGGCAAACTCGCCGATGCCCCAGCTTTGGTTCGACGGGCACGAGAAGAGCGGCAAGAGCAGTCCGGCGATCCGTTCGGGGCGACCCAGGCCGGTTGTCACTGCGCGGCCTCTATCCGGGCGAGCATCCTGGCGGTGGCGCGGTCGAAGACATCGGGGCGAGGCAGCAGACTTACGATGAGGAACGCTTCGCGGGGAAAGTCGAAGAAGTAGCCCGGGTGCACCAGTACGTGATCCTGCTCGAGTAACTGCAGCACCAGCGACTCTTCCGACTGCACGGCCGGCACCTGGAGCACGGCAGACCATCCGCCTTCGGTGCGCAGCACACGGACGGCAGGGGTGAGTTCGGCCGCTTCAACCAGCGCGCGGTAATTGCGCGTTACGCGCTGGCGAATCTGCGACCGCACGGCCGCGCCTTCGTGCAACAACGTTGGCAGGGCGTGCTGTACAGGCGTGGCCACTGACAGGTAGTTGTCGCAGATCAATTCCAGCCGCTCGAGCGCCGGCTTCACCAGGTCGTCTGGCCCGCACACGACCATCCAGCCGAGCTTCAGTTGGGGCAGACCGAGCGCTTTCGACAATCCTCCCAGGCCGAACGTCAACGCCTCGCGCTGCGCGAGCACCGTGGTGGTGCGCGCCACGTCGGCATCGACCACGTACTCGGCGAACACCTCGTCGCCGATGATGGCCAGATCGTGGGCACTGCAGTGCCCGGCAATCGCGTCCAGTTCCTGGCGCTTCAAGTACGACCCCGTCGGATTGTTCGGGCTGACCAGAACGACGGCTCGCGTCCTCGGTGTGGTCACCCGCCTGATGGCGTCGACGTCGTACGACCACCCGCCGTGATCGTCGAGCCGATAGGGGCGAACCTGCACGGCGTCGAGCCCAGCCAGGTACTCGAACAGCGGGTAGCTGGGTACGGGCACCAGCACGTCGTCGCCCGGGTCGCACAAGAGCTTGAACAGCAACGAGTAAGCCTCGCTGGTACTGGATGTCAGCACCACCCGATCGCGGGACACCGCAAGGCCCCGCCGGCGGAAATCATCCACCACCGCCTGCCGCGCCTCGGGCAGGCCGAATGGCTGCGGATCGTACGTCAGTCCCTCAGGCGTCGAGAGCGCATCGAGCAGCCTTTGGGGATACTCCAGTCCCGCGCAAGTCGGATTCGATTCCGTGAGATCGTCGATTGCGACCCCGGCCGAACGGAGGCGGCTCAGGGCGGCCGACAGCCGGTTGGGCGTGAGGTCGAACGAGAGGCGGGTCGAGAACATGTTCGGGACCTGAGATTCGGGATTCGGCAGGGAGTCGCTGTTCCTTGTCAGGATACAATGGCTGGCCACGACTGACGAGCCCCCGCCATTAACGTTCGGATCCCGTGCTGCCGTTTCTGACCAGGAGGTCCTCATGAAGATCAGGTTCGGTGCCGCCCTGCTGCTCGCGTTGCTGATCGCGTTGCTGCTCGCGTCGACGGGCGCGCAAGCGCAGCAGGCGCCGCAGATCGAAACCGGCTACCAGTTGCCACCAAAAGTGATTGTCGACATTCTGAGCGCCCCGCCGCCTCCCACGGCCGTCGTTAGCCCGAACCACCAGATGATGGCGCTGCTCGGCCGTACGAGCATGCCGATCATTGCCGAACTGGCCGAGCCCATGCTGCGGCTGGCCGGCAGCCGGGTCAACCCGAAAACCAACGGCCCGCACAATCCGCAGAACCTGACCGGCATCACGCTGAAGAAGATCGCCGACGGTGCGGAGATCAAGGTGGCGGTGCCGTCGAATGCGCGAATCGGGTCTCCGAGTTTCTCGCCGGATGGAAAATGGCTGGCGTTTGCCGCGACGCGAAGCACTGGCATCGAACTGTGGCTGGCCGACACGGCCACCGGACAAGCCAAGGCGCTGACCGGTGCCACCGTAAATGGTCTGGGCGGGTTCGACTGGCTCGACGACAGTTCGGCGCTGCTCGTGCGGTTCGTGCCGGCTGGCCGTGGCCCGGCTCCCGTTCCACTCGGCGTGCCGACCGGTCCGCGCATTCAGGAGTCTCTCGGCAAGGCGGCGCCAGCGGCGACATTCCAGGACCTGTTGACAAGCGCGCACGACGAGGTCCTGTACGAGTACTACTTCACCGCCCAGCTTGCGGTGGTCACCACGGCCGGCGGACGCACGCCAGTCGGCAAGCCCGCCATTTTTGCCACGGCATCCGTGTCGCCTGACGGCAAGTACGTGCTGGTGGCGAGAATCAAGCGGCCATTCTCGCGTTTGATCACGGCCGGAGGGTTCCCCAAGGACATCGAGATCTGGAGCCGCGCCGGAGAGGTGGTTCGCAGGCTCGGTGAGCAACCGCTTGGCGAGGGCGTCCCGATTGGCGGCGTCACCACCGGCCCGCGATCGTACCGATGGGTGCCGACCGAACCCGCCGTCGTCGTGTGGGCCCAGGCGCTCGACGAGGGGAATCCGCGCAAACAGGTGCCGGCCCGCGACCAGGTGATGACGATGAAGGCGCCCTACGCGGGCGAGTCCACCGAAATGTTCAAGACCACGTGGCGGTTGGGCGGCCTCTCGTGGACCGAGAAAGGCGTGCTGTTCTATTCCGAATCCGATCGGACCACCAGGCTTTCCCGCACGACTATCGTCAATCCGCTGACGGGAACGAAGCGCACGTGGCAGGAGCGCAACCCGGCCGATCGCTACAAGGATCCAGGGTCGCCCGTCGCCCGGGACGGAACCGGGGGCGGACGAGGCGGCGGAAGCGGGCCGATCCTGCAAGACGGCGATTTCGTGTACCTGGCTGGCAACGGCGCCTCACCGCAGGGCGATCGGCCGTTCCTCGATCGGATGAACCTGAACACGTTTGCCACCGAGCGGCTCTTCCAGACCGATGACAAGAGCTACGAAACCGTCGCGGCGCTGCTCAGTCCAGACGGTAAGAAGTTGCTGACGCGGTGGGAGACGAAGACCGACTTCCCGAATTACTACGTGCGCGATCTGGCCAGCGGCCTGAAGACCGCGCTCACCCAGTTCAAGGATCCCGCGCCGCAGCTCACCGGCATCCAGAAGCAGCTCATCACCTACGAGCGCAAGGATGGCGTGAAGCTGTCGGCTACGCTGTACCTGCCGCCCGGCTACAAGCCTGGCACGCGGCTCCCGTTCATTCTCTGGGCCTATCCGGCCGAGTTCACCGATGCGGATACGGCCAGCCAGGTGTCGGGGTCGGCGAACCGGTTCACGACCATCTCGGGCGCGTCGCACCTGCTGTTTCTGACGCAGGGCTACGGGGTGCTCGACAATCCGACGATGCCGATTATCGGCCCGGGGGAAACCGCGAACGACACCTACGTGGACCAGTTGGTCGCCAGTGCGGAAGCCGCCATCAACAAGGTCGTGGACATGGGTGTGGCGGATCGCGATCGCATCGGCGCATCCGGACACAGCTACGGCGCGTTCATGACCGCCAACCTGCTGGCGCACAGCCGCCTGTTTCGCGCGGGGGCAGCACGCAGCGGGGCCTACAACCGGTCGCTGACGCCGTTCGGTTTCCAGAACGAAGAGCGCACGTTCTGGGAAGTGCCTGACATCTACACTAGGATGTCGCCATTCTGGTTCGCCAACAAAATCGAAGACCCGATTCTGTTGATTCATGGCGAGGCCGACAACAACTCGGGGACCTTCCCGATCCAGTCCGAACGCTTCTACATGGCACTGAAAGGGAATGGCAAGACCGTTCGCTACGTCACGCTGCCGCACGAGGCCCACGGATACGCCGCGCGCGAGTCGAACTTGCACGTCATCTATGAGATGGTGCGCTGGTTCGACACGTACGTGAAGAATGCGGGACCTCGGGTCGGGAAGTAGACAGGAGACAGTAGACCGTAGACAGTGGGCGGAGGACAGAAGTCAGAGGGCCGACTTCTGTCCGTCCGCGGCCGATATTAGGCTCACCCCCATCCCCACGACCACCACCACCGCGGCGCCGACGACGTTGTGCCACAGGAAGGCGATGGAGGAATACCGGGCGACGAGCGCGACGGCGGCCATGCCCGCCAGCAGGCCCCAGAATGCGCCGCGCGCGGTGGCCCGCCTGGTGCCGATGGCGAGTATGAACACGCCGAGCAGGGACCCGTAGAAAAACGATCCAAACCTGTTCACCACGTCGATCAGGGGACCGAGGTTTGCGGCGTAGACGGCAACGGTGCACGCCACAATGCCCCAGAACCCAGTCACCAGTTTCGACACCTTCAGGTAGTGCGCGTCGGACTCGTCGGTCCGCCACAGGCGACGGTAGAAATCGATCACGGTGGCCGTCGACAGCGAGTTCAGTTCGGCCGCAATGCTCGACATCGCTGCCGCGAAGATCGCCGCAATGATTAGGCCTACCAATCCGATTGGCATGTGCTCGGTCACGAACGTCGGAAACACGTAATTCACATCACCGAACGCCTTGTCGCCCGTCACCTCGCGCACCAGTTGCGTCGCACGGCCTCGGATGGCGGCCGTGGTCGCATCGCTGGCCAGAAAGGCGGATTCCGCCACCTGAATGGCGCCAGGGTCCTGCGCCTGGCGAACCGCCGCCAGCTGCCCGGCCGTCCGGCGCCGATGCTCGAAGGCGGCCGCGAACTCGGACTCCAGTGCCGCATACTCGGCACCACGCGCACTGGCCCGAATCTGGGCGTCGTGCACATGGTTGAAGAGCACGGGCGGCTGGTGGAACAGGTAGAACACGAAGATCAGCACGCCGATCATCGGGATGAGAAACTGCAACGGGATCTTGAAGTACGCGCTCATCAGCAGCGACTGCCGACCCTCGTCTATCGATTTTGCCGTGAGGTAGCGCTGCACCTGACTTTGGTCGCACCCGAAATACGACAGCATCAGGAACAGACCCCCGATGAGACCGGACCAGAACGTGTAGGTCTTATTCGGATCCCAGCTGAAGTCGAGCGCCTGCATCCGCCCCGTGGTTCCGGCAATGTGCAGGGCCGAGCCCACCGACACGTGATCCGGCAACTGCAGCAGCAGCATCACGACCACGGCGCCAACACCCGCGATGATCACCGCCATCTGCTTGACGTCGGTCCACGTGACGGCCTGCACGCCGCCCACCATGGTGTAGAGCACGGTTGGCAGGCCGATGCCGAGAATCGTCAGCGTCAGGTTCCACCCGAGCACGATCGACAGGATGACGGCCGGTGCCGACACGATCACGCCACACGACAGCGCGCGCGAGAACAGGAACAGCAGGCTGGCCAGCGTGCGTGTACGGCTGTCGAACCGGCGCTCCAGGTACTCGTAGGCCGTAAAGACCCTTGCCCGGTAGAAGAACGGCACGACGGTCAGCGACAGGATCACCATTGCGATCGGCAGGCCCAGATACATCTGCACCACGCCCAAGCCCTCCGAGTAGCCGCGACCGGTGGTGCCGACCAACGTGATGGCCGACAACTGTGTAGCCATCACCGACAGGCCGACGGCCCACCACGGCAACGAGCGATTGGCGAGGAAATAGCCTTCAACCTCGTTGGTGGCCTTCGACCGCTTCAGACCGTCCCAGACGATCCAGACCAGGTAGACGGCGACAACGGTCCAGTCGAGCGGATGCATGGGAGTACTAGCTGCCGAAATAGTGCTGGAACAGCCAGATGCCCACGACGACGACCACCTCGACCGCGATCACGCCGGCATACAGGCGATGCATGCGGCGATCACGATCGGCCTGCGAGGGCGGCGGCGGCGTCACGTCGAGACGCATGCTGGAGCGGGTCTCATGGGGTGTCAAGCGAGTGTAACAGGAGTCACGGGATAGGAGGAAGTAGGTCTACTCGCTGCTGTCTGCGGTCGAGCGTCAGTTCCCCTACGGCATCACGAACTCATGCTGCCCCTCGCGCACGGTCAGGACCGGGCACGGCGACTTGCGCACCACTTTCTCGGCCACACTCCCGAGCAGCATGTGCGCAATGGGGCCTCGGCCGTGCGTGCCGATCACGATCAGATCGATGTCGTGCGCCTTGGCGTACCTGATGATCTCGATGAAGGGATTGCCGGCCACAAGCGCGGTGACCGCCTTGAAGCGCAGACGTTCCTCGACGCTGAGCATAGAGCCCAGCCGCGCCTGCGCTTCCTTCTCGATCTCCTCGCGCAGTTGCGGCATCGACGCCACATAGACTTCTGCGGTCCAGGCATGGGCCAGCAGGTCTTCCATGACGTGTACGAGGTGCAGCGACGCGCCAAACGCCTCTGCCACAGTCTTGGCGTAGAGGAAAGCCGATTCCGACGCCTCGCTGAAGTCCGTGGGTACGAGGATGGTCTTGATGGACGGCATAACCCACCTCCAGGAACACGGGACACGAACCAGGGATGAGGGATTGGGGACTCGGGATTCGCTCCCCGATCCTCATCAATCGACGGCTTGATTATACGACCAGCCATCCACGATTGGATCGATTGGTTTGCTGACGTGCGCACGGCACCGAGAAGTCTTGCGGACACGACCTCGGCAGGTGGACAATGAATGACAGAATGACGAAGGCACGCCGCGGCCGCCAGGTGGGCGAGGAGGACATTATCCATGTTCGGAGTTGAAGGCTCTGCGTTCTGGATCGGGTTTCTCGCGCTCATCATTGCGCTCTTGCTTTTCGACCTGCTCTGGTTTCACCGAAAGCCGCACACGATCGGGCCGAAGGAGGCGTTAGGTTGGGTGTGTTTCTGGGTGGCACTCGCGATTGGCTTCAACGGATTCGTCTACCTCGAATTCGGGACGGGCAAAGCGCTCGAGTTTAGTACGGGTTATCTGGTCGAGTTGGCCTTGAGTCTTGATAACGTCTTCGTGTTCATCGTCATATTTCGATACTTCAAAGTTCCGGCGCGGTATCAACATCGTGTTCTCTTCTACGGCATCCTCGGCGCAATCATTCTGCGCGGCATCTTCATTCTTGTCGGCGCCGCGCTACTGAATCGGTTTGACTGGCTCTTGTATGTCTTTGGCGGCTTCCTGGTCGTCACGGCGATCAAACTGCTAGTTCAGAAGGATGAGGGAGTGCACCCCGAACACAATCCGGTCTTGAATTGGTTGCGCAAGGCCATTCCCATCACGCACGATTATCATGGGCAGAAGTTTTTCTTGCGTAGCGAGAGAAGTCTGTCCGCAACTCCGCTTCTCGCGGTCTTGGTCTTGATCGAGAGCACCGATGTCGTCTTCGCTCTCGACTCGATCCCGGCCATCTTTGGGATCACGCGTGACCCTTTCATCGTCTACACATCCAACATCTTCGCCATACTCGGCCTGCGTGCGCTTTACATGCTGCTCGCTGGGGTCATGGACAAGTTCCATTACCTCAAGTACGGACTCGGCGCTGTGCTCCTCTTCATCGGCGTGAAGATGCTAGTGGCCGGCTGGATCCACATTCCAATCGCGTTGTCACTCGGGGTTGTGGCGGTGCTGTTGGGAGGATCAATCGTGATTTCGTTTCTGCACCCCGTCGCGCCGAAGATCCCTAGGGAGTAAACCTCCGCCCGACCAGACGATAACTTTACTTCGGGTTCTTCCCTGCCGTCAGGGGGTAGTTCGCATTCATCCAGGCGCCGATGCCACCCAGAAGCGCCTTCACGTTGGGCACGCCGAGCTTCACGAGATCCAGCGCCGCACGGGCGCTTGTGTGTTCGGCCGCTCAAGCACAGTACGTGACGATGGGCTTCTTCGCGCGCTTGAGCTCGGGAGCCGCTTTCTCGACGTCGGTCAAGGGTATCGAGATCGCGCCCGGGATATGCCAGCCGGCGTAGGACGCGGCGTCGCGGACGTCCACCACAAGCACCAGGCCGCCATCGACGGCCTTCTTGAACTCGCTTAGCGACATCCGGGGAACCGATGCTTCGTCGGTCAGTTGCTGTGCCGCGGACAGCGCGGGCAGCGTCAGGACGATGGCGGCCAGTACGAGCGGTCGAATGTTCATGGTGTGCTGAACTCCCCGAATGCAATGCCGTTCAGTAAGCACCCTGCCGTCATTCCGGGGCCGCGCAGCGCCCGGAATCCAGTCAGGGTGATCACCCTGGACCCCGGTTTTCACCGGGGTGACGACATGTGAACAGTATTGCCCCTAAAAGGCACCCTTTAGTGGCCCGTCCCAGCGGCCACGAAGTGGGCATTGACATGATAACGTATCGGCCATGCACACCGAATACCACCATTGGTACTCCGGCCGTACGGGCCGCGAGATGGGGCTGGTTGTGTACGGTCATTGGGGCCCCCCGCTGTTGGCATTTCCCACCAGCGGCGGCGACGAATGGGAGATGGATCGGCAGGGCATGGTGGCAGCTCTTGCCTCCTTGATCGACGGCGGGCGTGTCAAAATCTTCACGGTCAACGCGAACAGCGACGACGCGTTCTATAACAAGGACGCGCACCCGTTTCATCGGAGTTACATGCAGGCCCAGTACGACGGCTACGTGCACCAGGAGGTCGTGCCGTTCATCCGCCACCACTGTCAGTCGCCAGAGGTGGGCATCGCCACGATGGGCGCGTCGCTGGGCGCGTACCACGCGGCCAATACGCTCTTCAAGCACCCGGACGTGTTCAAGCGCTGCTACGCGCTGTCGGGCGTGTACGATATGAAGCGCTTCATGGACGGCTTGTACGATGACAATTTCTACTTCAACAACCCGGTTGACTACATGGCCAGTATGGATGACCCCGGAAGCCGTGCGCATCTGGCCAGTTGCGAGATCCACCTGGCCACCGGCCACGGTCCCTGGGAAGACAAGGGACCGACCTGCCGGATGGCCGGAATCCTCGCCAGCAAGGGCATCGGCCATTCCCTGGACGACTGGGGCTCGATGGGCGGTCACGACTGGCCGTATTGGAAGCACCAGATGAGGGAGTACCTCGGGCGCTGGTAGCTTCGGGTGCTGGTAGCGCTGGCGGGGATCAGGTCGTCGGCGCCATAGGCACGAGCCAGTCGCCGGGAGCGGGCTAAACGCCGGTGACGATAAAGTCGTGAATCAGCTCCGCCACGCGCGCCTGGGTCTTCTTCTCGATCTGGCCGACGGTGGGCATGCTCAATTCCTCACATCGTCCACAGCTCGGAAAGCGGTACGGCCAGCACGCGGCTATCGGCGGTCGGCAGGACGCTCGCCCCCGCGTGCAGGATCATGCCTCCCCTGAAGTGGCGTCCGCACTGCTCGGCCAGCCGCCGCAGGCCCTGACCGTCGGAGGGCGCGAGCGTCGCGGCGGCCTTCACCTCTACTCCCCATGTCTCCCGCCCACGTGTGATCACGAGATCGACCTCAACCTGGTCCTTGTCGCGATAGTGCCAGAAGCGCAGGTCCGGGTCTGTCCATCCGGCCTGGGCAATCAACTGCTGGACCACAAACGATTCAAGCAGGTGGCCGAAGCGATCCACGTTCGTGAGCCAGTCGGCCTCGACCAGCCCGGCGAGCGTGCTCGCGATGCCGCTGTCGACGAGGTGGGCTTTGGGCGTCT
>ERZ1292640.2846-Hain-H43-02um-R1-2846-length-13710-cov-7_pt1 | contig 13710 bp, 10 predicted proteins | sample MGYA00564404_ERZ1292640 | MGnify/ENA primary metagenome ERZ1292640 (study PRJEB36523, sample SAMEA6512636) | groundwater metagenome | collected 2019-01-08 | study: AquaDiva: Metagenomics assemblies of 32 groundwater samples
TCGTCAGGGTGTGCAACGCCTCCACCGCCACGATTCTGTTCCCCTTCGTCTCGACTCGATCGGCATGATAATTGAAAAATAACGCGATGTTCCGCTCCGCCCGCACCAGCGCTTCTTTCTTCGCGTCGCCAAACTCTTCGTAGGTGCCCGGCGATTGCTTTGCCCGGTCCATGAATTCTTCCACGATTTCTCCCAGGTACGGATACCGGCCGCGCCGCGTTCCGCCTTGCGCCCAAACCCGGACCTCGGAACTGCCGTTGCCTCCCAGCACGGGCCGGTCCTGAATCAAGGCCACCCGGCAACCCATCCGCGCCGCAGAAATCGCGGTCGCCATGCCCGAATACCCGCCCCCCACCACCACGAGATCGAACGGTCCCGTCTCCACTGGTTGCGCCGGTAATTCCAGCAACTCCCGGCGCCACGCGCTGAGTTTGTCTTCCGCCACCGGCGGTTCCTCCGCCGCATCCGAGGTGAAGAAAACTGCGTCGCAGCGGCCGTCAAACCCCGTCAAATCATGCAGCGCAACCTTGACCTCCGGTGATTTCACCTCCACCTCGCCGCCCGGTTGCCAAAACCATTCGCTTCCCTTCGTTCCGAAGGTCTCCGGCAAGGCCGTCCCGTCCAGCAGCACCTGAAACCGTCCCGGCGCTCCCGGCGCCTGCCAACACGCCACCCAATCTTTCGTCCGCGCCCACACTCGATACTTGCCCAAACGCGGAAGGTGCACCGTCGTCGTCGCATCCGCCACCGGCCGGCCTAAACCATGCGCCAGCAAATACGGCGAACCCATGATCTCGATGAACTGCGTGTCCAGACTCCAGCCGCCCGGGTTCGCAAAACTCTCCGCTTCCACCAGCACGCGGTCCGCGGCCTGGCTTGCCGCCAGCAAACCCGCTGCTGCCATCGCCCACATTCCCAACGGGATCAATCTCATGGGCCATTTCATACTCGTTGTTTTCATATCCACTTTCAGCCACTGCGGGCGGTCGTGTTCGCCGCGTTTGGCAGTGTCTGCCACGATCCGACAATTTAGACTCAATTCCATCGCCGCTGCCAGGGCAATTTTGCGCCTGGCGTGCCATTGCCCCTGCTATGTTTGCCAATTGCTGGCTGCCCATGCTTCTGTCATGCTGAAACCGTAGCCTAAAACCCTAAGCCTTGGGCCACGGTATATGAACAATCAGGATCACGTTGCGACCCGGCCAGACACCGGCCGTTTCGCGACCACGCAATGGGGCATGGTGCTGGCTGCCGGCACGGCCGAGTCACCGGAAGCCGCAGCGGCCCTCTCCCGACTCTGCCAAGCCTATTGGTATCCTCTTTATGCCTACGTGCGGCGCCGGGGTTTCGACGAACACGAGGCGAAAGATTTGACGCAGGGTTTTTTCGAGCAGTTCCTGGCGCGGAATGATCTGGCCAAGGCGGACCCGGAACGCGGACGGTTCCGCTCGTTCCTGCTCAAGTGCTTGCAGCATTACCTGGCCAACGAGCAGCGCCATGCCCGCCGGCTCAAGCGCGGCGGCGGACAGCCGGCGGTATCGCTCGATGATACGGCGGAGACGCGCTACCGCGTCGAGCCGTACCATAACCTGACTCCGGACAAGCTCTACGAGAGACGCTGGGCCATGACGCTGATCAGCGGAGCGCTACAGCGACTGCGCGAGGACTATGCCGCCGCCGGGCAAGCCGCTCTTTATCAGGAACTCGAGGGGTTGCTGACCGGGAGCGGCCGCGGCGGCAGCCTGGCGGAAATCGTCCAGCGCCTCTGCCTGAGTGAGGGCGCCGTCAAGGTGGCGTCCCATCGACTGCGAAAGCGCTTCGGGAAAGTGCTGCGGGAGGTCATCCTGGACACCGTTCCCAGCCCGGAGGATGTCGATGCTGAGCTGAGGGACCTGCAGGCCATCATCCAGGACGGGCTGACCACGATCGGTCCGCCTTCCCCGCCCTGTAACCTTTCGCCGCCGAAGGGTTAGTAAGCGCTGAAGTGAAAAACAAAGCGCGTTATGACAAATCCAATGAATTGCCCGGAATGCGGGAACCCAATCCCGCCTGACTCCCCCGAGGGGCATTGTCCCCATTGCCTGCTTCAACATGCCGCGACCTCCGCGAATTCTGAGGCCGGCCTCGAGGGCAGCGAACCCAAACCGCCCGGCGCCAGCGGACGCCCCCAAGTTCCCGCTCAACCGATTGATATCGTAAGGTATATGGGCGACTACGAACTCCTGGAGGAGATTGCCCGCGGCGGCATGGGGGTTGTGTATAAGGCGCGGCAAGTCAGCCTAAATCGCGTGGTCGCTGTGAAAATGATCCTCGCTGGGCGGCTCGCCGGCGAGGTGGAAGTGCGCCGTTTCCTCACGGAGGCCGAAGCGGCGGCGAACTTGCAGCACGCGAACATCGTGGCCATCCACGAGATCGGCCAGCACCAGGGACAGCACTATTTTTCGATGGATTACGTAAATGGGCCGAACCTGGCACAGTGGGCGAAGGCCAAGGCGGTTTCACCGCCGCAAGCTGCAGGTTTGCTCCTGACGATTGCGCGTGCCGTTCATTTTGCCCACCAACGAGGCACCTTGCATCGCGATCTCAAACCGCACAACGTCCTCATCGACGAGTCGGGCCAGCCCCGGATCACGGACTTCGGTCTGGCCAAGCGGACCACTCAAAGCAGTCAGCTCACCCAGGAGGGAGCAGTGATGGGCAGCCCCAGCTACATGCCGCCCGAACAAGCCGTCGGTCGCCATGACCTCGTGGGCCCCGCCAGTGATGTTTATGCATTGGGAGCCATCCTGTATGAATTGCTCACGGGCCGTCCTCCGTTTGGGCCGGGGCCATTTACCGCGGTGCTCCGGCAGGTCATCGAGGACGAGCCGGCGGCCCCCTCGCAGGTGAACCGGTTGGTACCCGCGGATCTGGAGACCATTTGCCTCAAGTGCTTGGAGAAACGGCCGGAACGGCGTTACGCCACGGCACGAGATCTGGCCGAGGAACTGGAACGATTCCTGAACCAGGAACCCATCTTGGCCCGCCCAGCCAGCTCGATCCGCAAGGCGTGGAACTGGCTGGTGCGAAATCCCTGGCTCTTGATGGGGGCCACGACCGTGCTGATGCTGGGCCTGATTGGCCTGGCCTACGGGCTCTGGGAACAGAACCGCTTCCTGGTTTGGACCCAAACGCATTCCGCTACGGCTGCCGCCAAACCTGGGGCCGCTCTCAGCCTGCCGCTGATATTTCTCCTGGTATTCGCGGGCTTTCTTGGGGCGCCGTTGAGCTTCGCGGACTTTGTCGATCGCAAACGGCGCGGTTTCGCTTTGGGACAACGCCAGTCCTGGATTTATGGAGGGTTTGGGGCCTTCTTCGTCGTTGGTGCCATCGCCTTCACCCTGGCTTTGATCCACGATTGGATCTGGAGGTTGCGGCTTCCGGAACGCTCGAATCATCCCTGGGTGTTTCTCTTCTCGGTGCTGGTCTGCGCCTGGTTCGGTGGGCTCCTGCTTTTTCATGTCGTGCGTGAATTCCGCATCAGCTCTCTGGGACTGCGACCGGCCAACGAAGACGAACTGTTTCCGCCGGCGCCCCGGCAAAGCCGGTTCACGGTGGCCGATCGACGCGGGCTTAACCTGCTGCTGGTCGCGGTGCTCCTGGTGGTCTGGCTTTTCCGCTTCCTGTTCCCCGATGCCTTGGCGCGGCATATGTGCTTGTTCGTCGCCTTGATCGCGGCGGAAGTTCCTATCGGGATCGCCTTCTATCGCCTGACGCGGAAATCCGCGAATCGTCATGCGGTTCTGTGGTTCACGGCGGTTTGCGTGATCATGAGTCTCAGCTTCCTCAGAGCCATGGGCGAATGGGATCAGGAGGCCAGCCAACGCCTGACTGCAACCATGATTGGCTTCAGCTTGGGCGCGGTCATGGCCGTCTGTATGACACGGCTTGAGACAGCCGCAACCGAGGGGGTCCTGGCCGTGCGCGAGGAGGCGTGGTTTGAGTGGTGGGTCCAAAAACCGGATCGGGCCGGCTCGCTGACACTGTGCATGTTGGTGGGGATAGTGGCGGTGTCTGCCCTGCTCGGGGGTGTCCCGGTGCGGGCTCCTCTGGCGACTATCATCGGGCTGATGGCCATCCTGCCCCATGAGATTGCCTGCTGGCGGCGGGCGGCGGGGCGGGAGCGGCAAGGCCGTGGGCACACCGTTGGACTCATCACGATCAGCGCGCTCTCGACCGCGTTTGGCCTTCCCTCCGTGCTCTCGGCTGGCTGCGCCGTCGCGGGACTCTTGATCGGCCTCGTGTTCCTTGCCTTCATCCACACCAAGAGCCGGGGCTTGCCGAAAGCCTGAGCAAAGGGCAAAGGACGCTGAAGTGGATACCGGCCCGGCTGCAAATGGGCGGTTGGAAACACCTGAACAGCCAGTTGAACCGGTGGCAGAAATCGCATGAACAATGGAATTAAACCATGGTTGACCCCTACAGGTTGGATTGCCGAGCCGCTGAACATGGGATCGGCTGGTTACGCGGCCAACTGCCTGCGCGACGTAATGGGGAAGGGAAAACATGCGAATTTGCGGGACCCCTTCATGCCATAAAGAGCACTGTTCGACGCAGAATCCGAGCAGCCTTGTTCATAACTGCCGAGGCAACCAAGGACGATTGCGGTTGGTATGACTGAGCGGGTCAAAGAATGCCTTCGCCATCTGGCCTTCAATCTTCTTCGCACCGTTGAACATCTCCGTCGTCCACCGGGCCGGTTGGCTGCCGGCTCGAGCCCGTAGGCGCACCTGTCCTGTGGTTAGAAAGACTTGGCCCATGTCCAAGGCGGTGAGACGAACCATTTGATCTACCTCAACCGACCTTGGCCGGCGTTTGTTTTGCGGGATGGTGGTGACGTAAAGCTGATCGGTTAATCCTTGAAGCCGTTCTACGTCCTGGCGGGTCGGAAGAGATCGTGCCGCCACTTTCCATGGTGTCACCACGCTGGGCGGATTCGGTTCGAGGAGTTCAGTCCAGACTTCGTCCAAATGCGAGCTCTTTGAGCCGTGGTGCGGTACTTTGAAGGCCGTCGCCTTGGCTTTCTTGATGTTCGAGAATGTGATGGCAGACCAGCCCGAGTCACGGTCTCCCGCTTCTTCCAAGTCCGAACCGAGCAGCACGATGGCGTTCCCGAGACGAATCCACAGCACAATGGAACGGTCGTTACGGTTTGCCGATGTAACTCGTCCGCGATGTTTCGCGACCTCTTGCAGAAGCTTTCCGATGTTCAAGTGCCCTTCGAGCACGGTCGCATCCGAAGGAGACAGGGCTACGACTTCAGCCCATTGTTGGCCTGCTCGCTGGGCTTCCAACAGGCGCTTGTTGGCAAAGGCAAGCACAGGTTGTCGGCCTCGGGTTCGGGCGCATCTCAGTGCCCGGTCGATCTCTTCCAAGCCGGTGCTGACGCCGAGGGGATTCTTGTCGTAGATTCGCAAGATGGTAGTGAAATCTTCGGAGGAAAAGGCGCCAGAAATGATGAAATCGGCATTAGGCGCGGCGACGAGGCATTGCGACAGTCCACGAATGTGATCGTTGTCCCAGTGCGTGGCCACGACGGCGCGGATCCGGGAGAAATCTGCCCTGATGGCTTTGAGGTATTCCAACGCTTGAGGTTCACCGGTCGAGGGCGAGAGGCAGGAGTCAACAATGAGCCATTGGCCGTCGCCAACGTGGAGGACGACGGACTCGCCGTAGCTCGGGCCGAAGAAGGAAATCTCCAACTCGTCGGCAGCCGGCGGGTTAACCCTTGCTTGATTCGCCAGTAAGCCAGTCGTGGAGTTCTTTGCCTTCACGTCGTGCCGCCGCAATATCGTCGTTGGTCAGTGCGGGAAGTCTGCGGAACCGTAATTCGGAAACAGTCCGCTGGCGTCCGGTGACGTCGGTGTGTTCGCCGATGTTCCAATAGAAGACCGCGCCGGTCCGCACCAGCCAACGGTCCTCCGCGGACACGCGACGCATCGGGAACACGGCTTCTTCTTCTGGGCCCGGGTTGGTAAGATCAAGCAGGCGGGCCGCAAACGAGTCTGCATAGACTTCCAGAACGTAGCATTCCCATTTCTGGAGAGAGATGAATCGGTCCCGTTCATCGCTCCTCAAATCCAAAAACATGGGCGGCAATCTCGTCGCGGTCTTGCGGTTAAGGGCGAGGAGGTTGACCTCCAAATCTCCTCGGTTCGCCATCTCAACGGTTTGGTCAACATCCACGTTCTCCTGAATGACGCGCCTGGCCAGCAAGCGGAGGTCTCGGACATGCGAAAGCATCGCTAACTCGGTGCCGGCTGTGTCTTCATGCCTGCGTTCAATCAGAGTAGAACTCGAACGATCTGGCTGGGTTAGTGTCATGCGATGGACAAGATAGAGTCAATGGTCTTGCGTGAGCGATTAAGCGACTTCTTGAATTCGTTGGAAAGAATTTTGAGGGCCGTCTCTGTGCCAGGCGCACCTTCAGCCGGTGGCCACTCGAAGTGATCATTGACCCTAAAATAAACGCCTCCTGGCCTGACTCGGTCCGAGACTTCCAAATCAACCTGTATATGGCCTCTGTAGCCATCGTCACGCGTGTTTTGCACAACAATCATTTTGACGAGACCGGGATCCGTGAGAGTTTTGCGCCACGCGTCTTTGGGCGCCAATTTGTGGCCAAACTCTTTGTAGCGTTCAACGTCCGCGAAACGATGGTGTTGCTCCAGGTTGATCCCAATTTTTTGCATGGGCGTGTGTTTCAACAGGCTAAAAATGCTGATGACCAGATCGCGAACGGCTTCGAAATGAGACTCTTGTGTCGTTGAGGCGATGAACTGCTTGTGGGTCACTTGGACTTGAACCCAAGGCAGTTTCAAGACTGTCAACTCATTGTGAACCACAAAATCTTTTGCCTCACGCGCTTCAGCAGGGGGAATTAACCCCTGCGAACTAAACCAGTGTGGCTGAAAAATGGCCGGATTAAAATCGCCCAACAGAACGAGCGATGAGCCGGTAATCTCCAGCGATGTTGGTTGGTTTTCGATAGCGTGGAGAATGTTCTCGAAACGGCTGGCGGTGTCAAGGCTGATGGCGGTGCTGCCGCACGCATCATGGGCCGTTGGCCACACCTGAACAGTCGGTCGCGCCGGGGGCCGAAACCGCGCGAACACTGTGACGAAACTATGGTTTGACGGCGCAGAGGATCAAAGTCCGACGGTGTCCGGCCCCACCTCCTTTTCGCCGCCGCTTCGCCGCGCTGGATCGGCGGCGGCCAGTCGTTGCTCGACGTATTTCTTGACCGTACGCCGGTCCAGATGGGTGAGGCGGGCGACGGCTTCGTAGTTGCCCGACTTTTCGTAGAGGCAGGCGCAGTAGCCCGCCAGCACGGCCTCGGCGTCTAACGTGCCGGCTTCGATGCCGGCCAGCAACTCGCTCCGCGAGTCCGGCGCGAGAGGGCGGACGCTGCCGGCATAGTCGCGCGTGAGCAGAATGCGCCGCGTGGCCTGCTCCAGTTCCCGGACATTTCCCGGCCAGGCGTACGGAGTGCCGAGAGTGCGCTGGAGGGTTGCTTGCACCATGTCCACCAGGTCCGCCGCCGGCTCGCCGACCAGTCCGGTGACGACGTGTTCCAACAGTTGGCGAAGTTCGCCCGGGTCTTCCTGCAACCGCTGGCGCAGCGGCGGGACCTGGATGATGTCCGAGCAAAGCCGGTAGAAGAAATCATCGCGAAACAAGCCCTGGCTGCGCAACGTCTCCAAGGGCCGGTTGGTCGCCGCAATCACCCGTCCTCGAAACCGCACCGGCTCGTGACTGCCCACGGGACAGAATGTCCGCTCCTGCAACACTTGGAGCAGCTTGATCTGCACCGGCACGCCGACGTCGCCGATCTCATCCAGAAAAATGGCCCCATGCGGGCTGCACCGCGCCAGCAATCCCTGATGCGCCTCGATGGCGCCGGTGAATGCGCCTTTGCGATGGCCGAACAACTCCGACTCGATCAGCGTTTCCGGGAATTGCGACAGGTTCAGAGCGACGAAGCCGCGCATGAAGCTCTCGGCAAAGCGGCCCTGCTTCTCGTCGAACGGAACAAAGCCTGAACGCCCGATGGCGGCCGCGGCCGTGCCTTTGCCGGTGCCGGTTTCGCCCAGCAACAGCGTGGAAAAGTCCTCCATCCGGTTCCAGAGATAGCGATCGTAGAGCCGGATGTCCTGCGTGAACACGTTGTTCCACAAATGCCGGCGGAACTCCCTCATGCACGGGCTTTGCCCGATCAAACCGCGCACGATGAAATGGAACGCCCGCCGGAGTTGGTAAAAGATGGCGAAGAAACGCGCCGCTTCCTCCATCTCGAAGCCGCGCCGCCGCATCCGCGCCAGAGCTGCGCCGCCGAATTTCACCGGGGCCGATGGCTCGCCGAGTTTGATTTGGTCCAGAGTCAGTTGATCGAAGTCGTGGCAATATTGGTGATACACCTCGAAGAGGAAAACCGTCTGCATCAATGGCCGGTCCTCGCCGGCACAGTGGCGAAGCTCAGACAGGCCTTGGGCTTCGAGCTTTCTCAGCCGGTCGGAGACAATCTGCGCCAGCAAATCCGGACGATCTTCCAAGAACGGATTGAGCGGGCGCCCGACGATTCGTTGATCCAGCTCAGCCCGTTCTTCGCTGAAGGGATTGGAGAAGGCGGCTTGGGCAATGAGTTCGAAGAACTCACGATCCGCCGATTCGATGCTTACATTGGTTTCCATGCAAAATTTGTACGACAGCCATGCCTTTTATGTCCAGCTTTACTGGTTTAGCAATGAGGACGGTTGGTGCGATATTAACCCTATTCAATTCATAACCAGATGCTTACAAACAACTGCTGCTCCCTGGCACGCCAACTGTTAAGGGCCAGTCCTGCAGGCAGACGGTTCCTTGAGCAAAAACACGAAGGAGACGCCAGCCTGCAAGCGAAACAAAACAAAAAAGAAAACCAAGTGTCATGAAAACAACAAGACAGAATCTAAGATACAGTTTGGGCGGCCTCCTGGCTGCCCTCGCGCTGGCCACGGTCGTCTTTCCAACGCCACTCCAGGCGGCAGGATTATTGATCGCGGACGGCGGATTAGGCGGCGTGCTTGAAATCAAAGAGCACGACGCGCAGGTGACGATCAACAACGGCATTGCCGTCACCAAAGTCACCCAAGTGTTCCACAACACGGAGAAGCGGCAGGTAGAGGCGCTTTACACCTTCCCGGTGCCCAAGGGCGCTTCCGTGGCGGGCTTCAGCATGTGGATCAATGGCAAGGAAATGGTGGGCGAAGTGCTGGAAAAGCAACGCGCCCGCGACATCTACAATAGTTACAAGCAGACGCGCCGTGATCCCGGCCTCCTCGAGCAGGTGGATTATCGAACCTTCGAAATGCGCATCTTCCCCATCGGTTCCGAAGCCGACCAGAAGGTGCAGATCACCTATTACCAGGAACTCGATTACGACCATGACTGGGCCACGTATGTTTATCCGCTGGCCACGGTCACCCGCAATGGCGTGGATGCGCGCACCACCGGCAAATTCGCCCTCAGTGTCGATGTGAAATCCGCCGTGCCCATCGCGGAGTTGGAAAGCCCCAGCCACGGCCAGGCCTTCGCCGTCGCCAAACATTCCGACGCCTACTGGCAGGCCAACCTCGAAACGACGGGCGGCAGCCTGGCGCGCGACATCGTGCTGGCGCATCGCATCGCACGTCCGAAAACCGGCATGGACCTCATCACCTCCAAACGCAGCGGCGAAGACGGCTTCTTCTGCCTGACGCTGACCGCCGGCGAGGAAGTGGCGCAGAAGCAGGACGGCATGGACTATGTGTTTGTGCTCGACGCCTCCGGCAGCATGGCGGACAGCGGCAAGCTGTTGTTGTCGAAGGACGCGGTGGCGGCCTTTCTCAATGAACTGGGCGAGGCGGACCGCTTCGAAGTGATGACCTTTAATGTCAAACCGGATTTGGCCTTCGGGCAGTTGCGGCCCGCGAATGCCGCCAGCAAGCAGGAAGCCCTCACTTACCTTGCGCCGCAACAAGCGCGCGGCGGCACGGTGCTGCAACCGGCGATGGCCACGGCCTATAAATACGCCTCGGCGGATCGTCCGCTCAATGTCGTCATCCTCAGCGACGGCTTGACTGAGCAACAGGAGCGCCGCGTGCTGCTGGAGCAGATCAAGTCGCGTCCGGGCAACACCCGCGTGTTTTGCATCGGCGTGGGCAACGACGTGAATCGCCCATTGCTCGAGCAACTGGCCGAAGACTCCGGCGGACTGGCGGCGTTCGTGTCGCCGGGCGACAACTTCACGCGCCAAGCCCGCGCGTTTCGGCAGAAGCTGACGCGGCCATTCGCCACCGGCCTCGAGATCAAGATCGACGGCGTGGAGGTCAGCGACCTGGAGCCGAAGACGCTGCCGAACCTGTATTCCGGCGCTCCGGTGCGCCTTTACGGACGCTACCGCGGCAACGGCACGGCCCAGGTGGCCTTGCGCGCCAGCATCAACGGCCAGGAGCTCAAACAATCCGCGCAGATGGAATTCCCCAAAGTGGATGCGGAGAATCCGGAGATCAACCGCCTCTGGGCCTGGCACCGTGTGAACCGGCTGTTGAAGGAAGCGGACCGCAACGGCGAGCGGTCGCCGGTCTTGGATGAGATCGTGCGGCTGGGCGAGGACTTTTCCATCGTGACCGAATACACGTCATTCCTCGTGCTGGAAAACGATGCGGAATATCAGCGGTGGAAGATCGCGCGCAAGAACCTCGACACTTTGAATCGCGACCGGACGGCCCAGGCCAAACGCCGCGAACAACTGGACGCCATTCGCAATAAAGCCCTGGCGAATTTGGGGCCTCAGCCTGCGGTGTCCGCGGTCAGCGCCGCACCGAAGCAGTTGGCCGCCGCGCCCGCCCTTGTGCCAACGGCCGTGAATCGGTCCGCACCGACGGCTGCGCCACAATCCCCGCCTCCACGCCGACAAAGCTGGGACCTTAACACCGGCACCAGCCCGGTCGGACCGCTGGGCGTGCTGGCTGTCTTCTGGCTGTTGCGGCGCAAACAAAAGACATCATAACCGACAAAGACTCAGCGGGACAGGCTTCGGCCTGTCCCGCGTTTTTGTTCTACCATTAAACAAACCATGAAACCGGCCAATTCGATGCCAAACGCAGCCGTCACCGACTGGGGAAGGAACGCGGCTTTCAGGCTGCAGAAATGTCTCGGCTGGAAGGCGCATGATCAATCAGCATGCGCGTCGTCAACGACAGCGTTCCTGCAGCCTGAAGGCCGCGCTCCTTTCGCCCGCATTTTCCTGGCTCGCCCCGAACTGGCGCTGTTCGTTCTGCTGCTGGCTTTGTGCAACTGGCCGATCTTGAGCGGTTCAGCCTGGCATTCGATGATTTTCCTGCCGGCGGCGGTGCAAGCCGGCGAGTGGTGGCGGTTGCTCACTCATCCGTTCGTGCATGTTTCGTGGTATCACTTGCTGCTGGATGGCGCGGCGTTCCTGATGCTTTACCAGAGCCTGGCCGATCAGATCCTGGTCCGCCGTCTGACTTATGTGCTGGCTGCCGGCGCTGGCAGCCTGCTGATTGCGTGGTGGGCTGCGCCGGCCATTTCAACGAACGGACTGTGCGGGCTGTCGGGCCTCGCTCACGGTCTGATGGCAGTCTCGGCTCTGGAAATGGTGGGCATGGGCGAGCAGCACCCTTCGGAAAGCCGCTTGGGCTGGGTCACATTTCTTCTTGTGGCTGGCAAGTCCGCTATCGAAGTTCTGACGGGGACGGCGTTCTTTTCCTTTCTCCATTTCGGCCTCATGGGCGCCCCCGTGGCCGTTTCCCATGCCGGAGGCGTTCTGGGTGGACTTTGCGCTTGGCTGCTGCTCCACGCCGCGCCAGATAATCGATCAAAAAGACGGAACCTCAAAGAGGCGGATTCGATACCGCTTAAAGATAAAATCCTTTTGACCCCATCTTTTTGACCTGTTTCATGTTGCACAGAATGTTGTCACAACTTCACGCCGGCAAAAACGAGAATCGCGTGCCGCGCACGTCACCTTGTTTGTGCTCCAGACCATTAAGCTTGCTGCTTGTCCAAAGGGACCTCTGCCATAGGCACCAGCTTGTAGCGGCGCAATTCCTTGATCTTGATTTCGTCCGGGTGGGCTGCCGGCGCGAACTCAATCAGAACCAGAGAACCATCCTTCATCTCCTGCACACCTACCGGTCGAATGATCAACTTCGGATATCGCTCGCGAGCGAAGTCGATTATCTGGACGACCTGAGTCTTGCTGAGGTTTTCGTTTGCACACTTCGCTTCTACGGGGATAACGAACTGCTTGCCATTGATATTCAGTCCGACGTAGAGGTCGTCGATCTCGCACTGGCCTTTGTTCTTGATGGAGGTGCGCCAGTGATTCTGCAAGTGGTAACAGGTGATTTGGAGGAATAGGTCGAGCAGACGATTGTAATGAACCTTTGCCAGAAGGCCCTGCTCGTCCGTGCCGGCATACTCCAGAACGATCTCAGGAGTTGCGTTGGGGAGCCAGACGGTGAGCAGATCATCCTGAATTCTTATCTCCGGCGACGTGGCCAGCTTCACAAAGGCGTATTGGGCTTTGCCACGGCCAACAATCATCCATGGCCCCAGCTTTTTGATTGACTCCGGGAGCACACGGCGGCCTGAGGTATATTGGTAGCGCACGTCCGCCACATTATTCTCCTTGTATCCCAGTCGAATCTTGGCGACGGCCACGATGGCCTCGCGGATCTGGTCCATCGTGAATGGCACTTCAGCCGCGCCGGGCACGTAGTTCTTCTCGAAGACTTGCTGCATGACTTGATCGCGATTTCGCGATTGCTCCTCACGATCCTGGCCAACTGTTTTTCGTTTCATGGTTAGGCTTTCTCCAACAACAGGATTTCCTCCCGCACCCGTACTGTCTTCTCGTTGGTCGGTGAGTTGCGAACCTTGGTGCCGACGCGTTCCCGCCAAAGATCGCACCCAACCGTCTTATAGCCTTCAGCCTGGGCAATTTCGGAGAGCAACTTGGCTGTGGCGACCGGCACCATGAGAAACGAAAGTTGATCGCCAACCACATAGGCCAAGCGGGCGCGCCGGTTCAGCTTGGGCCGCAGCACGCGCAAGTGTCGCCGCATGCCGCCGAAGTAGTGACTGACAACCTTGTGGTAAAGCCGCTCGAAGCCGCTGTCTTTGCCGAGTTCGACGCGGCGCTTCTCAATGGCCTGGCAGACGAGCTGAATCGAGGCGAATTCCTTGACCTCCACACCATCCGTGTCATCGACGAAGATATTCCGTGTGTTCGAGCGCAGGAGCGATTCCTTCACTTCACGGAGCGAAACCTTGTCTGTCACGAGACCCAAGAGAATGGACTCGACACGGGTCGTGCGCGTGTAGTCCTTCTCGTTTGGATACGGCGGTGAAGTGATGACCGCCGAGATGCCGGACGGAATCTGCGAAAGCCCCCGGGCGTCATCCGCGAAGACCCCTGAGAACGTTTGTGCCAAGCCGGTCGATTGTGCAGCCGTCAACTCGGTGATCATCAAGTCGGCATGGCGCGCAAAGTGGCCCAGCACGTCGTAATCAGGCTTGGGTTTGGTCCGGTAAATCTCCGGGCCGAAAGCAAAGTTGCCGGCGCCGTTGGCGATAGTGTGCGCCAGTGCCAGGAGGAAAAACTCGTAGACTTCGGGCGGGCCGTCT